>Ga0310810_10006184_pt1 | contig 13489 bp, 14 predicted proteins | sample NCmetagenome_FD_207641 | JGI IMG/M metagenome (GOLD analysis project Ga0310810, IMG submission 207641) | Soil microbial communities from experimental microcosm in Duke University, North Carolina, United States - NC | ecosystem: Engineered > Artificial ecosystem > Soil microcosm > Unclassified ... | reverse complement strand
TCGACCTCGAGGGGCACTGGTATGCGCCGCTGGCGCTCATTGGGGGGAAGGGCGGCGTCGCCGGCGGCGGCATCCCGGTCGTGCTCGGGCTGTCGACGCGCTCCGGCTTCGTCTTCGGGAATTCACCCTTCTTCGATCAGCTCTTCAGCATGGGTGGGACGCAGTACGGCATTCCACTGCGCGGGTACGACGAGTTCTCGATCACGCCCCAGGGGTACAATCCCACCGCCAACGCGACCGGCGCGTCGGCGGCGTCGTTCGGCAAATCGTTCTTCCTGATGACCGGAGAAATCGGGCTCCGGGTGTCGCAGATGTTCTACGTGAACACCTTCTATGATGCCGGGAATCTCTGGGTCCGGGCCGTCGACTGGAATCCGACCCGACTGTTCCGCGGGGCGGGGATCGGGGTCGACGTCATTTCGCCGCTCGGGCCCCTGGGCCTCGATTTCGCCTACGGCTTCGACCGGGTCAACGCGCTTGGCCAGCCCGCCCCGGGCTGGAAACTGCACTTCAAACTCGGCAATTTCTTCTGATGTCCCCTTTTCATGGAGTGTGTATGCGGCGGGTAGTCTTGGTGTGGCTGACATTGGGTTTCGCGGGTCCGGTGATGGCGCAGGCCCAGGCGGCGTCGCCGCCGGCGCGTTCGACGACCGGTGCGGCGGCGAGCTCGGCGGCTCAGAAGATCGCCTTCATCCGGTCGCGCACCATCCTCGACAGCACGCCCGGCTACTCGGCCGCGGAGTCGACGTTCGCCCGCGAGTTCCAGGGTATGCGCGATGAGATCCAGAAGTTGCAGCAGCAGCTCGATTCCGCCGTCCAGGCCTTCGACCAGGCGTCGATCGCCCTGTCGCCGGCGGCCAAGGACGCCAAGCGCCGCGACCTGCAGCAGATGCAGGATCGCATGTCGCAGCGCTCCAGCGAGCTCGACTCCCGTGCCCGCGCCCGCAACCAGGAGCTGCTCGGTCCGTTCCAGGCGCGAATCAACACCATCATCCAGGGGATGCGGGCCGAGGGGAACTACGCGTTCATCTTCGACGCCGACGCGCAGAACAACGGCATCGTCGCCGCCGATCTCGCGCTCGACCTGACCTCCAAGGTCATCGCGCGGGTACGCCAGGCCGGGCCCTGACCGGGCAGGCCGTATGAGCGCGGAGCCGCGTCGCTCGCTGTCGGCGGCGGAGGTGGCCGCGCTCACTGGAGGGCGCCTCGTCGGCCCCTCCGATACGCATGTCGCCGCGATCGCGCCGCTGGAGCGGGCCGGTCCCGGCGACCTGTCGTTTCTTGTCAGTGGTCGCTACCTCCCCTACTTTGAGCGCTCGCGCGCCTCGATCGTGCTCTGCGCCGAGGCGCTCGCCACCGCGGAGAGCGGCGCGACCGCCCGCGTGATCGTGCCGGACCCGCACGCGGCGCTGCTCGCGGTGCTCGCCGTGCTGTATCCGACTCCCGCGTGGACGCCCGGAGTGCACCCGACCGCCGTGATCGGGCCGGGGGTCAGGTGGTCCGATCCGGTGGCGATCGGGCCCTACGTCGTGCTGGGACGCGACGTGACGCTGGGTCGGAACGTCCGCATCGGCGCCCAGAGCGTGATCGGCGACGGCGTCACGATCGACGACGACTGCGAGCTGTACCCGCAGGTCACCTGCTACGCCGGCACCACCCTCGGCCGGCGCGTGATCCTGCACGCGGGCGTCCGGGTGGGCAGCGACGGGTTCGGGTACGTGTCGGGCAAGGATGGAACGGGGCACCGCCGCATCCCCCATGTGGGGCGCTGCGTGATCGGGGATGACGTGGAGATCGGCGCGAACAGCTGCATCGACCGCGGCAGCGTCGACGACACGCTCGTGGGCGACGGGACGAAGATCGACAACCTCGTGCACATCGCCCACAACGTGCACATCGGGAAGCGCTGCCTGATCCTCGCCCTCGCCGGTATCGCGGGCTCGTGTCGCATCGAGGACGACGTGGTGATCGCGGGCGAGGTCGGCATCTCGGACCACTGTACCATCGGGCGGGGGGCGCGCTTGCTGGTTCAAGCGGGGGTGATCGGGGACGTCGCTCCGGGTGCCACGGTCTGGGGCACGCCGGCGCGGCCGCACCGCGACGTGCTGCGCGCCACCGCGGCGTTGTACCGCGGTCTCGACCGGTCGGGACATGGCGACGGCGCCTAAACGCCATTCGATCGAGCGCGAGGCCACCGTTCAGGGCACCGGCCTCCATACCGGCGCCTCGACGCGGGCCGTCTTCCGCCCCGGCACGGCCGGGCGGGGCATCGTGTTCCGCCGCACCGACCTCGCCGGGACGCCCGAAGTCCCCGCTCGCCTGTCGGAGGTGGAGGCGCTCGAGCGCCGCACCGCGATCGGTCATGGGGAGGCGACGATCCACACGGTGGAGCATCTCCTCGCGGCGGCGGCGGCGCACGAGATCGATGATCTCACCATCGAGTTGTCCGGTCCCGAGCCGCCGATTCTCGACGGCAGCGTCGCGCCCTATTTTACCGCGCTCAGTGAGGCCGGTCCCGTCGTCGTCGCCGGAGAGCCGACGCTGTTGACGGTGCGGGCTCCGTTCACGGTCGTGGAGGGCGATGCCAGCTACGTCGTGGCGCCGAGCAAGACGTTCCAGCTCACGGTGACGATCGAGTTTCCCCATCCCCTCATCGGCCGCCAGGTCGGCAGCTACCAGATTTCGCCCGAGTCGTTCGCGCGCGAGCTGGCGCCGGCGCGGACCTTCGGCTTCACGAGCGAGGTCGCCGGACTGCAGGCCAAGGGACTGATCAAGGGTGCCTCGACGGCGAGCGCCATCGTGCTGGATGAGCGGGGGGTGGTGAACGGCGGCAAACTGCGCTGGCCCGACGAATTCGTGCGCCACAAGGCGGCGGACATCGTGGGAGACCTGGCGCTCACCGGCGCGCGCGTGCTGGCCCACGTGGTGGCGACGCGGCCGAGCCACGCTGGCAACGTCGCGCTCGCCCGGGCGCTGGCGCGGGCGGGGCAGCGCAGCGGCGTCCCGGCGATGGACATCGGGCGCATCATGGACGTCCTGCCGCACCGCTATCCCTTCCTGCTGGTCGATCGCATCCTCGAGATCGAGGGCGACCGCCGCATCGTCGGGGTAAAAAACGTCACGATCAACGAGCCGTTCTTCCAGGGGCATTTCCCCGGGCACCCGATCATGCCGGGGGTGCTGATCATCGAGGCGATGGCGCAGGTCGGAGGGATGCTGTTGTTGAGCCACTTCGAGGGCCAGAACGTCGAGAACAAGGTCGTGTACTTCATGTCGCTCGACAACGTGAAGTTCCGCCGGCCCGTGCTGCCCGGCGATCAGATCCGGTTCGAGCTCGAGATGATCGCGTTTCGCGGCCGCACCTGCCGGATGAAGGGGATGGGGTTCGTGGACGGCCAGGTCGTGGCGGAGGCGGAGATGATGGCGATGGTGGTGGACAAGTGATCCATCGGACGGCGCTGGTCGACCCGGGGGCGCACCTCGGCACGGACGTGATGGTCGGTCCGTACGCCATCATCGGGCCCAACGTCACGATCGGCGACCGCTCCCAGATCGCGGCGCACGCGGTGATCGAGCGCGACACGCGCATGGGTGCAGAGGTCAAAGTCGGCTACGGCAGCATCCTCGGCGCGGATCCCCAGGACCTGAAATACCGCGGCGAGGAAACCTGGGTGGAGGTCGGCGATCAGACGACCATCCGCGAGTACTGCACCATCAACCGCGGCACGCCGGCGACCGGAAGGACCACCGTCGGCCGGCGCTGCTTCATCATGACCTACGTCCACATCGCCCACGACTGCGTGATCGGCGATGACGTGATCCTGGCCAATTCGATCCAGATGGCTGGCCATGTCACGATCGACGACCGCGCGATCGTGAGCGGTCTCGTGCCGATTCATCAATTCGTGCGCATCGGTACCTACGCGTTCGTGGGTGGCGGCTCGCGGGTAAACCAGGACGTCCCGCCCTACACCAAGGCGGTGGGCAATCCGCTGCATCTCTACGGGCTCAACTCCGTCGGGTTACAGCGCGCCGGGTTCGGGGCCGAGGTGAAGCTGGCCCTCAAGAAAGCGTACCGGTTGGTGTTCAACTCGCATCTCACGATCACCCAGGGGGTCGCGCGCGCCCGCGCGGAGATCGCCACGATCACCGAAGTCGAGACCTTCCTGCGGTTCATCGAGGCGTCGCAGCGCGGAGTGCTGGTGTGACGCTGCGCACCCTGCGCGTCGGGGTGGTCGGAACCGGCGCGCTGGGCTTCCATCACGCTCGTTTGCTGCGCCACATGGACGGCGTCGAGTTCGCGGGGATCTACGACGTGAACCCGGTACGCGCCGCCGAGGTCGCCCGCGAGCTGGAAACGGTCGCTCATCCTTCGTTCGACGCGCTCGTCGATCGGGTCGATGCGGTGAGCATCGCGGTACCGACGTCGGTGCACACCGAGGTCGGTCTCGCCGTGCTGGGGCGTGGCATCCCCGCGCTGATCGAGAAGCCGTTGGCCGATTCGCTCCAGGGTGCGGACCGGCTGGTGGCCGAGGCCGTCCGGACCCGGGTCGTGCTGCAGGTGGGGCACGTCGAACGCTTCAACCGGGCGGTACGTGCCGCCGCGCCCTATCTCGACGCGCCGCGTTTTCTCCAGACCGAGCGGCTGGCGCCGTTCCAGCCACGCGGTACCGACGTCGCCGTGATCCTCGATCTCATGATTCACGACCTCGACCTCATCCTCGAGCTGGTGCGCAGCGAGGTGAAGGAGGTACGGGCCACGGGGATGCCGGTGCTCACGCCGCACGTGGACATCGCGAACGCGCGGGTGGAGTTCGCCAACGGCGCCGTCGCGCTCGTGACGGCGAGCCGCATTTCCCGTGAGCGCACGCGCAAGCTGCGCATCTTCCAGAGCAGCGGCTACTTCTCGCTCGACCTGGCCAAGGGCAGCGGCCACTTCTACCGTCTCAAGCAGGGGTGGCAGGGGATGGGGGCGCAGCGCATCGAGGACATCGTCGACCACGTGTCGCTCACGGCGCCCGAAGCGGAGCCGCTCAAGCTCGAGCTCGAGAGTTTCCTGCAGGCGGTGCGCGGTGAGAGCGACGTGGTGGTGTCGGGGGCGGCGGGCGCGCAGGCGCTGGCCCTCGCCTGGCGCGTGGCGGATGCCGTCCAGGCGTCCCCGCTCGCCGCGTCGTCGCCGTGAGCGGCTCTCCGCCCCGTCCGCGCCCGCCTCGCATCTACGTCTCGGCCGGCGAGCCCTCGGGCGACGCGCACGCCGCTCAGGTCGTCGCCGCGTTACGGCGTCAAGCGCCGGGGGTCACGATCGACGCGTTCGGAGGGCCCCGCATGGAGGCCGCGGGGGCGCGCGTGCTCGACCGCATGGAGACGTACTCGGTGGTCGGGTTCGTGGAAGCGGTGGAGAGCCTGCCGCGTCACTACCGTCTGCTGCGTCGCACGCGCGCGGCGTTCCGGGCGGGCAGCTACGACGTCGCCGTCTTCGTCGACTACCCCGGCTATCACCTGCGCGCGGCTGCCGCGGCGGCGGCGGCGGGCGTTCCGGTGCTGTACTACATCGCGCCGCAGCTCTGGGCCTGGGGTGCCGGGCGCGTGCGCCGGCTCGCTCAGGCGGTGCGGCAGCTCGCCGTGATCCTGCCGTTCGAGGAGCCGTTTTTCCGGGAACACGGTGTGCCGACCACCTTCGTCGGCCATCCCTTGAAGGACCGCATGCCACCACCCAGCCGGGAAGCGGCACGGCGCGCGCTGGGAATCGAAGCCGGCCGCCAGGTGCTCGGCGTCTTTCCGGGGAGCCGGGCGCAGGAAGTGCGCCGCATCTGGCCGGTGGCGCGCGAGGCGGCGCGGCTCGTCCGTGCGGCGCGCCCGGAGCTGCAGGTGCTCATCGCGGGGACGCCCGTGGCGCAATATGCGGACGCCGGCGACATGCGCGTCGTCATGGACGATCCGGCGCTGGTGTTCGCCGCCGCCGATGCCGGGCTCTGCAAGTCGGGGACGACGACGCTGGAAGCGGCGCTCGCCGATCTCCCGATGGTGATCACCTACCGGCTCCACCCGCTCTCCAACTTCATCGCTCGCCGCCTGCTCCGCGTGCCGTGGGTCGGCCTCGTGAACCTGGTCGCGGGCGAGCTGCTCTGTCCCGAGCTGCTGCAGGGCGCGGCCACGCCGCGCGCACTGGCCGACGCCCTCTTGCCCCTGCTCGATCCCGCTGATCCAGCCACCCGGCGGCAACGCGCCGGTCTCGCCACCGTACGTGAGCGCCTCGGCGATCCCGGAGCGGCGGAGCGGGTCGCGTCGCTGGTGCTGGCCCTCGCTTCGTGAAACCGCGCTGGGCCGAGCCGCTCGTGGCCGCCGTGGGGTTCGCGCTCGTCGCCCTGCTGGCGCGCACCTGGCGCTACCGTCTGGTCCATCGCGAGCACGCACAGGCGCTGTACGACGCCCGGCGACCATTCATTTACGCCATCTGGCACAATCGTATTTTGCCGCTGCTGTACGCGCACCGGGACGAGGCGATGGTGCTGCTGATCAGCCGTCATCGCGACGGCGGGTACCTGGCGGACCTCGCGGAGCGCCTGGGGTACCGTTTCGTGCGCGGATCGACCCGGCGCGGGGGGGACGTCGGCCTGTTGGGCGTCGTACGGGCCTTGAAGAGCGGCAGCGTCGTCGCGGTCACGCCCGACGGGCCGCGTGGTCCTCCCGAGCGGGTGAAGCCGGGTGTGGTGGCTGCGGCGCAGCATGCCGGAGTTCCGATTGTCCCGGGAACGGCCCGCGTGAGCCGCGCCTGGCGGCTATCGAGCTGGGACCGCTTCTGCATTCCGAAGCCGTTTGCAACGATCGAAGTCGTGTACGGCGTTCCCCTCGAAGTGGGCTCCGGCAAGGAGGGACTCCGGGCCGGCATTTCGGCCGTCGAGGCGGCGCTGCACGCAATGTCCCCGTCATGAGCGACCGGGACTGGCGGGTGCGGCTGGTGCGCCGGCTGTGGCGCCGGCGATCATGGAAGGCCCGGGCTGCGCGGACGGCGCTGCTGCCGTTCTCGGCGCTCTACGGCACCGTCGTTACGCTGCGCGCCCTGCCATATCGGCTCGGAATCGCCGGTCAACGGCGATTGACCCTCCCCGCGATCGCGGTGGGGAATCTGACCGTCGGTGGAACGGGGAAGACGCCGCTGACCGCCTGGATCGCCGCCGAGTGCCGCGGCGCAGGGCGGCGTCCCGGGATCCTGCTACGCGGTTACGGCCGCGACGAGGTGTTGTTGCACCGCCATCTCGTTCCGGAAGCGGTGGTCGTCGCGAATCCCGACCGGGCCGCGGGAGCTGCACTGGCGCGGATGCAGGGGGCGAACGTGCTGGTACTGGACGACGCCTTTCAGGTGCTCGATACCGCGCGAGACCTCAACATCGCGCTGCTCTCGGCCGAGCAGGCTCGCGTGTCCCCCTGGGTGCTCCCGGCGGGTCCGTGGCGCGAGGGATGGGGCGCGCTGCGCCGGGCGGACCTCCTCATCGTCACCCGCAAGCGGGCCGAGGCCGAGACGGCGCGGGCGCTGGCGGACCGGCTGCAGGCCCGTTGGCCGAGAAAATCCGTCGCCGTCGTCCGGCTGGGACTGGCGGGGTTCGTGGGAATGCGGAGCGGAACCCCCTCGTCGGTCGAAACGCTGCGGGGCCGCCGCATTGTCGTTGCCGCCGCTATCGCCGATCCCGAGAGTTTCGCGGTGCAGGTGCGGGCCACCGGCGCGACGGTGCAACTTATGGCGTTCCAAGACCATCACGAGTACGGCGTCCGTGACGTGGATCGGCTCGTGCAGGGCGCCCGAGCGGCCGATTATCTTGTGGTGACCGAGAAGGATGCCGTGAAGCTCCGTGCGCTCTGGCCCGACGACCAGCCAGAGCCGCTCGTCGCCATACTGGAATTGACCTGGGAGCGGAATCGGGAGGCCGTGGCCGCCGCGATCGCGCGCGTGCTCGCGATCCCGGTCCGCCCGACATCGTCAACCACCACTCACGAGACATGACCGACATCGTCGCCCCCGCCTCCGGCCTGATTCGCCCCGACAAGGACCGGTTCCTGTCCGAGGACAATCCGTTCGAAGCGATGATGCAACGCTTCGACCACGCCGCGCAGCTGCTGCATCTCGACCCGGGCCTCTACAAGGTGCTCCGCCATCCCGAGAAACAGATCATCGTCTCGATTCCCGTGCTGCGCGACAACGGCGAGGTGGAGGTCTATACCGGCTACCGCGTGCTGTACAACACTTCGCGGGGACCGGCCAAGGGAGGCATCCGGTTCGATCTCAATGTGACGCTCGAGGAAGTGAAGGCGCTCGCGGCCTGGATGACGTGGAAGTGCGCGGTGGTCAACATTCCCTTCGGCGGGGCCAAAGGCGGAGTCGTCTGCGACCCCACGACGATGTCGATGGCCGAGCTGGAGCGGGTGACGCGGCGCTACACCTCCGGCATCATCGAGACGCTGGGCCCCGATTCCGACGTTCCCGCGCCCGATGTGAACACCAACGAGCGGGTCATGGCGTGGATCATGGACACGTATTCCATGCATCACCGCCACACGGTAACGGCCGTCGTCACCGGCAAACCGGTGGAAATGGGAGGGTCGCTCGGCCGGCGCGAGGCGACCGGCCGCGGCTGCATGTTCGTGACGCGCGAGGCGCTCGCCAAGATCGGGCTGCCGATGGGCCAGGCGCGGGTGGCGGTGCAAGGGTTCGGCAACGTCGGGTCGCTGGCCGCCGATTTCCTGGCGAAGGAAGGCGCGACCGTGGTCGCCGTGTCGGACAAGTCGGGCGGGCTCGTGAACCCGAAGGGGCTCGACATCCCTGACGTGATCGCGTGGGCGCGGGAGCACCGGCACTTGGATGGCTACCCGCGCGCCGAGAAGATCTCGAACGAGGAGCTGCTGACGATCGACTGCGACGTGCTGCTGCCTGCGGCGCTCGAGAACGTGATCACCAGCAAGAACGCGCGGAAGATCAAGGCCAAGGTCATCTGCGAGGGCGCCAACGGTCCCACGACGGCCGGCGCGGACAAGATTCTCGAAGAGAAGGGTGTCTTCGTGATTCCCGATATCCTCGCCAACGCCGGCGGCGTGACGGTGAGCTACTTCGAATGGGTTCAGGACCGCGGCGGGTACTTCTGGGACGAGGAGACCGTCAACAAGCGCCTGGAGACCATCATCACCCGGTCGTTCCGGGAGGTGGTCGGGCTGTCGGACCGCCACAAGGTCAACACGCGCATCGCCGCCTACATGCTGGCGATCGACCGCGTGGCTACGATGCACCGGCTCCGCGGGATGTATGCCTGATGCGCTATCACGTCGTCGCGGTCGGCCGTATCAAGAATGCGGCGCTGCGGACGGCGTGTGACGACTACCTGAGCCGGTTGCGTCATTACGCACGGGTCGACGAGCGCGAGGTGAAGGACGAGGCGCGGCTCTCCGAGGCGATTTCCGGGGAGGCGCGCCTCGTCGCCTTGTCGCGGGCGGGAGAGTCGTGGACGTCGGCGGAACTGGCACAGCGGACGGCGCGTTGGGATCAGGAAGGGCGTGAGGTCGCGTTCGCGATCGGCGGCGCGGATGGGCTCCCGGTCGCGATGGTCGAGCGCGCCGAGGCGGTGTGGAGCCTGTCGGCGCTGACATTCCCGCACGAGCTGGCCCGGGTGCTCGTGCTGGAGCAGCTGTATCGCGCGTTCACCATCCGGCGAGGGGAGCCCTACCATCGGGGTGGCTGAGCTGAGCGTCACAGAGCGGCGGTCGCTGTTGGCAATCGCGCGGCGGGCGCTGGACGCGGCGGTCCGCGGCGTCCCCGATGCGGACGCGCTGCCCGAATCGGCGCCGCTCAGACAACCGGGCGGCGCCTTCGTGACGCTGCGCAGCCATGGCGCGTTGCGGGGCTGTATCGGCCACGTCGCGGCGGACCGTCCGCTCGCCGAAGTCGTCGCCCGGGCAGCGGCCTCGGCCGCCACCAAGGATCCGCGTTTCCCGCCCGTTCCCGCCGACGAGCTGCCTGAGCTCGAGGTCGAGATTTCCGTGCTGACCGAAGCGGTTCCGCTCGCGTCGCGCGATCCTGATGAGATCCGCCCGGGTCGGGACGGTGTGATCGTGCGCTGCGGATGGCGTCAGGGAGTGTTGCTGCCGCAGGTCGCCGTCGATCACGGCTGGGCGGGAGAGGCGTTGCTGACGGCGGCGTGCCGCAAGGCAGGACTGCCACCCGAAGCGTGGCGCGCAGACGACTGCCAGTTGTTCGTCTTCCAGGCGGACGTCTTCGGCGAATGAGCGAATGGTTCGAGCAATGGTTCGGGGAAGAGTATCACGTTCTCTACCCGCACCGCGACGAGGCCGAAGCGCGGCGCGTCGTCGCGTTGATCGCACGGGTCGCGCCCTGGTCTCCGGGGGAAGTCGTGCTCGACCTGGCGTGCGGCGCCGGCCGGCACGCGGCGGAGCTGGAGCACGCGGGCGCACGGGTCGTCGGGCTTGATCTGTCGCCCGCGATGCTGCACCGGGCGCAGCGGCGCGTCACCGCCCCCCTGGTGCGCGGGGACATGCGCGCGCTGCCGTTCCGTTCCGGGAGCGTGGGACTTGTGGTCAACCTGTTCACGTCCTTCGGATACTTCCGCTCCGACCTGGAGCACGGCCGGGTGATGCGCCAGGTGGCCGACGTGCTCGCCCCCGGAGGGCGCTTCGTGATCGACTACCTCAATGCCGAACAGGTGCGTCGCACGCTGCGGAGGGACAGCGAGCAGATTCAGCAGGGCGATGCGACGGCGCGGGTCAGGCGTCGCTTCAGCGAAGAAGGACTCTACGTCGTCAAGGAGATCGAGCTGCGCGCCGAGAACCGGTCGTTTCAGGAGCGTGTGCGGTTGTTCACGGGCGCCGAGCTGGAAGGACTGCTGACCGGCTCCGGCTTGGAGGTCGTGGGCCGCTACGGGGACTACGATGGCGGCCCGCTAGGAGCCGACTCTCCCCGCACCATCCTCGTGGCGCGGCGACCGTGATCCCGCGGATCGTCGCGACGCCGATCGCGGGGCGAGCCGGTGGCTCGGCGCCGGCTGTGGGGAATCCCCGCGCGGTGACGCAGCCGGTGCTGGAGTCGACGCTGCCCGGGCCGGGCCGCGATCGCCTGGCGAAGGGGCAAGTCCTCGTCGTCACCACCGGACAGCAGCCCGGGCTGTTCACCGGTCCGGTCTACACGATTTACAAGGCGCTGTCCGCCATCGCGATCGCCCGGCGCCTGGAACGGGAACGGAAGGTGCCCGTCGTCCCCGTGTTCTGGGTCGCCGGCGATGACCACGATTTTCAGGAAGCCAATCACGCAACGTTCCTGAGCACCGCCGGCGAGCCGATGACGGTCGTGCTGCGGGAGCGTCCCGCTGACGCTCAGGCATTGCCCTTATACCGTGAGCGATGTGGTCCCGAGATCGCCCTGGCACTCGATCAGGTGCGCCAGGGCACTCCTGACAGCGAGTTCAAGGAGGCGGTCCTCGCCTGGCTGGCAAACGCCTACCGTCCCGACGCAACACTCGCCGACGCGGCTGCCGCGGCGATCCAGACGCTGCTCGGGCCGCTCGGCCTGGCCGTCGTGCGGCCCTATGTAGCTTCGATGAAGGGCGCCATGGCGCCGTTGCTCTTACGCGCCTTGGGAACCACGTTGGACGACGGGCTATCGCCCGTGCTCATCGAGGCGCAACAGGGTCGCGACCGGCTGCGTCCCGAGGGCGACGCCTTCGTGACCCGCCGCTCGGGAGAACGGTTCACGCGCGCCGCGCTGGAGCGGATCGCGGGTGACGCCCCGGAGCGGCTGTCGCCGAACGTGCTGTTGCGGCCGGTGATTGAAGCCGCGCTGTTGCCGACCGTCGCCTACATGGCCGGTCCGGGCGAGCTGGAATACTTCCCGAGCGCGGCCCCGTTGTATCGGGCCCTCGGCGTATCGCCCCAGACGGCGCTGCCGCGCTGGTCGGGGACACTGGTGGAGAGCCGGGTGGACAAGGTGGTCGAGAAGCACGGCCTCAAGGTGGACGACTTCGCCGCGCCGCCCGGAGCCGTGGAGGGTCGGCTGGTGCGCGATCAGCTCCCACCCGAAGTCGCCGCGACGCTCGAAAACCTGAAGCAGGAGATTCGCAGCGCCTATGGCCGTGTCTCGGACGGTGCCCGTCGGGTCGATCCGACGCTCGAGCGGTCGGTGGAGTCGGCGCGTAATGCCGCCCTGGGCGGCATGCAGGAGATCGAGAAGAAGATCGTCGCCGCGCTGAAACGGACCAATGAAACGCTCGTGGGACAGCTGGCGCGCGCGCGGGCGGCGTTGTTCCCGACCGGAGAGCCGCAGGAGCGCGTACTCACCTACGCGTCGATGGCGATCCGCTACGGCCCGGCCCTGCTCGAGGCGCTCGACGCTGAAGTGGCGCGCTGGGCGGTGGCTTCGTAGGTTGCTGGCATGCTTGGCATTGCCATCGTCGCACTGGTGTTCGTCGCCCTGATGATCCCGATCGTCGCGATTCTCGTCGATTCTCCGCTGGGACGCTCGATGGCGCGTCGGCTCGAAGGGAGCAGTGGAGGGAACGCCGAAGTGCAGGACCTGCATCGAAAGGTCGATTTGCTCGAGGGGGAGATGGAGGAGCTGAACCGCTCGCTCGCCGGGATGAAAGACGAGCTGCAGTTCGTCCACCGCCTGCTCGAGAAGCCGAAATCCCCCGGATCGAGCGGCAGCTAGCTCCTCCCGTGCCGCCTTCTCCCGCGCCCGCCGCGCCTGCCTCTAACCGGACCGGGGGCGGCGGCAGCAGTCGGCATGCCGTCCAGGTGGCCGCCGGCATCCTCGTCACCCGCGTACTCGGGTACCTGCGCGAGCGCGTCACCGCCCACTATCTGGGCAATGGGGCTGTGGCGGACGCCTTCCGGGTCGCCCTGCGGATCCCCAACGCTATTCGCAACCTGCTGGGCGAGGGAACGTTGTCCGCCTCGTTCATCCCCGTCTACGCCGCCATGAACGAGCGCGACGTCGAGGCGGGGCGCGCCCTCGCCGGTGCGGTGGCCGGCCTCCTGCTGCTTGCCACGGGCACCCTCGCGCTGGTCGGCGTCGTGTTCGCCGCACCGTTGACGACGCTCCTGGCGCCGGGGCTCGCACCGGGGACGCGGGTCATCGCCGTGACGCTGATGCGGCTGCTCTTCCCGATGTCCGGCGTCATGGTGTGCTCGGCGTGGTGCCTCGGGATCCTCAACACGCATCGCCGGTTTTTCCTGTCGTACGCCGCCCCGGCGATGTGGAACATCGCCGGAATCGCGGCGCTCGTCGCCGCGGCCACGTGGCTCGTGAGCCCGGCGCTGCCGGTCGATCAGCAGCTGTACCGTCTGGCGCTGGCGCTCGCGTGGGGTACCGTGGCGGGCAGCGTGCTGCAGGTCGCCGTGCAGCTGCCGGCGTGCTGGCGGTTGTTGCACGGGATCGCGCTGCGATTCAGCACCGCTCCCGAAGGCGTGCGGTCGGTGCTGCTCGCGTGGGGGCCGC
>Ga0310810_10006183_pt1 | contig 13490 bp, 8 predicted proteins | sample NCmetagenome_FD_207641 | JGI IMG/M metagenome (GOLD analysis project Ga0310810, IMG submission 207641) | Soil microbial communities from experimental microcosm in Duke University, North Carolina, United States - NC | ecosystem: Engineered > Artificial ecosystem > Soil microcosm > Unclassified ... | reverse complement strand
CACCCGGCCACGCGATTTCGGCTGCAAGCAACCGGTTCGAACGGAGATCTTCGCCACGGGCCGGCGCTGCAATCCGGGAAACCACACCCGGGCATTGCCGCTCAAGGGCAGGCACATCATCTGGACGTCGGGTCGATCGAGCCCCGCGACAGTTCTGGCGAACACGTTTGCCGTGACGCCGTTTCCGCCGAACGGCCCCTCCCTGCGGGCCAGCCAGCGCCACGCGGCCGCGGCGGCGCGATCTGCCCTCAAGTGCCGAGTGAGGCCCCGATCGTCCGCAACGTCATACTCGAGGATGATGTTCGGGTGGTCGGCCAGGTTGCCGCCGACTCCGGGCAGATCGTGCACCGGTTCGACTCCCGCTTCGCGCAGCTCGTCGGGGCGGCCAATACCCGAGAGCATCAGCAGCTGCGGCGAACCATAAGCGCCGGCGCTGAGGACCACCTCGCGACCCGCCATCGCCGTCAACGTTTGCCCGCCGCGACGATATTGCACGCCGATCGCGCGCCCGCTGCGCAGCACGATCTTGCGGACGAGCGCACAGGTCTCGATCGTCAGGTTGCTGCGCCCCATCGCCGGCCGCAAGTAGGCTGTCGACGAGCTCTCCCGGCGTCCCGCGGCGATCGTCGCTTCCATGATGGAAATACCGTCCTGCTCGAGCGCGTTGGCATCGTCGCAATAGGCGATTCCCGCGGCCCGTGCCGCCTCGAGCAGCGGTTCCCACAGTAGGTCGGGGCCATCGATCCGCGAGATGGCCAGAGGGCCCTTGCCGCCGTGGAACGGGCCTGCGCCCCGCCAACTCGTCTCGAGCCGTTTGAAATAGGGCAGCACCTCGGCGTAGCTCCATCCGCCAAGGCCCTGGGCCGCCCAGTCGTCGTAGTCTCGCCGGTTGCCGCGGAGCGCGATCATGGCGTTGATCGAGGACGTGCCGCCGAGCGTTCGCCCGCGTGGAACTTCAAGCCGCCTTCCGCCGAGCGCCGGCTCGGGTTCGGAGAGGTACTGCCATGTCCCGATCCGGCCCGCCGCGACCCGCGCAAAGGCGAGGGGCATCGCCTGGAGCGGGTGGCGCTCGCGCGAACCTGCCTCGAGCAGCAGGACCGAAACGCCCGGATCCTCGCTCAGCCGCGCAGCGACGACCGCTCCGGCCGACCCGGAACCGATGACGATATAATCGTACCCCGCCCTCATGACGGGGCTATGTGCCCGCGTCAGCGAGAAAGCAAAAGCCCCGGCGCCGTGATGGCGTCGGGGCTCCTGATGGTTTCTCGAGTGCGGATCGCTCCGCCGCAAGAAACCTCATCATCAGTCGATTCGCATCGTCTGGTAAGTTACTCGACGCATGAACGGGCGGTTTGGTTCCCGTCCGCGCTGAAAATCCGGCGGCCGAGCCGAGGCGAGTTCTTCGCACGACCAGGCGAATGACGCCCGCCCCGAGCGCATTTCCCATTCGCCGAGCCGTGGAACGGCGGCGGCGAAAAACCGTTATCGAACCACTTGCACAACTGGCGGGAAAAGTTCGTTTCGACAGGCGGATACCGGTTCCTCGAAAGATCCCTTGCATGAAGATCGCCCAGATCTCACCCCTCATCGAGTCCGTCCCGCCCAAGCTTTATGGCGGAACCGAGCGGATCGTTTCCTACCTTACCGAAGAGCTCGTCCGGCAGGGCCACGACGTGACGCTTTTCGCCAGCGCCGATTCGCGAACGTCTGCCCGCCTGGTGCCCTGCGCCGAGCAGGCCCTTCGCCTGAACCCCGCCGTCGAAGACGGCCTGCCGCACCATCTCGTGATGCTCGAGGAGGTGCGCCGGCGGGCAGACGAGTTCGACGTCCTGCACTTCCATATCGACATGCTGCACATGCCTTTCGTGCGCGACATCGGCCCGCCGACGGTGACGACCCTGCACGGCCGGCAGGACTTGCCCGACCTGCAGGCGCTTTACAGCGTGTTCGACGACGTGCCCCTGGTCTCCATCTCCAACGACCAGCGTCGGCCGCTGCCGTTCGTGAACTGGATGGGCACCGTCTACCACGGCCTGCCGCGCAACCTGCTCCCGATGGGAAGCGGGCGTGGCGGGTATCTCGCGTTTCTCGGCCGCATTTCGCCGGAGAAGCGGCCGGATCGCGCGATCGAGATCGCCGTTCGGGCGGGCCTGCCGCTCAAGATCGCGGCCAAGGTCGACAAGGCCGATCGGGAGTACTGGCAACGCGTCATCGAGCCCCTCGTTCGGGCCAATCGAAATGTCGAATTCATCGGTGAGGTGAATGAGCAAGAGAAAGCCGAATTCCTCGGCAACGCGCTTGCCATGCTGTTCCCGATCGATTGGCCCGAGCCGTTCGGCCTTGTCATGATCGAGGCCATGGCGTGCGGCACTCCGGTCATCGGCTTCAGGTGCGGCTCAGTCCCGGAGATCATCGACGAAGGCGTCTCAGGCATGATCGTCGATACACTAGACGCTGCGGTGGAAGCTGTCCGGGCCATCGGAGCCCTCGATCGGGCGCGCGTGCGGCAACGCTTCGAGCGGCGCTTTTCGGACGAGCAGATGGCCCGCGACTACCTCGCGATCTATCGGCAACTCACGGGCATCGAGGCGGCGAGGCTGCTGCCCGTCACGACGCCGAGCGAGGGCCGGCTGATCGGAGCGGTGGCCTAGGAGGAGCGATGTACCAGGGCGAAGGTGGCGCGACTTCGGGCGGCTCGGCCAGCGGCCAGCCCGCGGGCGGCCCGCAATCCCAATACGCGATCGAGGCCGGCTCCTCGCTCGAGGAACGCAAGACCAAGACGCTCAAGCACAACGACACCTTCGGCGTGTTCGATGCGAACGGCGACATCATCTCGGGCAAGGGCAATCCGGAGGGCGTCTATCACCGCGACATGCGCTATCTCTCGCACCTCGAGCTGACTTTGTGCGGCACGCGGCCGATGGTGCTCAGCTCGACCGTGCGCAACGACAACAGCGGTCTCTCCTGCGACCTCACGAACCCCGACATTCGCGGCGAAGGGGATGAATCCCAGATCGAGAACGATCGCATCCACTTGCGCCGCTCGCGTTTCCTGTGGGACGACACCTGCTTCGAGTTGCTGGCGGTCCGCAACTTCGACGACAAGCCCCACCGCCTCAACATCGAACTGCGGTTCGGCGCCGATTTCGAGGACTTGTTCGAGGTTCGAGGTAAGCAGCGCGAGCGCAAGGGCAAGTGCCTGCCACCGAAAGTCGCGAGCGCCGAGGTCTTGCTGGCGTATGAGGGCCTCGACGACAAGCGCCGCGAGACGCGCCTGCGCTTTCACCCGCGGCCGGACAGGCTCGAAGGCGATCGCGCCGTGTGGGCCATCGAGCTCGGCCCCTACGAACGCTGGCGCATCATATTCACCGTCGCCTGCGACGGGGCGCCGGCGCAATCCCGGCTGGAGAAGGATTTCTTCACGGCCCTGCGAAAAGTAAGACGGCACGTCCGCTCCCGCCGCAAGCGTTCGACTTCGATCGCCACCTCGAACGAAATCCTCAACGAAGCGGTCGAGCGCAGCATAGCCGATCTCTACATGCTGACGACGGACATGCCGGAGGGGCCCTATCCCTACGCGGGCATTCCCTGGTTCAGCACGGTGTTCGGACGCGACGGCATCATCACGGCGCTGGAGACGCTGTGGATGGACCCGTCGATCGCCAAAGGGGTGTTGCGTTTCCTCGCCGCGAACCAGGCGACTGAGATCAAGCCGGATGCCGACGCCGAACCGGGCAAGATCCTCCACGAGCTCCGTTACGGGGAGATGGCCGATCTCGGGGAAGTCCCTTTCGGCAAGTACTACGGCACGGTCGATGCAACGCCGCTCTTCCTGATGCTGGCGGGCGCCTACTATCGCCGAACCAGCGACGAGACGACGGTACGGCAGATCTGGCCGCACATCGAAGCGGCCCTCGGGTGGATCGATGCGTACGGGGACCGCGACGGCGACGGGTTCGTCGAATATGGGCGGCAGAGCGACACGGGCCTCGCCAACCAGGGGTGGAAGGACAGCGAGGATTCCGTTTTCCATGCCGACGGCAGCCTTGCGCGAGGCTCGATCGCGCTCGTCGAAGTGCAGGGCTATGTCTACGCCGGTTGGCTCGCCGCCGCCGACATCGCGGAGGCGCTCGGAAGGAGTGATCGCGCCGAGGACCTTCGCGTCAAGGCGAAGGACCTGCGCAGCCGTTTCGACGATGCGTTCTTCGACGAAGCGCTCGGTACCTACGTCCTCGCGCTCGACGGCGAGAAGCGGCCATGCCGTGTGCGCGCTTCCAACGCCGGCCACGCGCTCTTCACGGGCATTGCCTTGCCCGAGCGCGCGGAATCGGTGGTGCGCACGCTGATGAACGGCCATTCGTTCTCGGGCTGGGGCATCCGCACGCTCGCATCGGGCGAGCCGCGGTACAACCCGATGAGTTATCACGACGGCTCGGTCTGGCCGCACGACAATGCCCTGATCGCCGCCGGCTTTGCCCGCTACGGGTACTGCAAGCAGGCGCTGCGCGTGTTCGAGGGGCTGTTCAGCGCGTCCACTTCGATAGACGTGAAACGCCTTCCCGAGCTGTTCTGCGGCTTCCCCAAGCAGAAGGGCCGCGGTCCGGTGTTCTATCCTGTCGCCTGTTCGCCGCAGGCCTGGGCGGCCGTTGCGCCGCTCTATCTGATCAAGTCCTGCCTCGGTCTCGACTTTGACCCGGTCGGCTGCCGGATCCTGTTCGACCGGCCGATGCTGCCTTCGTTCGTCGACGAGCTGGTGCTCACGAACCTCAGGGTCGGCGAGGAACGCGCGGATATCGCTCTGCGCCGGTCCGGCTCGCAAGTGCTCGTCGACGTGCTCGAACGAACCGGCGACGTGCGCGTGGTGACGACCAGTTGACGCTCACTTGCTGTCGTACACCAGCAGCACGTTGCCCGGCATCTTGCCGAGCCCGCCGTAACCCGAGTTGACGATGAGCATGCCGCCATAGGCGAGCGGAGCCGCGCCGCCCGCCATCGAGCCGCCGTTGGCCTTCATGCCGTTGACGGCGGTGAAGGGCAGGTTCGTGTCGGCGTCCCAAAGCACCTTTCCGGTCGCGGCGCCGAACGCGCGCACGTGGCCGTCCATCGATCCGGCGAGCACGTAGTCCGGCGTGACGCTGATCGCCGCGCCGTAGCCGGGGTGGCAGAAGGGCTTGCCGCCGCAGGCGCCCGCCGCCGCGGGCGCGCTCCACACGGCCTTGCCGCTTGCAACATCGAGCGCATAGACGCCCGGGCGAGCCGGCATTGAATAAGTCCCGCCGTCGGCGAGGTCGGTGACGGGCACGAACACCTTGCCGCCCGCGGCCGCAATGCCGAAGTGGATGCCGCCGAACACGCCCCCGCGACCGACGCGCGTCTGCCACCGCAGCTTCCCGGTGGCCGGATCAAGCGCATAGAGCAGGCCCGACTTCTGCCCGGCCAACACGTAGTCGCGGCCATCGGTGCCTTTGGCCATGATCGGCGCCGATCCGAAATCGAAATCCGGCCCCGCCTTGCCGGGGCAGTTGAGGGAATCGCCGTAACCGCAGCTGACGTTCCAGGCGTCGCCCTTCGTCGCCTGATAATGCCAGCGTACCGCGCCCGTCTTCATGTCGAGCGCGACGATGGAATCGCTGAGCGGGGTGGCCGGATCGGAGTAGTTGTCGCCGGTGACGACGTAGACGAGGCCGCGTTTGGCATCGACCAGCGGCGTCGACCAGATCGCCACCCCGGACGGACCGTAGCGCGTGGCTCCCTTGGCGTTCTTGCCCTGTGGCTTCGGCATGGCGACCATCCAGGCGCGCCACTTCTGCGCGCCCGTGCGAGCATCGAGCGCCGCGAGCGAACCGCGGAACGTGCAGCACTCGTGCGTCGGCACCGCGGCGGCCGGCTCCTCGAGCGAGGACACCGGCACATAGAGCATGCCGTCATGCAGCGCAGGCGCGGCGGTCAGCGTGGCGTTGGGATGGGCGTCGACCGAACGCTCCCAGGCGAGCATCCCGCTGCGCGCGTCGAGCGCATATTCGTGCCCAAGAATGTCGCCGAAATACACGCGCGGTTCGGCCGTGTCGCTCACCACGATGCCCGAACGGATCGCGCCGGCGGCGTTGAACGTCCAGTGCGCGCAGCCGCTGGCCGGATCGAGCGCATAGACGACGCCGTCGTCGCCACCGACGAAGATCGCGTTGCCGGCGAGTGCCGGCTGCGAGCGCGAATAGAGCGTGTCCGGAAAGGCGAACGCCCATTTCAGCTTGAGCCTGCCGAGGCCGGCGGGGTCGAGCCCCGCTACGTCGGCCGGGATGAAATGCGCGTTCGAGGCATCGAGGCCCCAACCGTTGAAGACGGGTCGCTGCGAAGCGTCGAACCAGTCGGCCCCGGCCGGGCACATCAGCGGTTTCGCCGCGGCCTGGTCGCCGAGCATGTGCCCCGTGAGGTATTCCGCCACGGCTTGTCTTTCGTCGGCCGACAGCGCTGCGGCTTGCTCCTTCATCGGGCCATCGGTGACGATCCTTACTATCGCGGCGGGCGAGAGGTTGGCGAGGGCGCTCGAGGGCGGAGCGCGATTGGCGCCGGTTTCATGACAGGCCGCGCAAGCGCGGCTGTAGGCCGCCGAGCCGAGCGCCTTCGCCTGGTCCGTCAGATCGGAATGCCGATCGAGGATCGTCGCAATCTCCTTCTGCTTGATGTCCGACGATGATGACGATTGCGCTGGGAATGCTCCGGCGGACAGCAGCAGCGCCAAAGCCGCGGCCGCAATCGCCATGAAACCGAGCCGCCCCGAGCCCTGTGCCATTGCCCGCATCCGCTGTCCCCTCCAAGACCTCGCGGGCACGCTACCGTCCTGTCATTCGGCGGTCAAAGGCGAACGTTTCACGGCATTCCGAAGCGGTCCGTCGCGCCCGGACCTCGCATCGCCAACCGGTTCATGTGGCCGCAAGCTGTCGAGCGGGAACAGCCCTCTCGCGCATCAAGTCGCGCGTGAAAGGAATTGTAATGAGGAAGATTCTTGTACTGACGGTCCTGGCCGCGGGCCTTTCGGCCACGCCCGCCCTTGCCCAGCATAACACTGCGCCCGGCGGGTTCTATGTCGGGGCGCTCGGCGGTTACGAAGGGCTTCATGTGAAGTCGGCCGACGGCACGGTCAGCGCCAAGGCCGATTCGGCGGTTTATGGCGTGAACGCCGGCTATGACCTCAGCCTGGGCAGCGCGTTCGTCGGCGTCGAAGGCGAAGTCTCGACCAGCACTGGATCGACGAAGTTTCCGGGCAGCGTAGCCAATGCCTACGACCGGCTGAAATCCGACGCGCAATACTACCTCGGCGCTCGCGCGGGCGTCGCGCTGACGCCCGGCATCGCCGCTTACGGCAAGGTCGGATACACGGCATTGCACACGAAGGCATTCACCTCGGCCGGCTCGCTGTCCGATCTCAAGGACAACTCGAGCGGCATCCGCTTCGGCGGTGGCCTCCAGGCTCACCTCGTCGGACCGGTCGAGGGCCGGGTCGAATACCGCCACTCGCACTACAAGGACGTCGATCTCGGCACCAATAGCAACGCCGATACCAACCAGGTGGTGGCCGGCCTGGGAGTGCGGTTCTGAGGATTTGAGGCGAGGGCCGCGCCATCGGCGGCCCTCGTCCGACTGCTACTGATCGAGGAAGCTGCGCATCTTGCGCGACCGGCTCGGATGCTTGAGCTTGCGCAGCGCCTTCGCCTCGATCTGGCGGATGCGCTCGCGGGTGACCGAGAACTGCTGGCCAACTTCCTCGAGCGTGTGGTCGGTGTTCATGCCGATGCCGAAGCGCATGCGCAGCACGCGTTCCTCGCGCGGGGTCAGGCTGGCGAGGACGCGGGTGACCGTCTCCTTGAGATTCGCCTGGATCGCCGCGTCGACCGGGATGACCGCGTTCTTGTCCTCGATGAAATCGCCGAGGTGGCTGTCTTCCTCGTCGCCGATCGGCGTCTCGAGGCTGATCGGCTCCTTGGCGATCTTCATCACCTTGCGGACCTTCTCGAGCGGCATCGAGAGGCGCTCGGCCATTTCCTCCGGCGTGGGCTCGCGGCCTTGCTCGTGGAGGAACTGGCGGCTGGTGCGCACGAGCTTGTTGATCGTCTCGATCATGTGCACCGGGATGCGGATCGTGCGCGCCTGGTCGGCGATCGAGCGGGTGATCGCCTGGCGAATCCACCACGTGGCATAGGTGCTGAACTTGTAGCCGCGGCGGTACTCGAACTTGTCGACCGCCTTCATCAGGCCAATGTTGCCTTCCTGAATAAGATCAAGGAATTGCAGGCCTCTGTTGGTATACTTTTTGGCAATCGAGATCACCAGGCGCAGGTTCGCCTCGACCATTTCCTTCTTGGCGATACGCGCCTCGCGCTCGCCCTTCTGGACCATGTTGACGATGCGGCGGAACTCGCTGAGCGACATGCCGGTGGCAGCGGCAATATCGGCGATCTCCGCGCGGATGCGCTCGACCGCATCGGCTTCCTTCTCGGCGAAGGCAGCCCACTTCTTGTCCTTCTTCGCCATCGTCGCGAGCCAGGCTTCGTCGAGCTCGTTGCCGACGTATTCGGCGAGGAAATCGGCGCGCTTGATCTTGTGACGTTCGGCGAGACGCAGCATCTGGCCGCCGAGTGCGGTGAGGCGCCGGTTGAAGGCGTAGAGGTTGTCGACCAGGTACTCGATCTTGGTCGCGTGGAACTGCACGCTTTCGACCTCGGCGGTAAGGTCCTCGCGCAGTTGCTCGTACTTCTTCTCCCGGGCCGGCGGAAAATCGTCGCCGCGGCCCAGCGTGTCGACGCGCTCGGCCTGGATCTTCTCGAACTTCTTGAACAGGTCGGTGATGCGCGCGAAGCGCTCGAGCGCCTCGGGCTTCAGCGCCGCTTCCATCTGGGCGAGCGAGAGGGTGTTGTCCTCCTCGTCGTCCTCTTCCTGGCGGCGCGGGCGGGGCTCACCGTCCTCGTCCTCGTCTTCGTCCTGCGCTTCCTCGTGCTCCTCGACGTCCTCCTCTTCCTTGTACGAAGGGCCGGCGGTCTCCTCGCTGATCTCGCCGTCGTCATCGTCCTCGGCGCCCTCTTCCATCCGGTCAACGGGCGGCTCCTTGGACAGCATCGCGTCAAGGTCGAGAATCTCGCGCAGCTGCATTTCGCCGTTGTTGAGCGCCTCGGACCACATGATGATCGCGTGGAACGTGATCGGGCTTTCGCACAGGCCCATGATCATCGTGTCGCGGCCGGCCTCGATGCGCTTGGCGATGGCGATCTCGCCTTCGCGGCTGAGCAGCTCGACCGCGCCCATTTCGCGCAGGTACATCCGCACCGGATCGTCGGTGCGCTCGGTGGTTTCCTTCTTCTTCTTTTCAGGGACGTGCTTGGGCTCGCCGTCGCCGTCCTCGTCATCGTCGGACGAGGCGATTTCCTCCGGCCCTTCGCCCTCCTCGCCCTCTTCCTCGGCCGCGTCCTCGTCGGTCTCGACGATATTGACGCCCATTTCGGAGATGGCCGACATCACGTCCTCGATCTGCTCGGAGGACAGCTCGTCCTGCGGCAGCGCGGCGTTCAGCTCGTCATAGGTGATGTAGCCACGGCGTTTGGCCTTGGCGATCAGCTTCTTGATCGTCGCTTCGTTGAGGTCGATCAACGGAGCGTCGTCGGTCTTGGTGTCTTCGGCGTCGGAAGCCATGCAATTCAGTCCGTTTCGTGTTCGCGGGAGGCCGCGGCAGCCTCCAATTCATTGTCTTCAAACGCCGGGCCGGCGGCACGTTTCCGGGCCATCTGCCCGAGTCGCACCTCGATTTCCAGCTTTCGTTTGCGCAGCCGCTGCTGCTCGGCGAAAGCGCCTTCGGGGTCGTTCTCGAACCGCGCCGTCGCTTCAGCGATCGCCGCCTCGAGCGCCGGCCTTTCGACCAGCAAGGCGACTGCCTCGGCCAGGTCCTCGCGCGCAGCTTGCGGATCGGTGCCTTCCAGGAGGAAGGAAAAGCGGGCTTTATCCGGCGGTGCGGCGATGTCCTTTGCGGCAAATATGGGATTGTCGCGCGCCGCTTCAAGCGCTTCTGACGCCTCGAGCAGGGCGTCGACCGCCTGCGACGCGCTCCGGTCGGCTGCGGCGAGGCGCGCGAGGGCTTCGGCGTGGCGGGCTATCTCGTGCGGATGGCGAGCAAAACCGGCGAGCACGGCTTGTGTCAGGTGATCACGCGCGCCGGCAATCAGCTTTCGCAATCGCGTGGTGTCGCTCGGCGCCGCTGCTCGCCGCTCGAACGGCTTCGGCCTTGCGTCCGGTCGGCGCGAGAACTCCCGCTTCGGAAACGCAAAAGCGGAGAACCGGTCGAGCAGGTCGCGGCGGTAGAGCGCGCGGATGTCGGGATGCTGGATGGCCTCGACGTGCGCCAGCAGCCGTTCCTTGAGCCCCGCCTTGTCTTCCGGAGTGCGCAAAGGCCGGGCGGCGCGTTCGTGGCGCCACAAGGTTTCAAGCAGGCTTTGCGGCTCGGCCAGCAGGCGGTCGATCGCCTCGCGCCCCTGCTTGCGGATGAGATCGTCGGGATCGAGCCCGGCAGGCATATGCACGAACGCCAGCGAATGGCCGGGGCGCAGCAGTGGGAGCGCGCGCGCGGCGGCGCGCATCGCGGCACGCTGCCCCGCCGCATCCCCGTCGAAGCAAAGCACCGGCACGTCGACGAGGCGCCACAGCAGCTCGATCTGCCGCTCGGTCAGCGCAGTGCCCATCGGCGCCACGGCTTCCTCGATGCCGGCGGCGGCAAGGGCGATCACGTCCATGTAGCCTTCGACGACGACGATCCGCCCGCCCTTGCGCGAGGTCGGGCCGGCGCGGTGCAGGTTGTACAGCGTGCGCCCCTTGTCGAACAGCGGGGTATCGGGTGAATTGAGGTACTTCGGCGCATCTGTTTTGTCCTGATCGAGGATGCGTCCGCCGAAGGCGATGGTGCGGCCGCGGGCATCCTCAATCGGCAGCATGAGCCGTCCGCGGAACCGGCCGTAGGGCTCCTTCTCATCCACCGCGATGAGCAAGCCGGCTTCGATAAGCATCGCTATCGGATACTGCGCCAGCGCCTTCCTGAGCGCGTTTCGATCTTGAGGGGCGTAACCGAAGCCGAAGCGTTCGCTCGTATGCGCGTCGAATCCGCGGGTCTTGAGGTACTCGCGCGCCCTTCGGCCTTCATCGGCGAGCAGGCTTGTCCTGAACCACGCCTGCGCCGACGCCATGACGTCGTGCAGACCGGCTCGGCGCTCGGCCTGCTCGGCTTCGCGCGGATCGGGGCGGGGCAATTCCATGCCCGCCTCGGCCGCCAGTTCCTTCACCGCATCCATGAACGCGAGGCCCCGCTGGTCGGTCATCCAGCGGATCACGTCCCCGTGCGCGCCGCAGCCGAAGCAGTGGTAGAAGCCCTTCTCGTCGCTGACGGTGAAGCTCGGGCTCTTCTCGTTGTGGAACGGACAGCAGGCCTTCCACTCGCGCCCCGCCTTCTGGAGCTTGGTCGTGCGCATGATGACGCTCGACAGCGTCACGCGCGCGCGCAGTTCGTCCAGCCATTGGGGGGACAGGGCCATCGTCCGAACCTAACGGGAACGGAGAGTCGGCGCTACTGTCCTGCGGCCTCGTCCACCGCCTTTTCAGTTGCGCGGGAACGGCCCGCTGCCGATGGCGACGCTCCCGTCCGTTTCGACGAGGTAGGCCTCGAGCGGTTGGGCGGCCGGGGGCAGCGTCGATTGCCAGTAGAAGGTGATGGGCTCGCCGTCCTTCCAGCCGTCCCCGCCCACCACGCGCCAGACGAGTGCGCCGTTGTCGGCCTCGACGTCGATCTCGCCATTGGGGCCAAGCGCGGCGACGGCCTCGGCCTCGTCGTAGCCAACGCCGTTGGCAAACCCGGCTGCCGGGCGCGCCGTGCGGAACAGGGTAGCGCTGGCGACGTGCTTGCCCGGCGTCACGCGGTGGACGTAGGTGTAGACCGTGCCGGGCGGCAGGGATTTGGGATCGCACTGGGTCATCTTCTGGGGGCAGGCGACATAGCTTGCCGCCTCGGCGATGGTCTGCCCGTCGGCCACGAACTTGGTCACATTGTCCGCACTCATGAGCCTCGCGCCGAGCTTCAGCGTGGCGAAGTCGGCCGGAACCAGCGTGTGCGGCTTGTCGGGGGTGGGCACGACGGCGGGCGTGACGACGCCCGAAGGGGCCGGCGCGGTCGCCTCGGGCGATTTCGAGCAGGCCGCGAGCAGGATCAGAGGAAGGGCGGCGGCAACTTTCGACTTTGGCTTCACTGCAGCGCTTCCTTAACCCAGGCGCTCGCCCGGCCCATATCGAGCACCGTGCCGTGACGGGCCTTCAGCTCGGCCATCACCCGGCCCATGTCCTTCAGGCCCGAGGCGCCGAGCTCGCCCTTGATCCCCTCGATGGCGGCTTTGGTCTCGCCCTCGTCCATCTGCCGCGGCAGGAATTCCTCGATCACGGCGAGCTCGCCGCGCTCGATCGCCGCCAGCTCCTCGCGACCGCCTTTCTCGTACATCTCGATCGATTCGCGCCGCTGCTTGGCCATCTTCTGCAGCGTGTCGATGATCAGCGCGTCGTCCTCCATCGGCTTGGCCGCGGTGCGCTGCTCGATGTCGCGGTCCTTGACCTTGGCGAGGATCAGCCGGACGGCCGCCAGGCGTTCCTTGTCGCCGCCTTTCATGGCCGTAATCTGCGCCTGTTTGAGGTCGTCGCGGAGCATCGAGACTCTTTCCTTGTTGAATGCGTGACAGCCCGAGCCAAATAGCCGGATAAATCGACCTTGGACAGGTTGACGCGCCACGGGCCGGGGTCTAGCGCCCACGCCTTAGCACGCATTGACGGTAACTTGTTTCACGGAGGGCCCGATGGCCGACCCCGCCTCTTCGCACGCGCAACCGAAAGGGGCGACCGGCGTCCTCGTTCTCGCCGATGGAACGGTGCTGTGGGGCCATGGTTTCGGACACATCGGCAGCGCGGTGGGCGAAGTGTGCTTCAACACCGCGATGACCGGCTACCAGGAAGTGATGACCGATCCGAGCTACGCCGGGCAGATCGTCACCTTCACGTTCCCGCACATCGGCAACGTCGGCGCCAATGCGGAGGACATCGAGTCCGAGGTCGAGGGCGCCGTCGGCTGCATCGTGCGCGAGGAAGTGACCGATCCGTCGAACTTTCGTGCCGAGCGCAATTTCGACGAGTGGTTGAAGGGCCACCTCAAGATCGGCCTCGCGGGCATCGACACGCGCGCCCTGACCCGGCGCATTCGGCTGCAGGGCGCGCCGAACGCGGTGATCGCGCACGAGCCGCACGGCCATTTCAACATCCCCGCGCTGCTCAAGCGGGCGAAGGAATGGCCCGGCCTGGAGGGCATGGACCTCGCCAAGCGCGTCAGCCGCAAGAAGCACCATGGCTGGGAAGGGGGGCCGTGGAAGCTCGGCGCGGGCTACGCGCACGCGCCCAGCAACGAGCGCCCGCATGTCGTCGCGGTC
>Ga0310810_10006182_pt1 | contig 13492 bp, 9 predicted proteins | sample NCmetagenome_FD_207641 | JGI IMG/M metagenome (GOLD analysis project Ga0310810, IMG submission 207641) | Soil microbial communities from experimental microcosm in Duke University, North Carolina, United States - NC | ecosystem: Engineered > Artificial ecosystem > Soil microcosm > Unclassified ... | reverse complement strand
CGTGCGGGCGCAATTTGCAACGCCGGTCAACATCCGCATGTCGCTCTACTCCATCGCGTTCTTCCGCGCGTTCGACGAGGCCATGGGCCATCCCTCCGGCTACCGCGCGCAGGGCTACCTTTTCGTCGCGACGCACGAACGGCATCTGCAGTATCTCCGGACGAACTATGAACGGCAGGTTTCGATGGGTTTGAACACCGTCGAGCGGCTCTCATTGGACGATGTGATCCGCATGGTGCCGCAACTGCGCTCGGACGACATCCTGGGCGGCAGCTTCTGCTCGACCGACGGTTTCGTCGATCCGCACAGCGTCATGACGGGATTCATGGTGCGGGCGATCGATCAGGGCGCGCGACTCATACGCAACGCCGAGGTCACGGCCATTGAGCGCGACGCAGGCGGCATTTGCGGCGTCCGGACGGCAAATGAGCGCATCGCCACGCGCACGGTCGTGAATGCCGCGGGAGCGTGGGCCGGGCTCGTCGCGAAGCTTGCGGGCGTCGATCTGCCGGTCGAGCCTCTGCGGCGCATGCTGGTTCCTACCGAGCCGTTCGACACGATCGCGCACACCGCGCCCATGGTGGTCGATATGTCGACCGGCTTCCATTTCCGCCCGGAAGGGTTGGGGTTACTGCTGGCGTGGAACGATCCGGAGGAAACGCCGGGGTTCAAGACTCACTTCGATCCGGCGTTCGTCGAGAAAATTCTCACTCGCGGCGTGGATCGCGTGCCCTGCCTGGGCGAGGCCGAGGTGAATCCGAAGCGCGCCTGGGCCGGTCTCTACGAGATGACGCCCGATCATCACCCCATCCTCGGCCCCGCGCCGGGCGTACCGGGCCTCTACTTCGCTAACGGGTTCAGCGGTCACGGCGTCATGCATTCGCCGGCCACCGGAAAGATCACGGCAGACCTGATTCTCAAGGGTGCATCCGATCTGGTGGACGCGCGATTATTGAGTTATGAGCGATTCGCCGAGGGGCGCATGCTCGAAGAGACGGCAGTACTTTAAGGAGGAATCGTGAAGCTGGAAGGCGTTTTTTCCGTTCTGCCCACGCCGTTTCTGGAGGATGGCGCGGTCGACCATGAGAGTCTTCGCCGCGTGATTGACCTGTTTATTGCGGGCGGAGTGAACGGCCTCACCGCCCTCGGCGTAACCAGCGAGGCCGCGCGGTTGACTGAGCGCGAGCGCGCCATGGTGCTTGAAACCGTGATGCACCAGACGGCTCACCGCGTACCGGTGGTTGCCGGGACTACGGCCGATGGCCTGCGCACCTGCATCGAGTACACGCGCATTGCGCGGGCGTCGGGCGCGGCTGCCGTTATGATCAGCCCGCCGCGCCTCCCCAAGCTGAACTCGGATGCCGTGGTCGGGCATTTTGCGGCGGTAGCCGAGGCCGTCGACATACCGATCGTGGTCCAGGATTACCCGCCGGTCTCGGGATTCACCATTGAACCGCTGCTGCTGGCCCGCATCGCCCGCGTGGTCCCCAACGCGCGCACCATCAAGCTGGAAGATCCGCCGACGCCTTTGAAGATCGCAAAGATTCTGCAAGCGGCGCAGGGGCTCGAAGTCAGTATTTTCGGCGGGCTGGGTGGCGTGTTTCTTCTCGAAGAACTGATGGCAGGCGCCTCGGGCGCTATGACCGGCTTCGCCTATCCCGAGATCCTGGTCGAAATCGTGCAGGCCTATCGCAGCGGAAATCTCGATCATGCCGCGGACGTGTTCTACCGCAACGTGGCGCTGATGCGATTCGAATTTCAGGAAGGCCTCGGCATGGCGATCCGCAAAGAAGTGTTGCGCCGGCGCGGCGCTCTGCGGCATGCCGGGGTGCGCGCGCCGGGTGCCTCTCTCGACGCAGGCACGTCCGCGGCGCTCGACCGCATTCTCGCGTGGACCGGGCGCGCCGTGTATAAGGCCGTCGGCGAATAGGGTAAATTGGTGTAGGCGGTCAAACGGGCGCGTAGCTCAGGTGGATAGAGCATCGGCCTTCTAAGCCGAGGGTCGCAGGTTCGAGTCCTGCCGCGCCTACCAACTAAACTCCTCTTATTCAACACCATCCGATTTTCCATAGCCGCTTCTACTGCTCATTGGTGACCCACCCGAAAACGAGACAACGGGAAAGTTGAGACGGGCGAGGAGGCAGATATGTCGGCCTTAGGAGGCTTGCCCCCACGTTTCGTTTTACGCATGGCGGCGATCTTGCGGAAATAATCCGGGCCACGCTCAGCGGTCTTCTGGCCGCCCTTCTTCCCGAGCTTCGCGGCCACGTTGCCTAAGTTTTCGGAAAGCCGCTCCGCACGCCGGAGCGTTTCGGATAGAATCTGTTTGGAACTGTCGAGGGAAGGTGCGGATACCGCCTGCCGTAGTGATTCACAGATCTTGGCGAGCTCAGTCTGGTGCTTTTGCGGGATGTTCATGTCCCCCAGATTAGCCGGGGCTGGGTTTGAAGGCAAGCTGCTTGCTGTAAGCGGAGACACAGAATTAGCGCACTACCCGCCGATGATGACAAGCTGTTTTCATAATAAGGAGTTTCTATAGTGTACGTGACGTGAACGCGGAGTAGAATGGCTTCCGATCATAATGCGAATTTTGCCGCTTCTCCTGCTGAACGCCGCGCCCGCCCTATGGCCGCAAGCCGTCGAATACCCAGCCTCGAACCACGGCGAAAACTACATGTTCAATTACTACTTTCCTCCAGCCCCCAGCACCACACCTTGGGCGCCGGCGTGGGCGCCCGACGGCAAGTCGATCGCCGTGGGCATGTACGGATCCATCTGGAAAGTGGACGCGGATATAGGATCGGCCACGGAGTTAACTTACAACAGCAAGTATCATTCTTCGCCAGCCTGGTCGCCAGATGGAAAGTGGGTCGTGTACACGGCTGATGACGACGGCAAAAGTATCCAGTTAGAAATTCTGAGTACCGTCACCGGCCAGACGCACGCGCTCACCCAAGACCAGCACATCTATACCGATCCGGTCTTCTCACCGGACGGGCAGCGGCTCTGTTACGTCGCCACTCGTCCGAACGGGCACTTCAATCTGTACGTCCGGCCGATTCGCGAAGGAACTTGGACCGGCGACGAGATTGCATTGACGCGTGATCACAGCTATCCGCGCGACCGGCTCTACTTCGGTCCCTGGGACATGCACATCGAGCCGGCCTGGACGCGCGACGGCAAAGAGATTGTCTTCGTTTCCAATCGCGATGTGCCACTTGGCTCGGGCGACCTATGGCGGATGCCGGTTCCGTCGGGCGACCTTCCAACCGGCGGCAGCGACTTGATGTCCAAAGCCGAGCGTATCCTGCGCGAGCAGACGCTCTATCGGACACGCCCGGATGTCTCCATAGACGGCAAGCGCATTGTTTACTCCTCGACCGCGGGAGCCGCCGATCAGTACGCGCACTTGTACGTCCTGCCCATCGGTGGCGGCGCTCCGTACAAGCTCACCTTCGGCTCTTACGATGACTTTCACCCGCGCTGGTCGCCCGACGGCGAGTGGATCGCCTACATTTCCAACGAAGGCGGCCTGCCACAGCTCTGCCTGCTTGAAACCTATGGCGGCGCGCGCAAGAAGATCGTCATCCGAGAACGTCGCTGGAAGCGTCCGATGGGCCGCATTCACGTGCGTGTGACCGATGAGAAGACCGGAAAGCTGATAGCCTCGCGCGTCCAATATCTCGCCTCTGACGGCAAGTTCTACGCGCCGGCTAACGCCTATTCCCGAATCGGAGCGGCGAACCGGCATTTCTTCCATACCGAGGGCGAATTCACTGCTGATGTGCCGCCAGGGCGAATGCTCATAGAAGCCGTCAAAGGCTTTGCCTACCAGCCGTCGGAAGCGCGCGTGGAAGTCGGCGCCGGCCAAACCAGCGACATCAGTTTGATCATGCGCCGCGCTGTGGGCATGAACGCACTCGGCTGGTACAGCGGTTCCACGCACGTCCACATGAACTACGGTGGTAACCTGTCGAACAGTCTGGACAACCTGCGCATGATGTCGCGCGCGGAAGACCAGGACGTGCTCAACGTCCTGGCCGCCAACAAAGACAATCGCATTCTGGACTGGCAGTATTTCGTGCCGGGCGGAGGCGAGCATCCGGTCTCCAAAAATGACCTGCGCCTGAAAGTGATCGTTGGTGAGGAGTACCGGCCGCCGTTTTACGGTCACGTGTTTCTTCTCGGACTCAAAGATCACCTGATCTCTCCGTTCACCACCGGTTACGAAGGAACGGGAATCGAAAGCCTGTATCCCAGCAACACCGATATTTTCCGCAAAGCGGCGGCACAGGGCGCCGTCACCGGGTACGTCCACGCCTTCGCCGGGGAAAAGGACCCGCTGGATGGCGATCTCGGTGTGGCCAAGGGATTTCCCGTGGATGCAGCGCTTGGTACCGTTAGCGGCCTCGAATGGTCCCAAGCCACCAGCGGGCAGCTTCGCGTCTGGCACCACGCACTGAATAACGATCTGCGCATCGCGCCAACCGGCGGTGAGGACTCCATCAACAACCTGCACCGGACCAAGTTAATCGGAAGCGTGCGGACTTATGTCCATTTGGACGTGCCGCTGACCGCCGAAGCCTGGCTCGACGGGCTGCGTCAAGGCCACACCTTCTTCAGCACCGGGCCGCTGGTGGACTTCCGAATTAACGGCCGTCTGCCGGGCGACACGGTGCGGCTTCCGGCGGCGGGGGGAACGATCTCAGTCGAGGGAACTGTGTGGTCGATCGCACCGCTCGCCAAGGTCTTGCTGTATTCCAACGGGCAGGTGCTGAAAGAACTTCCGGCCAGCGGCCACTTCGCGTTTCAAATGCCGGTTTCCCAAAGCGGCTGGTATTCCGTCTACGCGGAAGGCCCGGCCAGTCGGTATCTGGATGCGAATTACGCGCAAGCGGCGACCAACGCGATCCGCATTTGCGTTGGCGATCGGCCCATCCGCAATCGTCAGTCCGCCGAGTATTTCATGCGCTGGATCGACAAGCTCCACAAGATAGCGGACGAGTGGCCCGGGTGGCGATCTGAAGGCGAGAAGCGTCACGTGTTTGCTCAGTTTGACGAAGCGCGGAGTGTTTACCAGAAACTCGCGCGAGAAGCGGAGTAATCAGTTCGCGGGCCGCCGTTGATCACTGCCACCTAGGCCTTGGTTGTGTACGGATGACGCAAACAAGAAAATGTTCGTGAGGAAGAGGGTCTTTCATTTCGACGCTCCGCACGGGAATATCATTGTCGAAGAAGCTATCGTTTGGAGCCTGGACAACAGCTTCCAACTGGAGTTTGCCGAGTTCTCAACCGCCTTCAGACCCGATCAAGATTGCTGGTGGGGGATAAGAGTTCAGAGCCGCACGGCATTGCGTGAGACGTATTCTTCCAGCGATTTGTCCGGCCCGATGTAATGATACTCTTCGCCGTAATGTAGACCGTACTTCCCGCCAACCGCGCGGTCACGGCTTTCGACTGCTACTTTCGTGAGTTCGTTGATCGCGGCGGTCTCGTCGCCTGCGAGAGCGGGCAAACGGAGGTTACGTTCCGCAACTGACGCATTGAGATCCTTGATCATATGGGTCATCATGGTTCGGCACGATCTGAGGCACGAGAGTTTCGTTTCCAGCGTCGGACCTATATCGACGACGCGATTCACGAGTTGCGGACCTCTGGCGAAGTAGTATTTCTCCGTGACACCGTGCGGCTTCAGGCCCGCGGCGAAATGCTCCGGCATATCCAGGTGGCCACCGGACATCCAGCACGCTGCTTCCACGGCCTGCGCAGTGACGTAATGATCGGGGTTTTCTTCGTAATGGCTCCAGGGATCGTAGCTGAAAATCGTGTCGACCTTGAGCAGGCGAAACAGAAAGATCAGACGGGCGCGTATCTCAGTGGGCGCCACGTCGTCCATGCGATGGTTTCGATAGCCTAGATCGAACGCCTGCTTCAACCCCGATGCTTTCAAAAACTCGCCTGTGTCATGCTCATTGGCCGCGACGGTTTCACCCAAAGTGAGATCATAAGAGTCCTTCTCGTCGTTGCTGGTCCGGATAAAATATCCGGCGTAACCCTCTTTGAGGAGTTTGGCCACGGTCCCGCAAGCAAAAAACGGTCCGTCATCCAGGTGAGGCGTGATGAGCGCCAGCACCTTACCCTTGTGCGGCTCTCCGGTTGCCGCCCGTTCAATGAAGACATCGCCGACGGACGCTGGCGTTTGGCCCGACAGTTGCGACGCACCGAGGAGGCCGAGCGCACCGCCAAAGAAATCGCGTCGTTCCACAGAGGAATTCTCCCATGCGCAAGTGGCGTTCGCAAGGACGAGAGAAGTTGGATGATCTAACATGTCGATGGGCCGCGGGAGTTCGCCACTCTGCCGGCGGCGACTACCCGCAACACAATCCCGATCACGGGCGGCGCCTCTGGCTGTGTGCCAACTTAACGTTCCTAATGCGGCTGATTTCCGATGGTCTACATCCCTCAGGGTTGCGCTATGCGGCTGTGGCGTTCTTGGGCCAGCACAGTCGGGCCGGAGTCCGCGCCGGGATTATGGCGCACAGCTGTAGCTCGCTCGGAATTCAGAACATACTCTTGAAGGGTAAGCCGGTCGGCGAGATCGAGAGCGCGTAGTCCCTGGCGGGCGTTTCGGGATTCCCGTGATCTCTCTGGGCGGCGACCAGGCCGCGGCGCGCGAACTGCATGACATACGGCGTCCGGACTTTCGAAAAATTCTCTACAAAGACGAAAACACGGGCGCGGCCTACCCGTCGAGCGCTCATTACACTTTTGGGACAGGAGCGCTTTTTTGCGGTAGAGTGTACCTGCTATGAGTACGCGCAGGCGATTCATCACAACCGCTGCGGGCCTCAGCGCCGCGGGGAGGCTCCCGGCGGCTACGAGGAAGGCACCCTCGATCTATAGCCGTCTCGGAATCCGTCCCGTCATCAACGCTATCGGAACAGTGACCATCCTGGGCGGCTCCATCATGCCGCCCGAAGTGACGCAGGCCATGGAAGAGGCCGCTCAGTACTTCGTGCCCTTGCTGGAACTGCAGCGGCAAGCCGGCGCCCGCATCGCCGAACTGGTGGGCGTTCCCGCGGCCATGGTGACCGCCGGCGCCGCTTCCGCCATCACGGTCGGCACCGCCGCCTGCATCACCCGCGGCGACCGCGCCAAACTGGCCCAACTGCCCGACGTCACTGGCATGAAGTACGAGGTCATCCAGCAAAAAAGCCATCGCTGCGGATACGAAGCGCAGATCCTGCTGACCGGCGCGAAAATCGTCCCGGTCGAAACCCGCGAAGAACTCGACCGCGCAATCAATGACCGCACCGCAATGATGTTCTTCCTCAACAAGGCGGATCCCGAAGGCCGCATTCGCCGCGACGCGTGGATTCGCGTGGCCAAGGAGCGCGGTGTGCCGACGTTCAACGACGCCGCTGCCGACGTGACGCCGCCCGAGCGTCTCTCCGCATACGTGAAGGAGGGCTTCGACCTCGTTGCGTTCTCCGGCGGCAAGGGCTTGCTTGGCCCGCAATGCTCTGGTCTGCTGCTTGGCGGCAAGGAATGGATCGAAGCCGGCATGCCTGCCATCAGCCCGCACGGCGGGATAGGCCGAGGTATGAAGGTCGGCAAAGAGGAGATCGCCGGTCTGCTGGCGGCAGTCGAACGCTACCTCAAAGTGGACCATGACGGTGAGCGCCGCGAGTTGGACCGCCGGGCCGCCTACATGATCGATTTCCTTGCCAAGTCGCCATTGAAAGCGAAACTCGACGTGCCCGAGATCGCCAACCACGTCCCCCATGTGCAGATTGATTGGGAAGGCAAACAGCCGGCCACTGAAGTGGTGCGGCAGCTTCTGGAAGGCGATCCGCCCATCACCGTCTCACAGCGAGACGAACGCGGGCTGACGATTTCCGTCTGGATGATGCGCCCCGGCGAGCACCGGATCGTGGCCAAGCGGCTGGCGGAAGTCTTTGCCTGAGAGAGCCACCATGCTACGCACCATCACGGCGTTCCTTGCGCTCACGTGCGCGTCAACCGCGCAGCCGGTCTACGACCTGCTGCTGAAGAGCGGCCACGTCATCGATCCGCAAAACAACATCAACCGGGTGATGGACGTGGCCATCGCTAGCGGCAAGATCGCGCGCGTGGCTGTGGACATCCCCGCATCCGAAGCACGCAAGGTCGTCAATTTAACGGACCTGTACGTGACGCCAGGCCTGATCGATATACACGTCCACGTATACACGCGTTGTGGCACAAAGAGCTTCGAAAGCGTCGATCCGGACGCCTTCTCCTTTCGAAGCGGTGTCACCACCATGGTGGATGCAGGCACCGCCGGCTGGCGCGAATTCCCCGATTTTCGCTCGCGCGTGATCGACCGTGCCCACACGCGCGTCTTGGCGTTGCTGAACATCGTCGGCGCAGGCATGGGGTCGGACAAGGAGAACGACCCCGCCGAAATGGACGCAGAAGCAGCCGCGGGCATGGCAAAGGCCAACGCGGACGTGATCGTGGGCTTTAAGTCGGCGCATTACGCGGGTCTGGGTTGGGAATCCATCGACAACGCGGTCAAGGCCGGCAATCTCACGAATCTGCCGGTCATGGTCGATTTCGGGCGCATCAACCAGGTACGCAACATCGGCGCGCTATTTCTGGACAAGCTGCGGCCGGGCGATATTTACACGCACTGCTACTCCGGGCACCGCCAGGAATTACTGGAGACCGGCAAGGTCAATCCGGCCATGTGGGCGGGCCGCAAGCGCGGCATCATCTTTGACGTGGGACATGGCGGCGGCAGCTTCTACTGGTACGTCGCCGTGCCCGCGTATGAGGAACGCTTCTACCCGGACTCGATCTCCACCGACCTACACACCGGCAGCATGAACGCGGGTATGAAGGACATGCTCAACGTGATGTCCAAATGCCTTAACCTCGGGTCTTCGCTGGACGAAGTGATTCGCATGTCTACCTGCAATCCCGCCAAAGAAATCAAGCGGCCCCAGTTGGGCAACCTGAATGTAGGCGCCGAGGCGGACATCGCCGTCATCCGCATCGATCGCGGGTCCTTCGGCTTCGGGGATTCCGCCGGGGCGAGCAACGCAGGCAACCGGCTGATAATCTGCGAAATGACGCTGCGCAAAGGAGCAGTCGTGTGGGACCTGAACGGCCGCGCCAGCCAAACCTGGAAAACGTTCCCCTATCAGAAGGACTCATGGGAACACTTAGCCGGACCCTCATCGCCATCTCAGCACTGATCTGCTTCGCGCACGCCCACCAACCGCCGCCTGCTGGCCAGCTGACACCGGCTGTTACATGACGCACGACAGCAAAGGTCCCGAACGCTACGTGCGCAGCCGCTTGCGCAAAGAACCGAGTTCCTCTCGCGATTCTGGACAACAGCGGCAAGCTGTATCTGCCCATCGCTGCAGATCAGACAATCAAAATCTCAAGCTCATACCCTATATCGAGAAGAAAGTGAAAGTCAGCGGAACCTCCCCCGAGAAGGGTGACGTGAAAGGAATTGCGATCAAGACCGTAGAGGCCGCAGAGTAACCATCAAATTTGCGATCAGATGCTCCGCGCCGCAGCTCAAACGAGCGACCCCGAGGCAGAGTCGTCAGCAGCTTCGTCTCTCGTGATGGCCGCCCATTCGGGAGCACGAGATGAACGACCGGCTGGAACCGGGTATATGCGTCAGAATCTCGTCCGGCGTTCAGCGTGGGGCATATAACGCAGACGATCGAGTTGACATGATGAACGGGACGTCCGGCGTCGCGATCAACAATGGATCGCACAGCATCGCCGGCTCAGAGATCGGGTTCTCCCGCCGGTCTGCCTTCAATACCCCACTGGGTTAACCGCCATCGATGCAGCTGACTTGCATGAGATGTTGGCGGAGCCCGCTCATCGAGAACTGGTCGTTGAAGTGACTGCTTGAGCCAACAGTTTCGGGCTGACCCGCAATGGCAAACCAGCCGAGTGGGCGATGCTTTTTGCACTGGCAACGCTGGAACTGTGGCAACGGTCGCTTAAGGCATTAGAGAACCTCAAGTGGGGGCAACCCGCAGAGCTCCATGAGGAGTTCCCGTTTGGGGGAGAGCCGCAAACACCCATCTGGAATTGGGCTGCTGGTGAATCCGAGCGTGCATTCAGGCAACGGCACCGCTTCCATTACCCCAAGGCAGTGGAGCAATACACCGCGATGGTGACAGAAGAGATCCGACGAAGGGGCTGGATCAGAACGCCCTAGCAGGCTGTGAGTACTTGGAAGCGCTCGCTATGCGCAAGGTTGGCAAGAGTCTTGTTTCTATCCATACTCTGATGCGCCGCGCAACGCTTGCTGCGTGAGTACGCACTCCAACAAGGCATAATCGTTGCCGAGGACTTCGCGATGAGTCGTCGGTACCACCCAAGGATTGTGTCCGGTTTCGCCACGCACGCGACCTTCCAGTGCTTTGCGGCCGAGCCGCTTGCCGATTTCTGCGAGCGTAGAGCTCTGCGGATTAGTCATCCGCAATCGCTTGGGCAACTGCGCTCACAGAATGCAGTTCTCCGCTGCCAGGTACTGGTTCTGGAGGAGCAGCTCTTGGGTCACCAGTCCAGTCACGTACGCTAGCAGTCGCGCCAACTCGTTGTTCTCCATGCAGTCTGGCTATCGTCGCAGGTTCAACGCTATCAAGTGCTTCGAGTATTTTGACCATACGGGAACCCGCTCAGGATGTTAACCCGCCAGTGGGATTGTTTGGCAAGACAACATCCGCAGCAGCAGTTCCGCAGGCCGACGATCTCCATGCCAACCAGTCGATACCAGGCGGGCCGCCAACGTCTCGTTGATTTTGTCTACGGCGCTGCCGGAGCGGCGCTGACCAGGACTGCGTCGGGGCTGAGACCAGGCCCGCGTTCGACCGGCATTTCGCAGCCGATGAGGTCGTTAGACGTGAGTTGAATGTTGCGCGTGCCGCTTCCTTCCGCACGAAGGTAGATCCGGTTGCCTTCCGGCGCGCGATTCCCGAAAAGCAGGGCGCGTTTGACGTTGCGGAGAACCAGCAGAGGATCGCTGTTCGGACTTTCGAATCCTGAGACCGTCAGGCGGTCCACATCCTCGCACACGAGAGCGGGACGATCGTCTGGATTCTCGCGGGAGACCTGCACTTGATCGAACCGAAGTCCTCGAACGTGGCGGCAGTAGAATCCGAAAGCAGGGAGCGTGCCGAACATATTATACTCAGGGTAGGCCTCTGCAGCCTCAAGCGCCTCGCGGCTCGCGTCCTGCTTCGTGCCGCCGCCCGCGAACCCAATGCGGATGTCCCGCAGCGTGACGTCCTCGATGGGATGACCTGGAAGGCCGCCAATCGCGCAGCCCGCCTTATCAGCTCCGTCTGCCTGCACGTTCGTGATCAAGACGTTCTGGAACGCGCCCATCCCGGGTTGGTGCGCTCCCTCATAGGCCGGCCGCGCGCGGCTGCCGAGCCGTAAGAAGATCGCCGACTTTACATTTCGCATGGTTATGCCAGAAACGTTCACGTTTTCTAGAATGGCGCCATCCACCGTCTCCAGCGCAATGCCTGACAATCTGGTGTCGTAGATGGCGCAGTTGCTGAACGTGATGTTTTGAAATCCACCGACGCTCTCAGTGCCCAGCTTGAGCGCATTGGAGCGGCTGCTGAGCACGCAGTTGCTTACGGTCACATCGCGGCAGGGCCGGTCGGTAGTGCTCTTCAAGACAATGGAATCGTCGCCGGAAACGATGTTGCAGTCCGAGATCAGGACCCTCTCGCAAGCGTCTATGTCGATCCCGTCGTTATTCGCATTACAGACGCTACGCACGGTCAGGCCGTGCAAATGCACGTCCGAACAAGCCAGATAGTGCTGGACCCACATGGGGGAGTCCTTCAAGTGAACGCCCGACACTTCTACGTTCGTGCAGTTGACCAGGCGAATGATGTAGGGTCGGGTGCGGTAAGCGCCGGGGAAATAGGCACCCTGTCCATCGATTGTGCCGTTCCCGAGAATAGCGACATGATCCAGGTTCTCTCCATAAAGCAGGCTTTGATGGACATAGACATCGGTGTAGCTTCGCAGGCCGGGCTGCACGGACGGATAGTCAGCCTGATTGGCGCTTCCGAGCAGAAGCGATCCCGTTGCGAGGACCAGCGAGATGTTGCTCTTCAGAAATATTGTGCCGCAGAGGTACCTGCCTTCCGGCAAGTACACCACGCCGCCGCCGGAGGAAGCACAGGCGTCGATGGCCGCCTGGAGCGCTTTTGTGTCGGGCTGGCGGCCCCCGCCGGTTGCGCCGAAATCACGCACGCTGAACAGCCCGGGTACAGCCTGCTTGGCGGAGTCGGATGCTAGCGCCGCGCTGGGCAGCATCCACCCGCCCGCCAGCCACCCTTGCAGAAATGTCCGCCGCGGACCGGCTGGAGGACCTTGATCGTTTCTCATGGCAGCAATCTAACTGAGCGATTAAGCCGCGTCAAGCAACAAGGTGGTGCACGAGCCAATACATCTAGAGAGAACAACACTCCTTTTCCGCGCGCGGCTCGGCTGAAGGGATAAAGCCGCGCCCCGGGTAAGGGTTTTGTAACCGCCGCGCAAGTGGATGCCAGCCGCTTATGGGGAACAGCGCGAACCGCTCTCCCGTTATCAAAAGGAATTTCCGCGTCTCTTGTCGGCGTTGGTGACGACCCCGTCACGCTAAACGGCTTCAGGATACATCTGTCCGGTGCATTTGCGACCTCGGAAGATGTTTCTATCGTGTTTCAGGTGGGCACAGCGGCCAACAGAGCGAGGCACGATCGTCTAGCCATACAGGCTAACCAGCGCCCTACAAAGTGGAAGTTAGATCGCGAACGAGAGTAACGGGCCAAGCCTTTGGCATGAAAACACTTTGGCAGAACCCGCAGGAGTCTGCTCGACGTGTATTGAGATGACTTTTGAAATCGCATTAGGTTTCAGTGTATAGATGAGCATGGAGACAGATGCGCAGGGCTTAAGAGGAGGTCGCTCCGATGCTCTCCGCTAGTGAGTTTCTGTCGTGGTTACAGCGACTCGACATATCAGAACAAGCACGTACCAGTCATCGGTCACATTCGGTCATCGGCTTCTTCGCGGCGCGTGGGAGGCGGGAGGTCTAACGTTAGCGGGCGCTATCCCAGCAGGAAGATGGGTGTGACCATCCAGTTCGTTGGTTGTGTTGCAAAAACTCAGCGAACGAGTCTGGTAAGCTGCAGCGTTTCCATGATCAAACCGCGGCCAGCGCTGTTCAAATGGCGGCACTTCGAACCCGAGATCATAGTTTGCGCAGTCCGTTGGTATCTGCGGTTCTCGCTTTCGTATCGGGACGTTGAGGAATTGCTCCTGGAACGAGGTCTCCCGGCTGACCACACCACCATTTGGCGCTGGGTGCAGCGCTATGCACCCGAATTGAATAAGAGATGCCGGCGGGAATTGAAACCAACCAACGGCTCGTGGCAGGTCGATGAAACCTACATTTGCCAAGGTG
>Ga0310810_10006181_pt1 | contig 13493 bp, 9 predicted proteins | sample NCmetagenome_FD_207641 | JGI IMG/M metagenome (GOLD analysis project Ga0310810, IMG submission 207641) | Soil microbial communities from experimental microcosm in Duke University, North Carolina, United States - NC | ecosystem: Engineered > Artificial ecosystem > Soil microcosm > Unclassified ... | reverse complement strand
CCGCCGCAGGTACGATTACGGCTCTTTTGCCCGGGCGCCGCGTGAGAATCCCCGCGTTCCTCGTCACGTCAGCCCGTCTCGCGCAACGCCGGACGCGGCCGGCGCGACAGCGCAAACGCGCACGCCGCCGACAGCAGCGCGGCGCCGCCCGAGGCGCCGAAGACGAGCGCCGCTCCGTATCGCTCGAGCAGCAAGCCGCCCAGCGCGTTGCCCGCGCCGATGCCGCTGACGACGCAGGTGGCCGACCAGGTGAACGCCTCGGTCGCGTAGCGCGCGGGGGCATACGACGAAACGAGCAGCGTGACGATCGTGAACGTCGGCGCGATGCAGAGCCCCGCGATGAACGCGACGAGCGCGAGCAGCGCCGCGTGGTCGATCAGCGCCTGGAGTGCGAGCGGCAGCACGAGCAGCGCGATCGAGACGCGAAGCTGGCGCTCGCGCGGCGCGGCGATGTGCAGTGCGCCGTACACGAGCCCGCCCGCCGCGCTGCCGATCGAGTTGACGGCCAGCAGGATGCCGGCGAGCGGCGGCCGGTGCACTTGCGTCGCGAAGCCCGGGTACGCGACTTCGAGTAGCCCGAATGCGACGGTGAGCAGGAACGTCGTCCCGTACACGGCGACGAGGCGGGGCTCGGTGAGCGGGCCCAGCAAGTGACGTTCGGCATGCGGATCGTGGCGCCAGTAGCGAAGCGCGGGCGAGGCGACGAACGTCGGCACCGCGAGCGTCATGAAAAGGAGCGCGGCGCCGAACGCGAGCGCCGGCGAGCCGATCGCGAGCAGCACCGCGATCAGCGCCGGACCCGCGGTGAACGCGAACTCCACCAGCACGCCGTCGAGCGCGAACGCGATCTTGCGCGCGGCTTCGTCGGCGAAGCGGTAGCGCCACATGGTGCGCGTCAGCACGGTGATCGGCGGCGAGAACGCGCCGGCCACGGCCGCAACCGTCCATATCGACGACGCGCCGAGGCCGAGGAACTTCGCCACCCATAACGTCAGCAGCGCAGCCGGGCAGACGATGGCGGTGACGAGCAGCGCGATGCGCGGTCCGTTGCGGTCGATGTAGCGTCCGACGATCGGGGCCGCCATCGCCGCCGCGCCGAGGTAGATGCCGACGCTCGCGCCCGCTGTCGCGAACGAGCCGGTCAGTGCGCGCACGTGCAACAGCATCGCGAGCGACACGGTTCCGATCGGCATCCGCGTGACCAACGCCATCGCGAGCATCCGCGCGACGTCGGGCATGCGAAGGAAATCTCCGTACGTCGCGCGCGCGGCGCGAAGCACCCTACGGAACCTCTGATCAACTCCCACGTGGAGCGCGTTGGCGCGAAATGCCGATGAATGCGAGACGGACGAAAACTGCGTTTCGGCGAAGGCTAACCCGAGCGAAGCGAGGGTTAAGCCGCGAAGGTCGTAGGACATCCTACGAACCGAGGAGACCGGCGAAGCAGGCGCCGCATTTCGCGCCAACCCGAAGGGACGCGGCTTGCCGGCACGCTGGCTTTGTAGCTCCGGCCGTCGCTTCGCGACTTAACGTTCGCTATGCTCACGTCAGCCTGCGCTGAAACGCAGTTTTCGCTCGTCTTGCAAATAGCGCCTGCTATTGGCGGCGCCTTGCTTCGCGCCAGCGCCCCGGCAAGCTGACCCGTCGCGCCCGTGCGGGCGTTGATCAGAGGTTCCCTAATAGATCACCTGCACGTTTTCCGGCGCGAGCCACTCGCGCAGGCGCTCGATCAGCGCGTCGTCGGGCGTCACGCGCCAGCTTTCGGGAAGCTCGATCTCGCCGTCGACCCGCTCGTTCGCGTAGCGGATCGTGACGGGCAGCGTTCCGGGGCGGAATGGACCGAGGATCTCCTCGAGGCGGTCGGCTGACGCGTTGCCGTTGCAGGCGATGCGAAGACCGCGTGCCCAGCGCTTGCGCACGGCGGCGAGATCGTAGATGTTCTCGGCGATGATGCGCATCCCCTGCGCCTCGCCGTCGTCGCTCACGCGCTGCATCGCGCGGATCTCCATCACGACGAGCTGATCCTCGCGCAGCAGCGTCCGTGCGGCGTCGAACGTCTCGTTGTAGACCATCACTTCGGCGCGGCCCTTGCCGTCGTCGAGCGTGACGAACGCCATCTTGCCGCGGCGGCTCGTCTGGACGCGGAGCGCGGTGACGATGCCGGCGATCAGCACGCGATCGCTCTTCGGCTGCAGGTTCGAAAGCGCGGTGCGGACGATCGTCGCGAGCTCGGCGGCGTGCGCGTTGAACGGATGACCCGACAGGTAGAAGCCGAGCGACGCCTTCTCATGCACGAGCCGTTCGGCTTCGGTCCAGTCGCGCGACGCCGCGGCCGCCGGGATCGGCGGCGCAGCCTCCTCGCCGAAGAGCGACACCTGCGAAGCCGTCGCCGCTGCGCGCTCGCCGGCCTCGAGCGCGATGCCGACCGATGCGAACAGCGCGGCACGGTGCGGATCGATCGTGTCGAACGCGCCGGCACGCACGAGCGCCTCGACGACGCGGCGGTTGACGAGGCGCTTGTCGACGCGGCGGCAGAAGTCGAAGAGGTCGGCGAACGGTCCTCCCGTCTCGCGTGCGGCGACGATGGCCTCGATCGCCGCGCCGCCAGTGCCCTTGATGCCGCCCAATCCATAGCGCATGCGCGTCGCGTCGACCGGCTCGAAGCGGTAGTTCGATGCGTTGACGTCCGGGGGCAGGATCACGAGACCCTGCTCGAGCGCGTCGTCGTAGAAGGTTTTCAGCTTGTCGGTGTCGTCCATCACGAGCGACAGGTTCGCCGCCATGAACGCCGCCGGATGATGCGCCTTGAAGTACGCGGTCTGGTATGCAACGAGCGCGTACGCCGCCGAGTGCGACTTGTTGAAGCCGTAGCCCGCGAACTTCTCCATCAGGTCGAAGAGCTGGACCGCCTTCGCGCGCGCAAGCCCATTCTTTTCGGCCCCGGCGACGAACACGTCGCGATGCTGCGCCATCTCCTCGGGCTTCTTCTTGCCCATCGCGCGGCGCAGCAGGTCGGCGTTGCCGAGCGTGTAGCCGCCGATGACCTGCGCGATCTGCATCACCTGCTCCTGGTACACCATCACGCCGTACGTGGGCTCCAGGATCGGCGCGAGCCGCGGATCGAGATACTCGACGCGCTCGCGGCCGCTCTTCCGCGCGATGTAGTCGGGAATGAGCTCCATCGGCCCGGGCCGGTACAGCGCGACGAGCGCGATGATGTCCTCGAAACGCGTCGGCGGCGCCTGCTTCAGAAGCTCCCGCATGCCGCGCGATTCGAACTGGAACACCGCGGTCGCGTTCGCCTTGCGGAAGACGTCGAACGTCGGCGCGTCGTCGAGCGGCAGCGTCTCGAGGGTGATCGTCGCGGTCGGGTCGAGCTTGCGCACGTAGCGCAACGTCCAGTCGAGGATCGTCAGCGTCGTAAGGCCGAGGAAGTCGAACTTGACGAGGCCGATCGCCTCGACGTCGTCCTTGTCGAACTGCGACACCGGCGCCTGCGCGCCCGGTTGCACGTAGAGGGGACAGAAGTCGGTGAGCTTGCCCGGCGCGATCAGCACGCCGCCCGCGTGCATGCCGACGTTGCGCGGAAGGCCCTCGAGCTCGCAGGCAAGCGACAGAAGCTCGCGCACCTCCTCTTCGTCCGCCTCGCGCTGATCGAGCAGCGGCTCCGTTTCGCGCGCGTAGATGACGTTGGCCTCCGGGTCGCCGGTTCGCCTGCGCAGCGTCACCGTCTTGCCCGGCTGGAAGGGAATCAGCTTCGCGATGCCGTCGACGAACGAGTACGGCAGGTCGAGCACGCGGCCGACGTCGCGCACCGCGGCCTTCGCCGCGAGCGTGCCGAACGTCGCGATCTGCGACACGGATTCGACGCCGTATTTCTGCTTGACGTAATCGATCACGCGGTCGCGACCGTCCTGGCAGAAGTCGATGTCGAAGTCGGGCATCGAGATCCGTTCGGGATTCAGGAAGCGCTCGAACAGCAGCGCGTAGCGGAGCGGGTCGAGATCCGTGATGCCGAGCGAATACGCGACGAGCGAGCCTGCGCCCGATCCGCGGCCCGGACCCACCGGCACGCCGTTCTGCTTCGCCCAGTTGATGAAGTCGGCGACGATCAGGAAGTAGCCCGAGAACCCCATCTGCACGATCGTCTTCGCCTCGAACGCGAGTCGCGCTTCGTATTCGGCGCGACGGCGCTCGCGCTCGGTCGCGTCCGGATAGAGCTGAGCGAGGCGCTGCTCGAGTCCGCGTGCCGCTTCGGTGCGCAGGTGCTCGTCGAGCGAGACGCCGGCGGGCGTCGGGAACAGCGGCAGGTGATTCTTGCCGAGCGGGATCGTGAGGTTGCAGCGCGTCGCGATCGCGACGCTGTTCGCGAGCGCCTCGGGCAGGTCGGCGAACTTCTCCGCCATCTGCGCCTGCGTGAGAAAGTACTGCTGCGCGGTGAAGCGGCGCGGGCGGCGGCTGTCCGACAGGGTATGGCCTTCGGCGAGGCTGTCGCGCGCCTCGTGCGCGCGGAAATCGTCGGCGGTCAGGAACTGGATCGGATGCGTCGCGACGATCGGCACGCCGACCGCGTCGCCGAGCGCGACGGTTGCCTGCAGCAATGCTTCGCAATCGGCGTGGCCGGCGCGCTGCACTTCGAGCATGTAACGCTGCGGGAACCACGCCGCCCATTCACGCGCATGGCGCTTCGCCGCGTCGACGTTGCCCTGCAACAGCGCCTGGCCGACATCGCCGTCGCGCGCGCCGGATAGTGCGAGGAGCCCGTCGGTGCCCTCGGCAAACCATTCGCGATCGAACTCGGCGCGACCGCGATGCTGATGCGAGCGATACGCGCGCGACAGCCACTCGCAAAGGCGCAGGTAACCGTCACGATGCGCGACGAGCAGCAGCGCGCGCGTTGGCTGGTCGGGCTCGCGCGGATTCGCAACCCAGATGTCGCAGCCGGCGATCGGCTTGATGCCGCGCGCGCGCGCCGCGCGATAGAACTTGACGAGGCCGAACTGGTTCGCGAGGTCGGTCAGCGCGAGCGCCGGCATGCGATCGGCCGCCGCCGCGTCGACGGCGTCGTCGATTCGCACTGCGCCGTCGACGACCGAATACTCGCTGTGCAGGCGCAGGTGAACGAAGCCGGGTGACGACATGAGAAGTGAGGAAGCGATGCTAGAATTTTACTCCGCCAACATCGCCGACCGGCTCCGGTCTTCGTGAACGCAGCGAGTCCATTCCTGCCGATTGCACGACGGATCGACGCGCGCGCAATCCTTTGCGTCGTCGGCGTCGTTTTCGTCGTCGGCGGTTGCGCAACGGCGCCCGTCGGCCCGTCTGCGTCGCCACCCGCCGCACCACCGCTGCCGCGCAACGCGGAGCCGCCACCGCCGCCGATCAACCTGTCGGGATTCCCGCTGCCGTATCGGCAAGGCTATGCCGACGGCTGCGCGAGCGTCAACGGTGCCGAGCGCAAGGACGCCGAGCGATTCGCGGGCGACCCCAATTACCGGATGGGCTGGCAGGACGGGCTCGCGCTTTGCAAACGCAAGTAGCGATCAAGCCCGCGACGTCGCATTTCGTCGACATCCGCGGCGAGCGGCATCACGTGCAGACGTGGGGAGAGCCGCAGTGGCCGCGGCTCGTGCTGCTGCACGGCTGGATGGACGTCGGCGCATCGTTCCAGTTTCTCGTCGACGCGCTCGCGCACGAGTGGTACGCGATCGCGCCCGACCTGCGCGGGTTCGGCCGTTCCGCGTGGCAGGCGCAGGGTTACTGGTTCTACGACTACTTCGCCGATGTCGAGGCGTTGCTCGCGCACTTCGTCGGTGACGCGCCGGCTTGCATCGTCGGCCACAGTCTCGGCGGCAACATCGCGATGGGTTATGCGGGCGTGCGTCCTTCGCGCGTCGAACGCGTCGTTTCGCTCGAAGGTTTCGGCATTCCGGCGGAACCGCCGGATGTCGCGCCGCGCAAGGTCGCGAAGTGGCTCGACGCGATCGCCAGGCCGCCGGGATTCAAGACGTACGCGAGTCTCGATGCGGTCGCCGACAAGTTGCAGTCGAAGAATTCGCGCTTGCCGCGCGACAAGGCGGAGTTCCTGGCCGCGCAGTGGGCCGCAGCCTTCCCCGACGGACGCGCCGAGCTCGTCTCCGATCCGCGCCACAAGCTGCCGTTCCCGCACGTCTATCGAATGGACGAGATCTTCGCGATCTGGCGCAACATCACGGCCCCGGTGCTGTGGGTCGCCGCCGAGGACTCCGAGATTCCGCGCTGGCTCGCGAGTCATCCCGAGGGCGAGGCGGGCGCCGACGGCCTCGAGGAAGTGCGCCGGCGCATCGCGCACGTGCCGGGCGCGACGCTCGTCGCCGTCGCCGATGCCGGCCACATGCTTCATCACGACCAGCCCGCGCAGGTCGCGGCGCTGATCGAGCCGTTTCTTCTCCGTTGAGCGTCGGCGTCCATTCGCGGCGCGCGGCGTACGTCGCGCTCGCGATTCTCGGCTTCATCTGGGGCTTCAACTGGATCGTCATGAAGGCGGCGCTTGCGCATTCGCATCCGCTCGCCTTCAACGTGCAGCGCACGTGGCTCGCGACGCTCGTGCTCTTCGCCGTGCTGATCGCACGCCGGCGTCGCTTCTGGCCGCATAGCTGGCGCGCGGTCGCGATCACCGCGTTCTTCCAGACGGCCGTCAACTTCGGGTCGACGACGATGGCCGTCGCGCTGGGCGGCGCGGGGCGGACGTCGGTGCTCGTTTACACGATGCCGTTCTGGACGATCGTGATCGCATGGCCCGTGCTGCACGAGCGCGTGCGTGGCTTGCAGGCGGCCGCCGTCGTGTTCGCGTTCACGGGCCTGTTGCTCGTCGTGCAGCCGTGGTCGTGGAGCGGCGATCTCACGCCGAAGCTCTGGGCCGTGCTCTCCGGATTCGGCTGGGCGGCGGGCACCGTCGCGATGAAGCATTTCCAGCGCGATCGCGGCTTCGACATGCTGAGCTTCATCGCCTGGCAGATGCTGATCGGCGTCGTGCCGCTCACGTTCCTCCCGTTCGCATTCGACGTGCCGGCCACGCAATGGAGCATCGCGCAGGTCGGCTATCTCGTGCTGGTCGGTGTCGTCGCGACGGCCGGCGGCTTCCTGCTCTGGATGGAGATCCTGCGCTGGCTGCCGGCGGGCACCGCGTCGCTCAACATGTTCGCGGTGCCGGTGATCGCGCTCGTCGCTTCGATGGTCGTTTACGGCGAGCGCCTCACGGGCGACGAGTGGCTCGGCATTGCGCTGATCGCCGTCGGCCTCGTGCTGATCGCGCTGCAGGCGCTCCGGCACGGACGGCGTGTCTCGCCGCTGCCCGCGACGCCGACACCTCTCGATTAAATGATAATCGTTATTATTTACATCCGCATCATCCTTTGCTATGCTGGGGTCCTGGGGCTGCCTGACGCGACCGCATTGGAAACGTCAGCGGCACGCGCGGCGTGAATCACGCGGATCGACGGCAATCATGGGCAACGCACTCTTCATCGTCTGGCGCGAATCGGCCGAAGCCATGCTGGTCGTCGGCATCCTGTATGCGTGGTTGCGGCAGCGCGCCGATGCAGCGGTCGGCATGCGCTACCTGTGGGGCGGCGTCGCCGCGGGCGCCGGCCTCGCGATCCTGCTCGCGCTCGTGATGCTCGGCATCGCGTCGTCGCTGTCCGGCGCCGCGCTCGATTACTTCCAGCTCGCGATGATGCTGATCGCGTCGGGGCTGATCGTGCAGATGGTGTTCTGGATGCGCCGTCATGGCCGAACGTTCAGGAAGGATCTCGAGACGAGCATGGCGCGCAAGGCGAGCGCCGCGAACTGGTGGGGACTGCTCGTCGTCGTCGCGCTCGCCGTCGGACGCGAGACCGCGGAGGCCGTCGTCTTCCTCTACGGGCTTGGCGCCGGCAAAGGAATCGCGGACCTGCCGCTCGTGATCGTGCTCGGTCTTGCCGCGGCGTTCGCGACGTTCTGGCTGCTGCAGCAGGGCTCGCGCGTGTTGTCGTGGCGGCTGTTCTTCCGCGTGAGCGAGATCCTGCTGTTGCTCCTCGCCGGCGCACTGCTCGTTTCGGGCGTCGAGAAGCTGATCGCGCTCGACGTTGCGCCGGCGCTCGTCGATCCGGTGTTCGACGCGTCGCGCATTCTCGACGACTCGGGTCGCATAGGCGGTCTGATCGCATCGTTCACGGGCTACCGCGCGCGTCCGGCGCTGCTGCCGCTGCTCGCGCTCGCGGTTTACTGGGTCGTCGTCTGGGCGGTCTTCTTTCGCAAACACCCGGCGCCGGTCAAGACCGCGCAGAAGGTGACGCCGGCGCAACCATCGGTGACGACGTTGCCGCGCGCCGAGCGCCGCTGACGATCCGAGCCTTGCCTCGGCTACGCGGCCGAGGGCATTCGCGGCGTACAATGAATCGTGCCGGCCCAAGAGGCCGGCACTTCGTTTATGACCGCAGCGCCTCCCGACCTCTCGAAGCTTCGCATCGATCGCGAGCTCGCGCCGATCCGCCGGCGCCGGCGCCGCAAGTGGATCTGGCTCGGCGCGATCGTCGTGCTCGTTGCCGTCGCCGCCGCGTGGCAGTTCGCGCGACCGCATCCGCAGAGCGTGCAGACGACGCCGATCGTCACGTCGTACCCGTCGCAGCAGTACGTCGTGCTGAACGCGACCGGCTATGTCGTCGCGCAGCGCAAGGCGGCGATCTCGTCGAAGGCGACGGGCCGTCTCGAATGGCTCGGCGTCGCCGAGGGCTCGCGCGTCAAGGCCGGTGACGTCATTGCGCGCATCGACGATCGCGACGTCGTTGCGCAGGCGCAAAGCGCGGAAGCCGCCGTGCGCGCCGCGCGCGCCAACGTGCAGCAGGCGCAGGTCGAGCGCGAGAACGCGCAGGTCGAATTCGGCCGCAACGAGGAGCTCGTGCGCCAGAACTTCATCTCGAAGTCGGCGCTCGACACGGCGAAGGCGCGGCTCGATCGTGCACAGGCGGCGGTCGCGAGCGCGCAGGCGAACCTGAACGTCGCGCTCGCCAATGCGCGCAATGCCGAGGTGGCCGTCGATTACACGCAGATCCGCGCGCCGTTCGACGGCGTGATCCTGTCGAAGAGCGCGAACGTCGGCGATCTCGTCACGCCTTTCTCGAGCGCGACCGACTCGAAAGGCGCCGTCGTGTCGATGGCCGACATGAGCACGCTCGAAGTCGAGGCGGACGTATCCGAGGCGAGCCTCGCGAAGGTGCACGTCGGGCAGCCGGCCGAGATCGTGCTCGACGCGCTGCCGGACGTGCGCTTCCGCGGCCACATCAGCCGGATGGTGCCGACGGTCGACCGCGCGAAGGCGACCGTGATGACGAAGGTGAGCTTCGACAAGATCGATCCGCGCGTGCTGCCCGAAATGAGCGCGAAGGTGAGCTTCCTGTCGCAGGAAGTGACGCCGGAGCAGCAGAAGCCGCTGACCGCCGTTGCGAAGGACGCGATCGTCGAGCGCAACGGGCACAGCGTCGTGTTCGCGGTGCGCAAGGATCATGCGGTCGCGGTACCCGTGGCGCCTGGCGCGACGATCGGCGACACCGTCGCGGTCACCGGCGATATCAAGGCCGGCGAGAAGGTCGTCGACAAGCCTCCGCCTTCGCTCGCGAGCGGCGCACTCGTCCAGACCGCCGTGGCGAAATGAGCCCGGAGGCCGCGCTGGCGCACGGTGCCGAAGGCGGCGCGCTGCCCGACGACGCGGACTCGGCGAAGACGCCGCTCGTGTCGATCCGCAACCTGTCGAAGTACTACGTGCGCGGCGACCAGGTGATCCCGGTTCTCGTGGACATCGACCTCGACGTCGGCGCCGGCGAGTACATCGCGCTGATGGGACCGTCGGGATCCGGCAAGTCGACGCTTCTGAACCTCGTCGCGGGCATCGACAAGCCCTCGTCGGGCGAGATTCGCGTCGCGGGCGTCGACATCGCGCGACTCTCCGACGCCGACCTCGCGCTGTGGCGCGCGTCGCACGTCGGCTTCATCTTCCAGTTCTACAACCTGATGCCGGTGCTGACGGCGTACGGCAACGTCGAGCTTCCGCTTTTGCTGACGACGCTGTCGCGCGCTGAACGGCGCGCGCGCGTCGACATGGCGCTGGCGCTGGTTGGCCTCTCGGATCGCGCGGACCACAAGCCGAACGAGCTTTCGGGCGGGCAGCAGCAGCGCGTCGCGATCGCGCGTGCGCTGATCGCAGACCCGACGCTGATCGTCGCGGACGAGCCCACCGGCGATCTCGACCGCACGACCGCCGAGGAGATCCTCGGGCTGCTCGAGCGGCTGAACGACGACCTGGGCAAGACGATCATCATGGTGACGCACGATCCGAAGGCCGCGGAGAAGGCGCACCGGCTCGTTCATCTCGAGAAGGGCGTGCTCGTCGAGTAAGATGAAACATCCCCCCGCGCTCGCTTTGCTCGCTGCCCCCCAAGGCAGAGGTCAGTCGGTCGGGGCGGCCCTTCCCGACTGACGATGTTCGTTTCGCTGCTCGTCCTTCGCAACGCGTTCCGCCACAAGCTGCGCACGACGCTGACGATCGTCGGCATCGTCGTCGCCGTCGCCGCGTTCGGCATGCTGCGCACGCTGATCGACGCGTGGTACGCGGGCGCGAACGCAAGCTCGTCGGCGCGGCTCGTGACGCGAAGCTCGGTGTCGCTCGTGTTTTCGCTGCCGCTCTCCTATGCGCAGAAGATCCGGCAGGTCGAGGGCGTCGAAGGCGTCGGCTGGGCGAACTGGTTCGGCGGCGTCTACGTGAACGAGCGCAATTTCTTCGCACAGTTCGCGATCAGCCAGTCGTATCTCGATCTCTATCCGGAGTTCGTACTGCCGGACGCGCAGCGGCGCGCGTTCATGGCGGACCGCCAGGGCGCGATCGCGGGACGCAAGCTCGCAGACAAGTTCGGCTGGAAGGTCGGCGACCAGATTCCGCTGCGCGGGACGATCTACCCGGGAACGTGGACGTTCAACCTGCGCGGCATCTACGACGGTAGCGACGAAGGAACGGACACGTCGACGTTCTTCTTCCATTTCGATTACCTGAACGAGACGATCAAGCGGCAGTATCCGGGTCGCGGCGACCAGACGGGCGTGTTCATCGAGTCGCTGCGCAACGCCGACGACGCGGCTGGGGTGTCGGCTGCCATCGATACGACGTTCAAGAATTCGCTTGCCGAGACGCTGACGGAAACCGAGAAGGCGTTCCAGCTCGGCTTCGTCTCGATGTCGGAGGCGATCCTGCTCGCGATCCAGGCCGTGAGCTACGTCGTGATCGTGATCATCATGGCGGTGATGGCCAACACGATGGCGATGACGGCGCGCGAGCGCTATGGCGAGTACGCGACGTTCAAGGCGCTTGGGTTCAGCAACGGCTTCGTCGCGATGCTGATCTTCGCCGAGTCGCTCGGCATCGCGCTTCTCGGGGGCGCGCTCGGCGTTCTCGCCACGTTCCCGCTCGCCGAGACGTTCGCGCAAACGATCGGATCGATCCTGACCGGGTTCAAGGTGTCGGGCGAAACCGTCGTGACGCAAATGCTCGCTGCGCTGACGATCGGCATCGTCGCCGCGGCGGTCCCGGCGTGGCGGGCCGCGCGCGTGCGGATCGTCGATGGCTTGCGGGCGATCGGGTAGAAGCGCAACTGTTATGGCGATTCCAGTCGGCTACATCGCACGCAATCTCGTCGCCCGCCGACTGACGACGACGCTGACGGCCGGCGGCATGGCGCTCGTCGTCTACGTCTTCGCGACGGTGCTGATGCTGTCCGCGGGCCTCGAGAAGACGCTCGTAGCCACGGGTCAGGACGACAACGTCGTCGTCATCCGGCGCAGCTCGCAGACGGAGGTGCAGAGCGGCATAGCCCGGGCACAGGCGGAAGTCGTCGAGACGCTCCCGCAGATCGCGCTCACGAGCGATGGCCGTCCGTTGATCTCTAAGGAGCCGGTCGTGCTCATCAATCTTCCGAAGCGCGGGAGCGGGAAGCCGGCGAACGTCGTCATCCGCGGCGTGACGGCGAACGGCCTGACCCTGCGGCCGCAAGTGAAGCTGGTCGCGGGCCGCATGTTCCAGCCGGGCACCGCCGAAATCATCGCCGGGCACTCGGTCGCCGACGGCTTCCAGGGCGCGGGTCTTGGCGAGACGCTCCGTTTTGCCTCGCGCGACTGGAAAATCGTCGGCGTCTTCGACGCCGGCCATACGGCGTTCGATTCCGAGATCTGGGGCGATGCCGAGCAGATGCTGCAGGCGTTCCGACGAACCGGATTCTCGTCGCTGCTGTTTCGCCTGAACGATCCCGACGATTTCGACGCCGTGAAGTCCGACATCGAGAACGATCCCCGCCTCACGCTGGAGGCGAAGCGCGAGAAGCGCTTCTACGCCGAGCAGTCCGAGGCGCTGTCGAAGTTCATCCGCTACCTCGGCACGTCGATCTCGATCATCTTCTCGATCGGCGCCGTCATCGGCGCGGCGATCACGATGTATGCGAGCGTCGCTTCGCGCACCGGCGAGATCGGAACGCTGCGCGCGCTCGGCTTCTCGCGCGCGGCGATCCTTACTGCATTCCTCGGCGAAGCGCTGCTGCTCGGCTTGCTCGGCGGCGTCGCCGGCCTGGTCGCCGCGTCGGCGATGCAGGCGCTGTCGATCTCGACCACCAATTTCCAGACGTTCGCCGAAATTGCCTTTTCGTTCACGCTGACGCCCGGCATCGTCATCGCGTCGCTGATCTTCGCGCTCGCGATGGGCTTCATCGGCGGTTTTCTGCCCGCTGCGCGCGCGGCGAAGATGAAGATCGTCGACGCGTTAAGGGCGGCGTGATCGCGGATTCGTCGCTAAAGGTAATTCGGCATGACGGTGACCGGATAAGGTTTGACCTCGTCGCTGTCGGGATCGAGCGGCGTCATGACCTTGACGCGATCGTCGTTGACTGTGCCCGGAATCGTCGCGTCGCCGTTGATCACGCAGGAAGCGTTGTACCAGCCATTGACGCCGCGAAGCTTGGTGATCGGATCGAGGCTGTATTGGATTTGCGAAGGAGTCAGGACCGTCATCTGCGCGTGGCGCGGTTGTATGTCGAATGGGTCGACGGGCAGGCACGCCCCCTCCTGCAGGAGCAGGGCCTTTTCGGGACCCGCATGGCGTCGCGCGCTGACCGTGACATTGCGACGCGCGCTCTTGGCAGAAACATCGCCGGCCTCGTTTGCGACTGTCAGATAGACGATCCGCATGAAGTGCCTCGGAGGCAACAACTCGACCGCCGCCAGCGGATTGGCGAGGTCGGAGAAGCCGACGATGAGATCCAGGTAGAACTGGCCGAAACAGTCGGCGGCCAAATGCGGCGGCGACTGCCGGTAATCGACGCATTCTCGCGGTTGCACCTGCGCGAGCAAGTCGGGATTGGCGTCGACGTCGCTTCTCGTGTAAACGTGCTGTCCAATGTGAATGTAGTCGCTCGCATTCTGATAGGTGAAATACGTCGGCT
>Ga0310810_10006180_pt1 | contig 13493 bp, 6 predicted proteins | sample NCmetagenome_FD_207641 | JGI IMG/M metagenome (GOLD analysis project Ga0310810, IMG submission 207641) | Soil microbial communities from experimental microcosm in Duke University, North Carolina, United States - NC | ecosystem: Engineered > Artificial ecosystem > Soil microcosm > Unclassified ... | reverse complement strand
GACGGCGATGACAGACGGCCGGTCGTGGGACGACAAGCCGCGGTGGGCGCCGGATGGCAAGACGCTGTATTTCGTCTCCAGACGTGCGGGTTTTATCAACGTCTGGGGCCGCCGCTTCGACCCGCGGCAAGGCACCCCGGTTGCTGACGCCTTTCCAGTGACAGACTTTGACACCCCATCGCGGATGGTGCTGCCCCAGATCAACGGGCTGCACATCGCGTTGGTTCATAAGCATTTGATCCTGCCCATGATAGACGTCAGCTCCTCTATCTGGGTCTTGGACAACGTCAACCAATAGGCACGCTTTAGGGCACGCTGCCCCGGTGTCCGATAATTTGGATTTTTGACTTCGGAAATCCGGCGCAACCCCTCAATGTAACAGCCTCTTCAGAAGTCGTCAGAAGTATTCACCCGTCGACAAAGACACCATCCGCGTTGGGGGGTGTAGAATCCACACTCCAATACCCATCATTACTCGCCCGGCCCAGAAAGCCCCGAAAGCTTGGCCGAAGGAGATCGCCAGATGACGACTACATTCTTCCACCGGTTCCAGCGATTCGCCGCCATGGCTCTGGCCCTGGTGCTTTGTGTGTGCGGAGCCGCGGTTCCAGCTGCGGCCCAGGTGGCCACAGGTAACGTGGCCGGCACAATCAAGGATGCGCAGGCCGGTGTCATTCCAGGAGCAACCGTGACGCTGGTCAGCGAGACGCGGGGCACCAGCCTGGACACGACGACGAACACGAACGGCGACTTCGTGTTCGTCAACGTTACGCAGGACACGTACACCGTCAGAGTGACCATGGACGGGTTCAAGACGCTGGAGCGAAAAGGCGTCCCCGTGAGCGCCGGTGACCGGGTTGCGCTCGGCACGATGACGGTGGAGCTTGGCGCGCTGTCGGAGACTGTGGTCGTCTCAGGCGAGGCGCCGTTGATCCAGTCGCGAAGCGGTGAGCGGTCGTTCACGGCCACGACTGAGGCGATTGAGAATCTGCCGGTCTCGAGCAGGAACTGGACCAGCATGGTGGCGCTCGCGCCCGGCGTGGTCGGGACCACGCGGCTTGGCGGTGCCGGCAACAACAACTTCCAACTGGACGGCATCTCGACGATGGACACCGGCAGCAACGGGCAGATGCTGCAACTCAATACCGACGCGATTGCCGAAGTGAAGGTGGTCACCCAGGGCTACTCGGCTGAGTACGGCCGGGCGAGCGGGCTGCAGATTTCGGGCATCACCAAGAGCGGCTCGAACCAGTTCCGCGGCTCGGTCTTCGACATCAAGCGCGACTCCAAGTGGAACTCGAACAGCTGGGCCAACAGCAAGAACGGCGTTGCGAAGGCCGTATCGCAGCAGACCGACTGGGGATTTACTCTTGGCGGCCCGGTGGGGAAACCCGGCAAGGCCAACAAACTCTTCTTTTTCTATGCGGAGCAGTTCTCGCCTCGCACCAGCGGCGGCGGGAATCCCAATCGGTTCCGGGTGCCAACGGCGCTGGAGCGGGCGGGTGACTTCTCGCAATCGCTGGACAACACCAACGCGCCCGCCAATCTGATCCGTGACTCAACGACGGGGCTTCCCTGCACGGCGGCCGATACGCGCGGCTGCTTCCAGGACGGCGGCGTCATTGGGAAGATCCCGGCCAACCGCCTGTATCCGCTCGGCCTGAACATTCTCAATCTCTGGCCGCTGCCGAACACCTCGGGGCTCGGCTACAACTATCAGAACACGCCGCCCATCGACAAGCGGAGCTCTCATCAGCCCACGCTGCGCTTCGATTATCAGATGTCTTCGAAGCTGCGGGTCACCGCCAAGTACGCCGGACAGAGGGGGACTGTGAAGAAGACCGCGGGTTCGATACCGGGGTTCAACGACACGCTCAATCCCTTCCCGTTCATCACGAATTACTCGGCGACAGCCGACTACGCGCTCAACTCATCCACGATGCTGGAAGGGACGTGGGGGTTCATCCGGAATCAGCTTGGATCGCCGATCATCACGGACAAGATGAACCGCTGCAATGTGGGGCTGTGCAACATCCCGTTCCTCTACCCGGACTTCGGCGTGGTGCCGACGCAGGGCTACCAGCAGCAGATCTTGAGCCGGATCGACGCGCCGTATCTGGTGAACAACACGCTGATGCTCATGCCGCAGTACTCGTGGGGGAACAAGATCATCAATCCTCCTCCGAACCTCCTCTATCCGGCGTACACGAACATCAACCGGACCAACGATGTCTCGATCAGCGCGACGAAAGTGAAGACCAGCCACACGATGAAGGCCGGCTTCTTCTCGACGCACAGCTACAAGGCGCAGAATCTGGGTGTGGCGGCGGGCGCCAACCCGTTCCAGGGGTTGATCAATTTCCAGAACGACACCAACAACCCGCTCGATGCCGGCTTCGGCTTCGCCAACGCTGCGCTCGGCATCTTCTCGTCGTACGGGCAGCAGTCGAAGATCGTTGACGGTGTGTACATCTACACGAACGCCGAGGCGTACGTGCAGGACAACTGGAAGGTCAACAGCCGGTTGACGCTCGACTACGGCCTTCGCTTTACGCATCAGCAGCCGCAGTACGACAAGCTGCTGCAGGCCTCGAACTTCTTCACGGACAAGTGGTCGCGAGCCAAGGCGCCGCTTCTCTACGTGGCCGCCTGTCCGGGCAACGCGAATCCATGCTCCGGGGCCACGCGTCAGGCGCAGAACCCCGCGACCGGCGCGTTGCTGGGAGCAGGCAGCTCGCCCGCGATCGGGACGATCGTTCCAGGGGCCGGCGACCCTCTGAACGGGATCCTTCAGAACGGCAAAGGTATCTCGAAAGAGAATTACATCTGGCCGGCGATCGTCTTCGGTCCGCGATTCGGCGCCGCGTACGATTTGACCGGCGATCAACAGTTTGTGGTCCGAGGCAGTGTCGGGTTGTTCTTCGACCGGCCGGACGGCGACAGCGTATACGGGCAAATCGGGAACCCGCCCACTTCCACGTCGACCACGCTGCGGTACGCCACGCTGCAGTCGATTGGTAGCGCGGGTCTGGCCACCGCCGCGCCTTCTCAGCTCCAGATTTTCCAATACGACGCCAAAATTCCGTCAACGACGCAGTGGAACGTCGGCGTGCAGATGCAGCTCCCCGGCGCGATGGCGGCGGACGTGTCGTACGTCGGGAATCACATTCTTCAGAACCTGCGCGGCACCCAGGCCGTCATGGACCTGAATGCCGTGGATATTGGGGCTGCCTATCTGCCGCAGAATCAGGATCCGACGCTCGCCGCAAGCCAGGTTCCGGGCGCCACGGCGCTCCTCCCGGATCAGCTCCGTCCGTACACCGGCTATGCGGCGATCTTCGAATTCGCGCCGATCTTCCACAGCACGTACCACTCGGTTCAGACGTCGCTGAATCGCCGGATGCGCCACGGCGTGCAGTTTGGCGCGAACTACACCTACAGCATCAGCTTCAAGGGGAATGCCGGCGTGACCGGCGGCGGCCTGGGCCCGGGGCTCCGGTTCCAGCACAACCCCGACGGCACGTACGCCGTGCGTTCGGATCAAGCTCAGTACGAAAAGCTGAACGAGAACATGGGAAACCGCCCGCACGTGATCAAACTGAATGCAATCTGGCAGCTGCCCAAGCTGTCGGGCGATTCGGCGGCGTCGAAAGGGCTGGGATACGTGGTGAATAACTGGCAGGTGTCTGGCGTGCTGACGGCCGGCTCCGGCGCGCCGTACGACGCCACGTTCTCCTACAACGCCAATGGCCAGCCGATTAATCTCACCGGTTCGCCAAGCTACAACGCGAAGATTGCGATCAACGGCGATCCCGGCAAGGGCTGTTCGAGTGATCAGTACAAACAGTTCAACACAGCCGCGTTCGCCGGGCCGGTGTACCAAAGCGTTGGGCTGGAATCGGGGCGCAACACGCTGCTCGGGTGTCCGGACCATACACTCGATTTGGCCATCGCGCGCAATTTCCCGCTCGGCGGCAGCCGCCAGGCGCAGTTGCGGATCGATCTCTTCAACGCGTTCAATTCTGTTGTCTTCAACGCTGTTTCGACACAGTTGCAGCTGAACAGCCCGACCGATCAGACGGTGCGCAACCCGCAGTTCAACGCGGACGGCACGCTGGTATCGACGCGTCTGATTCCGCAGAACGCGGGCTTCGGCGCCGTCACCGGAGCCCAGGCGATGCGCACCGCGCAGGTGCAGTTGCGCTTCCAGTTCTGACACGCGGGAATTTTCAACGCAAAGGCGCAGAGACTGCGCCTTTGCGCCCCTGCGTTGAGATTGAGTGAAGAACGAGTGACGAAGGAAAGGCGGAGTTATGCGGCGCGGTGAGTTGGCGATCCTGATTGCGGCGACGGCCATGGTCGCCATGTGGAGCATGACGGCTCGCGTGGGTGCGCAGGATGAGCACGGCGTGACTCCTGCGGACATCGAGCGGGGCGGGCAGACATTTCTCGCGTCGTGCGCGGTGTGCCATGGCCCTGATGGCGACGCCATTGCGGGCACGAACCTCGCGTCCGGAACCTTCCGGCACGGGACCAGCGATCAGGAACTGATCGCCGTCATCCGGAACGGCATCCCGGGTACCGCGATGCCCCCGAATAACCTGACCGAGGCCCAGGCGGGTTTGGTCGTGGCGTACCTCCGTTCGCTCCCCGCCGCGATCCTGACGTCGAAAACCGCGGGCCTGCAGGGGGATCCGGTCAACGGAAAAGCGGTCTTCGAAGGTAAAGGCGGGTGTGTGGGGTGCCACATGGTCAAGGGTGCAGGAGGGTTCCTCGGGCCTGATCTCTCCAGCGTTGGCTTGACCCGGCGCTCGATCGAGCTGGAGCGCGCGATGACCGATCCCGATGCCGACATCCGCACGGGCAACCGAACCGCGAAGGTGGTGGCAAAGGACGGCACGACGACCATCGGTCGGCTGCTGAACCAGGACACGTACTCGCTGCAGATGATCGATGCGAAGGGAAACCTCGTGGCGGTGATGAAGGACGCCGTGCGTTCCTGGGATGTCATGGCGGCGTCCGCCATGCCTAAGTTCACCGACAAGCTCACCACCCAGGAGATGGCCGACGTCGTCAGCTATCTCGGGACGATGAAGACACCTGTGCCGGCTGGAGCGGGTGGGCCGGGTGGTCGTGGCGGCGGCGGCGCAGGCCGTGGCGGTGGTGCGCCTGTCGGACCGCCACCTGGTCCGGGCGGCGGTGGTGGACGTGGCGGGAGAGGCGGTGCCCAATGATGATGCGAATCGTGCGCGTGACGATCAGCGCGTGTTTAATCCTGGCAGGTGCGTCGGTCAGTCACGCACAGGTCACTTTCGACCGGCTCTTGAAGGCGAATGCGGAGCCGCAGAACTGGCTGACGTATTCCGGCAACCTCAATGGGCAGCGGCACAGCCCGCTCACGAGCATCACGCCGGCGAACGTGAAGAATCTGCAGCTCGAGTGGGTGCTGCAGTCGCGGGCGCCGTCCGAAGTGGGGTCGAAGTATGAATCCACGTCGCTTGTCGTCGACGGCGTTCTTTACACCGTGCAGCCGCCGAACGTGATCGTCGCGGTGGATGCGGCGACAGGCCGGGTCTTCTGGACCTACGCATACACGCCGGCCGCCACCGCGCGCGCCTGCTGCGGCCGCATCAATCGAGGCCTGGCAATTCTGGGCAGGACGCTGTTCATGGGCACGATTGACGGCAACTTGATTGCGGTGGACGCGCGGGACGGCCGGCTCTTGTGGACCACGCCGATTGGACGGCCCGAGGCCGGCTACTCGGTTACTGTCGCGCCACTGGTGGTGAAGGACAAAGTGATTGTGGGCCCGGCCGGCGGTGAGTACGGGATCAACGGATTCCTGGCTGCGTACGATCCGCAAACTGGAAAACAGATCTGGAAATTCAGAACCGTGCCGGAACCGGGCGAACCTGGCAACGAAACGTGGGCCGGCGATTCATGGATGCACGGCAGCGGATCGATTTGGACGACCGGTTCCTACGATCCTGATCTGAACCTCATCTACTGGGGAGTCGGCAACCCGGGCCCTGACTGGAACGGCGCCGTCCGCAAGGGAGACAACCTGTATACGAGCTCGGTGATCGCACTCGACGCGGACACTGGAAAGTTGAAATGGCATTACCAGTTCACGCCGAACGATGACTTCGATTTCGATTCCACGCAGGTGCCGGTGCTGGCGGACATCACGTGGCAGGGAAGCCCGCGCAAGACGCTGTTGTTTGCGAACCGAAACGGCATTTTCTATGTGCTGGATCGCGTGACCGGACAGTTCCTGCTGGGCAAGCCATACACCAAGGTCACCTGGATGGACGGGTTTGACGCGAAGGGCCGGCCGAACCGCGTGCAGACCGCCACTGCGCAGGGGTCGGTGATTTATCCCAACAACCAGGGCGCCACGAATTGGTACAACCCGTCGTTCAGCCCGCGCACGGGCCTCTTCTACATCCCGACCTGGGCGGACACCTACTCCACCTACACCAGTCGCGTCGATCAGTACGTCGAGGGGAACCAGTACACCGGCGGCGGAGCGACGCACGACGTGCCGGCACTGACTGCGGGCCGCACGAACACGCGGGCGGCGTCTGTCGGGTACGGTGCCATCACGGCGGTGGACGTTCACACAGGTGATGTGAAGTGGCAGTTCAAGATGACAGACGTCACTGATAGTGGCGTGCTGTCCACGGCTTCGGGTCTGGTGTTCGCCGGCGGGCGCGAAGGGTACTTCTACGCGCTTGATGCCGCCACCGGCGCGGTGTTGTGGAAAGCAATGACGGGCGGCCAGGTGGCCGCCGGTCCGGTTACCTACGCCGTCAATGGCAAACAATACGTTTCCATTCCTGCAGGAAATGCGATCTTCACGTTTGCCCTGCGCCCATAGGATCACATGCGTCTTTCCCTGATCGCTCTGCTTGCCGTCCTCGGCACCGGTTTGTGGGCCCAGCAGCCGCCACCGTCCACCGCCGCTCCGCAGGCTCCGTCTCGCGGGCGCGGTCCGCAGGCGCCGCCTCCGGCGTTCAGTCGAATCAAGGTCTACGACCTGGCGACGAAAGCTGTGCGGGAAATATTCTCGAGCGACGGCTACTACGAATCGCCCGATTTTTCGGCCGACGGCAAGTTCGTCCGGTTTACCAACGTGGCCGACAGCAAGCTGCTTCAAGTACCGGTCACCGGCGGCGCGCCCGAGCAAGTCGGGCCCGCCGGATTTGGATGGGGTCACGACCGTGCGCGGAGCCGCGATGGCAAGCGCGAGGCGGCGGGAAACTGGAATGCCCCCAACCCGATGGCGTTCCTGGGACCTGATCACACCAACCCGCAGCCTGTGGGCGGGCCGTTCTACGTTCACACCATGTCACCCGACGGCGAGTGGCTGGCAGGAAGTTGTGGCGGCCGGGTCTGCCGGATCGCCTGGCCGGGAGGCGGCACGTTTCAGATGCTGACCTCGTTTGGCGGCAACGACAATTCGGATTACAGCCCGGACGGGAAATTCCTCTATTTCGAATCCAGCCGAACCGGCAAGCGCGAAATCTGGCGAGTGCCCGCCGATGGAGCCGGGCCGGACGACTCACTGGCTGAGCTGGTGTCGGCAGAAGACGGCGCGAGCCGTTTTCCACACCCGTCTCCCGACGGGAAATGGATCGCGTTCATGACGGCGAAGCCGGGCGGCGATGCGCGAGACGTCACGATCCGCGTTATCGCGGCGCCGGGACCGAAGGCGGTTCCTGTAACGTCCAGGGAGATCCTTGCCGCGGTTGGCGGGCAGGGCATGATGCACCGCAATTCCTGGTCGCCCGATTCCACGAAGATTGCCTTCGCCAGCTTTGAGCCGCGCTGAGTCTGTCCCATCTGCTTAAGACGAGGAGGACGTGATGAGTTCTCAATTCCAAGGGGAGCATCGTATGGGTAAATTGCCGAGATACCTGGTCGCAGCGATGCTGCTGTTTGCCACCGCCGCATGGGCGCAGGTGACGACCGGTTCGGTGGCGGGCACGGTGGTGGACGCCCAGGGCGGCGCCATCCCCGGTGCCACCGTGGCCTTGATCAGTCAGGCCCGCGGAACGCGGATGGCCCCTGTGGTCACGAATAGCACGGGCGACTTCATTGTGCCGAACGTCACCGCTGATACCTATACGGTGGAAGTGACGCTCACAGGGTTCAAGACGCTGCTGCGGAAAGATGTCACCGTGAGCGGCGGCGATCGAGTATCGGTGGGGCGGCTCACCGTCGAGCTCGGCGGCATGAGCGAAACGGTGAACGTGAGCGGCGAAGCGCCGCTCATCCAGTCGCAAAGCGGCGAGCGTTCGTTCTCGATGCCAACGAGCACCTCAGACAACTTGCCCCTCTCACGCGCCAACTTCGCGGCGCTCGCGCAGTTTGTGCCCGGTGTGAGCGGCACCACCACGCGGTTGGGCGGCGGCGGTCAGAACAACTTCCAGATGGACGGCGTGTCCACGATGGACACGGGGAACAACGGGCAGCTGATCCAGATGAACATGGAGGCGATCGCGGAAGTCAAGGTCCTGACGTCCACGTATCAAGCTGAGTACGGGCGCTCCAGCGGCCTGCAGATCACTGCCGTGACCAAGAGCGGCACGAATCAGTACCGCGGATCGTTGTATGACATCGAGCGCAATTCGGCCTGGAACACGAACAGCTGGCAGAACCAGCAGAACGGAGACCCGAAAGCGGTCTCGAAGCAGAAGGATTGGGGGTACTCCCTGGGCGGCCCGGTGGGTCGCGTGGGCGGGCACAACAAGCTCTTCTTCTTTTACAGCCACGAGTACCGGCCGCGGACGTCGGGCGGCGGCATCAACCGGTTCCGGGTGCCGACCGAATTGGAGCGTCGAGGAGATTTTTCGCAGTCGCTGGACAATCAGGGCGTCCTGTTCAATCTGATCCGCGATGCGTCCACCGGCCTGCCGTGCACGGCCGCCGATACGCGCGGATGTTTCCAGGACGGCGGCGTGCTCGGTCGAATTCCGCAGAACCGGCTCTATACCCCCGGTCTGATGGCGCTCAGCTACAAGAATCTGCTGCCGTTGCCGAATCACACTCAAGTGGCGGGAGAGTCGTACAACCTGGAATCGACGCAGCCGGTCACCAAGACGATCACCACGCAGCCGGCGATTCGTCTCGACTATCAGTTCTCCGAAGCGCTCCGCTTCACGGGCAAGTACGCAGGGCAGCTTCAGGCCGCCAAAGCGGTTCCTGGATCGCTGCCGGGGTTCAACGACTCGGAGAATTTCACGCCCAGCCGGTATACCTGGTCGACGACCGTGAACTGGACGCTGGACTCGAAGACGTTCGTGGAGGGCACCTACGGCGTTGGGAAGAATGCGTTGGGCACATTGGCCATCAGCCCGTCAGCCGCGCGAAGCAACACCGGGATGACCGATCTGCCGTTGCCATTCAGAGCGCCGGACGGTTCGAACAGCTCGGTGCTCCCGTCGAGTTACTACGCGAATGAGATTCTCGCGCGGTCCGGCGTGCCTTGGTACAACGGTTCGGCCGTCTCGCTGGTGCCGTTGTTCCAGTGGGGCAACCGCATTAGCAACATGCCGAATCCGACGAACGTCGCGGGCACCACCAACGGCGTGCCGAACATCAACGTAAACCGTTCGCAGGATGCGACGGTCAGCCTGACGAGAGTCTTCATGGACCATACCGTGAAGGCGGGCGCCTATTGGAACCATGCGTACAAGGCGCAAGGGCTTGGCGCTGCCGGCGCGATCACCTATGCGGGCGTCCTCAACTTCGGCCAGGACACGAACAATCCTCTCGATACGGGCTTCGGCTTTTCGAACGCGGCGCTCGGGATCTTCAGCACCTATCAGCAACAGTCGCAGTATGTCGAGGGCGGCTACGTCTACAACAACCTCGAATGGTACGCACAGGACAACTGGCGGGTCTCGCCCAGGCTGACGCTCGACTACGGGGTGCGGTTCGTCTGGATGCAACCCACGTACGATTCCCGCGAGCAGTCGTCGAATTTTTTCCTGGATCGATGGAAGCCGGGTGACGCGCCACGGCTGTACGTCGCAACGTGTCCGAACAACGCCAACCCGTGTTCGACGGCCGCTCGCCAGGCGATGGATCCGGTGACGAAGGTGTCGCTCGGTGCGAATTCGGGCTTTGCCATCGGCCAGATCGTGCCGAATTCCGGCAATCTGGCAAACGGAATCATCCAGGCTGGACAAGGCATCTCCAAGTACAACTACACGTGGCCCAGGATTGTCGCGGCGCCTCGATTCGGATTCGCGTACGACGTCAGCGGCACCAAACGGCTTGTGCTGCGCGGCGGTTTCGGCCTGTTTCACGATCGCCCCGCCGGCGACTCGATGTACTCGCAGGTGGGCAATCCTCCCTACTCGACCTCCAAGACCGTTCGTTACGCGCTGCTCTCGGACCTGGCGTCGGGCTTGAGCCTGCAGGGGCCGCCGCAGTTGACCTCGATCTGGCCGTACGAAACGGACATCCCTTCGTCGTGGCAATGGAACGCGGGCGCGCAGATGACGTTGCCGTTTGCGTTTTCGTTCGACGCGTCCTACGTGGGCCAACGCGGGTTGAACCGGCTCACCGACGATCGCGGCTTGACGCAGGTAGACATCAACGCGCCTGACTTCGGGGCGGCGTTCCTGCCGCAGAACCAGGATCCGACGCTCGCGCCCAACGCCACGCCCGGCGCCAACTCCGTGTCCACCGATTTGATGCGCCCCTATCAGGGGTACGGCCAGATTGGCCTCAATTTGCCCCGGTATTGGGACCAGTACCATTCGATCCAGATGGCGCTGAACCGCCGTTTCCGCGATGGGTTCTCGGCCGGGCTGAACTGGACGATCGGGCTGTCCACCACGAGCAACCGCGGTCTGCAGACGCGCCTCGATCACGCGAATGGCACCTGGAGCATTCGCGCCGATCAGGAACAGTATGAGGAGCAGAATCGCAACGCCGGCAATTTGCGGCACGTCATCAAAGGCAACTTCGTCTACGACCTGCCCGACCTGCCGTCACCGAGCCCGGCTTTGCGGGCCATCGGTGCCGTGGTCAACGACTGGCAGCTCTCAGGTGTGGTTACGGCCGGATCAGGGGATCAGTACAGCGTCGGCTTCCAGTACGCGAACGGTGGATCATCGATCAACCTGACCGGATCTCCCACCTATCCGGCGAAAGTGCTGATCACCGGCGATCCGGGAGCCGGCTGCAACGACAACCAGTACACACAGTTCAACACGGTTGCGTTTGCGGGTCCCACGTATCCGTCGGTGGGCCTGGAGTCGGGTCGCAATTACCTGACGGGCTGCTTCAATACCACCGTGGACCTTGCGATCGCGCGTAACATCCGTCTTGGCGGTGCTCGCATGATCCAGCTTCGGTTGGAGGCCTTCAACGTCTTCAACACGGTTGTGTACAGCGGACGCGTGACGCAGATGCAGTTGACGAGCCCGACGAACCAGACGCTGACGAACAACCAGTTCCTGCCGGATGGCAGCCTGAACACCACCAGAGTCAAGCCCAATCAGGCCGGGTTCGGGGCCGTGACGGCTGCGCAGGCGATGCGCTCGGTGCAGGCGCAAATCCGCTTCCAGTTCTGAGCGTTATTCGCAGGCAAGGCACGTCCGCACCCGGGTCATCACACCGGGTGCGGACTCATCGATCACACGTGGAATCGATCGAGGTTGAACGTGGCCGGCTTCATCGGCCACGCCTTGAGTGATTCGAGGCGGGCGGGCATTGCGGGCGCAGCCGCACCTCGGCCTCCGCCCGGCGCCGCGCCGCCGCCGCGCGCGGGCGCCTGTGTGGACACGAACGCCACGCCAAGGTCCTGCGGCCCGGCGTCAATGGTGGCAAACAGCGCCGCTTCGCCGTTGTTCACGTACACCTCGACCACACGCTTATCCAGGAAGATTCGAACGTTGTAGCGCTCCTGCATGCGCCGGATGGGTGTGTGGAACGAACCCACTGTCAGGAGGCCGTTGCGGCTCACGCGCACCGGAAGGCCAGGCTTGCCGTCGGCCGCGCAGCGCAAATCGAAGCCGGCTTCCACGGAGCTGCCCATGACGATGTCCCCCTGCAGCTCGAGCGAGTCGCCGCGAAGCGCGTTGGGATCCATCGGCGTGCCGCGGAGCTGCGAAAATTCCTCGGCCGGCGGCTGCAGCAGGTACCCATCGCTGTTGACGGACAGAATCCGCGGCAGCGTCATGCAGCCATTCCAGCCCTTGTCCGCGCTCGTGTTCGTCCTTCCCCACAGCCAAAGGATCGTCCGGCCCTTGTCGTCCACCGAGATGTTGCTGGCGTACGACGTTCCGGCGTCGAGAATGCCGTGACTTTCCGGCGTGAAACGGCAGGCCGCGATGTCCAGGCTGCCGATGAAGTACTCGCACGGCTGCTGCGGCGACATCAGCAGCACCCATTTGTTGCCCACCTTGAAGAGGTTCGGGCATTCGACGTTCCAGATGGCCACATCTCTGTACTGAAACACCACGCCGAGAAACCGCCAGCGGGTGAGCTCCGGGTTCGAGGCCTGGTAGAGCTGGACCGAGCCGCCGCCGCCCGCGCCGTTATTGAGGTTGCCGCCGCAGACCATATAGGTCTGACCGTTCTCTTTGAACAGGAAAGGGTCGCGCCACTGCGAGACCTGTACGGCGCCGTGTGCGTCGAGCGTGAGCACCGGATTCTGCGGATACTTTTCCCACACGATCAAGTCATCGTCCGCGGGCGACGCCATCCACTGCTCAGGCGTGGGATGGCCGATGCTTGTGTAGAACAGCCGCGGACGGCCTTGCGCGTCCAGCGTGGCGCCTCCAGAAAAAATCGCACGCTCTCCTTTGTCCGTCGAAGGACGGATGGCGATTGGAAGATGCTCCCAGTTCACCAGGTCCCGGCTTCGCGCGTGACCCCAGTGCTGGTTGCCGCCGCGAGGCGCCGCCGGATTGAACTGATAGAACAAATGGTGCCAGCCGCGATAGAAGATCGTGCCGTTCGGGTCGTTGTTCCAGTTGGCGGGAGGCCGGAAGTGGTACGTCGGGCGGTCCGGATCTCGTTCCGCCAGCGCAATGGCGGCCGCCATTGCCTGCGCGTCCGGCACGCCGCCAGGCGCGGCTCCTGGGACGCCTTGCGCGAACATCTGCCGGGTGCCGAGAACACCGGCCGCTGCAGGCAACGAACAGAGTTGGACAAATCGGCGGCGGGAAAGCGCAGGAGTGATCATGTTCTCAATGCCTCGGGCTGCGCATACTATAATCTCGCGTCTAACAATTATCTATCGCGGATCAAGCTGCTTAGACAGCTTGGGAGGCCGAATGTTCAGGAGACTCGTCGTGGCCGGAGCGTTGTTCGCCGCCGCGTGCGGTGGAGCGGGCTCATCGCCGCAAGAGAAAACCGCCGCCGCGCCGGCGCGCCCCGTCGTCGGCGTGTCGCTGCTCACGCAGAGCCATACCTTCTATAAAGATCTCGAGGACGCGATGCGCGAGGAGGCGAAGGCGAAGAACCTGGAC
>Ga0310810_10006178_pt1 | contig 13494 bp, 11 predicted proteins | sample NCmetagenome_FD_207641 | JGI IMG/M metagenome (GOLD analysis project Ga0310810, IMG submission 207641) | Soil microbial communities from experimental microcosm in Duke University, North Carolina, United States - NC | ecosystem: Engineered > Artificial ecosystem > Soil microcosm > Unclassified ... | reverse complement strand
TCATCGCGCGCATCCTGCGCCCGTTGTTCGCGATGGTGCGCCGGAGCCGGCACATGTACCCACTCGGTCTGCTCTTCGGGTTGGGCTTCGACACCGCCACCGAGATCGGTCTGTTAGGCATCTCGGCGGCGGAAGCGGCGAAGGGCATGCCGATCTGGTCGATTCTCGTGTTCCCGGCGCTCTTCACCGCGGGCATGAGCCTGGTCGACACGACCGACAGCATCCTGATGACCGGCGCCTACGGGTGGGCGTTCGTGAAGCCGATCCGCAAGCTGTACTACAATCTCACGATCACGTTCGTGTCGGTGGTGGTGGCGCTGTTGGTCGGCGGGATCGAAGCGCTCGGCCTGGTGGGCCGTCGCTTCGCGTTAGACGGCGCGTTCTGGCGCGCCGTCGGAGCGCTCAACGACAACTTCGGCGTCCTCGGCTACCTGATCGTGCTCGTGTTCGTGGTCAGTTGGGCCGGGTCGGTGCTGATCTACCGTCTCAAAGGCTACGACGAGCTCGAGCCGAGCGCCTAACGGAACAGCGTTCTGACACGAACAACCAGGTCCTGTCGTATCCGTTCGTATCCGGCCTCGTCCGCACTCCCAGGCGTCAGGCTTTCATCGACGTCGGAGGCGGATTCGCGAGCGCTCTGATGCGCGCGTGTCCGCCTCCGCTGTCTGGCAAGCATCCACGAGTTGATAGCGGACACCCGGACAAAGCCGGCAATGCGGAATTTGTTATCGCTCCGAAATGCCAGCCGCGTCGAACTCGGACTCAGGTGCCGAGCACGAGCAGCGTGAACGTACCTGGCAGCATCGGCAGACGGCGCCGCGGGTTCTGCGCCGTCGATTCGGCCGGCGGCGGACCGAACTTGGCCGAGACGGTGAACACGCGATGCGCGCGCTCGTCGATCTCCATCGTGCGCGCGCCCTGCATCGTGGTGTCGGTTTCCGCCACGGTGAACTTGTCCGGCGCGTCTTCGTGGATCACCGTGAGCGTTCCGTCGCCGGTGGATGCGAACGCGTTGCCTGAGCCGGCATCGTAGCGCGTGGCGTCGACGCCGGCGCCAATGGGCAGCGTGGTGATGAGCGTCCCGTCGGTGGCGTTCGAGATGGCCATCACCTTGGTGCGGCACCCGCTGAACAAGATGTGGTGGGCGCGGTCGATCGCGAGTCCAGTGGCGCCTTTGCACGAACCCAGCGGCCACTTACGCGTCACTTTCATCGTTTTCGCATCGATCTCTGCGACCTCGCCGTCTTCCTCGAGATTCACGTAGACTTTGCCCGCGCCGTCGGAGACGCCGAATTCCGGTCCGGCGCCGAGATCGATCGTACCGATGCGTTTGCCGGACTGTCCATCGATCACCGATGAAGACTTCGAATCGCCGTTGAAGGTGAAAATGTGGCCGGTGGCCGGATCGAAGAGAATCGCGTCGGCGTCGGGCGCCGCCGTCGTTCTGCCTAACACGCGTAGCGACTTGAGGTCGAACATGATCACGGAGCTGTCGCCGCCCGATGTGGCGAAGCCGTGGCCGGTCTTGTAGTCGAACGCGATGCCGTGCGAGCGATTGAAGCCGGGGATCTCGCCGATCTGCCGGCCCGTCTCCGGGTCGACCACCATGACGCGGTTCTGCCGCGAGATGAAGAGCCGGTGTCCGACGGTGTCGAGCGCAAGGTAGTCCCACCCGCCGTCACCGCCTAACGTGTAGCTCTTGACGATGTGGTAGCCGGGTCCCGGTGCCGGGATGCCCGCCAGTGTCGCGATCGCCGCCGCGGCCAGCGCGAATCGGTGGAATGTCATGTGATCGAAGCCCTCGAGCGTGACGTGAAAGATCGGTGCCCCGGTCGCCCGCCCAACCGCGCGCGCGATCGCCTGGGGAGAATAGTAGAAAACCGACCTGTCAGCGGGATTACACGCCGCTCGGAGCGCGTGCCGGTCTCAACGCGGTGCGACGCCGACGGTCGTTGCATTCGACGCCGGGCGGATCACCTCGCGCAGTACGGTGCCATCCAACGGCTCGCTCGGCCTCACGCCGAGATACGCGGCGAGCGTCGGCGCGATGTCTACCGTGCGCACGGGGCGATCGACACGCCGCGGTGTGATGCCGGGGCCCATGAACACGATTGGCACGTTGAGGTCTTCCGCGTTCATCTGTCCGTGATCGGCGCCCAGCGACTTTCCGTTAGACCACACCCACTCGGGCGAGACGGCCGAGCACACGAGCCACGGGAAATCCGCCGGGAGCGTGCGGCGCCACCGCACGGCGGCGGCGTCGGACGCGGATGCGGCGCGCAGTGATCGCGGCGTGTACGCGTGCGCGATGCCCGTGCGTCGCCGTACCTCGCTCGCGATCGCATCGGACAGGCTGTCCACGTTTACACCGCGTGAGCGCAGCGCCGCCACGTCGGCGAGCAGGAGGCCGCCCGAGAATCGCACGCCGAAGTCCACGTGATATCGCGCGGTGAGCGCATCGTTGAGCCGACGCGCCACGTCGTCGAGCGAGACGCGTCCCGCCGGCCGGTGCCGCACCGCTACAGTGTATTCTGGGATCGATGTCACGCCGTGATCGCCGGTGAGCGCCACGACCATGCGGTCGCGCGGCACGCGCGTGGCCAGCGAGTCGAAGAACCAGCCTAACCACTGATCCACGCGCAGCAGCTGATCGTGTATTTCGCGCGAGTCGGGGCCGTAGGCGTGACCCACGGCGTCGGTCGTCGACAGCGAGATCACGAGCAAATCCGTCGAGGTGCGCTCGCCTAACTTCAACTGCCGCGCGCCCTCGAGCGCGAAGTCGAGCGTGAGCGAATCCATCCACGGATAGCTCGTGATGCGCGACGCGATCGAGTCCGCGGTGGTGGGCAGGCGGTGCGGGAACGCGACATCGGTGCCGTCGTGCTCCCACGGTTCGCTGTCGGGTTCCGAGTAGTCGGCGGCGGGGCGGAGCAGCGTCCACGATGTGCCGGCCAGCGCGCCGATGCCGGGACGAGCGTCGTACGCGCGCACCCATGACGGCAGCGAATCGGCGTAATAGGTGCTCGTCGTGAATTTGCCACTCACGAACCAGTAGACATCGCCGCGCTCGCGTCCTATCGGCAGAATCGCGCCGCGATCCTTTCGCGACACGGACAAGATGCGCGTGCCCGTGTCACGCGCGATCAGCCAGTCAGCGAGCGTCGTGCCGCGAAAGCGCGCCGGCGATGCGCCCATCGCATGCGGCGAACCAATGATCGACACCGACGGATCGGGGACGCCGAGGTCGTTGAGCACGATGCCGGTGTGCACGGGCTCGCGGCCGGACAGCATGGTCGAGTGGCCGGGCGCCGTCTCGGTGGTCGCGTGGTCTTGCAGTCCGCCCATGTAGACGGCGCCGTCGCGCCGGAGTCGCGCGAGTCCGCCGGTGAACTGCGCACCGAATCGATCGAGGTAGTCCGCGCGCATCTGATCGATCGCGACGAGCACGACGAGCGATGGATGGCGTTGGGCGGGCGCCGCGCGCTGTGTCGCGAGCGGTGACGCGAACAGGGCGAGTGCAATGGCGGCGAGGTGATGTGGGCGCATGGTGCGAGCTCGAGCGGGGTCGAGGTGAAATCCGCAATCCGTGCAATGTCGCGAGTTTGGTCCCGTTGGGCACGGGTGGCCACTGCACTGTGACGATTTTGTTGCGGCGTACAGCCGTGCACGGCGTGAACCGCTCGTGATACAGGAGTGACGTATTGAAACACGACTGAGACCCACCGTGGGCGCCGCGTGCCCTATGGTGTACTGCTCACGCAGCACGCATCCACGGTTGATGGGAGGGACTATGCACTCCGTCGTACGGACGGTCGCTGTACTCGCGGCCGGTGCCGCGCTCGCGGCTGCCGGCGTCGCCGCGCAGACGGGCGCGCCGACGCCGCCTAACGGAACGGGGCGGGTGGTGGGGTACGTCACCGACACCGCGGGCACACCGCTGGCCGGAGCGACGGTGCAGGTGCCCAGCACGCGGTTAGGCGCGCGGTCCGCGGCCGACGGCCGGTATCACCTCGAGGCGGTGCCCGCGGGACGGGCCGCCGTCATCATCACATACGTCGGGTTCGCGCCCGATACCGCCGCGGTCGACGTCGCGGCGAATCGCACGACCACGCACACCGTGCGCATGCGCAGTCTCGGCGCGCACGCGCTCGCGCAGATGCTCATCCTGGCGTCCCCGCGTCTCAGCGAAACCAAAGCCGCTGCGCTCGCCAAACAACGCGACGCCGACAACATCCTGTCCGTCCTCTCCGGCGACGAGATCCGCTCGCTGCCTAACTTCAATGCCGCCGAAGCCGCCGGCCGCATTCCGGGCGTCTCGCTGGAGCGCGACGAAGGTGAAGGGAAGTTCGTGCAGGTCCGCGGCACCGAGCCGCGCCTGTCCAACGTGACCATCGACGGCTCGCACGTCCCCGGCACCGAATCCGACCGCATCCCGAAGCTGGACGACGTTCCCTCCGACCTCCTCGGCGCAATCGAAGTCAGCAAGACGCTCACCGCCGACATGGACGCAGACGCGATCGGCGGCTCGGTGAATCTCGTGACGAAGACGCCGGAGGGCGCGCCCCGTGGATACGTCGCCGGCCAGTACGGCCGGATCGACGTCGCCGGCCGCAATACGTACCAGGGCGGTCTCACCTACGGCGGCCGGTTCGGCGACGACGGCAAGCTCGGGTTTCTCATCGGCGGCTCGGTCGATAAGAACAACCGCGCCATCGAAGACGTGGAGCCGAGCTGGGGCGTGTACAACGGCTCGACGTCAGCGCCTAACGACTGGAGCCAGCGCGACTACCGGTACCATCGGTCGCGCTACGGTATCGGCGGCGATCTCGACTACCGCTTCGACAGCCAGAACCAGGTCTATCTGAAAGGACTCTGGAGCCTGTTCCACAACTACGGCACGCGCTACGTGTTCGACGTCTCGGGCGACAGCGCGGCACCGAGTAGTCCGACCGCCGGCGCGCTCGTGAATCCAGGGCTCCAGCGGCAATCGGAATTCCGGACGCCGTCCGAGCAGATGTGGGGCCTAACGGCAGGCGGCAAGCACGACGTGGGGCGCTGGAGCATCGACTACACGCTCAACTGGGCGGGCACGCGCCAGCAAGACCAGAACTATCGGTCGAACACGTTCGACTACAACGGCCCGCAGCTCGCCGATCTGTCGTACAGCACGGGAACCTATCCGGTGTACCACTATCAGAGCGCCGGCGATTCATCGGCCGCGCTGAATCCGAACAACTACATGCTCGCCAAGTACAGCACGAGCGATCATCTCACCACCGGTCGCGACATCGGCGGCGGCCTGAACTTCCTGCTGCATTGGCTGCTCGTCGACGATCCGTCGCAGCTCAAGTTTGGTCTCCATTACCGCGACGAAAAGAAAGTGTTCACGGACCAGGAGCAGACGTTCAAGTTCGACGGCGGGACGCCGCTGATGATGTCACAGGTGCAGAGCAGCTTCAGCGATCCCGGCTTCTACAACTATCTGCAGCACGGCTATTCTATTGGCCCCGTCGACGATAACTCGGCGGTGAATGCGTTCGAGAACGCGCACGGCGCACTCTTCGAGAACACCACCGACCCGTTGGCGGATGATTCGCTCGGCAGCTTCAGCGGGTCGGAAAAGATCTACGCCGCCTATGTGATGAACACGACGGACTTCGGTTCGTTGCGCCTGAACATGGGCCTGCGCGTCGAGCAGACGCACGCCGCGTACCTCGGCCACTCGGTGTCGCAGGCCGTCGACTCGAGCGGCGATCCGACGGGCCCCGAGGAGTTGCAGCTCATCACCGGGACCAAGGACTACACGGATCTGTTCCCGAGCGTGCAGCTGCGGTATGCGCTGGACACGGCGACCAACGTTCGGCTCGCCTTCACGCGCGGCATCGCGCGGCCGAACTATCCGGACCTCGCGCCTAACTTGTCCGGCACCATCAATCCGCTGTATGCGCACGATCCGTCGCTCAGCGGCTTCACGGCGGGCAATCCGAACCTGCGCGCACAGCACGCCTGGAACTACGACCTGCTGTTCGAGCACTATATCTCCGCCACCGGGATTCTGTCGGCGGGCGTCTTCTATAAGAACCTGAACGACGTCATCCTGACACGTACGTTCACGTACACCGGCCCGGGCCCGTTCAACGGGTACGTCGGCCTGCAACCGCAGAACGGTGGCGACGGCTGGTTGTTCGGACAGGAGCTCGAGTGGGCGCAACGGATGTCGTTCCTGCCGGGCTGGCTCGCGGGCATGGGCTTCGACGCCAACTACACACACACCGACTCGCGCGTCCTCGTGGACCCGTCGAGCGGACGCCACGCGGCGCTCCTGCGCCAGTCGCCTAACATCGCCAACGTCTATCTCACGTACGACAAGTCGCCGGTCTCCGCACGAATCGGATGGACGTACAACGGCGCGATGATCGACGCGTACGGCGACGGCACGGCCACGGCCAACGGGGACAACTATTTCTACGCGCATTCGCAGCTCGACGGGTCGATCATGTACAACGTCAGCGACCAGGTGCAGGTCCAGTTCCAGGTGCTGAACATCAACAATGCGGTGTTCGGATTCTTCCAGGGCACGCCGAGCCACGCGTTCAACTTCCAGCGCGAGTACTACGGCCAGACGTTCTTCCTGGGGACCAAGCTGGCGTTCTGACGCAGGAGTGGGGTTGCACGTTCGCGCGCCGTCCACGCGGGCGGCGCGCGATTTTTTTGTGTCGCCCGATTGCATTTTTGGATGCACTAAATTATTGGTTAGCCATGCAAGAAATCCGCCTCGTCGCCTCGACACCGGCTGGCCCGTCATGGCGTCGCGCCTGACCGAGCGCGAGCAGAGCGCACAGGAGTCGCCGCCATCGCGCCCGGCCCATCCGGGGTGGCGTCGGGCGCGCGTCACGCCAAGTCTGGCCGAGGCGTATCGCACGGTCGCGATCCCGGGTCTCAGCCGCTGGCGCAAAGCGCTCGCGTTCGCCGGACCCGGATTTCTCGTTGCCGTCGGATACATGGACCCGGGCAACTGGGCCACGAGCCTCGCCGGCGGTTCGGCGTTCGGCTACACGCTGCTCAGCGTCATCGTCATCTCGAACATTCTGGCGATTCTGTTGCAGGCGCTGGCGGCAAAGTTAGGCATCGCCACGGGGCGCGACCTGGCGCAAGCCGTGCGCGACAGCTACTCGCGGCCTACCGTCATCCTCCACTGGCTGCTCTGTGAGCTGGCCATCGCCGCGTGCGACCTGGCCGAGGTCATCGGTTCGGCCATTGCGCTCAACCTGCTGTTCCACATCCCGATCGTCGTCGGCGTGCTGCTCACGGGGCTCGATGTTCTCATCATTCTCGTGCTCCAGCACCGCGGCTATCGCACGCTCGAGGCGCTCGTCATCGCGGTCATTGGCACCATCGGCGTCTGCTTCGTGTTCGAGATCGTCGTGTCGCGCCCCGACCTTGGCGCCGCGGCGCGCGGCCTGCTGCCGTCGGTCGAGATCGTCCGCAATCCGGCGATGTTGTACCTCGCCATCGGGATTCTCGGCGCCACCGTCATGCCCCACAACCTCTATCTGCACTCATCTATAGTGCAGACGCGCCGGTACGACGAAACCTCGCGTGGCAAGCGGGAGGCGATCCGCTACGCGATCCTCGATTCGACCGCCGCGCTGATGGGCGCGCTCTTCATCAACGCAGCAATTCTCGTGGTCGCGGCGGCGACCTTCCACAGGACCGGCCATACCGGGGTCGCCGAAATCCAGGATGCGTACAAGCTGCTGACGCCGCTGTTAGGCGTCGGCGGCGCCAGCACGGTGTTCGCGCTCGCGCTCCTGGCATCGGGTCAGAACTCCACGCTCACCGGGACACTGGCCGGCCAGATCACCATGGAAGGGTTCCTGGACATTCGCATGCGGCCGTGGCTGCGCCGCCTGCTCACGCGCGGCATCGCGATCGTGCCCGCGGTGATCACGGCCGCATATTTCGGCGAGCGCGGCACGGCCAAGCTGCTCATTCTGAGCCAGGTGGTGCTGAGCATGCAGTTGTCCTTCGCCGTATTCCCTCTCGTGATCTTCACGTCGAACAAGGCGAAGATGGGAGAGTACGTGAATTCGCCGTGGCTCAAGCGCGTCGCGTACGCCGTCGCGTTCGTGATCGCGGGGCTCAACGTGTGGCTGCTCACACAACTGGTGCGCGGCTGATGCCGGCGCGCGCGAAAGGGCGGAAGCCCGGCACAGGATCGCCGCACGGCGAGGCTGCACCGCTGCCCGATCTCACGGCGCCGGTGGAGGACTACCTCAAGGCGATCTACGAGCTGGAGCGTGCGGGCGAGCCGGCCGCCACTACCGACCTCGCGGCGCAGCTCGGCCTAACGCCCGCGTCGGTGACCGGAATGGTGCGCCGTCTCGCCGAGCAGGGGCTGCTCACGCACGAGCGGTATCGCGGCGTTCGCCTAACGGCCAAGGGGCGGCGCAGCGCGCTCCGGACGCTGCGACGCCACCGCATCATCGAGGCGTACCTCGTCAACGCCCTCGGGTACGGCTGGGACGAAGTGCACGTCGAAGCCGAGCGACTCGAGCACGCGGCGACCGACGCGCTGATCGATCGGATGGCGCTCGCCATTGGCGAACCCACCGTCGACCCCCACGGCGCGCCGATCCCGAGCCGGGAGGGCGCCGTCGAAGAAGCACGCTATCGGGCGCTCGCCGACCTCGGCGCCGGCACGGCCGCCACCGTGATGCGTGTGGCGGACGAAGATCCGATGCTCCTCCGCTATCTCTCGGACCTCGCGCTCACGCCCGGTTGCACCGTGCGCGTGGTCGAGCGCGCGCCTTACGGAGGACCGATCACCATCGAGGTCAACCGCCGGCGCAAGCTCATCGGTCCCGCGCTCGCCGAGCGCGTCCTCGTGCGGGCGGATCGCATGTAGACGGCTGGGCTTGCTCGGCGTTGCCATGCCCGCGGAGCACGCGATATGCTTGCGGTAGCGCACCACAGGAAACGACGACGCATGCGAATCGACATCGAAGTCAACGGCAGCCGCCATTCGGTGGACGTCGATCCATCCCAGACACTGCTCGAAGTACTGCGCGACGAGCTCGGCCTTACGGGAACGAAGTATGGGTGCGGCGAAGGGCGATGCGGTGCGTGCACGGTGCTCATGGGCTCGCACGCAGTGGCCTCGTGCACGATCCCGGCGCAGTCGGCGGCCGGCGCGAAGATCATCACGATCGAAGGGCTCGAGCACGACGGCCATTTGCACCCGGTGCAACAGGCCTTTCTCGACGAGCAGGCGTTCCAGTGCGCGTACTGCACGCCCGGAATGGTCATGGCCAGCGTGGCGCTGCTGCGCGCGAACCCGCAGCCGAGCGCGGAGGAGATCGCGCGCGGGCTCGAGACCAACGTGTGCCGCTGCGGCACGTATCCGCGCATCGTCGCTGCCGTTAGGCGTGCGGCGGCGGCCGGCGGCGGGGAGGCGCGGCCATGATCTCGCGCGACCGATCCGAGGGCGCATCGCGCCGGGAGTTTCTGAAGATGCTGGGTGGCGGACTGTTGGTGCTGCTCGTGACGCGCGACGCTCTTGCGGCCCCCGCACTCGGTGCCCGCCTAACCGGAGCGGATCCGGCTGCGCCGCAGATCCCGGGCGACGTGAGCGCGTGGCTCCACATCGACGCGAGCGGCGCCGTGACCGTGTTCACCGGCAAGGTCGAGTTCGGCCAGGGCATCCGCACGTCGCTCGCACAGGAAGTCGCCGAAGAGCTGCGCGTACCGCTGTCGGCCATTCGTCTCGTCATGGGCGACACGATGCTCACGCCGTTCGACATGGGCACGTTCGGCAGCCGCTCGACGCCGCAGATGGGCACGCAGCTCCGCAAGGTCGCGGCGACCGCGCGCGAGCGCCTCGTCGCGCTGGCGGCCGAGCGCTGGCACGTGAGCCCCAATGGCCTAACGACGGCCGATGGGCGCGTCAGTGATCCGCACACGCACCGCTCGCTGCGCTACGGCGAGCTCACCGCCGGCCGCACCATCACGGCCACCGTGAACGATGACGTCGCGCTCACGCCGAAAGCGCATTGGACGGTGGCGGGCACGTCGGCGCCGCGCGTCGGCGCGCGCGACCTCGTCACCGGACGGCACGCGTACACGTCGGACATGCGCGTGCCGGGCATGCACTACGCGAAGATCCTGCGCGCGCCGTCGATCGGCGCCACGCTGGCGTCGCTCGATGCGAGCGCGGCGCAGGCGATCCCGGGCGTCGCGGTCACGCGCGATGGCGACTTCGTGGGCGTCACGGCGCCATCGGCGCCGGCCGCCGCCAAAGCGTTAGGCGCGCTGCGCGCGACGTGGACACCGGCGTCCGGCGCGGCGCCGTCGTCGCGCGACATCTCCGACTATCTCCGTCACACGCCCGCGCAGGAAGCCGGTCCCGGACACGAAGGCGGTCCCACGGAACCGTTCGAGCGCGGCGATGCGACCGCCGCACTCACGTCCGCGCCCCACCGTCTCACGCAATCGTACACGGTGGCGTACATCGCGCACGTCCCGCTCGAGCCGCGCGCTGCGCTCGCCCGGTTCACGCACGAGGCCGGCGGCGATCGCCTCACGGTGTGGACCGGCACACAACGCCCGTTCGCCGTCCGCGATCAGGTCGCGCAGGCCGTCGGGATGCCTAACGATCACGTGCGCGTGATCGTGCCCGACACGGGATCGGGCTACGGCGGCAAGCACACCGGCGAAGCCGCGGTCGAGGCCGCGCGGCTCGCGCAAAAAATCGGCCGGCCGGTCAAGCTCGTGTGGACCCGCGAAGAGGAATTCCGTTGGGCGTACTTCCGCCCGGCCGGCGTCATCGACGTCGACGCAGGCGTCGATGCGAACGGCATCATCACCGCGTGGACGTTCGACAACTACAATTCGGGACCCGCCGCGATCCGGCCGCCGTATACCATTGCCAATCAGCGCGTCACCTTCCATCCGTCGGTGTCGCCGCTGCGCCAAGGCTCATATCGCGCGCTCGCGGCCACGGCCAATCATTTCGCGCGCGAGTCGCACGTGAGCGAGCTCGCGCACATGGTGGACATCGACCCTGTTGCGTTCCGGCTCAAGAACATCGACGATCAGCGGTTGCGCGACGTGGTGCAAAAGGCCGCAGACCAATTCGGCTGGCCGGGCACGAACCATCAGGCCGGCCACGGCGTGGGCGTGGCGTGCGGCTTCGAGAAGGGCGGCTACGTGGCCACGTGCGCCGAAGTTTCGGTGGACCACGGCTCCGGCGAGGTGCATGTCGTGCGCGCGGTAACGGCATTCGATTGCGGCGCCATCGTGAACCCGGATGGCTTGCGCAACCAGATTTCCGGTGCGCTGGTGCAGGGCATTGGCGGTGCGCTCTTCGAGGCCATCGAGTTCGACCACGGTGTGATTCGCAACGCACACCTGGCGCAATATCGCGTGCCGCGCTTCAGCGATGCGCCGGCGATCGACGTGGTGTTGGTCGACCGGCCCGACGAGCCGTCGATGGGCGCGGGCGAAGCACCGATCATGGCGCTCGCGCCCGCCGTTGCAGCGGCGATATTCGAGGCGACCGGGATCCGGCTGCGCGCACTGCCCATGGCGCCGGCCGGCATCAAGCTGGCCGCTGCGTCGGGCGCCGGATCCCGTTAGGCGAACCTAGGGCAGGCGCCCGCCGCTGTCGGGCCGGAATCGACGGATGCGCCTGTGCTGCTGCCGCAGTGATCGGAATGTGTCGCGCTGCTCGGGCGTCAAGACGCTGTCGATCTGCGCTTGCGTGGCGCCGATGAGCGCGCGTATCTGCGGCATTGTCTCCTTGCGGATCGAGTCCAGTATCGCCGTCCGATGCTGCATGATCGTGTCGATGCGCGCCTGCTGATCCGGCGTGAGGTGAAGCTGGCGCGCGAAGTCCGCGCGCATGCGCATCCGCGCGCTGTCTGCGTTAGGCCCGCCACGAATGACGGCGAATGGCCCGAACGGGGGTCGCGGCCGCCGGAATACCGTCCGATCGAGACCGATGCCCACCAGAATGCCGGCGATCAGCGTCACGCCCACGACCACCGCTGCCATCGCCCGAGGCGAGAACGCGCCCTCCGGTCGATCACCGCGCGGATCCGTCATTGCGCGAGCACCTCGGCGGCGAACGTTTCGGTCGTCGGCTGGCCGACCATCGACACCGCGACGTCCTGATCCGAGGCCGCGCCGGTCACGGCTTCGATCAGTGTTCCTCCCGGCGCGGTCGAGTCAGTTGTGGTGCGCTCGAGCGCGATCAGCGCGACAGCCGCGATCCCGGCCGCCACCGCCAGCGGAATCGCGGCGCGCGTCCACAGGGCGGCGTGCTCCCACCAGCGCCGCTGGGCCGCGACGACGCGCCGGCCTAACGCAGCGACGTGGATGCGCCTGGCCAGCGCGTCCCAGTCCACCTGATCGTACGGCGGTTCCCCCGCCGCGCGCCTGAGCTGCGCGTGGAGCTCCGCTTCGAGCTCGCCGTGAAACTCGTCACTCATGGGTTCATTCTCCGCGCAACGGCGCGAGCGCTCTTCGCAGCGCGTGCCGCGCCATGTGGAGGTGCCAGCGCACCGTCCCTTGTGATACGCCTAACATTGCCGCGATCTCCACACCCGACATCCCATCGATGTCCGCCAGCTCGACGATCAACCGCTGGCGCTGCGACAATCCCTCGAGCGCCGCCTGAAACCGATCGCGAATTTCGGTCCGCTCGTACATGCCTGCCGGCGACGGCTCCGCCGCCTCCAACGTGTCTGCCGGCATCGCCTCCGTTCGACGGATCGCCCGCGACTTTCGGGCGTTGAGCCCGCGGTTCACGACGATGCGAAAGAACCACGGGCCGAACGGCCGCGACACATCGAACGATGCGATCCGCTCGAGCGCCGTGAGAAACGCGTCCTGCACCAGATCCTCGGCGTCCTCGCGATGGCCTAACACACGGTACGCGATTGCAAACGCGCGGCGCAGGTAGCGGCGCACGACCAGGTCGAATGCCGCCACGTCCCCGCGCTGCACTCGCGCGAGTAGTGCCGATTCTTCGGCGAACGTGCGCTCGCTGTCCGACGCTTGTGCGGTGCTCGAATCCGCCAACGCGCTCACCAGACCGTTGGGCGTCAGGGACCGTCGTCGCCACCCATGCGCGAGCGCATCCGTTCGTCGCGCTTGGCTTCATCGGCATGAATCTTCGCCACGTTGTCGTCAAACTTCGGTTGTTGATCCGATGTCAACAGACCGCGCGCCTCCGTGAGCTCCTGATCGCGCAATTGGCGCGCGCCGTTGCGCATTGACTTGGCCGAGTCCGGATCGGCGCCGTTCTGCATCAGCGTCCACAACGCGCGCCCGTAATCGCCCAGCTGCGGACGATACGCCTTCTCGATCTTGTCGAGCGTGTCCTTCTGCGCGTCCTGCAGCTTGATGTCCTTGAGGGCCGGCTTGAGCGCCGCCATGTCCTCGAAGCGCTTCTGGATGTCGTCTTCCGACATCTGACGACGAGCTCCAGGG
>Ga0310810_10006176_pt1 | contig 13495 bp, 11 predicted proteins | sample NCmetagenome_FD_207641 | JGI IMG/M metagenome (GOLD analysis project Ga0310810, IMG submission 207641) | Soil microbial communities from experimental microcosm in Duke University, North Carolina, United States - NC | ecosystem: Engineered > Artificial ecosystem > Soil microcosm > Unclassified ... | reverse complement strand
ACGCTGTTCGGGCTTGATGGAAACTTCAAGTCTCAGCCGCAGATGGTGGGCAAGTGGGGTCTCTCCGACGACAAGCTCACCTACACGTTCGAGCTGCGCGATGGACTGAAGTTCCACGATGGCACGCCGGTCACGGCGGCCGACTGCGTCGCCTCGGTGCGCCGCTGGGCGGCACGCGCTGCCGCCGGACAGTCGATGATGCAGCGGGTGAAGGACACGCCGGTCGTCGACGACAAGACATTCAAGATCGTGCTGAGCGAGCCCTACGGTCTCGTGATCGATAGTCTTTCCACGATCTCGACCTCGCTCTGCTACATGATGCGCAAGAAGGACGCGGAGACCGACCCGAACCAGCAGGTTCGCGAAACCATCGGCTCCGGCCCGTTCCTCTACAATCGCAACGAGACGCGGCCGGGCAATCGCCATGTCTACGACCGCAATCCGAATTATCATCCGCGCTCCGAGCCGGCCTCGGCCATGGCCGGCGGCAAGGTCGTCAAGCTCGACCGCGTCACGTTCGAGAACATCGCCGACGAGCAGACCGCGCTCTCCGCGTTGCAGGCGGGCGAGATCGACTTCTACGAAGTGCCGCCGCAGGACCTGATCGACGACCTGAAGAAGGACAAGAACCTCACCGTCGAGGTGCTGAACAAGACCGGCCACATCGCTTTCATGCGGCTCAACCATTTGCATCCGCCGTTCAACAACGTGGATGCCCGCCGCGCGATGCTCTATCTCGCCAAGCAGGACGACGTGATGCGCGCGATCTTCGGGCAGACGTCGAAATCCTGGCAAGCGTGCGGCGCGTTCTTCGCCTGCGGCACGCCGATGACCAACGACGAAAACACCGAGTGGTTCAAGCACGGCCAGGACATCGCCAAGGCAAAGGAGCTGTTCGCCAAGGCGGGCTACGACGGCCGCCCGGTCGTGGTGCTGCAGGCAACCGACCATTACCTTGCCAATCCCGCCGGCTTGTTCGCTGCGCAATGGCTGCGCCAGGCCGCTGTCAACGTCGATCTTGCCGCGATGGACTGGGGCGCGCTGGTGACGCGCCGCGCCGTGAAGAAGCCGCCGGCCGAGGGCGGCTGGAACATCTTCTCCACCACCGTGACCGGCATCACCTTCGCCGACCCGATCTCGTTCACCGGTCAGGCGGCGAATGGCGAGAAGGCCTGGTTCGGCTGGCCGACGAACCCGATGCAAGAAGAGCTGCGCAACAAGTGGGCGACCGCGCCGACGCTCGAGGCGCGTCAGGCGATCGCGAAGGACTTGCAGAGGAACGGCTGGGACTATGTGCCGCACGTGATCCTCGGCCAGTTCTACCGCAACTCGGCCTGGCGCAAGAACCTCACCGGCGTGATCGGCATGCCCGAGGTGGTCGGTTTCTGGAACATGGAAAAGGCGCCCGCCATCTGATGCTCGCCTACATCATCCGGCGGCTTGCCTCGACGGTGCTCGTGATGGGCATCGTCGCGGTGTTCGTGTTCCTGCTGTTGCATCTCTCGCCCGGCGATCCGGCGGCGATCATCGCGGGCGACAACGCGACCGGCGATCAGATCGCCGCGATCCGCAAGCAACTCGGCCTCGACGATGCGCTGATCGTGCAGTTCTATCGCTGGCTCACCGCGGTGCTGCACGGCGATCTCGGCATCTCGATCTTCTCGAATGAGCCGGTCGCCAAGCTGATCGGCCAGCGCATCGAGCCGACGCTCTCGCTTGCGCTCACCACGCTGATCGTCGCGGTGACGCTCGCGGTCTCGTTCGGCGTGCTCGCCGCCTGGAAGGTCGGCAGCTGGATCGATCGCTCGCTGATGGTCGTCTCGGTGCTCGGCTTCTCGGTGCCGGTATTCGTCGTTGGTTACATGCTAATCTACGTCTTCTCGATCAGCCTGCATTGGCTGCCGGTGCAGGGCTATTCGCCGATCGACCAAGGTTTCGGCCCGTGGATCGAGCGGCTGATCCTGCCGTCGATCGCGCTGGGTCTCGCGTACGTGGCGCTGATCGCGCGCATCACCCGCACCTCGATGCTCGAAGTGCTCGCCGAAGACTACATCCGCACCGCCAATGCCAAGGGCGTGGCCACGCGCTCGGTGCTGCTCAAGCACGCGCTGAAGAATGCCGGAGTCCCGATCGTCACCGTGATCGGCATCGGCGTCGCGCTGCTGATCGGCGGCGTGGTCATCACCGAAACGGTGTTCAACATCCCGGGCGTCGGCCGGCTCGTGGTCGACGCCATCTCCAAGCGCGACTACCCGATCATCCAGGGCGTGATCCTGATCTTCTCCGGCGTCTACGTTCTGGTGAATCTGCTGGTCGATCTGTCCTACACCCTGCTCGATCCGAGGATTCGCTATTGAGCGTCGCGGTCGCAGAACCCGCACTGGCCGCCGCAAAGCCGCGCGGCGCGCAATTGCGCCGCTTCGCGCGGCGTAACCCGACCATCGTGGCGGGCGGCGTCATCCTCGGCATCATCGCACTGGTCGCGATCTTCGCACCGCTGTTCGCAGGCGACGCGATCACCATGCAGCCGGCGCTGCGGCTGCGCCCGCCCTCCGAAACGAACTGGTTCGGCACCGACCACCTCGGCCGCGACGTGTTCGCGCGCACCGTCTATGGCGCGCGCGTCTCGCTCTACGTCGGTATCGCAGTCGCCGCGATGTCGATCCTGGGTGGCCTCGTGATCGGCCTTTTGTCCGGCTACTTCCGCCGCGTCGACGCTGTGGTGATGCGACTGATGGACGGCCTGATGGCGATTCCCGCGATCCTGCTTGCGATTGCGCTCGTCGCGCTGACGCGGGCGAGCGTGGGCACCGTCATCGTCGCCATCACCATTCCGGAGATACCGCGCGTGGTGCGGCTGGTGCGCGCGGTCGTGTTGAGCGTACGCGAAGCGCCCTACGTCGAGGCCGCCATCGCTGGCGGAACGCCGACCTGGAAAATCCTCCTCCGTCACATCCTGCCAAACACCATCGCGCCGCTGATCGTGCAGGCGACCTACATCTGCGCCTCCGCGATCCTGATCGAGGCGGCGCTCTCGTTCCTCGGCGCCGGTACGCCGCCGGAAATCCCGACCTGGGGCAACATGATCGCGCAGAGCCGGCTCTTCCTCTCGCGCGCGCCGTGGACCATCTTCTGCCCGGGCATCGCGCTCGCGCTGGTGGTGCTCGCCGTGAATTTGTTGGGCGACGGCCTGCGCGACCGGCTCGATCCGCGCCTGGCGAGGCGGATGTGAGCGCGCTCCTCGCCGTCCGCGACCTCAAGACTCACTTCTTCACCGTCGATGGCGTCACGCGCGCGGTCGACGGCGTATCGTTCGATGTGTTTCCCGGCGAGACGCTTGGCATCGTCGGGGAGTCGGGTTGCGGCAAGAGCGTCACCGCGCTTTCGATCATGCGGCTGTTGCCGCCACGCCTTGCGCGGACCGTGAACGGCAGCGTCACGTTCGAGAATCGCGATCTCGTGCAACTCGACGAGCCGGAGATGCGCAAGCTGCGCGGCAACCGGCTCGCGATGATCTTCCAGGAGCCGATGACCAGCCTCAATCCGGTGCTCACCGTCGGTCATCAGATCGCCGAGGCGGTGCGCATCCACACCGGCGCGAGCGGTGCCCAGGCGAACGCGCGCGCGATCGAGATGCTGCGGCTGGTGAAAATCCCCGACGCCGAGCGGCGCCTGAACGACTACCCGCACCAGTTCTCCGGCGGCATGCGCCAGCGCGTGATGATCGCGACTGCGCTCGCCTGCAATCCGACGCTGCTCATCGCGGACGAGCCGACCACCGCCCTCGATGTGACTATCCAGGCGCAGATCCTCGACTTGATGCTGGAGCTCAAAGCGCGCACCGGCGCCGCCGTGATCCTGATCACGCACAATCTCGGGATTGTGGCGGAGACCTGCGCGCGCGTGATCGTGATGTATGCGGGCCGCAAGATCGAGGAGGCCGCGACCACCGAGCTGTTCGATCGCCCGGCGCACCCCTACACGCGCGGCTTGATGGCCTCGATCCCGCGCTTGCGCGCGAAAAACCGCAAGCGCCGCCTCGCCGAAATTCCTGGCATTGTCCCCTCGCTGCGCGAGCCGATCGAAGGCTGTGCATTCGCGCCGCGCTGCGCATACGCGGTCGCGCGCTGCCGCGTCGAGACGCCGGAGCTGCGATTCATCGGCACCGGGCATGTAGTCGCCTGCCACGAAGCCGAGCGCGTGCTTGGTGAAACGCCGGTCGCCGCATGAGTCCGGTCGTCGAAGTCGAGAACCTGAAGAAGCATTTTCCATTGCAGAAAGGGCTGCTCGCGCGCTCGTCCGGGTGGATCAAGGCCGTCGATGGCGTCAGCTTCGCGATCGCGCCGGGCGAGACGCTGTGCCTTGTGGGCGAGTCCGGATGCGGCAAGTCCACCGTCGGCAAGGTCTTGCTGCGCCTGCTCGAACCGACCGAGGGCACGATAAGGCTGGATGGCGAAGACATCACGCATCTCGGCGCCGGCGACATGCGCCCTCACCGCAAGCGCATGCAGATGGTGTTCCAGGATCCCTATGCGTCGCTCAATCCGCGAATGCCGGCAGGCCGCATCGTGAGCGAGCCACTGGAGAACTATTCCGACATCTCAGCCAACGACCGCGAGGCGCGGGTCGCCGAATTGTTCGAGAAAGTCGGGCTGCGCACCGATGCGATGAAGCGCTTCCCGTTCGAGTTCTCCGGCGGCCAACGCCAGCGCCTCGGCATTGCGCGCGCGTTGGCGCTCAATCCGGCGATGATCATCGCCGACGAGCCGGTGTCGGCGCTCGACGTTTCCGTCCAGGCGCAGGTGCTCAACCTGATGATGGACCTGCAAGAGGAGCTCGGCCTCGCCTATCTATTCGTCTCGCACGATCTCGCCGTGGTCGAGCACATCGGACACCGCGTCGCCGTGATGTATCTCGGCCTCATCGTGGAACTTGCCGACAAGGAGGCGCTGTTCGCGAACCCGCTCCATCCTTACACGCAGGCGCTGATGGCCGCCGCGCCGATGCCCGATCCCCACGCAAAACGCGAACGCATCGTGTTGCAGGGCGACGTGCCTTCACCGATCAACCCGCCGCCGGGATGCACGTTCCACACGCGCTGCCCGTTCGCCTTCGAGCGATGCAAGGTGGAGACGCCAGCGCTCAAGCTGGCCGCGGATGGCCGGCGCGTCGCGTGTCATTTGGTGGATTAATCCACCACCCGCATCACGGCTTCGATCTCGACCGGAATGCCGACCGGAAGCGAGCCCATACCGACCGCAGAGCGCGCGTGACGCCCACGCTCGCCAAGCACATTGACGAACAGGTCGGAGCAGCCGTTGATCACCTTCGGCTGGTCCCCGAAGCCCGGCACCGCGTTGACCATGCCGAGCACCTTGAGCACCTCGACTTTCTCGAGACTGCCGCCCGCGGCAGCTTTCGCCGCCGCCAGCAGATTGAGGCCGACGAGCTGCGCATACCGATAGGCCTGCTCGATCGTCACGTCCTTGCCGACCGTGCCGGTGATGTGCTTGCCGTCCTTGTCGCGCGGCCCCTGCCCCGACAGATAGATCGTGTTGCCGTCGCGCTTCCACGGCACGTAGTTCGCAACCGGCGTCGGAACGTTGGGCAGCATCAGCCCCAGCTTCTTCAGATTCTCTTCGACGCTCATGCGGCCTTCTCCAGCTTTCTGAATTTCGTTGCGTCGTTCGGGTGCCACCATTTGCCCTTGAGCACCACGCCTTCCGAGAGGATGCGCTTGTCGCCGGTCATGTGCTCGCCGACCACGTCGACGTAGTCGAACTGCCCGTCCTTGATGCTGAGGATGGTCGCGTCGCCCGCACTGCCCGGCCTGAAGCTGCCGAGCTCGGGACGTTTGAGCGCCATCGCGGCATTCACGGTGCTCGCCGCGATCACGTCGTTCAGCGGCATGCCCATGCAGAGGAACTTCGAGAGCGTCGTCACCTGGTCGTAAGCCGGACCCTCAATGCACAGCGTATGCACGTCGGACGAAATCGTGTCCGGATAGAAGCCGTTCGCCAGCATGTTGCGCGCGGTCTTGAACGCGAACGAGCCCTTGCCGTGCCCGATGTCGAACTTCACGCCGCGTGCGCGGGCCTCGCGCACGACGTCCTTCACCCTGCCCTGATGATCGTACGGCGCGTTCGGAAACGGCCGGAACGCGTGCGTCAGCACGTCGCCCGGCCGCAGCATCTGCACGACCTCTTCGTAAGACGGCGGCGGGAAGTCGATGTGGCACATCAGCGGCATCCCCAGCTCGTTTGCGGCCTGAAGCGCGATGGACAGCGGCGCCGCGCCGTGGATGCCGGACGACCCGCGTCCGACGCGCACCTTGATGCCGACGATCACGTCGCGGTTCTTGTCTGCGACCTCGACCGCCTCGATCGGCGCCATCAGCCGCATCTCCTCGCTCTCGCCCACCATCACGGTCTTCGAGAACGCATAGATGCCGGCAAATGAGATATGCAGGTAGGCGAGAATGCGCACAGCGGACGGTTCGATCACATGCTTGCGGAAGCCGGCGAAATTGCCCGGGCCGGCGCTGCCGGTATCGATCGCGGTCGTGACTCCGGAGGTGCGGCAGAAATCCTCCGCGTCGATGCCGAGCGAGGTGCCGCCCCAGTACACATGCGTGTGCAGGTCGATCAGGCCGGGCGTGACGACGTAGCCCTTCACGTCGCGCACTTCCGTCGCGGCGCCGAGATTGTCGCCGACCTTGGCGACCTTGCCGCCGGAGAATGCGACGTCGGTCACGCGGTCGATGTTCTGCGACGGGTCGATGACGCGCCCGCCCTTCAGGATAAGGTCGTAAGCCATGTTATCTCCCGGAATGACGCAGCGCGTTATTGCTGACAATGCTCGATCAGGCGATCGATGAACCTGCCGCATTTCTCGAGCTCGGTGATTGCGATCCACTCGTCGGCCTTGTGCGCCTGATCGATATTGCCCGGCCCGCACACCACGGTCGGGATCCCGGCCTGCGAGAACAGCCCGCCTTCGGTCCCGTAGGCAACCTTGCTGTGATTGTTGCGGCCGGAGAGCCGTTTGGCCAGCAGGGTCACGTCCGCATCGACGGCGGTGTCGAGGCCAGCGAACTCGGAGCGGTCCTCGAAATCGAAGCCCGCTTCCGGCGCGACCTTCTTCATCTCCGGCTCCAGAACAGTCTTGGCGTAATCGATCACTTCGCTGGCGAACACATCCGACTTGTCCGCCGCGATGACACGAAACTCGAACTCGAATGTCGCGATGTCCGGCACGATGTTCAGCGCCGTGCCGCCATGCAAGTAGCCGGTGTGGGCGGTGGAGTACGGCACGTCATAGAGATCGTCGCGCGCGCCGCTTTTGGCCTGCTGATCCGCGATATCGCGGATCTTTGAGATCACCCGCGCCGCGTATTCCACCGCATTGACGCCAAGCGGTGCGAGCGATGAATGGCAGGTGCGCCCGTGCACCGTCACCTTGAAGGCGCGCTTCGCCTTGTGACCGATGACCACGTTCATCTCGGTCGGCTCGCCGACGAAACAGGCGATCGGCATGGCGGGGCGCTGCGGCAGCTTGGCGATCATACCGCGCACGCCGATGCAGCCGACTTCTTCGTCATAGGAGAAGGCGAGGTGCAGCGGCTTCTTCAGGCTCCCGTTCAACATGTCCGGCACGGCCGCGAGACAGCACGCCACATACCCCTTCATGTCGGTCGAGCCGCGGCCGTAGAGCCTGCTGCCGCGCTCGGTCAGCTTGAACGGGCTGTCGGTCCAGTTCTGATCGTCCACCGGCACTACATCGGTATGACCCGAGAGGATATAGCCGCGCTGGTCGGCCGGGCCGACAGTCGCCCACAGGTTGGATTTCTTGCCGGTGTCGTCGTAAACGCGCTCGTGCTTCACGCCGAGCTTGTCGAGATATTGCTCGACCCACGCAATCAAATCGAGATTGGAGTTGCGGCTCACCGTGTCGAAGCCAACCAGGGCTTCGAGGATTTCCTTGGATTTTTCGACGTTCATGAAGATCCTCGTTCGGGGGCGCATTGTGCATTGGGAGACGCAGGGATCAAGGCGTTGAAGGGTGGTGCATAGCTCCTGTTCCATGTTTACTGGATTGCCCGCCTTCGCGGGCAATGATGAAAGATGGGCATGCCCGATATCAAATCCCTCACTGCCGCCGAACTACTCCACCTCTACCGCAAGCGCGAACTGTCCCCCGTCGAGGTGACGAGTGATCAGCTCGATCGTATCGATAAGCTCCAGCCCGCGCTGAACGCCTTCATCATCATCGACCGCGAGGGCGCGCTTAAAGCCGCGAAGAAATCCGAAGCGCGCTGGCAGAAGGGCGAGCCGATCGGCCTCGTCGACGGTCTTGGCTCAACCGTGAAGGACAATGTGTGGCTCAAGGGCTTTCCCTCACGCCGCGGATCGCTGACTGTACCGGATACCCCGATCAGGGACGACGCGCCCGCCGTCGCGCGGCTGCGCGAGGCTGGCGCCGTCATCCTCGGCAAGACCACGCTCCCCGAGTTCGGCTGGATCGGCGCCTGCCATTCGCCGCTCACCGGCATCACGCGCAACCCATGGAAGCTCGACCGCACGCCCGGCGGCTCGTCCGGCGGGGCGGCGTGTGCGGCGCTGCTCAATCTCGGGCACCTGCACATCGGCACGGACGGGGCCGGCTCGATCCGCATTCCTTCCGCTTTCACCGGCGTGTTCGGCATCAAGCCTAGCTTCGGCCGCGTGCCCGCCTACCCCGCTTCACCGTTCAGCATCCTGGCACACATCGGACCGCTGACACGCAGCGTCGCAGATGCGGCGCTGATGCTCACCGTCATCGGCGGGCCTGACGAGCGCGACATGACGGCGTGGAACACGCCGGCACCCGATTATCGCATCGGCCTCGACGATGGCGTGCGCGGCCTGCGCATCGCGTGGAGCCCGCGCCTCGGCTACGTGAAGAAGCTCCATCCCGAGGTCGAGGCCGCAACCGCAAAGGCCGCTCAGGTCTTCGGTGAGCTCGGCGCGATTGTCGAACAAGCCGATCCGGGCTTCGCCGACCCGTTCGAGATGATCATGACGCTGTGGGGCGCGGTCTCGGCGACCGTCGTGGCGGCCGCGCCGGAGCAAGACCGCGCCAAGATGGATCCGGGCTTCCTGGAGATCGCGCAACTCGGCAAGCGCTACTCGCTTGCCGACTATCTCGCCGCCTACACGGCGCGCGCCGATTACGCCAACGCGATGGTGCGCTTCCACGAGAAATACGACCTGCTGCTCACCCCCCAGATGCCGACACCCGCGATCGAAGCCGGTCGAGTCACACCGGCCGACGGCAGCTATGGCGACAACTGGCTCAACTGGTCGCCCTATACCTATCCGTTCAACCTCACCCAGCAGCCGGCGGCCTCGGTCCCCTGCGGCTTTTCGTCCGAGGGGCTGCCGATCGCGCTGCAAATCGTCGGCCCGGCGCGCTGCGATCACCGGGTGCTGCGCGCCGCGCGCGCGTTCGAGAGCGCGCGGCCGTTCGTCTTCATCGACAGCCCGCGACAAAATTGACCCATGCCAAACTGGCATAGCTAACGGCTCGCGCGATGCGCTAATCTCGGGCCCAAGCCGGGGGCGGCGAAGACATTGCTGGCGACGTTCCTCCGGTACCCGAAACGGCGGCCCTTGATGGATGGCCGCCTCACACGCGTGAGGGACGCACATGGCCAAACTCAACATCAACGGCAAAGTGCGCGACGTGCAGGCCGAGCCTGACACGCCGCTGCTCTGGGTGATCCGCGAAATCGTCGGGCTCACCGGCACCAAGTACGGTTGCGGCGTTGCGCAATGCGGCGCTTGCTCGGTGCACATCAACGGCGAGGTGCAGCGCTCCTGCTCGATCCCGCTCTCGGCCGTGAAGGCGAGCGACAAGATCGTCACCATCGAGGGCCTGTCGGCGAATTCCTCGCACCCGGTGCAGAAGGCCTGGGCCGCGGTCGACGTGCCGCAATGCGGCTACTGCCAGTCTGGCCAGATCATGGCCGCGGCCGTGCTCCTGAAGAAGAAACCGAAGCCGACCGACGCCGACATCGACGCGGCGATGACCAACATATGCCGCTGCGGGACATACCAGCGCATCCGCGAGGCGGTGCATCTCGCCGCCGGCACGGCGCGTGCGGCCAATCGTGCGCAGCGCCGGGCGTGAGGGAGGGCATCATGAAGAAAATGATTTTCGGCAAAGGCCAGCGTCTCTCCCGCCGCACGTTCGTCGTCGGCGCTGCGGCGGCCACGACCGGCACGCTCGCGCTCGGCTTCAAGGCGCGGCTCGTCAGCGACGCAAGCGCGCACCACGGCAAGGCGTCCGAACATGCGACCGAGGTGAACATCTGGGTCGCCATCGCGCCGGACGACACGTGCGTCGTTCGCATCGCACGCTCCGAGATGGGCCAGGGCACGCTGACCGGCCTCGCGCAACTCGTGGCGGAGGAACTGCAGTGCGACTGGAACAAGGTGACCACCGAGGGCATCAGCCCGTCGCGCAACCTCGCGAGCAAGCGCGCCTGGGGCGAGATGGGCACCGGCGGGTCGCGCGGCATCCGTATCTCGCAGGACTACGTGCGCAGGGGCGGCGCCGCCGCCCGCATGATGCTGCTGCAGGCCGCGGCGGATCAGTGGAAGGTCCCCGTCGGCGAACTGACCGTGACGAATGGGCTCATCACCCACACGGCATCGAAGCGCTCCATCAGCTACGGCAAGGTCGCCGCCGCGGCCGCGAAGATCACGCCGCCCGATCCGAAGTCGATCACGCTGCGCGATCCGAAAACCTGGACCATCGCCGGCAAGCCGCTGAAGCGTCTCGACACCGCCGACAAGCTCAACGGCGCGAAGGTCTACGCCATCGACGTGAAGTTGCCCGGGATGCTCAACGCCGCGATCAAGGATGCGCCGGTGTTCGGCTCGAAAGTTGTGAGCTTCGACGACGCCAAGGCGATGAAGATGCCGGGCGTGAAGACGGTCGTGAAGGTGAAGGACACGGCCGTGGCGGTGGTGGCCGACACTTGGTGGCACGCCAAGACCGCGCTCGGAGCGGTCGACATCAAATGGGACGAAGGCGACAACGCCCAGGTCTCCAGTGCCACCATCCTGCAACACATCACCGACGGCCTGTCGGCGACGGAGACCAATGGCGATCGCAAGAATGGTGACGCACTTGCGGCAATCGCGGGCGCGGCCAAGAAGGTCGAGGCGACCTACTCCACGCCGTTCCTCTCGCATGCCTGCATGGAGATGATGAACGCGACCGTGAAGCTGTCGAAGGACAAGGCCGAGTGCTGGGTTCCAAGCCAGAACCTCGAAGCCTCACTCGCGGCACTCTCGGAGGCTTCCGGCGTTCCGCTCGCACAATGCGAAGTCCACCGGCATGACCTTGGCGGTGGTTTCGGCCGTCGCGGCGGCACGCAGGATTACGTGCATCAGGCGGTCGCGATCGCGAAGCAGTTCCCCGACACGCCGGTGAAGCTGATCTGGAGCCGCGAGGAGGATCAGGCGCACGACTTCTATCGCCCGATCTCGGTCTGCAAGATGTCTGCGGGCTTGAACGAGCAGGGCGAGCTCATCGGCCTGCACGTGCGATCGTCCGGCCAGTCGATCAACGCATGGCTCAACCCGGCGGGCATCCAGAACGGCAGGGACATGCGCCAGCTCCAGGGCTGGTACGAGGCCGCGGGCGACGCACAGCTCGGCTACAGCGTGCCGAACCTCCTGATCGAGTATGTGATGCGCAACACGCATGTGCCGGTCGGACCGTGGCGGGGCGTCAACACAAACCAGAACGCCTACTACATGGAAGCCTTCATCGAGGAGTGCGCGCGGGCTGCGGGCAAGGACTCGCTCGATTTCCGCCGCGCGCTGATGAAGGATCATCCCCGGCACCTCGCCGTACTCAACGCGGTGGCCGAGAAAGGCGATTGGGGCAAACCGCTGCCCGCGGGCGTGCACCGCGGCATCGCGCAGTTCATGGGTTACGGCAGCTACTCGGCCGCCACGGCGGAAGTCTCGGTCAGTCCGCAGGGCAAGGTGAAGGTGCACCGCATGGTGCTCGCGCTGAACTGCGGGCACGCCGTCAATCCGCACCAGATCGCCGCGCAGGTCGAGGGCTCGGTCGCGTATGGGCTGTCGGCCACGTTCTACGGCGAGATGCCGGTCGAGAACGGGCGCATGACCAGCCTGAATTTCGACTCCTACGAGATCCTGCGTCTCGCCGAAATGCCGAAGATCGACACCGTGCTGGTCCCGACTTTCGACTTCTGGGGCGGCGTCGGCGAGCCGACCATCTGCGTGGTCGCGCCGGCGGTGATCAATGCGATCCACGCGGCGACCGGCAAGCCGGTGCGCAGCCTGCCGTTGAAGAATGTGAAGCTGGTGTAGAGCAGAGGCGCGCCGCGAACGCGGCGCATTCCCCTCCCCCCGTGAAGCGGCGGGGAGGGGAGCATTCCGAGTATGCGGCCCGCTCAACTCTTCAACACCACACACGCACCGCCCGCTTTCTGCAGCCGCGCGCAAATATCGGTCGCCGCCCCGCGCGTCGCGGCCGGGATGCGCACGCGATAGAACGCATGCGTGCCGCGGCTGCGCAGCCGCGTGCCGATGATCATCGGTGCGACCTCACCCAGGATCGACGCATGCTGCGCCCGCGCCCGCGCATAGGCGGCAAGCGCGATCGCCTTGGAGAAATTACCCGCGACCTGCACGCCCCACGGGGCAAGCGGCGATTCCTCGATCGGCCCCTGATAGGCCTCGATCACGCGGCGATCGGTTCCGCGCCGGAAGCCTGCGATCAGTACGAGGCAGCGCGTCGGCGTTTGCGCCTGTTCCCGCGCCTCGCTGCGCGCGTCGTCGGCCCACGCCTCCGCGGTGCGGCCGGTAATCGCCGAGACATAGTTGCGGGTTTCCCAGGGGAGCGAGCCGCGCCCGGCCAGCCAAGCCTCCACGCGCGCCGGTCCGCCGTTGTAGGCCGCGGCGGCAAGGCCGACGTTACCGAACCTACCGCGCAAATCGGCGAGCAGCTCGGCGGACTTCGGGATCGCCTGCTCGGGATCGTAGGGGTCGGCAAGCCTGCGCTCGGCGGCCGTGCCGGGCATGAACTGCGCGACGCCCTGCGCGCCGGCGCCGCTCGTCACATGCGGGCGGAAGCTGCTCTCCTGCCAGATCAGCCGCGTGAAGAACTCGACCGGCAGCTCGCGCCGCGCGGCCGACGCCTCGATCATGCGGCAGAGCGCCTGATCGATGGTCTCGCCGTCCGCGGCGAGCGCGGGCTGCACCGCGCACGCCAGAACCATCAGCGCCAAGGTTGCGAATGCCCGCATTGTTTCTTCCAAGTCTTCGCGAGCAGTTCGGTTCGCATATCATTGCGGCATTGCGTGGCCAAAAATGATGCGGCTCCGGGTTCCAAAAGACCGTTGTCAATTAACCTGCGATGGCTCAGCATCCCGCCAATCGCGCGCGCGGCCACGTCATGGCCGCAACGCGCT
>Ga0310810_10006175_pt1 | contig 13497 bp, 12 predicted proteins | sample NCmetagenome_FD_207641 | JGI IMG/M metagenome (GOLD analysis project Ga0310810, IMG submission 207641) | Soil microbial communities from experimental microcosm in Duke University, North Carolina, United States - NC | ecosystem: Engineered > Artificial ecosystem > Soil microcosm > Unclassified ... | reverse complement strand
CGCCAGGTTGGCGGTGGGGACGCCGGTGCGGATGATGCCGAGCATCTGTGCCGACGACGTGAAGATGTACACGCCGCCGGGCCCCGTGGCCCAGACGTTGCCGGCGGTATCCACCTTCATGCCGTCGGGAAGCCCGGGCTCCTTGGCCTTCGCGGCCGCGGTGAGGTCGTAGAACACGCGGCCGGCCCCGATCGTACCGTCAGCCTTCACGGGGTACGCCATCCAGATTGCCTTCTCCGGATCCGACTGCGCCACGTAAAGGGTCTTCTCGTCGGGTGAGAACGCGAGCCCGTTCGGCGCGTTCAGCTCGTCGGTCAGCAGCGTCAGCGTGCCATCGGTCCCCAGGCGATAGACGCCCTGGAACTTCAGCTCCTTCTCCGGGTCGTCCCAGCGCTTCGGCAAGCCGTACGGCGGATCGGTGAAGTACAGCGCACCCGAGGAGTGGTACACGAGATCGTTCGGGCTGTTCAGGCGCTTTCCTTGGTACTTGTCCACCACAGGCGTGATCTTCCCGTCGGCCTCCTGCCGCGCGATCCGGCGGTTGCCGTGCTGGCACATCACGAGCCGGCCCTGCTGATCGAAGGTCAGGCCGTTGCTGCCCGGCTCCGGGCCGGTGAACGGCGCTGTGCCGTTGTACCCGCTCGGCTTCAGGTAGTCCGTGATCGCCTGGCCCGGCTTCCACTGCCGGATGACGTTGTTCGGGATGTCGGAGAAGAGCAGGTACGCGCCCTTCCGGTTCCAGACCGGGCCTTCCGTCCAGGCATAGCCGTCCCCGAGCTTCTCGAAGGTGGCGTCGGTGGCAATCAGCGCGTCGAGGCCGGCGGCCTTCTTCTCGATCGTCGGCACTGGCGCAGGAGACGCAGGGGGAGTCTGGGCAGTCATAGGCACCGTCAGGAGAATCAGAGCAGCCGGCAACGACCAGTTCCGAAGCGCCACGCGTGTCCCTCCATCAACGCCGCCCTGATGCGGCGGAGCAGTGTAGATCGAGAGCGGCGCCTCAGTCGAAGGCGAACGTGAGGTGGTCGCCTTCGAGGCGTATCCGGACGTGGCCGCCCTGCTCGAGGCGCCCGAACAGGATCTCGTCGGTCAGCGGGTTGCGGACTTCCTGCTGGATGACGCGCGCCAGCGGCCGCGCGCCGTAGACGGGATCGAACCCCTTCTTCGCCAGCCAGACGCGCGCCTCGGGCTCGAGCGTGAAGGCCACCTTGCGCTCGGCCAGCTGCGACTCGAGCTGCAGGATGAACTTCTCGACGATCGTCTCCATCGTCTGCTGTGACAGGGGCCGGAACGTGACGATGGCGTCGAGGCGGTTGCGGAACTCGGGGCTGAACGCTCGCTCGACGGCTGGCTTCGAACGGCCCTGGGCCGTCTTCCAGCGTGAGTCGTCTTCCTCGCCGCGCGCGCGCTCGGCGAAGCCAATCGTCGCCGCGCTCATCTCGCGCGAGCCGGCGTTCGACGTCATGATCAGCACGACGTGGCGGAAGTCGGCCTTCCGGCCGGTGTTGTCCGTCAGCGTCGCGTGATCCATCACCTGCAACAGAACGTTCATCACGTCCGGGTGCGCCTTCTCGATCTCGTCGAGCAGCACGACGTTGTAGGGATGCTGGCGGACGGCGTCGACGAGCAGGCCGCCCTGCTCGAAGCCCACGTATCCGGGCGGCGCGCCGATCAGCCGCGCCACCGCGTGCTTTTCCATGTACTCGCTCATGTCGAAGCGGGTGAACTCGTTGCCCAGGTGAATGGCGAGCTGCTTTGCCAGCTCTGTCTTGCCAACGCCGGTGGGGCCGGTGAACAGGAAGCAGCCGGCAGGCCGATCCGGCATGCCGAGGCCCGCGCGCGACCGCTTGATGGCCGCGGCCACGAGCGACACGGCTTCCTGCTGGCCGAAGACCACCCGGCCGAGCGCTTCCTCCAGCGTGCGAAGGCGTTCCTTGTCTGACGAGGACGCCTGGCGCGCCGGGATGTTCGCCATCCGCGCCACGACCTGCTCGATCTCGGCGACATCCACGGGCAGCGGTTCGGTTCGTCCTTCGACAGGATCAGGACGAACGGCAGCGTCAGCCTCAGGACGCCGGGGCTGCTCCCTGGCGGCCTGCATCCGCACCATCGCCCCGGCTTCATCGAGCAGGTCAATCGCGGAATCCGGCAACCGGTAGTCGCGCAGGTGGCGTGCCGCAAGTTTCGCAGCTGCCTCGATGGCCGCCGGTGAGTATGTCACGCGGTGATGTTCCTCGTATCGTTTCTGCAGACCCTGCAGGATCTTCACCGTCTCGTCGACCGTGGGCTCCTGCAGCGGCACCTTCTGGAAGCGGCGCGAGAGCGCGCGATCTTTCTCGATCTGCTTGAACTCGTCGAACGTCGTCGAGCCCATCACGCGCAGGCCGCCGGAAGTCAGCACCGGCTTCAGCAGCGTCGCCAGGTCCATCGTCCCGCCGGTTGTCGCGCCCGCGCCGATGATGCTGTGCAACTCGTCGATGAACAGGATCGGGTTCTTCCGCTTGCCGAGCGCGGTGAGGACGGCCTTGAACCGCTCCTCGAAGTCGCCGCGGAAGCGCGTCCCCGCGAGCAGCGCCGACGTGTCGAGCGAGAAGACTTCGGCGCCTGTCAGCGCGTCGGGCACGTCCGGCTGGAGAAGCCGCTGCGCCAGCCCCTCGGCCATCGCGGTTTTCCCGACGCCCGCATCCCCGACGAACACGGGCCCGTTCTTGCGCCGGCGGCAGAGGATCTCCATCGTGCGCTGCAGTTCCTTCTGCCGCCCGATGAGGGGGTCCAGCAGGCCGCCCGCGGCGCGCTCCGAGAGGTTCACCGCGTACGCCGCCAGCGGATCGCGCGCGACGGCGGGGACGTCGTCGCCAGCCGGCGTATGCACGTGCTCATCCGGCTCGCCCTGCGGCGAGGGGGGATGGTCGGCCGGTACCTTCCGGATGCCGTGCGAGATGTAGTTCAGGATGTCCAGCCGCGTGACGCCCTGCCCGAGCAGCACCTGCGCAGCGAACGACTTGGTCTCCTGCAGCGCCGCGGCCAGCACGTCGCCGGCGCGCACCTCGGATCGGCCCGCGCTCTGGACGTGCAGCACGGCCGTCTGCAGCGCACGGCGGAACGCCAGTGTTTGCGAGGGGTCCTTCTCACGCCCGCGCGGGAACTGCTCGACCTGCTCTTTCAGGTACTGGTCGAGCGCCTCCCGCAGCCGCGGCAGATCGGCGCCGCATGCGGCAAGAATCGACTCGCCGTCCGGGTCGTGCGCCAACGCGTAGACCAGGTGCTCGAGCGTCAGGTGCGCATGACGCCGGGAGATCGCCTCGCGGTGCGCGATCGTCAACACGATCTCGAAAGCCTGGCTGAACATCCGAACCCTAGACCCTCTCCATGGCTGCCTGCAGCGGGTAGCCGGCGTCCTGTGCGAGGTCGACGACGGTGGCGACCTTCGTCTCCGCCACCTCGTGCGTGTAGACGCCCGCCACGCCGCTGCCCTGCGTGTGAACCTGCATCATGATCCGGTACGCCTCCGCCGGCTGACGGTGGAAGATCGATTCCAGAATCTGAACGACGAAGTCCATCGGCGTGTAGTCGTCGTTCAGCAGCACCACGCGGTACTGCTCGGGGTCCTTGATGACGGTCTTCGTCTTTTCGAGGACATCGCCCGCCGTGCGCGGATCCTGTTCGGCCACCCCTCAACTATATCGTGCCGAAATTGGGGTCGGGATGATTTTCAATTTTCTCAACTCATCCCGACCCCATTTCCGTTCTCAGCGAATCAGCGAGGTGGCGGCGCGGAAGACGGACGCCAGCATCTCCGGCGTCAGCCGGCCCGTGTTCGTGTTCTGACGGCTCGGGTGATACGCCGCGATGATCGAGGGGCCGCCCGGAATCGATACGACCTGGCCATGAACAAAGGCTGGCCGCGGCTTCGGCAGTCTCAGGCCGCGCGCTTCGAGGATCCGCCAGCAGATGTCATACGCGATGCGACCGAGGCAGACGACGACCGACACCCGGGAGAGCAGCGCCCATTCGGCTTCGAGGTGCGGACGGCAGCGCGCCAGTTCCGCGGGCGTGGGCTTGTTGTCCGGCGGCGCGCATCGCGCCGTTGCGGCAATGTAGGCGTCCTTCAATTGCAGCCCATCGCCGATGCCGCGGGACGTCGGCAGCGAAGCCAGTCCGCTGGCGTGCATTGCCGCCATCAGGAAATCGCCCGAGCCTCCAACGCCGTCTCCCGTGAAGTTGCGGCCGGTTCGATTGGCGCCGTGCGCGGCCGGCGCCAGGCCGACGACGAGCACGCGCGCGTCCGGGTCGCCAAACCCCGGGACCGGGCGCGTCCAGTAGGTCTCGTTGCGGAACGCCGCGCGCTTTACGCGGCCGATTTCAGCGCAGTACTCCCGCAGGCGCGGGCACCGTGTGCAGCCGACGATGGCCTGGTGGACGGGAAGCAGGGCCGGCGAAGGGGCCGGCTGCGGCAGCTCGATGAGGTCAGCCGCGCGCCGCGGCGAGCGCGTCGGCCTGCTCGTGGGCATGATAGGAACTGCGCACGAGCGGCCCGGACTCGACATGGCCGAAGCCGAGATCGAGGGCGATACGCTTCAGCTCGGCAAACTCGTCGGGATGGTAGTAGCGCACCATCTTCAGGTGCGACTCTGTTGGGCGCAAGTACTGGCCGATGGTGAGAATCTCGACGCCCACCTTGCGCAGGTCCCCGAGCGTCTCCACGATCTCGTCCCACTCCTCGCCGAGGCCGAGGATGAGGCCCGTCTTCGTCGGGATCCCCGGCGCGATCGTCCGCGCGCGATCGAGCAGCTCCAGCGTTCGAGGGTAGCGGCCGCCCGGACGCGCCAGCCGATACAGCCGCGGCACGGTCTCGGTGTTGTGATTCAGAACGTCCGGACCCGCGTCGAGCACGGTCCGCAGAGACGACTCGATCCCCTGGAAATCGGGGATGAGCACTTCGACGCGGCAGTCCGGCGCCGCGACTCGCACCCGTCGAATCGTCTCGGCGAAGATCCACGCGCCGCCGTCGGCAAGGTCGTCGCGATCGACCGACGTGATGACGACGTAGCGGAGGCCGAGCGTGCGGACCGCCTCGGCCAGCCGCGCCGGCTCGGCGGCGTCGACTTCCGAAGGCATGCCGTGCGGCACCGCGCAGTACCCGCACGCGCGCGTGCAGACATCGCCGAGGATCATGAACGTCGCCGTGCCGTGGTGCCAGCACTCGCCGATGTTCGGGCAGCGCGCTTCCTCGCACACCGTGTTGAGGCGCGCCTCTTTCATCAGCGACTTCAGGCGAAGGTAGTTCGGCGATCCAGGCGCGCGCACCTTGAGCCACGCGGGCTTGGGCTCCCGCGCCGATCCCGGGTTGATGTCGCGGGGCCGGATGATGCGAAGCGGTGAGACGGTTGGCGTTGTCGACACGGCCTAACCTCACGATCATAGCATGTGGTTCCCGTGCCTCGTGGTGGGTGCCATGTGCTTGGTGCGGTGCTTTGTGCCACGTGCGTAGTGCGATGCCTCGTGCCAGGTGCGAACCTCACGTCGCATCGCACGGCCGCACCGCATCACGCTACGAGCACCGCACGAGGCACTTGGCACCAAGCACGGCACGTGGCACACAGCACTCAGCACCGCACGGGCACTGAGCACCCAGCACAAAGCATGATTTCTGTGCTGCCACACGCCTCTCGGCTTCATACTCGCGGAAGGAGCGCACCATGCAGTCCTCGCGGCTCGCAATTACATGGCTTGGCCATGGCACCTTCCATTTCCGCACGCCCGCTGGACGCCGCCTGCTGATCGATCCATGGCTCGAAGGCAACCCGAAGTGTCCCGGCGCCTGGAAGAAGCCTTCGCCGCTCGACGCGATTCTGATCACGCACGGCCATTCGGATCACGCCGCCGACGCAGCGGGTCTCGCAAAGGCCACCAGCGCCGCCGTGGTCGCGTCACACGAGATCTGCACCTGGCTCGGAAGGAAAGGCGTCGGCAACCTGAAGCCGATGAACAAGGGCGGCGAGCAGATGGTGGCCGGCGTGCGCGTCGCGATGGTGGATGCGCGCCACAGCAGCAGCATCGAGGAAGACGGGATGATGGTGCCGCTCGGCGAGGCGGCCGGCTTCGTCATCACGTTCGAAGACGATCTGGTGCTCTACTTCGCCGGTGACACGTCGCTCTTCGGCGACATGCGTCTCATCGCGGATCTCTATCGCCCGCTCATCGCGTGCCTTCCAATCGGCGACCTGTACACGATGGGGCCGGAGCACGCCGCGAAGGCGGTCGAGTGGCTCCGGGTCCGGCAGGTGATTCCGATGCACTACGGCACGTCCCCGAAGCTGACGGGGACGCTCGAGCAGTTTCGCGCCGCCGTCGCGCCGCTAGGCGTCGAGGTCCTCGCCCTGGAGCCGGGGAAGACCACGGAGTAAGCGGGGCCCCTTACGAATTGCGTAAACGGTTACGCCGCTCGTTTGTCAGGCGCAACTAAAGTTGCGCCCTACGACTGCATGGGTCACGACCGTCATGGGTCGCAGCAGCCCCAAGTCGCAGCAGCCGCCAGTCGTAGCGCCGAACTTTAGCTCGGCCTTCCGCACCCATCAGTCGTAGGGCCGAACTTTAGCTCGACCTTCCGCACCCATCAGTCGTAGGGCCGAACTTTAGCTCGGCCTTCCGCACCCATCAGTCGTAGGGCCGAACTTTAGTTCGGCCTTCAATCGATCCGGTACTTGGACAAGTAGTAACTGAGCGCCCGCTGGCTGATGCCCAGCAGGTCGGCCGCGTCCTTCTTCACGCCGCGCGACTGCTCGAGCGCCCGGCGCACGCTCTCGCGCTCCGCCCACTCGATGTTCTGGTGCAGCCGCAGCGACGGGAGCGCGGGGGCCTGTGTCACGGGCGGCGCGAGCACCGAGATGTCCTTCTCGCCCATCACCCGCCCGCTCGACAGGACCACCGCGCGCTCGATGGTGTTCTCCAGCTCGCGCACGTTTCCCGGCCAGTCGTATCGCTGCAGCGCCGGCACCACGCCCTCTTCCAGCTTGTCGATGGGTTTTCCCGTGCGCTGCGCGTGCTTGCGGACGAAGTGCTCGACCAGCACCGGAATGTCTTCGCGGCGCTCGCGCAACGGCGGAATCTGGATCGGGATGACATTGAGCCGGTAGAACAAGTCGTCCTGGAACTTGCCCTCGGAGACGAGCTGTCGAAGGTCGCGGTTGGTGGCCGCGATCACGCGCACGTCCACGTGCTCGGTTCGTTCAGCCCCGAGCGGCTCGAACTCGCGCTCCTGCAGCACGCGCAGGAGCTTCCCCTGCAGGGGGCCGGGGAGCGTTCCAATCTCGTCCAGGAAGATGCTGCCGCCGTTGGCCAGGGCGAAACGGCCCTTCTTGTTCGACGTCGCCCCGGTGAACGCGCCGCGCACGTGGCCGAACAACTCCGATTCCAGCAGCGTCTCCGGGATGGCCGCGCAGTTCACCTTGATGAGCGGCATGCGCCGCTCGGCGCTGCGATCGTGAATCGCCCGCGCCACCAACTCCTTGCCGGTCCCGGTCTCGCCGGTGATGAGCACCGTGCTCTTGGTCTCGGCCACGCGCTCGGCCCGGTGAATCACCTCCTGCATCGTGCGGCTGCGGCCGACGATGCCGTAGTGGCTGTATTCCTCGTCCCGCTCGCTGAGCAGGTAGCGGTGCTCGGTGCGCAGGCGCTGATGATCGATGGCACGGCTGATGGTGACGAGCAGGTGATCGACTTCGAAGGGCTTCTGCAGGAAGTCGAGGGCTCCGAGCTTCATCGCCGCGATGGCATCGGCGACGGTCGCGTGCGCCGTCATCATGATGATCTGCGGCCGGTCGCTCTCGGGCACCGACGTGACGACGTCTCGGATCAGCTCGAGCCCGGTCATGGTGGGCATCAAGTTGTCGACGATCAGGACGTCGAAGGCTTCGTCGGTGATGAGTCGACGGGCCTCGCGCGCGTTCGATCGCTCGACGACCCGGTAACCCTCGGCGCGCAGCGCGCGGCCGAGCGTTTTCAGAATCTTCTCCTCGTCGTCTACGAGGAGGATGGAACCCGTGGCGGTCATGTGGCGGCGGCTCCGGGTGGGCGTGCGGGCAGATCGATATCGATCGTGGTGCCGCCCTCGGCCGTCTTTATGACCAAGGTCCCGCCCAGTCCCTCGACGATGCTCCTTGCAATTGGCAGGCCGAGTCCCGTCCCGGAGCGCCGGGTGGTGAAATAGGGCTCGAAGATCTGGGAGAGGTCCTTCGTCCGGATGCCAGTGCCCCGGTCGCGTACCTGGACCAGGACGCGGTCCGACCCGTTCCGCTCGAGCCGCAGCTCCACGTCGGCGCCAGCGGACGACGGGCGGCTCGCGTCGGCGGCGGTCTCGCGCGCCCGCACCGCCTGCCGCGCGTTCGCGAGCAGGTTGACCAGGGCCGTCCTGAGGCGTTCCGCATCGGTGACGACGAGCACGGGGTCCGACGGCAGCGACGTGACCACGGCAGGCCCGTCGCTTCCCGCCGACGCGGCATCCGCGGCATCGCGGCAGACGTGCACGAGATCGGCGGGCTCGAGCGAGAACACCGGCGGCCGCGCGAAGTCGAGCACGTCGTTGACGATGCGATTCAGCCGATCGACCTCTTCGTCGATGTCGCCGACGGCCTCCTTGATCTCCGGCTGGGAGGCGTCCGGGCGCAGTGAGCGCAGGGCCGCCTTGATAATCATTAGCGGGTTGCGCACTTCGTGCGCGATCACCGTGGACAGCCGGCCCAGCGAGAGCAGGTTTTCCTTCTGCGCAGCCTCGCGCTGGAAGCGCGCGATGGAGTCGGTGAGGCCGTTGTAGGTCGTCGCCAGCAGTCGCGCGTCTTCATCCTGCCAGATCGCGGGGCCGCGCAAGGTGATCTTCCGCGTCAGGTCGCCCGTGACCGCCACCTCGCGCATCGTGTTCGTGATCGCGCCGAGCGGGCGAGTCACCGTCCGCGCCACCGCGTAGCTCAGGACAGTGGCCAGCAGGACGGCCGCAATCGCGGCAATGAGGAGCGCAGTCTCCACCGTGCGCAGGAACCGGAGCCGCTCGGTGCGCGATTGCAGGACAAAGGTGGCCGCGACCGGACCGCTGGCCGCCGGCATGGCCGCTTCCGACGGCAGTGGGGGCAGCGCCAGCCCCACGTACTCCGCGTCGGCGACGCGGATGCTTGTGGCCGTCGTCCTGTCGGTCAGTGGCATGAGCGATGCCCACGACGTGCGCGGCAGGGTCCCCGCACGCACCTGGTTGTTGAGCGCGAACGCCACTTCGCTTTGCGTCGCGTGCTTGAGCTGATCGGCGAGGCGCTCGTCGAGCAGTACGCCGAGGCTAAGCGTGCCGAGCACGTCCGGGACGTCGAGGCCGATCGAAATGGGGATCGTCACCACCTGCAGAATGCCGCGCGGGTGCGGCCGGAACTCGAGCACTTCGTGCCCGGCGAGCGCGCTCGCGATCGAGGCCGGCGCGGGATCGCCGCCGGGGTCGCCGCCTCGAGCCAGCACAGCGCCGTCGCGGCCCGTGATCAGCAACAGATCGGCACTAACCTGCTGGCGATAGTCCTCGACGATCGGCGCGATCGTCGGCGGGTTCTGTGTATCGACGGCGCTCTTCAACTTGGGCAGGTCGGCGAGCAGCCGCGCGAAGACGACATAGCGGGCCACCAGGGCGCGCTGCTGCTGTGCCACCTGCGTTGCGGCATCCGCGAGGCCGCGCGCCAGTTCCGTCTCCGCCTCGTGCGTGGCGCGCGCGCCGACGACGTACACGGCGACGCCAGTCGTGGCGACGGCCAACAGCGCGCAGGCAAGAAAGATGCGGTTCGTGAGAGACGAGAACAGGGTCATCGCAGGGGAAAATCCGCCTCGACGACGCGGCTGTCCGGCGTCACTGTGATCGACCTGCTGTCCCGGACCGTGCCTTCCACCCAGGCAACCAGCGTGTAGGTACCGGGCGGCACGCCGTCAATCTGGTAGCGGCCGTCCGGATCGGTCACGCCGAAGAACCGGTGTGTGAAGACAAGGATGAAAGCATTCATGTGCGAGTGGATCTCGCAGAACACCCTGACGACTCCTGGGCGATCGAACCGCACGGATTTCGACCGTCCGGCGGCGTAGCGTCCGAGGTCGAACCGCTTGGGCTTCGATAGCGAGAACACGTTGTGGTAGGTGCGATCGTCGTTGGGAAAGTCCACCGTCGTGCCGACGGTGACCGCCAGCAGGTGCGGCACGAACGTCTCGCTGCGCTGGTCCATCCGCGCGTGGACGTCTTCGCGCTCCTCCGACTCGAAGGCGCCTTTCGGCGCCGTCTCGAAGTAGACGACCGCTCGCCGCCATTCCGCCGCGTCGCGGGGCGGCCCTTCACCGAGCTCGCCCGATGCGGGCCTGCGTTCGACCATGACCGGCACACGCGGAAGCTCGACGCGCCCGCGGACGCTGGCACCTCGCGACTGCCCGGCGGACACGGCCGTCATGGCAAGGCACCCCGCAAGGACGCCGGCGGCCGCTCGCGTCAGAACCACAACGTCACCTGCGCGGCGGGGAGCGTCTCGTGACGCATGAGCCCGCGACTGCGAGAGTTGTGCTGGATGGAACCTCGGACGATCACGTGCCGCGTGGCTGCCCACGAGACGCCGCCCTCGATGCGGCTCACCGGCGCGTCCCACGGCAGCGTCACGTACGTGCCTGTCTGGTCGTTGAAGCCGAGGTGATCGCCGCGAAGGGCCGCCGTCACGCCGGGCGCGATTTTGTAGCGTCCCTCGACGGAAACCCCCGTCGCCCAGAGCGGATTGTCGATGGGCGGGGGGCCGAGCACGGGCAGCGTCCATCGCGCGGCCACCAGCTCGGCGCGAAGCAGCACGTGTCCCACTGAGTACTCCGCGTCTGCGCCGATCGTGCGCTGGGGGTACCGTCCACCGCTCTGCGATGCGGGTAGTCCGTCGCGCACGGTATCCGCGACGAACCGCCCGTCGGCGTACGACCCACCGATCAGCCACGCGGGTGATGGGTGCAGCGCGACATGGGTTGACACCTGCGGCCCGCCGTTCGACGACCGCAGGCCAGGCGCCGACAGCGTGCCATTCGTCAGCGCAACCGCCACCGAGACGAGGCTCCTGTCATCGCCGATGCGTGCCTCGACGCCCGTGTCGTACCGGAACGCGGTTGCCAGCGGCACACCTCGCGCGTACCCGTCGTCGCCGACGGAGTAACCGGGCTGCCAGCCGTAGCTGCGCGCGTAGATCAGCTCGTCGGCGTTGGCTGGCACCGCGTCGGCGCGAAGCACCGTCAGGTACTGCCAGGCGAGCGGCGTGCCGATGAGGACGTTGTCGCTGGCGTAGATGTGACGGCCGGCGACGCCGAAGACCGGCGGGATGCGGCCGGCCTGGATGTCGAAGGGGCGGTCGCGCCACGGCCGCACGCGCACGTAGAGGGCGACCGGGATCGCGCTCCAGTTGCCGCCGCTCGTATCGCCCTCCGCGCGCAGATCGACGACGAAGGCCACCCGGTCGATGGGCCGGATGGCGGCAGCAATGCCGAGCCGCACGAGCTGCAACGAGCTGCGTTCGTAGTCGGTGTAAGTGAAGTGCCCCTTGTCTTCGGGCGCCACGGTGGCCGTCGCTTCACCACCGAGCGTCACCCGGCCATCAAACAGCGTCGCGGTCTGCTCGGGCCAGCCCTGCGCCTCGAGGCGGGCGCACAGGCCGAGCACGAGGACGATCGGCAGGGCGAGCCGTCGCACCGCGCTCATGGCCGCTCGCGCCCGGCGCCGGCTGTCCCAATCCTCACCTGGATCACCATCGTCCCCTGGACGATGCGGGAGAGCGTGCCGTCGGGATGCGGAGAAATCAGCGTGTAGGCGGTGCGATAGCCGCCGACGGCCAGCGATCCGCGGACGACCGAGAGGCGCTCTCCGCCAAACAGCTCGGCCAGTTGGAAGCGATCGTACAGGCCCGCCTGTCCGAAGGCCTCGTGCGCCTCGGGGTGTGTGACCTGCCAGGCACCGGGCGCCGGCGCCCCGTCGAGTCTTTTCAGCTCCGCAGCCAGTTGAGCGATCGAGGTGTCGACGGTGGAGACCACGTAGGCGCCGTCGGGGACGGCAATGGGTGTGAACTGGCGTTCGAGCGCGCGATCGCGCCTTCCCAAATCGGGCGTTGCTCGCGCGAGCACGCCTGCTGCGCCAACAAGGGTCACCGCTAAAGCCGCGACTGCCGCACGCCCACGCACGAAGGCATTGTACGGAAGTCCGACCATTTCAGTGCCTTGACAGCCGCTCCTAGCCGCCGTACGCTCGAAGTTGAAACATCGTTCCGACATACGGAATGGCTGTCACTTCTATCGAAAAAGCTCTGGAAATCTGCGAGACCTTGAGCCGGGCCCCGCGGGGAATGAGCGTGGCCGAGCTATCCCGGGCGCTCAGCCAGCCGCCGCCGTCGATCCACCGGCTGTTGGGGGTGCTGAAGCGCCGGGGGTACGTCCGGCAGGACGAGGACACGCAGCGCTACGGCCTGACGCTCAAGATGCTCGACCTGAGCTTCCGGTTCCTGGGCCGCTCCGAGATTCGGCTGCATGGGTACCCTGTGCTCCGCGACTACGTGCTGCGGTCGGGACTTCGCGCGTTCCTGGCGATCCCCGACGCTGACGAAGTGACCTACATCTGGGCGACGGGCCCCGACGAAGTGGCGATGCGCACGGTCTACGGGCGTGAGATGCCGGCGCACTGTGCCGTCTACTTCTCGACGACGCAGGCGACGCGCCGGCTCAATTGCCTGCGGCTCGAGTCGCCGGCGGATCTGCCACGGGGCGGATCGATGATTGCGCGGCTGGGGCCGCCGGCCGTGGACGGCGCGGCGCCGCCGCTCGGCTGCACGTGCGCGCCGGTGATGGACTACAGCGGAAGGGAAGTGGCCCGCCTCGGCGCCTTCGCGCACGAGGCCGACGAGCGCCCGCTCGTCACGGAAGTGAACCGCGCCTGCTGGGAGCTGGCGCGGCAAGTGTCACGGCGGCTGGGATACTTGCCGCCGGGTTCGATTGACATTCCCGCGTAGCTGCTGCGCGGCGGAGGAGGAGCGACTGCGATGGCGTATGTGATTACCGAACCCTGCATCGGCACGAAGGATGCGGCCTGCGTGGACGTGTGCCCGGTGGACTGCATCCACCCGCGCAAGGACGAAGCCACGTTCGAAGCTGCCGAGATGCTCTACATCCATCCCGACGAGTGCATCGACTGCGGCGCGTGTGTCCCGGCGTGCCCGGTGGAGGCGATCTTCGCGTTCGATGAAACGCCCGACAAGTGGAAGCATTTCGCGGAGAAGAACTCGGAGTATTACCAGAAGTAACGACTTCGGCTAGCCGTACGTAGGGCCGAACTTCAGTTCGGCCAAGATGCACGATCTGAATGGCCGAACTAACGTTCGGCCCTACGACTGCAAAGAGCCCGAAGCCTGAAGTCTGTAGCCTGCCTTGCGCCCGTCCGGCCGGGCTCCGAGGAGCCCGGCCGGTAAGTCCTCTTAGAAA
>Ga0310810_10006173_pt1 | contig 13498 bp, 13 predicted proteins | sample NCmetagenome_FD_207641 | JGI IMG/M metagenome (GOLD analysis project Ga0310810, IMG submission 207641) | Soil microbial communities from experimental microcosm in Duke University, North Carolina, United States - NC | ecosystem: Engineered > Artificial ecosystem > Soil microcosm > Unclassified ... | reverse complement strand
GCCGAGCCGCGCGGCGCGCTCGTCGCGCCCAAGCAGCTCGAACCCCAGCCGCTCCGTGTAGAACGCGACCGACACGCCCAGGTCGCGCACCGCCAGGTGCGCGTCCCCCATGCGCGTGGCTTCGGCGATGCTGAAGGCGGCGAGGGAACTGGCGGGACGGAGCATGACGGAGCCCTTCGATGGCGCGGACCCGGACCCGATTCGCGAGCTTTCCGGCAGGCCCAGCCTAGCACGCGCCCACGGCCCATTTCCGCCACCTCTAAACCTTGCCTTCCCACTTGCCGACAACCCCGGGGACTCGTCGTGCCTCAATCCACCGACCCCGGTCATGGAGGACTCTTTGCGCCGATCCTGGTGCCTCGCGCTGGCGGTGAGCGCCGCCCTGGCCGCGCCGTCCTCGGCCGGAACCGTGCGCGGCGTCCTGTGGCTGGCTCCTCCGGAGCCGGGCGCCGCCGAGAACGCTGCCCGGCACGCGCAGCCGGGCGTGGCCGACGCGGTGGTGTACGTCGACCGCGTACCCGACAAGGTCGAGAAGAAGCTCACGCATCACGGCTGGTTCTGGCACGCGCCGCGACTGCCGCGCATCGTTCAGCAGGACCGGCGCTTCGATCCCCGCGTCCTGGCTGTGGCGCGCGGCACGTCCGTCGAGTTCCAGAACCTGGACAGTGTCTACCACAACGCGTTCAGCGTCTCGGTCGCCAAGCCGTTCGATCTCGGCAAGTATCCGCCCGGAACGCGCGACACGGTGCTGTTCGACCGCGCCGGAGCGATCAACCTGCACTGCGACATCCATCCCGACATGGTCGGCTTCGTGGTCGTCGTGCCGAACCACGTGTTCTGCCGCCCGGACAGCATGGGTGCGTACAAGCTCCCCAGGCTCCCGCAGGGTCGCTACTCCGTCCGCGTGTGGCACCCGCATCGCGGCGAGATCCGTCGCGACGTCGTGGTCCCGCACCACGGCGACGTCGACCTGACGCTGGTGTACTGACCATGCGCATCGGACTCCGCTGGCGCATCCTGCTGCTCACGGTTCTGACGCCGCTGATCCTCGGGCTCGCCGCGTTCGTGACCGTGCATCGCAACGTGAAGCAGCACGTGGACTCGTCGTCCATCCACGAGAGCCTGCAGCACACCCGGCTCGTGTTCGAGAGCATGCTGGCCGCGCGCGCCCGCGCGTTCGCGGGCGGCGCCCAGGTCATCGCGCGCGATCCGCGCTTCTTCTCCCTGCTCACGCTCGGCGCGTCGCAACGGGACCGGCGCTTCTCGGCGACCGTGCGCGGCATGGCGCACGACTTCAACCAGGTGACGCAGACCGACCTGTTCGAGGTCTTCGACCGCCGCGGCCGCCTGCTCGCTTCGGTCGGCTCGGTGGCCAGCGAGCGCGGCGCGCGCGACGCGCTGGTGCGCGAGGCGTACAAGGGCGCGCCCGTCACGGGCGTGCTCGTACAGCACGACGAGCAGTACCAGATCACGCTGACGCCGGTGCGCTCGGACGGCCAGATCGTGGGCGCGCTGCTGCTCGGCTCCGAGATCGGCTCGCGCCTGGCGCACGTGCTGCGCTCGCAGATGCGCAGCGAAGTCACGTTCGTGAGCGGAGACGAGATCACCGGCACGACGCTGGAGCGGCCCGAAGATCGCAACGCGCTGATGAAGGCGCTCGCCGACCTGCAGATCACGCCGGCAACGGACTTCTCGGCGCTCGGCGTGCGCCACGTGCACGGCTTCCAACTCGACTACCTGACGCTGGTGCGGCGCATCCCCGGTTCCGAACCGGCGCACCCGCAGCTCTACGTCATGCAGCGCGCGTTCGACCCCGAGATCCTGTTCCTCCACCAGATGCAGCAGGACCTGATCCTGCTGGCCGCCGCCGCGGTGCTCGCCGCGCTGCTGACCGGCCTCATGTTCTCGGAGCAGGTGACGCGCCCGATCGTCGAGCTGGTGCGCAGCGCCCAGGAGATGCAGCGCGGCAACTACACGCACCCGCTGCGCTCGCGCGGCTCGGACGAGATCGGCTACCTCACGGACCGCTTCCTCGAGATGCGCCAGCGCGAGCAGGTCTACGTGAGCAGCCTCGAAGAGGCGGCGCACCTGAAGAGCGAATTCATCAGCATCGCTTCGCACGAGCTGCGCACGCCGATCAGCGTGATCAAGGGCTATCGCGACCTGCTCGACGAGGGCAAGCTCGGCCCGCTCGAGCCCAAGCAGAAACAGGCGCTGCTTGCGATCGGCGAATGCCTGACGCAACTCACCAAGATCGCCGAGCACGCGACGCAGATCGCGCAGGTCAAGGGCGAGCGCCTCGATCTCATGCGCGTGCTGCAGCCCGTGACGCCGCTGCTGGAGCGGGCGGTGGGCAACGCGCTGGCCGCGGCGCCGACGCGGCGCGTGAAGCTGGCGACGCACGTCGCGCCGGACACGCCTCCGATCGAGGTCGACGGGCCGCGCCTGACCCAGGCCGTCACCCATCTCGTGGCGAACGCGATTCGCTTCACGCCCGACAACGGCTCCGTCGAGGTGCGCGCCGAGGCCACGCGCGACGAGCTGCGCATCGAAGTGTGCGACCAGGGCAAGGGCATTCCCGCGGAGCGCATGGCCAGCCTCTTCGACGACGGCCATGCCGTGCACGGCGCCCAGCACCATCACAGCTCGGGGGGCCTCGAATACAACTCGAAGGGTCTCGGGCTCGGCCTCGGCATCACGCGCGGCATCGTCGAGGCGCACGGCGGCACGGTGGCCGCCGAGAACCTGCCGGGGCGTGGCAGCCGCTTCGTGATCCGCCTGCCGCGCGACGCCTCCCGCGAGTTGCGCGCCGCCTAGCGCGGCGCCTCGTCCGGCGGGGCCGCGCGTCCTGCCCGTCGCCCGCGCGTCGCGATCCACACCGCGAGCGTCCAGCTCGGCGCCAGATCGACCCCGGGCACGAGTTCCGCGAGGAACGAGGGGAGCAGCGCCCAGTGCCGGCCCACGAGCGCGAGCAGCGCCAGCCCCACGCCGACGTCCAGCGCGTCCTCCCACGGCGCGATCGCACCGCCCGCGAACAGCGGCAGGAGCGCGATCTGCGTGGCGTCCGCGGCCAGGGCCACGACGAAGGCCGCGAGGATGCGCCGGGCTCCGAGCGGCGGGCGCGCGTCGCGCGGTGAAGGCGAGGGCACGCCGCTCATGAGACCGTCGAGGAGGCGGCGCGGGGTCGCCGGCCGGTGGGACTCGAGAGGCCCACGGCCCGCGCGTCCGCGCCCGCCCTCCTCCCGACCCTAGGCCTGGCCCTGCAGGCGGAACGCGAGCGCGGCGAGCGCCCCGCCGAGGAACGGACCGACCAGGTACAGCCAGGCGTGCTGCATGGACCCGCCGCCCATCAGCGCCTGGGCCACCATCGGGCCGACGCCGACCGCCGGATTGAACGCGCCGCCCGAGATGCCGCCGACCGCGAACGCGCCGGCGGCCACCGTGAAGCCGATGGCCAGCCCGTAATACGAGTTCCCCTCGGTGGCCTTGGCCGTCGCCACGTGCAGGACGACGAGCGCGAGCGCGAACGTGTACAGCACTTCGATCGCGAGCGCCGGGAGACCGGCCGCCGCGGGAGACGGCGCGGGCGCGAACGTCTTGCCGGTCACGGCGTGCACGACCCAGGCCGCGACGAGCGCCGCGGCGAACTGGGCGACGAGGTAGGGCACGAAGTCCTTGACCGCGAGCTTGCCGCGCAGCATCACGGCCAGCGACACGGCCGGGTTGTAGTGCGCGCCCGACACGTGCCCGCCCATGTACACCATCACCATGAGCGTGGCGCCGATCGCCAGCCCGGCGAACGGCGTCCCGCTGACGATCGAGAAGCCGACGCTGGCGACGAGGAAGAACGTCCCGATGAACTCCGTGAGATAGCGATTCATGCGTGCGCCCTCCCGTGGCGCCGTGACGCGAGAGCGGTCACTTCTTGTCGGCGGCCGCGGCCTGGCGCGCCGCTGTCCACGGCGGCACGACGCCGTTCATGCGCGCGTACGCGATCGACTGGCCGAGGTGCTCGTGCGCGTGGGTGACCACGATCATCATCGCGTCGCGCTCGGTGCCGTCCTTGCCGAAGATCTTCACGGTCTTCGTGAGATCGCCGTCTGGGGCGTCCGCGATCGACTTCTTGGCGTGCGCGAACGACGTCTTCAGCGCGTCGATGATCTTCGCCTTCTCCGTGACCGAGGCCTCGTACGTCTTGAGGTCGATGCCCGCGGGCGGCGCGACGCCGTACAGCGTGGGCAGGAAATAGTTCGCGCCGGCGACGTGCATGTAGACCTCGCCGACGGAGCGCACGCCCTTGCCCGGACGCCACGCGTACTTCTTGTCCGGAACCGCGTCCGCGAGCTGCAGCAGCTCGTTCTCGGCGGCGTCGATCTGCTGGATCATCGCGGCGCGCTCGCCCGAGATCGGCGCGGCGTCGTCGGCCGAGCCGCGCTTGGGCGCGACGGCGAGTGCGATGAAGAGAAGAAAGGACGTCACGGTGATCCGTTGCAACGTGCGCATGGAGAGGCTCCGTTTGGAGGTTGGAGGCGGTGCGGCACGAACGTCGGCGCAGTGTAGCGACCGGCCCCGGCATGTCGAGGGGAAAGGCGGCGCGGGCCGCGCCGCGCCGGGCGCCCGTCGGCCCGCGCTCGGCGTGGCGCACGGGATGGGGCCGGATTCGCATTGGCGTTTTCGCGCCCGGCGCGGCTAACATCGCACGCACGTTTCGCCCGCCCATGGCGCGGCGGGCGTCCGCGACCGACCGGCCCGACCTCCACGGAGACCCACATGAAGGCCTCACTCGACGAACTCAAGCGCCGGCTGCTCGAGGTCAACGACCTGCAGATGGCGACGGCGGTGCTGCGCTGGGACCAGACCACGTACATGCCGCCGGGCGGCGCCGAAGCGCGCGGCCGGCAGATGGCGACGCTGAGCCGCCTCGCCCACGAGAAGTTCACGGACCAGGAGATCGGCAAGCTCCTCGACCGGCTCGAACCCGAGACGGCGAAGCTGCCGTTCGATTCCGACGAGGCCGGCCTGGTGCGCGCGACGCGCCGCGAGTACGACCAGGCGGCGCGCGTGCCCGCCGCGTTCATCTCGGAGCTGAACGAGCACTGCGCGCACTCGTACCAGGTGTGGACCGAGGCGCGCCCGGCCAACGACTTCGCGCGCGTGCGGCCGCTGCTCGAGAAGACGCTCGAGATGAGCCGCGAGTACGCGGGCTACTTTCCCGGCAGCGAGAGCCCGGCCGACCCCCTGATCGATCTCAGCGACTACGGGATGAAGGCCTCGGACGTGCGCCGCGTGTTCGGCGAGCTGCGCACGCGCCTCGTGCCGATCGTTCGCGCCATCACGGCGAAGCCGCCGGCCGACGACTCGTGCCTGCACCAGCACGCGCCCGAAGCGCAGCAGCTGGCGTTCGGGCTCGAGATCATCCGCCGCTTCGGCTACGACTTCACGCGCGGCCGTCAGGACAAGACGCATCATCCGTTCATGACGAAGTTCTCGCTGGGCGACGTGCGCATCACGACGCGCGTGCGCGAGGACGACGTGACGGACGCGCTGTTCAGCACGCTGCACGAGTCCGGCCACGCCATGTACGAACAGGGCATCGACCGCTCGTACGAGGGCTCGCCGCTGGCGAGCGGCACGTCGTCGGGCGTGCACGAGAGCCAGTCGCGCCTGTGGGAGAACGTCGTCGGCCGCAGCCGCGGCTTCTGGAACTACGCGTACCCCGAGCTGCAGCGCGCGTTCCCGGGCCCGCTCTCGAAAGTCCCGCTCGACACGTTCTACCGGGCGATCAACAAGGTGCAGCGTTCGCTCATCCGCACCGACGCGGACGAAGTCACGTACAACCTGCACGTCATGCTGCGCTTCGACATCGAAGTGGACCTGCTCGAGGGCCGGCTCGCCATCCGCGATCTGCCCGAGGCGTGGCGCGCACGCTTCGAGTCCGACCTGGGGCTGGCCGTTCCCGACGATCGCGACGGCGTGCTGCAGGACGTGCACTGGTACTCGGGCCTGATCGGCGGCGCGTTCCAGGGCTACACGCTGGGCAACGTGCTCGGCGCGCAGTTCTACGCGGCGGCGTGCCGCGCGCACCCGGACATTCCCGAGCGCATCGCGAAAGGCGAGTTCGCGACGTTGCACACGTGGCTGCGCGAGAACGTGTACCGCCACGGCGCGAAATTCACCGCGGCCGAGCTGGTCCAGCGCGCGACGGGCGGGCCGATGAGCATCGAGCCCTATCTCGGGTACCTGTGGGACAAGTACCAGCCGCTGTACGACCTCGAGGGCGTCGCCGCGGCGCGTTAGCCGGGCGGTCGGGCCGCGGGCGCGGCGCGGTCGCAGCCGGCGGCGGTGTTTGTGTCGAAAGGAGTCGCGCGCTAGCTTGTGCGTGCGTCGCGCTCCCGCGGCGCACCTCTCGATGAGCGACCCCATGCGACCGACGCCACTCGATCCCGCCGCGGACCTGCCGGCCTCCGCTGACGACGTGCTCGTGCTGGCGCATCGTGCCGCCCTCTATCAGACGGTGGCCCGCGGCCTGACGCACGCGCTCAACAACGCGGCCCAGGCATTGGCCTTGGGCGGCGCCGCGGGCCCCGGCCAGACGTGGGCGTCCGAGCGCCTGACGCTGATGGCGCGCGTGCTGGAGCGCATGGCCCGCCCCGAGCCGGATGAGCGCGGCCCCGTGATCGTGCGCGACGTGCTGGCCAGCGTCGTCGACTGGCAGCGCCTGCAGACCGGCCTCCCGGCGCCCGAGGTGAAACTCGAGTGCGCCGCGGACCTGGCCGCGACGCACGCGCGTGGCGAGCGTGTGCACCAGGCCATGCTCGGCCTCGTCACCCAGTTCAAGATCGAGTGCGGCCGGCACGCCGGGCCCTTCGTGTTGAGCGCGCGCAATGGGCACGGCGGGCTCGCGATCACGCTGACGAGCCAGGCGGCGCCGGCGTCCGGCGGGCCGGCGGACGGCGCACGAACGCCGGTCGAGGCGATGCTCGCGGCCGGTGCGCGGGTGGCCGCGATCCTCGTCGCACGCGACGGCGGAAGCCTCGAGGTCGAAGGCTCCGCGGAGATCGGGCGGCGCTGCGAAGTCCTGCTGCCGACGTGGGCGGTGACGCCGGGGCGGACGGCGGGCTAGGGCTAGGGCTCGAGCTGCTCGCGCAGGCGCACGAGCGCGCGGCTGCGGATCTGCGAGACGCGCGACTCGGTGATGCTCAGGACTTCGCCGATCTGCTTGAGATTCAGGCCCTCGTAGTAGTACAGCGACAGCACGAGGCGCTCGCGCGCGGGCAGGCCCACGTAGGCGGCGCGCAGTTCGACGAGCGTCTCCGCGCGACCGAGCGGCGCGCCCGGCTCCTCGGCCTGCACGTCGGGAATCGTCTCGGCCAGACACGACACATGCACGTCGTCCGTACCCGCCGGCCGGTCCAGCGCGACCATGACGCGCGTCGAGCTCTCTTCGACCCAGCGCCAGTACTGATCCATCTCGAGACCCAGGGTCTTCGCGACTTCGGCGGGCTCGGGCGCGCGGCCGAGGCTCTGCGCCAGGCGGCCGCTGGCCTGCGCCAGCTGGCGCGCGTGCGAACGCACGGTGCGCGGCATCCAGTCGCGCTTGCGCATCTCGTCGAGCATGGCGCCGCGGATGCGCGGCATCGCGTACGTGCTGAACGCCAGGCCGCGCGCGGGATCGAACCCCTCGAGGGCCTGGACGAGGCCGAGCGTGCCGGCGCTCACCAGGTCGTCGAGTTCGAACTGCCGCGAGATGCGCCGCGCCAGGGCACGCGCGCTGTGGTGCACGAGCCCGAGGTAGCCTTCGATGAGCGCGTTGCGCGCCTGCGTGTCACCGTTGCCGCGGTAGCGCTGCCAGAGCGTTCCGGTCGAGTCGTTCATAGGGGCCTCGTCCATAGGGGATGCGGGAACAGCGAAAGCGTGAGCGGCCGCGGTGTGTCCGAGGCCAACAGTCGACTCGTCAGGGCGCGCATCGCGTCCGCCGCCCGTCCTTGCGTGTCGCGCAAGCCGGCGGGACGGCGCACGGCGCCGCCCAGCGCCTCGTCTTCTGGAATCTCTCCGGCGTCGCCCAGCCGGCAGTCGCCCGACTCCAGCGTCGCGCGCTGCAGTTCGCGGTACGTCCACGGGCCCTCGTCCACGGTTCGCGTGCGGTTCACGAGCACGTCGATCGCGAGATGCGGCGCCTGCATGCGCACGGTGCGGATGAGAACGGCGGCGTCACTGATGGCGGCCGGCTCGGGCGCCGTCACCGCGACGAGACGCGTGGCGCGGATCGTCGCCAGCCGGACGGCGCATTCGATCCCGGGCGCGGCGTCGAGCACGACCGCGTCGAATCGCCCGTAGAGATCGGACAGCCGGCGATGGAGCCGCGCCCGATCGAGCCGGCTCAGGCCGTAGAGCGACTCGCCACCGGCGTTGCTCGGAACCAGCGACAGGCCCGGCATCACGTCGGTGAGCAGATCCTCGGGCTCGATGTGGCCGTCGAGCAGGTCGGACAGCGAACGACGCGGCGTCACGCCGAGCAGGACGTGGAGGTTGCCGTGGTGCTGGTCGCCGTCGAGCAGGAGCACGCGCCGGCCGGCGCGGGCCATGGCCTGCGCGGCGAGGATGGCCAGCGTGGACTTGCCGACGCCGCCCTTGCCGCTCGCGAACACGATCGCCGGAGGCGTGACCGGCTCGTCGTCCCTGAGCGCGCATTCGAGGCGCCCGGCGAATCCGAGCGCATCGCCGGACTCGATACCGTCCGCGGTCGCGCCGTCGAACTCGTGCCTGGCGACTCCCCATTCGACATCGCGGCCCGGCCCCGAATCGGCTGGTGACGCTGCGAACCCCGACTGCGACATGGCTTCCTCCGATGGATCCCGAAAGGGCCATCGAGCAAGCCACGTACCGCGTTCGGAAAGGGTCGAGAAAGACGCGCCAACCCGGGGCGCACCGGGCGATTGCCGGGTCGGGCCGCATGCCCCGATGGCCCGGGGAGCGTCAGGGGCGGAGAGCCCCTTCCGGCACATTCAGCCGGTCTCCCAGACGATGCTTCCGGTGCCCGAGGGCGGCCGCTAGAGGGGCCGCGCCCGCGACCTCGTCACGCTCCGACGATCAGGAGTCGCTGGCGACGCTGCCGCTGCCCTTGTCGGCCGGCACGTTGAGCTTGTTGCGCAGCGTGCGCTCGCTGATCCCCAGCAGTTGCGCGGCGCGCGTGCGATGCCCGCCCGTGGCCTTGAGCGCGCGATCGATGGTCACGCGTTCGAGCTCGCGCAGGTTGAACGTGGCCGGGGCCGTCACCCCGTCGACCGGCGCGGCGGCCGGCACGCTCTCGACGGGCGCCAGGAACCGCTCGGGGCCGAGTCGGCCGTCGCGGCTGAGAATCACGGCGCGCTCGACGGCGTTCGCCAGTTCGCGGATGTTGCCGGGCCAGGAGCGGGTCATCAGCGAGCGAATGGCCTCCTCGGCCAGCGTCGGCGGTTTGACCCCGAGCTGGTTCGAAGCCTGGGCGACGAAGTGCCGCACGAGCTGGGGGATGTCCTCCATCCGATCGCGCAGCGCCGGCGTGTGCACCGGCACCACGCTCAGCCGGTAGTACAGATCGCGGCGGAAGCGTCCCGCTTCGACCTCCTGCAGAAGCTGCCGGTTCGTCGTGGCCACGATGCGCACGTCGACCTTGATGGGCTGGTTGCCGCCCACTCGTTCGAACTCCTGCTCCTGGATCGCGCGAAGCAGCTTGGCCTGCAGATCGAGGCGCATCTCCGAGATCTCGTCCAGCAGGAGCGTGCCGCGGTGGGCGCGTTCGAACGCGCCCAGCGAGCGCGCCGTGGCCCCGGTGAACGCGCCGCGCTCGTGGCCGAACAGGGCGCTCTCGACCAGCCCCTCGGGCAGGGCCGCGCAGTTCACGGTGACCATGGGCTGCTCGGCGCGCGGGCTCTGCTCGTGGATGGCGCGCGCGAACAGCTCCTTGCCCGTTCCCGACTCGCCCTCGAGCAGCACCGTGGCCCGGGTGCCGGCGACGGTGGCGATGGTCTCCATGACTTCGCGCAGGGCCTTGCTCTCGCCGACGATGACGCGCGCCCCGCGCAGCTCGCTGATCTCGCGCTTGTAGTCCTCGTTGGCGCGGCGCAGGCGATCCACCTCGATCGCGTTGTTGACCGCGATGCGCAGCGCTTCGGCGCGCAGCGGCTTGCTCAGATAGTCGACGGCGCCGTGCCGGATCGAGACCACGGCGTGCTCGATGCTCGAGTAGCCGGTCATGATGATCACCGGGATCTGCAGGCCCTGCTCGCGCACCAGGCGCAGCAGATCCAGCCCGGTGGCGTCGGGCATGCGGTAGTCGGCGATGATCAGGTCGATCGGTTGGGCGCTCAGCGCCTTCATGCCCTCCGCCACGCTGGTCGCGAGAATCGGCTGATGTCCGATTTTCGTCAGCGCATGTTCGAGCACCGCCCCTACCGACGGTTCGTCGTCGACGCAGAGAATCGTGGACATGTCAGCCCTTCCTGGGGCCCGTCGTCGCGGGGGGTTGCGACGCGCCTTGGCGTTCGCCGCGCCGGCTCGGCTGATTTTGCCGGCCAACCTTGCCGGGGACTCAAGATGGCGGCGAGAGTAGCCGAGACTGCGATACGTGTCATCTCCCGAGACTTTCCCGCGCATTACGAACATTGGCGTCCCATCCAACGCTCCGAGAATCATCGAGCCCGGGCCTTTCATCGAGGCCGCGGAGTTGATGGAGCGCTGCCAGAGCGACTGGGATCACCCGACGCGGGACGCGCAACTGATTCAGGCTCTGCGTATCAATTCCCGGCTGTGGGACGCGCTGCGGCTCGATTTCCTGCGGGTCGAGCACCCACTGCCCGAGGTGACGCGGCGGGACCTGCTGGTCATGAGCGGATTCGTCGACTTTCGCACCCTGCAGGTGCTGTCCGAGCCGACGATGGAATCGCTCCAGGCCCTCATCGACGTCGACCGCAATCTCGCCGCCGTTCTGATGGGCTGGGCCCGGGCGGCGTAGGGCGTGGCCGGACCGGCAACGGCTGCCGAATGGAGCCTTCCTCCCGGCACGGGTTTCCTGACCCACCCTCAAGTTCGATGGTCGGCCACCGACACTGAAAGCAGGTGGCCGGCTTCATCGCCACCCGCAGTCGCAACCCGTCCCGCATGGCCCACTCGGGGACCGTCATGAGCTTTCAATCGCAACCACCGGACCGGCCCTCCCGGTCCAAACCCGCACGACTCGAGCGAGTCGACCGGGACGTCCGCTCCGACGCGGATGTGACCGGGACGCCTCCCTCCCTTCTGGGTCCGCGGGACAACGTGGAGCTGCCGGCGACGGCGCGCGAGCTCGGGATCGCACCAGAGCCCGCCCGGCCGTCACAGCCGCGGCGACCCGTGGATCGCATGGACCTCATCATGAAGAGAGTCGCCGAAGGCTTCTACGATCGCGACGAAGTCGTGGACACCGTGGTTCGACTGATCGCCGAGGATCTGGCCGCGACCGATTGAGCCTGGGGACCCGGATCGGCCGACGATCCTGCGGCCGCCCGGGCCGCCGGTACGAATCCCGGCGCTGGATGCCACGATGGCCGGGAGCGAAAGCCCCCGGCCACCTTGGGCCGTCGAGCGAGAGCAGCAACTCGGCTTCCGGCGAGCGGCGCCTCTGCTAGATTGCCCGCGACACGCGCGCCGCAGCCGGGCCGCCGCCGGCCGCCCGTTCCCTACCGTTCACGAGGAGGCAGTTCATGCGTTTTCGTTCCCTCGCCGTCGCCGCCGCGCTCCTGATGTCGAGCGCCCCTTCGGCCCGAGCCGAGTTGCAGGTCCCGCGCGTCAGCCCGAACGCGAAGGTCTCCCAGACGCTCGGCCTCACCGAGTTGACGATCGTGTACAGCCGCCCCGGCGTGAAGGGCCGTACGATCTGGGGCGCGCTCGTCCCTTACGACAAGCCGTGGCGCACCGGCGCGAACGAGGCCACGACGTTCGCGACCACCGACACGATCCGCGTCGAAGGCCAGACGCTGCCGCCGGGCACGTACAGTTTCTTCACGATTCCGAGCGCCGGGAACTGGACGGTCGTGTTCAGCCGGCAGAAGGACTTGTGGGGCGCGTTCGACTACAAGCCGGATCAGGACCAGTTGCGCGTGACGGTGAAGCCGCTGCCCGCGGCCGAGTCGGAGGAATGGATGCGCTTCGCGTTCGAGGCCCTGAGCCCCAACTCCGTCGAACTGCACCTGCGCTGGGAGAAACTCGACGTGCCGGTCAAGATCGAGGCGGACGTCGTGAGCCACGTGCTCGCGGCCGCGCGACTCGAGGTGCCGGCGGCCAAGCCCGACGACTGGCGCACGCCGTTCCGCGCCGCCGGATTCTGCCTCGACAACAACGTGGCGCCCGACGAGGCCATGAAGTGGGCGAAGGCTTCGGTGGCCGTCGACGCGAACTTCAACAACCTGTCGCTGCTGGCGCGCGTCCAGAAGAGCGCCGGCCAGAAGGCCACGGCGATCGCCACGGCCGAGAAGGCGGTGGCCGCGGGACGCGCGTCGAAGGACAAGGTGGACACCGCGCCGACCGAGAAGCTGATCGCGGACTGGAAGGCCGAGAAGTAGCGGGCCCGGCGGCGCATGCGGCGCGGCCCGCGATGCCGCGTCGCGGGCGCGGCGCTACGCGCGCGCGGTCGCCGCGCCGCGCCGGCCCACGATCGGCTCGAGCGCGAGCGCAACGCCGATCACCCCGAGGCAGCCGACCACGTTGTACCAGAGGAACGACACGGTCGTGAGCTTGAAGCAGGCGAGCACCGCGGCCTCGCCGATCAGCGCGGCGGTGAATACGGCGCGACCGCCGACATGGCGGCAGTAGAACGCGGTCAGGAAGATGCCGAGGATCGTGCCGTAGAACAGCGAACCGAGGAGGTTCACGGCCTCGACCAGTGAGCCCAGGCGGCTCGCGTTCTCGGCGAAACCCACGGCGAGCGCGGCCCACAGCATCGTCGCCACGCGCGACGCGATCAGCTCGGCGCGCTCGCCCCCCGGCCAACTCGGCAGGCGGCGCAGCACGTCGACCACCGTCGTCGAGGACAGCGCGTTCAGCTCCGACGAGATGCTGTTCATGGCCGCGGCGAAGATCGCGGCCAGCACCAGCCCGATCACGCCGGCCGGCAGGTGCGCGAGCACGAAGCCCAGAAAGATGTAGTTCGTGTCGCTGGGATTCGCGTGCGGGTCGCGCGCGCGGATGAGCGCCGCAGCGTCGGCGCGCACCGCCGCGCAGCGCTGGACGCTCGCATCGAGCGCGGCGTCCGCGGCGGCGAGCGCCGCCGCGTCGTGCGCGCGCGCCGCGCCCACGCGGTCCCGCGCCGCCTCGGCCCGCGCCCCCGTCGCGTCGCGCCAGCGCGTCTCGAGCGCTCGCCAATCGCCGGTCGCGACGCGCGCGACGTGCGCGGCCGTCACCGGATCGGCCCACAGCGCGGGCGGCTCCAGCTGATGGAACGCGAACACCATGACGCCGAGGAACAGGATCGCGAACTGCATCG
>Ga0310810_10006172_pt1 | contig 13498 bp, 9 predicted proteins | sample NCmetagenome_FD_207641 | JGI IMG/M metagenome (GOLD analysis project Ga0310810, IMG submission 207641) | Soil microbial communities from experimental microcosm in Duke University, North Carolina, United States - NC | ecosystem: Engineered > Artificial ecosystem > Soil microcosm > Unclassified ... | reverse complement strand
CCATGCGGGCCCTGACGATCCAGGGCTCCTATGTCGGGAGCGTGCCGGAAATGGCCGAGCTGATGGACCTCATCAAGGGCACCGGCCTGCCGGACGTGCCGGTCGCGACGCGGCCGCTGTCGCAGGTCAACGCCGCCATGGACGACCTCCGCGCCGGCAAGATCGTCGGTCGCGTCGTGCTCCAGCCCGAGCCGGCGTGAGCATGACGCAGCCTTGGGCCGACCGGCAATTGCCGGTCGGCGGCGAAGTCTTCCTCGATCACGTCGGCTATTTCACCGCCGATCTCGATGCGGCGGGCGCGCAGCTTGCGCGGCTCGGCTTTGCCGTGTCGCCGGTCAACCTGCAGCAGAACGCGGACGCGCAGGGGCGGCTGACGCCGTCCGGCACTTCGAACCGGCTTGCGGTCCTGCGCCGCGGTTTCCTCGAGGTATTGGCGGCGACGCACGACACGCCGCTCGGCGATCAGCTCAAGGCGGCGCTTGCGCGCTATGCCGGGCTGCACCTGATTGCGTTGTCGCACGCCGACATCCCGGCCGAGCGCGAGCGCCTGATCGCCGAGGGCTTCGCCATGCAGGAGGTCGTCAACCTGCGCCGGCACAAGCAGACGGCGGAGGGCATGCGGGAGGTGCGCTGGTCGGTGCTGCGGCCGCAGGCCGGCGTTATGCCCGAAGGGCGGGTGCAGTTCGCCTATTGCCACACGCCTGAGCTGACCTGGAACGAGGCCGCGCCGCCGCTCGCCAACGCCGCAGACGGCCTTTCGGACATTCTCCTGATCGTGCGTGATCGCCAGGAAGCGGCGGCGCGGTTCGGTCGTTTTGCCGGGCGCGCGCCGCGCGAGGAAGGGTCGTTGAGCATCGTGCCGCTAGACCGCGGGCGGATCGTGCTCGCAGAGCCGGATTTCACATCGGCAATTTCAAATTTCACGCTGCCGAATGTTCCCTGTATGTGCGGGCAGGCGTTGTTTTGTGCCGACCTCGGCCTCGTGCGCAGCATCCTTGCCGAAGCCGGCATTCGCTCGCTGGTCGATAACGATCACGTCGTTTGTGTCGGTGCCGGGGATGCTCTAGGCAGCCTGCTGGTATTCCACGCGGCTTCGGTCAAGTCGCCCTGGGCCGCGCTCGCCGCGTGAAATCGAAAGGACGAACAATGGACGGCAACGAGCTTCGCGCCATGCAGGCGCCGATAAAGCAGCGCTACAAGGACGATCCGAACGCGGCGGTGATCACGCTCAAGGCCCGCGGCACGCTCGACGATGCCAACATCGCCTGCAAGGTCGAGACCGGCCAGGCGCTCAAGGTCGCCGGCCTGCATCCGGCCACCGGTGGGTCCGGGATGGAGCTTTGCTCGGGCGACATGCTGCTCGAAGCCCTGGTCGCCTGCGCCGGCGTGACGCTGAAGGCGGTGGCGACGGCGCTCGATATTCCGCTCAAATCTGCCGCGGTATCGGCGGAGGGTGACCTCGATTTCCGCGGCACGCTCGGTGTCGCCAAGGATGCGCCGGTCGGCTTCCGCCAGATCCGGCTGCGCTTCGATGTCGCGACCGAGGCGCCGCAGGACAAGCTTGACCAGCTTCTCAAGCTGACCGAACGCTATTGTGTCGTCTTCCAGACCATCAAAAGCGGTCCGCCCGTGGACGTGCAGATGACGAGGGTGTGAGGCCGTAGACGCAAAATCGGTGTAGGTATAGAAATCGTCATGGCCGGGCTTGTCCCGGCCATCTCGCTTAGGAGGGCAGTGTGCCAACCTGATCGGGATCGCCGGGACAAGCCCGGCGATGACAAAAGCCGGCGCAATGTCCCCCGACCTCTCCTTCGCGCTCATCCTGCTCATCAAAATGGCCGTCACCGCCGCCTTCGTGCTCGCGGCCACGATCACGGCTGAGCGCGCCGGTCCGCTGGTCGGCGGCCTCGTCGCGACCCTGCCGATTGCCGCGGGGCCGGCCTATGTGTTCCTCGCGCTCGACCACGATGCGCATTTCATGTCGCAGAGCGCGGTGGCGAGCCTCGCCGTCAACGCCGTCAACGTTCTGTTCGCGACGACCTATACGATGATGGCGCAAAGGCGCTCGCTGTTCGGCAGCCTCGGCACGGCCTACATCGTGTGGCTCGTGCTCGCTCTGCTCACCAATTCGCAGCATTGGTCGCTCGGCGCGGCTGTCGCGATGAATGCCGGCGTTCTGGCGCTCGGGCTATGGCTGGTGCGGCCGCTGCGGCACGTGCCGATGCTCCGGGTGCAGCGGCGCTGGTCCGATTACGCGCTGCGTGCCGGTCTCGTTTCCGTCCTCGTCGGCGTCCTGGTGACGTTCAGCTTCCGCATCGGGCCTTATGCCAGCGGTCTGCTCGCCGTGTTCCCGGTGGTGCTGACCAGCATCGTCCTCATTCTGCACAATCGTGCCGGCGGCAAGCCGACGGCCGCGGTGCTGGCCAACACGGTGCTCGGCTTCATCGGCTTTGCACTCGCATGTATCTGCGTACATCTGACCGCGGAGATCGTCGGCAAATGGCCTGCGCTTGCCGCCGGCCTCGCCGTATCGATCTGCTACAGCCTGATCATGTGGCAGGCGCGCCGTCTCGGCCTCAAGGTGTAGCGCGATGCTCGCATTCGTCCTTGCCCTCCTGTTCAAGATCGCCATGACGGCCTCGATCGTCGTGGCCGCCTCGATCGTCGTCGAACGTTCCGGTCCGTTCATCGGAGCGCTGATTGCCTCCCTACCGACCGCCGGCGGCGCGGCGATGATCATCCTCGCGCTCGAGCACCCGCCCGCGTTCATCGCCAATGGCGCCGTTGGCAGCATCGTCTCGAACGCTGTGTGTGCGGTGTTTACGCTGACCTATGCCGCGCTGGCGCAACGGCGCAATCTCCCGGTGAGCCTCGGCGGCGCGCTGGCGGTGTGGCTCGCGCTCGTGTTCGCTTCGCAATACGTGCCGTGGACCGCGGCGACGGCGCTACTGACCAACGTCGTCGTTTTTCCGCTGGTCGTTTTCGCCGGACGCCCGTTTCGCGCGGCCGGTGGCGCCAAGGGCCGCGTTCATTTGACCGGGCGCGATCTCGCCTGGCGCGCCGGCGTGGTGACGTTCGTCGTCGTCGTCGTGACCGCGGCGAGCTATTCGATCGGCTCCTACGCGTCCGGAGTATTCGCCTTTTTCCCGGTGGCGATGAGCTCGTTCTTCGTCATCCTGCACACGCGGCTCGGTGGACCGGCCGCCGCGAGCACAGCCGCCCATGTGCCCGCCGCACTGTTCGGCCTTGGATTGGGCCTTTACGCCGTGCATGACATGGCGGTGCCGTTCGGCGTGTGGTGGTCCTATCTCGTCGGATTGGCGATCTGCGTCGGATGGAATGCGCTGCTCTGGGGGTTGCGCCACCGCCGGCGCGCCTAAGCGACGATGCCTTCCTCGATCGCCTTGATCTGGAGCGCCAGGTAGCGCGAGAATATACGGCATTGCGCCAGGCTGCCGGCGGTGAACCAAAGGGCCGGTTGCGCCGTTCGCCGCCACATGTTGCGCAACTCGCCGCCCTCGTCGAAGCCCCAGACCGGCCCGATGCTGTTGGCAATCGCGTCGCCGAGGAAATGTCGTACCGAGTCCTGCTGACTCAGATAGCCGGTCGCGAGCACCAGCAGATCGGCCGGCACAATGCGGCCGTCCTTGAGCCGGGCGCCCTGCGCGACGAAACGGTCGATATCGATGAATTGCAGAAGCTTGACCGCGCCGGAGATGATCAGCTCCGAGCAGCCGACATTGAAGTAATAGCCGCCGCCGCGACGCAGATACATCATCTGGAAGCCGGTCTCGTCCTCGCCGAAGTGCAGGCGGAAGCCGCTCGCTTCGAGCGCGTCGAGCAGCGGCTTGTCGACCTCGCGACTCTTCGTGGTTGAGATCTGATACGAGCGTTGCAGGACCGGGTAGGGGAAGGAGGTTGCGAGTAGGTCGCAATCCTCGAACGGGATGCCTTCCTTGTAGATGGCGTAGACGCTCTGCGCTTCGGGCAGGCTAACGACGTACGTCTTGCTGCGCTGGATAATGGTGACGTCGGCGCCGACAGTGTCGAGCTCCTGCGCGACGTCGTGGCCGCTCGTGCCGGTGCCGAGCACCAGGGCCTTCTTACCTTTCCAGTGCTCGGGATGATCGAATGAGCCGGAGTGCGACACCGTGCCTGCGAAGTCCTTCAGGCCCGGCAGATCGGGAATGGACGGGATGCTGCTGACGCCGGTCGCGAAGACGAGATGGCGCGGATGCAAGACGCGCTCGCCGCCGTCGGCACGGCGCAGTGTCAGATTCCAGCGGCGCTTTGTCTCGTCGTAGCTGCCACTGACGAGCGCCGTTCCGGTCCAGACATTGAGCTCCATGGCGTCGGCGTAGGCTTCGAACCAGTTCGCTAGCATGTCCTTGGGGATATAGACCGGCCAGGTCGGCGGAAACGGCATGTAGGGCAGGTGATTGACGAAGCGCTCATTGTGCAGCGTCAACGAGTGGTAGCGATGGCGCCAGTTGTCGCCGACGCGCGCGTTGCGATCGACGATGAGCGTGTCGACGCCGAGTTGCGTCAGCCGAGCGGCGATCGAGAGACCGGCCTGGCCGGCGCCGACCACCACGACGGTCGGTTCGCGATCATCATATTTCACGGCCTCGATGCGGCGGTCGAGCCAGTTCGGGCCACCGTAGTCGCGCAACCCGCCTTCGTCTTGAGCCGATAGGCGTTTGAAGGCTTCCTCGTGGCCTTTTAGCTCCTCCATTGTGGTGATGAGCGTCCACGCGCGAAGCGCATTCGCTTCAGGCACCAGCCGTAGCACGCCGTTGCAGCGGCCGAGCGTTGTCTCGAACGCAAACAACGCCTCAATGCACTGCGTGCCTGCGCGCGTCACCCAGCGCGGCGGCGTGCGCGACGGCGGGATGGTGAAATTGACGGCGCGCGTGCGCGCCGCGGTCCCGGCAAACCGCGCGGCGATGGCCGTCCGGCCGGACATCGTCTCGATCGTCCTTGTGAAGGCCAAAATGTCCCGCCACAGCCCGGTGTCGGTGAACAGCGCGGCTGCGACCTGCGCATCGTTGGCGGCCAGCGAAGACGCAAAGCGATCGAGCCAGGCGGCGGCCTCCGCGGGAGCGTTCGCGTACGTCCGCTCGGCGACGTTCATCGTCAATTTTTCTCCGGCGTGCCGAGCAGTTGCTTGAGACGATAGAGCGCGTCCATCGCCTCGCGCGGCGACATGTCGTCGGGATGCAGAGCCGCGATCGCGGCCGCGAGCTTGTCGTCGGCAGCGGCGTGCGGCTCGGCCGGCTTGTAGTTGGCTGCGAACAGCGGCAAATCCTCGAAGCCCTTCGGCGCCGCGCGGTCCTCCTGCTCGAGCTTGGCAAGGACGACCTTCGCGCGCTCGATCACGGCGGCGGGCAATCCGGCGAGCTTCGCCACCTGGATGCCGTAGGAGCGGTCGGCCGCGCCCGCCGTGACCTCGTGCAGGAACACGACCTCGCCCTTCCACTCCTTCACCTTCACCGTCGCGTTGTGCAGACGGTTGAGCCGGGCGGAAAGCGCGGTGAGCTCATGATAATGCGTCGCGAACAGCGCGCGGCAGGTGTTGACGTCGTGCAGGTGCTCGATAGTCGCCCAGGCGATCGACAGGCCGTCGAAGGTCGCCGTGCCGCGGCCGATCTCGTCGAGGATGACCAGCGCGCGCGTCCCCGCCTGATTGAGGATGGCGGCGGTCTCCACCATTTCGACCATGAAGGTCGAGCGGCCGCGCGCGAGATCGTCCGCCGCGCCGACGCGCGAGAACAGCCGATCGACGACGCCGATCTGCGCGTGCCGCGCCGGCACGAACGAACCCATCTGCGCCAGGATAGCGATCAGCGCGTTCTGGCGCAGGAAGGTCGATTTGCCGGCCATGTTCGGGCCGGTGACGAGCCAGATGCGGCCGGCTTCCACCTCCGCCGGAGGAGAAAGATCGCAGTCATTGGCGACGAATGGGGTGCCGTCGCGCGACAGCGCCTGTTCCACGACCGGATGTCGCCCGCCGTCGATGACGAAGGCGAGGCCGTCATCGATTTCGGGCCGCGCATAGTCGCGCTCGGCGGCGAGCGCGGCGAGCGCGCTCGAGACGTCGAGCGAGGCGAGAGCATCGGCGCAACGCTTGATGGAATCGCCGGCTGCGATCACAGCGGCCGTGAGGCGTTCGAAAATGTCGAGTTCGCGGCCGAGCGCGCGGTCGGCGGCGCTGGCGATCTTCGCTTCCAGTTCTCCGAGCTCGGTGGTGGTGAAGCGCACCTGTCCGGCGAGCGTCTGGCGATGGATGAAGGTCGCATTGAGCGGCGGCGCCAGCATCTTGTCGCCGTGCTGCGCCGTCACCTCGACGAAGTAGCCGAGCACGTTGTTGTGCCGGATCTTCAGCGCCTTGACGCCGGTTTCGTCGGAATAGCGCGCCTGTAATGCAGCGATGACCCGGCGGGATTCGTCGCGCAACGCGCGCGTCTCATCGAGCGCCGCATCGTAGCCCTCGCGCACGAAGCCGCCGTCGCGCTTCATCAGCGGCAGTTCGTCGCCGAGCGCGGCACCGAGTTCGGCAGCAAGCCTTGGATCGGGCGCGCGGCAGGCGGAGAGCGCGTCGGCGATCTCGATCGGCGTATCCTTCAGCGCCGTCAGGGATTGCGCGAGCCGCGTCGCGGCGGCGAGGCCGTCGCGGACGGCGGCTAAGTCGCGCGGGCCGCCGCGACCCACGGCCAACCGGGTCAGCGCGCGGGCAAGATCGGGCGCCGCCTGCAATTGCGAGCGCGTGTCGGCGCGCGAGGCAATGTCGGCAACAAAGGCCGCGACTGCGTCGAGGCGGCGATCGATGGCGGCGGGGCTCGTCAGCGGGGCGGCGAGTCGCTGCGCCAGCAGGCGAGAGCCCGCCGAGGTAACGGTGCGGTCGATTGTCTCGAGCAGCGAGCCCTTGCGCTCGCCGGCCAATGTGCGCGTCAGTTCGAGATTGCCGCGCGTCGCCTGATCGATGGCCATCGTGCCGCCGGCGCTCTCGCGCATCGGCGGCGACAGCGGCGGCCGCGAGCCAAGTTGAGTGCGCTCGACATAGGTGACGATGGCCGCGGCCGCGGTGAGCTCGAGCCGCGTCAACGCGCCGAAGGCGTCGCTGGTCGCTACGGCAAAATACGACGTCAGCCGGCGCTCGGCGGTGGCGGAGTCGAACACGTCGCGCGTCGACGGCGTCACCGCCGCCAGCGTGCGCCACAGCGGCGTCAGTTCAGCGTCGGAATAGAGCGCATCCGAGACCAGCACCTCGCTTGGCTCAAGCCGTGCGATCTCGGCAGCGAGCGCGCCGCTCGCCGCCTCGCAGATGCGGAATTCGCCGGTCGAAATGTCGATCCAGGCGAGCGCGAAGCGCGTCTCCTCGCCAACCGAAGACAGGCGTGCGCGCGCGACCGCGAGCAGATAGTTGTTGCGCCGCGCTTCGAGCAGCGAATCCTCGGTTAGCGTGCCGGGTGTGATCAGGCGCACCACGTCGCGCTTGACGACGCTTTTTGCGCCGCGCTTCTTCGCTTCGGCCGGATCTTCAAGCTGCTCGCACACGGCGACGCGATGGCCGAGTGCGATCAGCCGGTGCAGGTATTCGTCCGATCGCGCGATCGGCACGCCGCACATCGGAATGTCCTGGCCGTGATGCTTGCCGCGCTTGGTCAGCACGATGCCGAGCGCGCGCGAGGCCACCTCGGCGTCCTCGAAGAACAACTCGTAGAAATCGCCCATCCGGTAGAACAGCAGGCAGTCCGGATTGGCGGCCTTGATCTCCACGTACTGCGCCATCACCGGCGTGACGTGGCCGGCGCTCTCCGCCGGCGGTTGCGCCGCGGGCGTCTCGTCCGGTTCCTCGAGGCCTATTGGGTGGGTCAGCGCCATGGGCGGGACGCTAGCAGATGGCGCGCGGCGCTGCCACGAAGCTCGGCTCCCTCTCCCCGTCCTTCACGGGGAGAGGGAAGAAGCTGGCCTACTTCACCAGCTTGGTGCCGGTGATGCGTTCGAGGTTGCCGTGCCAGATCGCGTCCTTCTCGGCCTTCGGCAGGTCGATGCCTTCGAGGATGCGCAGCGTGTCGCGCGTGTACATCGTACCCTTCTCCGGATCGAACGGGCAGTCCGATGCGAACACGACCTTGTCGTGGTCGAAGAAGGCGAGACCGGTGTGCATCGCCGGCTCCGCCGAGAAGGTGGCGGTGTCGGCGTAGAACGAGTGCTTGAAGTAGTCGAGCGGGCGCTTCTTCAGGCGCTTGAGTACGAGCGAGAGGTCCTCGTCCGAGGTGCGCGCGCCGAGCTGGTCGTTGCCGGGGCCGATGCGGCCTTCCAGCATCGGCACGATGCCGCCGAAGTGGTGGGTGATGATCTTGAGATTCGGATACTTGTCCATGATGCCCGAGAACACCAGCCGCGCCATCGCCGCCGCGGTCTCGTAGGACCAGCCGAAGGTCCACCAGATCTCGTATTTCGATTTCGTCTCCGTCGCGTAGTCGGACATCGCCGCCGTGCGCGCTGGGTGCAGCCAGACCGGCTTGCCGATCTCGTTCATTGCCGCGAAGAACGGCTCGAACTCCGGATCGTCGAGCGGCCGGCCGTTGACGTTCGTGTAGATCTGCGCGCCGAGCGCGCCGTTGCCGATCGCGCGCTTGATCTCGCGCACGCCGACGTCGGGCGCGCCGAGCGCGCTCTGCGCGACCCAGCCGGGGAAGCGGTCGCCGTCCTTGGCGCAAATCTCAGCGAAGCCGTCATTGAGCAGCTTGGCGTATTCCTCCACCTGCTGGCCCTTCGCCAGCACTTCGAGCGGCGGCATGCCGTGCGACAGGATCTGCGCGTAGTCCTTGAACGTGTCGACGACCTTCTTGCGCACGTCGAGATCATGGATCGCTGGCAGCTCGCGCATGCGTTTGCCGATGCCCGGATGGTTGCTCTCCACCACCTTGGCGAAGAACTTCTCCGGGATGAAATGGGTGTAGGCGTCGATACGCATTCAGGACTCCGATTTGGTCTTCGTTGCTTTCAGTAAGGCGTGATGACGTTGACGAGTGCCTGCCGCTTGTCCTTGACGACGGCGTCGCGCGCGCGCTCAAGGGCGGCTGGCAGTTCGCCCGGCTTCTCGACGCGCTCGGCATGCGCGCCCTGCGCGCCCGCCATGATGTCATAGGGCGGCGCGGGAGAGAGATCGGCGAGGACCTGACCGTTCAATTCGCCGGCGACGCCGTCCTTGAACATGGCCATGGTCGAGTTGCGCACGGCGCCGTAGCGGCTGTTGTTAAAGACGATCGTCAGGATCGGCAGGTTATGAACCTGTGACACCCAGTGGGCGACGGTCGGGTTGCCAAACATGTAGGCGCCGTCGCCGAGCGTGGCGACAACGAGTTTGTCCGGTGCGGCAAGCTTGGCGCCCAGCGCCGCGCCAAAGCCCCATCCGAGGCCGCCGGCTGGTCCGAGGGCGTAGAACGTTCCCGCCTTCTCGCGCGAGCAGTGGTCGGCGCGCAGCGGATATTCGTTGAAGATGACCGCGTCCTCGCCGACGCACTCACCGATGCAGCGCGACAGGTACTCGGGCGAGATGCGTTCGCCGGCAGCGGAATCCTTCACCAGTTGGGCGCGGCGATTGCGCATGCGCTCGGCCAGGCGGCCGCGGCGTGCGGCAATGCGCGCCTCGGCCATTTGCAGCCTCTGCTCGACCGCCGCCGACAATGCGTTCAGGCTGTTGACGACGCCGGCCTGCACAGCAAGGTCGCTCGGGAACGAGCGCATCGGATAGCGCACGTAGAACGGATCCTCGCCGACATGGGCGATGCGCACGCCCGCGGCAGGGCTGAGCAGGTGCGGCATCCATGGCACGTCGGATTCGAGCACGACGACGAGATCGGCATCGGCCAGCAGCGTGCCGGGCTCGTAGCCGAAATGCATTGGATGGCTCGACGGCAGGCATACGGTTCGCGGATTGTGCGTGATTACCGGGATGGCGCAGCGTTCTGCGAGATGCGCCAGCACGGGCACCGCCTCGCCCGGCAGGGTCGCGGCGATGATCAGCGGCCGCTCGGCGGCGGCGAGCCATTCGGCGAGCGTGGCGATCGCCCTCGGATCGGGATGCACGCTCGCGGCCTGCGGCCGCGGCTTCGCCGGACCAACCGGCTCCGGCATCGGCGCGGACAACGGCTCGCGAGGCAGCACGAGGTAAACGGGGCCGCGCGGATGCGCCATCGCGACTTCGTTCGCGCGCGCGACGACGTCGCCGACCTGCGAGGGCATGCGCAACTCATAGTCCCACTTCACCAGTTCGCGCAGCATGCCGGCCTGGTCGAACATCTCCTGCGCCCAGTGGATCGGCCGCGAGCGCGAGCCGAACTGCCCCTTCTCGGTGATGGGCGTGCGCCCCGCTGCAAGGATTAGGGGTACGCGGTCGCGCGACAGATTGGTCAAATTGTTGAGCGTGTTCGCAGTGCCGACATTGACATGCACCATCACCGCCTGCGGGCGGCCATTCATCAGATAGGCGCCGTGCGCCATCGCGACGGCGAGGTTCTCGTGTGGCACCAGAACCGGCTTCGGAACCTTGGCGTTGGTCTTCTTGGCGCGGCTGAACGCTTCGACGATCGGCGGAAAATCGGTACCGGGATTGGCGAAGAAATAGTCGGTGCCGTGGTCCGCCAGCGCGCGCAGGAAGGCTTCGGCGGCGATGGTCGGGCGCGTCGTCGGCGAGACGGCCATGCGTTTCGTCCCTTCAAATTGTGTACCCCTGAGCGCGATGGGGCCGTTTTGCGCGACTCTTACGCCAAGCCCCCAGGGCTGACAACGGACCCGCGATGCAGGGCAGACCGGCCCGAAATCACTCGGCGGCGATGGGCAGGGCGACGCGCGCTTCGATTTCGGTCAGGCAGCGGGCGAGGCTCTCGCCATCCGGGTCCTTCAGTGCGGCAGTGCGGGCGCTTGCTACCGCGTCGGTGCCATGTGCGAGCGGCAGAGTACCGTCGAGCGCCGGGCGGATGACGCGCATCTCGATGGTGCGGTAGTTGGACAGGCCGCGCGCATGCGTGTCGCCGTAACCCTTGATCAGCCGAGCACATTCCGCGATCTCGATGGCGAGCTCCGGTGCACGTTGCACGGCCTCGACAATGAGACGCAGCCAGGACTCGATCTGCTCCTGCTCCTGTGCGTAGCGGATGCCGTAAGGCCGCAGGCGCCGCATCTTGGCGAGCATGAGGAAGCGCAGATAGCCGGAGACCGACGTCGTATTGATCTCCATGCCGAAATAGACGCGGCCGAGCCACCCTGTGCGTTCAGCGTAGCGCAGGATCGGCCGGGCGAGCGACGGCGGCAGAAGCTGCGTCAGTTCCTCGAAACCCGGCTTGAGGAAATCGTGCACGGAGTAGGGCTCGCTCCACGCTTTCAGCTCCTCGTGCGCGATGCGCTTCATGCGCTCCGGCGAGATCTTGGCCTGCGCCACGCGCACCACGTCCTCATAGGACATGCGCACCGCGAGATGCCGTGCGACTTCGCGGAGCAACCTGCCTTGCAGGCCGGCCTGCTCGTCGGCCTCGATGATCGGGGCAAGGCGGTCGAGATAAAGCCGCGCATAGGCGACGCTCTGATAGGGCACCAGGCGCCGCACGCCTTCGCGCACAATGTCCCGCGCCGCCGCCGGGATCGTATCGGCGACGTCCTCTTCCAGCGCTTCGAGCGTGCCGGGGGCGTGTTTCTTGAGCTCTCGCGGCTTTACGGGCGCGGCCTTGGCACGCGCCGCGTCGTACCCGGCGCGGAAGCCGCGCAGGTTGGCGTCGAGCGCCTTGCCGTCGTCGCGGATCGCCGCCTCGAATTGTTCGGCGGCGATCGGCAGCCGGCCCGAGCCGGCAATCGCGCCGAGCATCACGGCGTTGACGATCGAGCCGCTCTGCTTCGCCAGTTCGCCCATGTCGATGAACAGCGTGTCGCGGGCATTCTCGGTGATGCCGCGCACGAGTTTCTCCTGGTCGAGCCGGCCGTCGCCCATGGCGATCTTCTCGTCCATCGCATAGAAGCGGCTGGTCGACGCGATCACGTGCGTGCGTTCGCGGGTGACGAAGCCGGACGAGACCGTGCGGCCCGCTTCGAGCAGTTCGCTCGCCACCGCGATGTCGATGTCGCCGACTCCCGGCGTCAGCGCCAGCACCGGCCGCTTGCCGCCGAGTTCGTGCGCCTGGGTGGGCAGGATCTCGATGTAATAGGTGGTCGCGCCGGTGCGCTGCGCGACGCCAGGGATCGACGTCGATTGCACCGGGAAGCCGGCCGTCGCTGCCGCGGTGACGATCCAGTCGGTGAGCACGCCGCCGCCTTCGCCGCCAAGCGCGGCAATCAGCAGTGTGATGGGGCGTGGCGCGCTCATGCCGCGGCCTTCGTGGCGTTGTAGCCGCCGAGCCAGCCGATGACTCGCTGGCGGATCGCAAACAGGGTGCGGTCCCGCCAGGTCGCGTTGCGCACGATCTCGGCGCGATAGAAGGACGGACACAGCACGGCCGCGTGCGCGACTTCGCCGCACAGGCCGCAACCGACGCAGCTTTCGACCACGGTTGCGACCGGATCGGTGCGCAGCGGATCGGGCGACGGCTTCACGGAGAGCGACGGGCAGCCGGACAGGCGGATGCAGGAGTGGTCGCCGGTGCAGATCTCGTCATCGACGCCGTAGCGCGCCTTCGTCACGCGCTCGCCGCGCTTGAGCTTCTCGGCATCCTCGGCGCGAATGCGGCGCTGCCGCGCCAGCATGCATTCGCCGTCGGCGATGATGACCTTGAGGCCGCGCTCGGCGGTCTTCATCGCTTCCTTCAGCGTCGCCACCATCTTGGCGACGCCATAGGTGCGCACGGTGCGCATCCATTTCACGCCCATCGAGCGCAATGTCTGCTCGATGTCCATGCCCGGCGCGTCGCCGGTGCGGCTCGCCTTGGACGACGGCATGTATTGCTGGCCGGTCGCCGAGGTGTAGCCGTTCTGCATGACGACGAGCACGCCGTCGCCCTTGTTGAACAGGTTCGAGGCGACGCCGGTGATCAAGCCGTTGTGCCAGAAGCCGCCGTCACCCATCACCGCGATCGGCCGCTTCTGCATGTTCGGCCCGACGGCGGCGGCGCTGGCGAGCGACATGCCGTAGCCGAGGATCGAATTGCCCATCGAGAACGGCGCGAAGGTCGCAAACGCATGGCAGCCGATGTCGGCGGCAATGTGCGCGGGTCCGAGCTCGCGCTGCATCAGCTTGAGCGCGGAGAACACCGGACGCTCCGGGCAGCCGGTGCAGAAGGAGGGCGGCCGCGGCGGCAGGTGGCCGAGCGCCCCCGCGGCCTTCGCCTTGTGCGCGACGAGGCCGCGCGCCTTCTCCGCGATCGTGTCGGCGTCGAGGCCAGCGGGCCGCGCGACCTGAAGGAAACCGGCGAGGCCTTCCAGCAGCACGTCGGAGGCGTATTCGCCGGCCTTCGGCAGCGGGCCCTTGCCGTAAACTTTGGTCTGGATGTCGGCGCGGCGCAGT
>Ga0310810_10006171_pt1 | contig 13499 bp, 14 predicted proteins | sample NCmetagenome_FD_207641 | JGI IMG/M metagenome (GOLD analysis project Ga0310810, IMG submission 207641) | Soil microbial communities from experimental microcosm in Duke University, North Carolina, United States - NC | ecosystem: Engineered > Artificial ecosystem > Soil microcosm > Unclassified ... | reverse complement strand
ACCGACCAGGGTGTGCCGACGCCGGAGACCCTCGCGAAGCTCGGCCTCACCGAATACGCCAGAGCCTGACTACGACTTCCCCCCGCTGACCGAGGCGGATCTGCCGCTGATCCGGCGGTGGCTCCTGGAGCCGCATGTCAGCCGGTGGTGGGCCGATCCGCCCCGGGACACCTACCCCGAGGACGAGCTCGACAAGTACCGGCAGCGCCTGCGCGGCGAAGGCGATCCGACCGAGATCTTCTTCATCCGCCACCGTGGACGTCCGATCGGCTTCATCCAGAGCTACCTGATCGACGACTACGACGAGTACGGGCAGGCGCTGGCGCTCGATACGCCGAGCGCCGGGATCGACCTCTTCATCGGCGAGCCGGCGGAGATCGGGAAGGGCCACGGCCCGCGGCTCATCCGCGCGTTCCTCCGCGACGTCGTCTTCGCTCGTTACGACGTGGCTGAGTGCGTGATCGGTCCATCCGTGAAGAACACGAGCGCGATCCGCGCGTACGAGAAGGCCGGCTTCCGGTTCTTCCGCGATGCCCCGGTGCCCGACGAGCCCGACCCGGAGCATCTGATGCGCATCCGCCGAGACGAGGTCACCGTACCGTGATGACCACCTTCGCCCGGGCCTTGCCCGTGCCGACGTAGCGGACGGCTTCGGCCGCCTCGCTCAACGGGTACTCGCGGTCGATGACGGGCATCAGCTTCCCGGCCTCGACCATCTCCTTCAGGGCGACGAGGTCCTGGTTCGTGATCGCGGCCATGTGGAAGACGAGCCACTTGCTGCCCAGGCGTGCCCGCAACATGCTCGTGCCGAGCCGGGCAAAGACGGCGAACCAGCTGCTCTTCGCCGCGCCGATCAGGACGATCCGCCCGTTCGGGGTCAGCACCCGCCGCATGTCACGGAACGAGCGCGTCCCTGCAACGTCGATGACGAGGTCGTACCGCTCGGGGCGCTTGGTGAAATCTTCGGTGCTGTAGTCGATGACCAGATCCGGGTTCATCGAACGTACGAGCTCGAGGTTGCCCGTGCTGGTCACGGCCGTGACGCGCGCCCCGAGGGCTTTGGCGATCTGCACCGCGAACGTCCCGACGCCGCCGCCTGCGCCGTAGATCAGGGCACGTTGGCCCGGCTTCAGCTGGCCCTTGTCGCGCAGGCCCTGCAAGGCCGTGACGGCAGCGACGCCGAAGCAGGCGGCCTGCGCGAAGGAGAGCTGCGGGGGCTTCGTCACGAGGTTCCGTTCGGGCGACGTCGCGTACTCGGCGAACGTGGACCGGCCGGTGCCGAAGACGACGTCGCCGGGCCGCAGGCGGGTCACATTCTTGCCGACGGCCTCGACCTCGCCGGCCACATCGACGCCTCGGACCGGCACGTCCACTTGGCGCATCAGCTTGGCCATGATCGTGAGGACTCGCCCGCCGTGGACGTTGTGCCAGTCGAGCGCGTTCACGGAGGCGGCCCGGACTCGAATGAGCACGCGGTCGTCGGTGATCGCGGGTCGCTCGATCTCGCGAAGGTGCAGCACATCGGCTGAACCGGTGCCCTCCTGCACGAGAGCCTTCATCGTCGTCCCGGTCTGCTCTGTCGCCATCACGGCTACCACGGTCGTCCTCCTTCGCGCTTGGCCACAGCGTGGTCTCGCGGTGTGAAGAACGTATGAACGCGTGACGCAGCTCCTGCGGCCGTTGTCCGCTCAGAGCAGGCCCATCAGCTTCCAGGCCGGGACGCTCGCGGCGATCGCGACGAACCGGATGGCCGTCAGTGCCAGACCGATCCGAGTGCCCTGCCGATCGTCGAACGCCTCACCCGCGGTCGCCTCGCGGGCGACCAGGTACTCGAGGCCCTGGTACGGGAGGATCCAGATGTTCGCCGCGAGCAGCACCACGAGGCCGGCGAGCCACGGCGAGATCCCGAGCTGTGGCGCGGCGGGCACGACGGCGAGGGCGAGGAGCAGCATCGTGGGCCGGCTCGGCAGGATGAAGCGGAGGAGGATCGTCGCAGCGGCGATCGCGGTGAGCACGATCCCGGGATCGCCGAGGCCCGCCGTGCGTGCCACCAGGCCGGCCGCGACCCACGTGTCGACGTGGGTCGCCTGCATGACGTTGCCGGAGCCCAGCAGCGCGCCGAACAACATGAGGAAACCCCAGTCGATCCCTCCCCGGAAGCGCTCGCGATCGAGCGCGCCCGCGGTCACGACCACGAGCGCGAGCAGTGCGAGCCATGCCGGCTCGACGTTCAGGACCGGCTGCGCGATGAGCCCCGCAAGCAGCAGCCCCGCGGCGCTCATCGCGATGCGCTCGCCGCGAGACAGCGGACCGAGGATGCGCTGCTGCCGCCGCGTTGCGTCCTGGATCCGTACCGCGGCGGGCTCGGGCCGGAACAGCACGAGCAACGCCGCCGCCGCGCCGACGAGACAGAGGAGGCCGACCGGCGCGGCGGCCCCGAGCCAGCCGATCCACGAGAAGCGCGCCCGATCGGCGGGCGAGAGCAGCTGGACGACGAAGAAATTCGTCGCGAGCCCGGTGAGGAAGATGCTGGAGAAGTACCAGTAACCCACGAGCCCGGCGAACGCGAGCCGGGCGCTGCCGTTGCTCCGCGGCGCGTACCCGAGCGACTGACCGATCTCGCTCGCGACCGGCATGATCGCCGCGACGCGCGCGACCGAGAGGGGGACGAGCGGCGTGATGAGAACGCCGCCGAAGAGCAGCGCGAACAGCTGGCCCGTCGCGGTCGCCGGGAACGCGCGCAGCAGCACCAGCGCGATGCGGAACAACAGACCGGTCCGGGCCATCGCCGCCGCGAGCGCGAGCGCGCCGAGCGCCAGCAGCCAGGATGAGCTGGCGAAGCCGCTGAACGCGACGGCCAGCGTGACCAGCCCGGTGGCGCCCCAGGCGGCCGCGAGGGCGAGCGCGACGGCGAAATCGGGCACGGGTTCGGTGAGCCAGGCAATGGCCGCGCCGACGAGCAGGAGCACGACGCGCCACCCCGCGGGCTCGAGCCCGCTCGGCGGTCCGACGTTCCAGAGCGCGAGCGGCAGCGCGATCGCCGCGAGCGCGCCGACCACTCGGGTCACGCGCCGCGATGGCGGCCGGTCCTCGCGGGCGCGCTCCTCCGGGCGCCGCTCGGGCTCGGGCGCGCCGACGTACTCGCGCGATCGTCGATCCACCGCGTCGGCGAGCGCGGCCGCGACGGCCAGGGCGATCTGCGGCCGGTCCTTCACCAGCGACTCGAACCGCGCGCGCGGGAGACGCCACGCGACCACATCGGTCAGCGCGCGCGACGTCGCGGTGCGGCGGGCGAGGAGCAGCCCGAGCTCGCCGAAGTGCGCCGGAGCGCTCACCTCGCGAAGCGACATCTCGCCGTCCGGCGAGGCGACCGTGATCGCGACCAGGCCGCGTTCCAGGAGGAAGAGCGCGTCGGCCTCGGTGCCCTCGTGCGCGATGACCTCGCCCGGACCGGCCCGGATCGCCTCCAGCGCCCCGAGCAATCGTGCGAGATCGACGCGGTCGAGGCCCCTGAAGAACGGGACGCCGCGGAGGAGGTCGGCCACGGGGTCGGCGTCGAGTGCGGTCACGCGCGGCAGTATCGGCTGTGGAGCAGACTCGGTGCGGTGCGTATCCTCCTTACCGGCTTCGAGGCGTTCGCGGGCCGCGGCATCAACCCGTCGTGGGAAGCCGCGCAGCAGCTCCACGGCGTGGTGGTCGGCCCCGCGCGCATCGACGCCCTTCGCGTCCCGGTCCTCTGGCGCGAGTCCGTGGCCACGATCGTCCGCGAGCTGGACCGGGAGCCGGCGGAGGGGCTCGTGATCGGCGGCCTGTCGTTCGGCCGGGCCGCGATCAGCGTGGAGGCCATCGCGCACGCGATCGGCGACGTCCCGTGGCAGGCCGACAACGCCGACCTGGTGCTGGCCGCCGAGCGGAGCGACGGCGACGACGCCGGACCGGATGCATTGCTCGCGACGGCTCCGGTGCGCGCGATCGCCCAGGCGATCAACGCCGCGGGGATCCCCGCGCACGTGTCGTGGGACGGCGGCGCGTACGTGAGCAACGCGACGCTGTACGGCGCGCTCCGGCACACCAGGGATCGCGGCCTCGAGCTGCCGACGACGTATCTGCACGTTCCCGGAACGCCCGAGATGACGACGGGGACCGCGACGCCGTCCCTGCCGCTCGACCTGATCGTGACCGCGTTCCGCATCGCGTGCGAGGTGATCGCGACGCATGACGGTCCGGACGCGCCGCTGCGGCGCTGGCCGTCCGCGATGGCGCCGCTACCGCGCTAGGAAGGCGTTGATCGCGGCCGCGACCGCATCAGCGGCATCGGCGATCACGTTGTGCTTCGCCCGAACGGTCCGAAGGTCGAGGAAATCGGCGAGCTCGTACTTGTAGCCGTCGCGCTGCTTCTGCGTCACGAGCGACGACTCCGATCCCACGATCAGCAGCGTCGGGAGCCGCAGCGATTCGAACCGCGGAGGCGGAGTCGCGAGCTCGCTGTAGATCGTGATCGCCGCCGGCCGCGAGAACGGCAGCCTGTACCGTCGATCGTTTCCCTCGACCAGGCCCTCGGACCAGAGCTCCCAGTGCTCGCGCGGCGCATAGGGCGCGCTACCCAGGGCGATGCGGCTCTCGATCGCTTCCGCGGGGTCGGCCCACGACGTGTCGACCAGCAGCTCGTTCGTTCGCGCGACCACCGCCTCGTCGGTCATCTGGATCGCGGGGTCCAGCAGGATGAGCTTCTCGACGCGCGACCGATCGGCCGCGACGAGCTCCATGGCGAGCCGGCCGCCAAAGCTGAAGCCGATGACCGGGGCTCGCGCGATCCCCAACGCGTCGAGCGTCTCACGCACATCGCGCAGGTGCATCGACAGATCCCATGGTGGGTCAGCGCGCGAGCCTCCGTGGCCGCGCAGGTCGGGGGCGACCAGCCGGAAGCTCGGAAGACGGTGGCCCAGTCGACGGAAGACGGTCGCCGCTCCGGTGACGCCGTGCAGCGCGACGACCGTCCGACCGGCGCCCGGACCGAACTCGTGCACGTGGAGCCGCACGTGGGCCATCATGGGCCAACGCCGCGAGGCGAGGGGGTGACGCATGGGCTTGCTCGACGGGAAGAAGGCGATCGTGATGGGCGTGGGCAACCAGCGCAGCATCGCCTGGGGCATCGCAACGGCATTCCAGCGCGAGGGCGCGGAGCTCGCGTTCAGCTACGCGACCGAGCGGCTGCGCGAGAACGTCGAGAAGCTCGTGGTCACGCTCCCCGGTCACGAGCGGATGCCGATCCTGCCCTGCGACGTCGGCAAGCAGGAGGAGATCGACGCGTTCTTCGCGAAGGTCGGTGAGGCGTGGGGGAAGTCCGACATCCTGGTCCACTCGATCGCGTTCGCCGCGGTCGAGGACCTGCGCGGCCGGTTCCACGAGATCTCGCGAGACGGCCTGAAGCTCGCCATCGAGGTGAGCGCGTTCTCCCTCATCGCGCTGACTCGCGCTGCGCTGCCACTGTTCGAGAAGGCCGGGGGCGGCTCGGTCATGTCGCTCACGTACAACGCCGTCGATCGCGTCGTACCGAGCTACAACTCGATGGCCATGGCGAAGGCCGTGCTCGAGTCGGCCACGCGCTACCTCGCCGCGGACCTCGGCCCGCAGAACGTACGGGTGAACGCCATCTCGGCCGGGCCGCTGAAGACGCTCGCCGGTAGCGCGGTCAAGGGGATCAGCAGCGCACGTGACCTCATGGAGGAGAAGGCCCCCCTCCGTCGCAACATCACCCAGGACGAAGTTGGCAACGTGGCGGTGTTCCTCGCGAGCGAGCTCTCACGCTGCGTCACGGGGGCGACGATCTTCGCGGACAACGGCTTCAACGTGCTGGGGGTGGCGGACTAGTTCTTCGCGGCCGCCCAGATCCCGTCGATGCCGTCGCCGTTCGTGTCGCCGGACTTGAAGTCCCCGGCGTAGAGGTAGAGCGGCTGACCGTTCAGCGTGACCTGCACGGTGCCGTCGGACCAGGTCACCACGCCGAGCGTGCCCATGAGGCCGGCCGGGGCGGCCGGTGCACCGGTCGTCGTGAGGAGCGGCGGCCAGATCGCGGCGCACGAGGCGTTGCACGCGCTCGAGCCGGGCTTGTCGTTCTTGTTCGTGTAGAGGGTCATCCCGTTGCTCGCCGCCAGCACGGTGCCGAGCTTCGTGCCGCTCGTCAGCTGCAGCGGACCGCTCGGCGAGGCGGCCTTCGGGGCGGGCGTCCCATAGCCGTAGTAGTCGCCGTAGCCCGAGGTGTCCGCGGCCGTCGACTGCGCCGCGGGCGGGGAGTACGGCGTCGAGACAGGGGTCGCCGTAGGCGTTGCGGTGGGAGCGGCACCGACGGAGGCGGCACCGCCGCACGACGCGAGGACGACCGATAGCAGAACAACAGCCGAACGGCGCATCTGTAAAGCCCTCCCTGTGGATGCTACGCGCGGGCCGGCCTCGCGGATGCGTGTTCACGGCCGGAGCCGGAGCTCGTATCCACCCCAGCTCGCGACGATCGGATAGCCGAGCGCGTCGTTCAGCGCGAGCATGGCCGGGTCCGCGTTGGTCGTCGTGGTGTGGATCTCGCTGACGCCGTGCGCCCGAGCCCACGCGTGCACCCGGAGCTTCAGGAGCCGGCCGATGCCCCGTCGCCGGTACGCGGGCAGGACGCCGGTGATGCCCATCCGCAATGTGTCGTCGCCATCACGGAGCGCCGACGAGACCCCGACGTAGCGCGCCCCATCGAGCGCGACGAAGTACGCGTCCGGCAACGCGAGCTCGCCCGCGACGTTCTCCGCAAGCCAGTCGGCGAAGGGCTGCGGCGTTGCCCGACCGAGCCCGCCGTGATCCAGGCAGCAGGCCGAGTGGAGATCCCAGGCCGCTTCGAGCGCCGAGTCTCCAAGCGCGTCGCGCAGGGCCGCGAGCGTCGTCGCCCGCACCCCGGTGCTCGTCACGCGCTCCTCGATCGCGCGCGTGGGCAGCGGCGCGGACGCGACCGCCAGCACCTGTGCGTAGGAGCGCGCGACCTCGATGAAGCCGCGCTTCGTGACGAATTCCTGACAGGCGGTCGCGTCGCCGGCCCAGAGCCCCACGACCTCGGCGGATCGGCGACCGAGCTCCGCGGCGAGCCCGGCCCACAGCGCCGCGCCGATCCCACGCCTGCGCCGCTCGGGATCGACACCGAGCCGGAGGAAGTAACGGCGCGGGTCGTACCGCCTTGGCTCGTGGTGGATCTCGCCGTAGCCGACAGGCGCGTCCTCTTCGTCCACGGCGACGACGCGGAGCCGGTCATAACGTTCGCGGTCCCAGCGTGCGTCGGCCGCGCGCGCGGAGGAAGCGTCCATACGCTCGCCGTCGGCGATGCTCGCGATCCGGGCGTAGGCGGTGTAGTCGGTGTCGGCGAATGGGCGGACCCGCCAGGCCGTCACTCGAAGCGGAATCCCCTAAGCCAGTGCAGCTCGTCGCCGATCGTCGTGGCCGGACCGTGTCCCGGGAAGACCCGGGTGGCTGGTGGCAGGGTGGCGATCCGCGCGAGGCTCAGCTCCATCTGACCTGCGTCACCGCCGGGCAGGTCGATCCGACCGACGTTCCCGGCGAACAGCAGATCGCCGCTGAAGACGATGCCGTCCTTCGGCAGGTAGAAACACGTCGATCCCTCGGTGTGGCCTGGCGTGTGGACGGCCACCAGCTCGATGTCGCGCAAGTAGGGCAGCGGCCCATCGGCGATGAGATCGTCGGCCACCGACGTCGGCGGCTGGAGCTGGCTCGCGGGGCGCGTCGCCGGATCGAGCCGATACGCGTCCGCGGCGTGGATGGCGATCCGCGCCCGCGTCTGCTCCTGCATCCGGGCGTTGTCGAAAACATGATCCTGATGGCCGTGGGTGTTCAGGATCTCGAGGATCCGCAGCCCGTGCGCGCGGATGGTCGACATCGCCTCGCGCTCTCCTTGCGACGGGTCGATGAGGATCGCGTCACCCCGATCGTCGGCGACCACGTACATGCCGTTGTCGAACGGCTCGACGCGGTGCGCGTAGAGATGCACGCGGAAAGCGTAGCGGGCGCGCCCCGCGCTATCGTGCGAACGGATGCGCGATATCAGGGTCGAGAGCACCGCGCCGCCGCTCGCGATCACCGAGGGCCGGCCTGCGGTCCTCGGTGCGAAGCACATGGTCAGCACGTGCCACTACCTCGCGTCGCTGGCCGGACTGCGGATGTTCCCGCGCGGGGGCAGCGCCATCGACGCCGGCGTCGCGGCGGGCATCGCGCTCAACGTGGTCGAACGCCACCTCACCGACTTCGGCGGTGTCGCGCCGATCATCGTGTATCGACCAGGTATGGCCGGGCCGGAGAGCATCGATGGGCTCGGGCGCTGGCCCGCCTCGCTCGATCTCGACGGCTACCGCGCGAAGTACGGCGACGACATGCCGATCGGCACGCCGCGCTCCGTCACGCCCGCGGCATGCGACGCGTGGCTCACCGCGCTCGCGCGGCACGGCCGGCTCACGCTCGCCGACGTCCTGGCCCCGGCGATCGAGCTCTGCGACGGCTTCCCGGTGTATCCCCGTCTCGCGCGATCGATCGCGATGCTGCAGGACCGCATCCGGCAGTGGCCGACGAGCGCGGCGGTGTTCCTCCCGAACGGCCGGCCGCCGCAGGTGGGTGAGCTGCTCGTGCAGCGCGAGCTCGGCGATCTCTTCCGCCGGCTCGTCGCGATCGAGGCCGCGCACGCCCCGCGCGGTCGCGCCGCCGCGATCATGGCGGCGCGCGACGCGATCTACACCGGCGACATCGCGCGCGAGATCGTGACGCACATGAAGAAGGAGGGCGGCGCGCTGTCCGCGGAGGACCTGGCGTCATACCGCGTGTCGATCGAAGCGCCGGTACACACGACCTATCGCGGGATCGATGTGTATGCATGCGGCCCGTGGTCGCAGGGCCCGCTCGTGCCGATGACCCTCAACCTGCTCGAGGGCTACGACATCGCGTCGCTCGGCCCCGGCTCGCTGCCGTTCCTGCATCGCTACACCGAGGCGATGAAGCTGGCCTGCGCCGATCGCGAGGGCTTCTTCGGCGACCCGGACCAGGTCGACGTCCCGATCCGCGGTCTGATGGACAAGGCGTACGCGGAGGAGCGGCGCGCGCTCATCCGCGACGACCGTGCCTGGCCCGAGCTCCCGCCGCCGGGCGACCCGTGGCGGTACGAGGGCCGCACCGGCCCGGCGGGCTACGTGCCGCGCCTCGCGGCGGGCGTCGGGGCGCCCGACACCTCGTACGTCGCGGCGATGGACAGCGAGGGGAACGCGTTCTCCGCGACCCCATCCGATCCCGGCCTCGGCGCGCCACTCATCCCGGGCCTCGGGATGATCGTGTCGACCCGCGGGGCGCAGCTCTGGACGACGCCGGGGCACCCGTCGGCGATCGCGCCGCGCAAGCGGCCGCGGCTCACCCCGAACCCGGGCCTGCTCATGCGCGATGGCGCCGCCCTCATGCCCTTCGGCTGCCCCGGCGAGGACGCGCAGTCGCAGGCGATGGTGCAGGTGGTATGCAACATCGTCGACTTCGGCATGAACACGCAGGCCGCGATCGAAGCGCCGCGGGTCATCTCACGGAGTTTCCCATGGACGTTCTTCCCGCACGCGTACGAGCCGGGCGTTCTCGCGGTGGAGGCGCGCGTCGCCCGCGATGTTCGCGACGGCCTCGCCGGGCTCGGGCACGTCGTCCGCGACATGCCGGGCTTCACCCCGGCGAGTGCGAGCGTGTGCGCGGTGCGGCGGCTCGCGAACGGCGCGCTCGAGGGCGGCGCCGATCCGCGAAAGGAGAGCTATGCCGTCGGCTGGTGAGATCCGCGCCTGGCGCGATGAGTTCCCGATCGCTCAAGACTGGATCTACCTGAACAACTGCTCGCTGACGCCGCTGCCGAAGCGCGGGGCAGCCGCGATCGCGGCGTACGCGCGCACGTGGACCGAGCTCGGCGGGCGCGCGTGGTACCAGCACTGGGTCGGCGAGCTCGACCTCCTGCGCGCGGACTTCGCGCGGGTGCTGGGTGCGGATCTCGATGAGATCGCGCTCGAGCCAGCCGTATCCGCGGCGCTCGTCACGATCGCGTCGTCGTTCGATTACTCGAAACGCAACAAGGTCATCGTCGCCGACATCGACTTTCCCACCGACGGCCACACCTGGCTCGCGCTCGCGAAGGCCGGCGTCGAAGTCGAGTTCGTCCACAGCCCGGACGGCGCCACCGTCCCGCTCGAGCTCTTCGAGCGCGTGATCGACGACCGCACCGCGCTCGTGTGCACCGGACACGTCTACTACACGAGCGGCTACATCCAGGACGTCGCGCGCCTCGCCGAGCTCTGCCATCGCAAGGGCGCGGCCCTGGTCGTGGACGCGTATCAGTCGATCGGGGCGTTGCCGTTCGACGTGCACGCCTCGGGCGTCGACTTCCTCGTCGGCGGCACGCTCAAGTGGCTCATGGGCGGACCGGGCATGGCGTTCCTGTACGCCCGGCGCGACCGGATCGCGGACGCAAGCCCGACGGCGATCGGCTGGTGGGCGATGCGCGATCCGTTCACGTTCGACGTGCAGCACGTCGACCTTTCGCCGACGGCGCGGCGGTTCGAGTACGGGACGCCCGCCGTGGCCGCCGCCTACACGGCGCGCGCCGGCATCGCGCTGATGGAAGAGATCGGCGTCGAGGTGATCCGCGCGCGGCACATGCTCCTGTCGCAGCGCCTGGTCGACGGCGCGCTTGCCCAAGGCTGGGCCCTCGGGTGTGTCCGCGAGGCCGAACGGCGGTCGCCCATCGTCACGCTCCGGCACCCCGAGCCGGCGAAGGCCGTGGACGCGCTGCGGGCCTCACGATGCATCGTCGATTTCCGGCCGGGCCTGGTGCGACTTTCGCCGCATCACTTCAACACCGAAGACGAGATGGACGCGACGCTCGAGCTCCTGGTACCCCTGCGCGAGAAGGTGCCGGCCTAGCTCCGGATCCGCGTGACCAGTGCGATCAGATCGCTCCCGTCGTCCGCGACATCGCGCCCCGCCGCCTGCGCCTCGCCGGCGAGCACGTGCGCCCGCAGTGCCTCCGCGGGAATGAGCGGCTCCGCGAGGTTCGCTTGGTCGCGGTCCACGCCGAACCGATCGCGGACCGCGCAGCGGATCGCGGCCCAGCGGACGATCCTGTCGCGATCCTGCAGTGGCAGGGCCGCGTACGCGGCGACATCGTTCAGCGCGGCGCGATATGGAGCGAGCGTCCGCTGCTCGGTGCCGCGCGGATGCTCGCGCGCGAGGGTCAGCTCCTTCTCCGTGAACACCGTGTCATCGTAGGCAGGTGCCACCGGCCGGATTCTCCGCGGCGACCGTCCTCGACGAGGTGAAGGCCGGCGCGACCCTGCAGTCGGTCACGGACGCGCACTCGTTGGATGAGATCGTCGGTGCCGTGCGGGATGCCTTGACGGGGCTGCGGCTCGGGGTCTCGTCCCTGGACGAGGGGGCGCTGCATCGGGTCGCAGGCCTCGAGCTCTGGTCGATCGCCGAGATCGTGGGTCACGTGCTCAAGATGGACGAGGCAGCCCATGCGATCGCGCGGTCGCTCGCGGTCGGCCAGCGGCCCAGCGTCGCCGTGCCGTACGGCGCGGCCGGTGCGGCAGACGCGACTCGCGGCGCGCTCCTGGCCGGCGTTCAGGCCTCGGAGGAGCGTCTCGCGACGGCGCGCGTGCTCGCGGCGGGCGGCCCGACGTTCGCGCACGCCGAGCTCGGCGAGCTATCCGCGCGCGGCTGGATCCTGTTCATCGGGCTCCACGCAGCAGCGCACCTGCATCAGGCGGCCGCGGTCGTGCGTGCCCGTTAGCGTGAGGCAGTGACGATGGAGGACTCCGCCGCCGAGCGAGACGTGCTGGTCCTTGCCAAGACGGTCGCTGCCGATTCGTTCCCGGTCGAGCGGCCTGCGGTCATCGGGGTGGACCGCGAAAGCGGCCGGCTCGAGCGCCTCTCGCCATTCCCGTGGAAGGGCGCGGACACCGACCCGCCGCTGCTGCGCTGGTCGTGGATCCACGTCCGCACGACCCCGGCCGATCGCGACCCACGGCCGGAGTCACGCAACGTCAGTGGCGAGATCGTCGCGACCGCGTACGTCGACCCGAAGGACGGCTGGCGGCTGCGGTGGCCGTTCGTGCGGCCGCATCTGCGCGGCTCGCTCGAGTCGTTGCAGGCGCTCGCGCGCGATGGCGCGGCGACGGCCGGGTTCATCCGGCCGGCGGTGTACGAGTCCGACATCCTGCAGCTGCCGTTGCGCCTGCGGTTCCGCTGCGAGAGCGACGACTGCACCGGTCCGCACGAGCTCCCGGTGCTCGACTGGGAGCTCCACGAGATGGCCCGGGCGTCGCGCGAGCGGCACGGCCAGCAGTGGGCGACGAAGTTCCGCGAGACGTGGGGCCGCCCGCTGTTCGAGAGGTACGACGTCCACGTGCTGGTGTCCGCATACGCGCAGTCGCCGACGAAGTTCTACGTGGCCGGCCTGTTCTACCCGCCGCGCGCGCCCGAGGACGCCCACGAGCACCTGCACCACGTCGCCCATCGCGAGCACGCGCGCGGGGAGCCGGCGGCGCCCTAGGCCCAGCTCAGGCGGGGATCAACCGCTTCGCGTCGACGTCGGTGCGCTTGCTGCCGATCTCTTCGTCCTTCCCGTGATAGCCGTGTGGGAAGAGCTTGAGCAGCAGATACGTGCCGGTGGTGGGATCGTCGCTCCGCTCGAGGACGAGCGCCGGGCCCCATCGCGAATCGAACTTCTCACCGAGCTTCGGTTTCGGGCGATCGGACTCGAACCCGGCGCGGTCCCACTGCAGGACGGCGTAGCCGCGCACGATGCGTTCCTCGTCACCGCCCTCGTCCGGACGCCACGCGTGGACGCCGTCGTGCTGCCGCTGGCAGACGGCGGGTGACCCCGAGAACATCGTGACCCACTTGTAGACGTCGGCGTCCTTGGACTGCGCGCCCTGCGGGTACGCCTGGCGGTGGAGACCCTCGCCCGTGGTGCAGAGGTAGTAGAAGAGCACGAGCGCATTATGGAGAACTGCGCACGTCCACGATCGCCGCCGCGGGCTCACAGATCCGGGTCATCGAGGACGGGACCGGTGACCAGGCCGTCCTGTTCGTGCATGGCGTCGGCGGCTGGGCCGAGAACTGGTCCGAGGCGATCGAGCGGGTGGCCGCATCCGGCCGCCGCGCGGTCGCGTTCGATCTTCCCGGATTCGGTGACAGCACGAAGGTCGACGGGGCGCGGTACTTCGATCCGCAGGCGCCGTTCTATCCCGCGGTCGTCGATGGGGTCAGGCGCGCGCTCGGCCTCGAGCATCCACATCTGGTGGGCCACTCGCTGGGCGGCGGCATCGCGGCGGTGACGGCGGTCGTCCATCCCGACGCCTGGTGTTCGCTGACCCTCGTCGCGCCTGGTGGATTCGGTCCGGACATCGCGCTGTTGTTCCGGGTCTTTTCGCTGCCGTTCCTTC
>Ga0310810_10006170_pt1 | contig 13500 bp, 12 predicted proteins | sample NCmetagenome_FD_207641 | JGI IMG/M metagenome (GOLD analysis project Ga0310810, IMG submission 207641) | Soil microbial communities from experimental microcosm in Duke University, North Carolina, United States - NC | ecosystem: Engineered > Artificial ecosystem > Soil microcosm > Unclassified ... | reverse complement strand
CGCGCACGGTCCGCCCGCACCCGCGGCAGTCCTGGTTCCAGCGTCACGTCCACGCGCGCGCCCTGGCGCTCGGCCGCGGCGCGCGCGAGAGGCAGAACGGCGCGTACGACGTCATTGACCTGCACGAGCTCGCGCTGCACCGCGAGCGCGCCGCGATCCGCGTCGGCAACCTGCGCCAGACGTCGGAGCGCCGTGCCCATCGCGTCGGCGGCGTTCCGCGCGTCGCGCAGCAGCTCCTCCTGATTCTCGTTGAGATCCCCGAACCTCGTCTCGAGCAGGATGTGGAGCGGCAGTCGTACTTCGTCGAGCTGGCCGATCGAATCGTGCGCGACCGCCGCGAGCATCGTCGCCTCGTCTCGCAGTCGCGCGTCGGCGGCGGCGTTCAGGCGTGCGCGTTCCGCCTCCGACGCGGAGAGCGCGCTCCCGAGGTGGTCGACGACGCGCTCGATGCGGTCGAACTCGTCGGACCGACCATGCCGCTCGGCCTCCGATTCCGGTATGGATCCCGTTAGGCGGTTGATCCGGGCAGACAGATACCGTGTGTTGATCCAGGTGACGACGAGCGATGCGATGGAGAGCACCGCGGCGATGGCCAGAATGAGCCCGGGCACGCTGCGGCCGTATTCGCCATAGTAGGCCAGTCCCGCCGTGACGAGGACCGCGAGCAGCGCGGGAAGCAGCCCGATGAACAGCCGTCTGCCGACGGGAATGGACGTGTGTCGGCGAATGAAACCGGTCGTCACGCCCACGCTCCGATGTCGTCCGTGGTGTCGCGCGAGGCTCCGCGGCGATCGGCCTTGTCAGCGACCGAGACGACGAGGACGTCCACGCCCGATGCTCTCGTCAGCAGTCGATCCACGATGGATCCGCGCCGGAGCCTGTACCATCGGGATCGTCGCGTTTCCCCGACGATGGCGAGCGTGACCGCGTGTTCGGCGGCGAACCGCGCGAGCGCAACCGCGACGTCATCGCCCACCAGCTTCACGACCTCCGCGCCGAGTGATTGGGCAAGCTGGATGTTGTCGACGAGGCGACGCTGGATCGACGAATCGATGCGATCGGGGCGCTCCTCGGGAGTCTGCACGTACACGCAATACCAGTCGGAGTTGAGGCGGCCGGCGATCCGGCTCGCCTTGCGCAGCAGGACCCGCGACAGCGGCGGGTCGCTGGACATGCACGCCATGACCCGATCCACCGTCTTTCGCGCGGGGGCCGTACCACCGTTCGCCTCGCGTCGGATGATCGCCTCACGAGAGCGATCGACGGAGCTCGCCACTTCCCGCAGCGCGAGCTCTCGCAGTGTCGTCAGGTTCTCGTCGGTGAAGAAGTTCGCGAGCGCCGTCTGGATCTTGTCCTGGCGGTAGATCTTTCCTTCGCGAAGGCGCTGCCGGAGGTCCTCGGCGGAGATGTCGAGGTTGACGACCTGGTCGGCCTGACCCACGATCCAGTCCGGCACGGTCTCGCGGACGGTGACGCCTAACGTCCCCTGAATGACATCGTTCAGTGATTCGAGATGTTGAACGTTGACGGCGGAGATGACGTTGATGCCCTCGTCGAGGAGCAGCATCACATCCTGCCAGCGCTTCTCGTTGCGCGAGCCGGGTACGTTCGTGTGCGCCAGCTCGTCGACGATGGCCACCTGGGGCCGGCGCGCGATGACCGCGTCGACATCCATCTCCTCGAGCGTGACACCGCGATACGCGATTCTGTTGCGCGGCACGACCTCGAGGTCGCCGATCTGCGCTTCGGTGTCGGCGCGTCCGTGCGTCTCGACGAACCCGACCACGACGTCGACACCGCGGCGGCGCATGTCGTGCGCCTCCTGGAGCATGCGGAACGACTTTCCAGTGCCCGCCGCCGACCCGATGTAGAGCTTGAGCTTTCCGCGCTCGCGCTGGCGCACGAGCTCGAGGAAGCTCGGCTCGCTGTCCGAGCGGTGGTGCGTTCGGGGGTCGGGAGGAGCGGGCACCGGCTATTCGTGGATGCTGCCTTCAATGTAGCTCGACGATCGTGGCGCTCAGAACGACACCGCCAGCGACGACACGACGAACGCATCGCCGTTCTTCGGGGCGCCCGATGCGCCGTCAGGGAAGATGGCGGATTTGTTGCTGAACCCGCGCAGCTCGGTTCGCCACAGCAGCCGCGCCTCCGGTGACACATCGAGACCGATCGAGCCGCCAATCGCGCGGAACGCGCCGTTAGGCGTACCGTCGTACTCAGCCCCAGTCGCAATGATGATCTGGTCCTCGTCGTCATACCGCTCGACACGACCCGAGAGCGCGACGGTCGATGTCACCTGCACGCGTGCGATCGCGGTGAGTCCATACCACGACGCCGACCCGCCATCGCTGGACGAGTTGCCCTGCGTGCCGACGTCGAACTGGCCGAGCACTGTCCAACGTCCTGGCGTCAGCTTCGCCCCCACGCCGTTGAACGTCCGGAGCCGGTTCCCGGCTTCGTCGCTGAAGAAGTTGTAGTAGCTGAGCGTCGTCGTGGACGACGGCGTCAGGTCCAGCCGGATCCCGGCGCCCTTGCCCGAGTTGTTCTCCGAGATGTTCTGCCAACCGTTCACGACGTCGAGCTGCGCGGTCAGCTTCGGGGACGCCGCCCACGTGATCTTCGCGCCGCTCTGGTAGTACGGCGAATACTCGGCCACCAGCGACCTGGTGTACGTCGGGTTGTCGCGCGATGCCCAGCTCTCCATGCCCATGTGAGAGTAGAAGATGCCGCCGTCTATCCAGACGCCGTTCCCGAGCTTTACCCCGGCATATGCCTCCTGCAGCTGCCGCGCGAGCGAGGGACCGCTAATGGTGCCGTTCGAGGGCTCACCGGCGTAGTTGGACTGCACCGACGTTCCGGCCTGGAGCGCTAATCGGCCGCGCACGCGCGGTGCGTCCAGCTTGGCCTCGACGAACGCGAGGTTGACGTTGAACTCGTTATGCCGCGCCGGTTGCGTGGTGAACACGGCCCCGCCGGCAAAGGATCGGTCGAACGAAGGCGGCCGGCCGAAGTCCCAGGCGTAGTAGCCGTCCACGAAGCCGCCGAACGTGACCTTGGTGGCGGTATCGGGCGCCGTGCCTTGCCCGGCGAGTGTGGCCGGAAGGACGAGAGCGAGAAGCCTAACGTATTTCATCGAGGTGTTCGAGCGGTCCGCTTCGCCGCGAACGCGGAATCGAGTGCCACGTTGAGCATGAGCACGTTGACGCGCGGCTCGCCGAAGAACCCGAACTGGCGGCCCTCGACGTGCGCGTCGAGTACGCGCCTAACGGCTGCGGAGTCGACGCCGCGCGCGCGGGCGATGCGGGCCACCTGCAGGTAGGCGTTGGCGGGCGAGATGTGCGGGTCGAGACCAGAGGCCGATGCAGTGACCGCGTCCGTCGGGATGCTCCCTTTCGGAACACCAGCCGCGACGAGACTGTCCGCGCGTGGACCAACCAGCGTGTCCGCGAGTTTTCGGTCGGTCGGTCCCTTGTTCGTGCCCGATGACGCGGTCGCGTCGTACCCGTTCCCGGCCGCCGAGGGACGCGGATGAAAGTACTCGGGCCGCGTGAACGGTTGTCCGATCAGCTCACTCCCGACGACGCGACCGTTCGCCGTCACGAGCGATCCGTTCGCCTGCCGGTTGAAGAGAAGCTGCGCCAGCCCGGTCACGACGCCGGGATAGATCACGCCAGTGATGACACAGAGCACGAGCGTCATCAGAATGGCGGGCCGCAGCTGGTTTCGAAGCATGGATGGAATCCCTTAGGCAACGAGGCGGAGCAGGACGAGCAGCACGTCGAGCAGCTTGATCCCGACGAACGGCACGATCAGCCCACCAACGCCGTAAACGAGGAAGTTGCGGCGCAGGATGTCCGCCGCCGATGCCGGCCGGTACCGAACGCCACGAAGGGCCAGCGGGATGAGTGCGATGATGATGAGCGCGTTGAACACGACGCTCGCCAGAATGGCCGATTGCGGCGAATGGAGCCGCATGACGTTGAGCCCGTTGAGCGCCGGATACGTTGCCGCGAACATCGCCGGGATGATCGCGAAGTACTTCGCCACGTCGTTCGCGATGGAGAACGTGGTGAGCGAGCCCCGCGTCATGAGCAGCTGCTTCCCGATCTCGACGACCTCGATGAGCTTCGTCGGGTTCGAGTCCAGGTCGATCATGTTGCCGGCTTCCTTCGCCGCCTGCGTGCCGGTGTTCATGGCGACGCCGACGTCCGCCTGCGCCAGCGCGGGCGCATCGTTGGTGCCGTCACCGGTCATCGCGACGAGCTTGCCTCCCGCCTGCTCGCGCTTGATGAGTGCCATCTTGTCTTCCGGCTTCGCCTCGGCGAGGAAGTCGTCGACGCCGGCTTCCTGAGCGATCGCCGCGGCCGTCAGCGGATTGTCGCCTGTGATCATCACGGTTCGAATGCCCATCGCGCGCAGGCGGTCGAACCGCTCACGGATCCCGCCCTTGACGATGTCCTTGAGATAAACGACGCCCAACACGCGAGGCGGTGTCGAGTTCTCCCGCTCGGCGACGACGAGTGGCGTGCCGCCGCCCTTCGCGATGCGCTCGATCACCGCGGGCAGATCCCGCGGCTCGGTGCCGTCGTGCCCGCGCACCCACCGAATGACCGCGTCGCCGGCGCCCTTGCGGACCTGATACGGTCCCGCATCGACGCCGCTCATGCGGGTCGTGGCACTGAACGGTACGAACGTCATGTCGCGATGGCCGCCGTGCTCGGCGCCCACGTCACGGCCGCGCAGACCGTATCTCGTTTTGGCCAGCACGACGATGCTGCGGCCTTCCGGCGTCTCGTCAGGCAGTGACGCGAGCTGCGCACGGTCCGCGAGCGTCTCCGCACTCGTTCCCGCCACCGGGATGAACTCGGCCGCCTGGCGGTTGCCTAACGTGATCGTGCCGGTCTTGTCGAGCAGCAGCGTGTTGACGTCGCCCGCGGCTTCGACGGATCGGCCGCTCATGGCGATGACGTTCTGCTGGATCATGCGATCCATGCCGGCGATCCCGATGGCGGAGAGCAGGCCACCGATCGTCGTCGGGATGAGGCAGACGAGCAGGGCGATCAGCACCGGGATGGCCACCGGCGCACCGGAGTAGATCGCGAACGGCTGCAGCGTGGCGACGGCAAAGAGGAAGATCACCGTGAGCCCGGAGAGCAGGATCGTGAGCGCGATCTCGTTGGGCGTCTTCTGCCGCGATGCGCCTTCCACGAGCGCGATCATGCGATCCAGGAACGTCTCGCCCGGGTTCGCGGTGATGCGCACGACGATGAAGTCCGACAACACCTTCGTACCGCCAGTCACGGCGGAACGGTCGCCGCCGCTCTCGCGGATGACCGGAGCGCTCTCGCCGGTGATCGCGCTCTCGTCGACGGAGGCAACGCCTTCGATGACCTCACCGTCGCCGGGGATCAGATCGCCCGGCAAACAGAGTACGGTGTCGCCGCGGCGGAGCGATTGCGCGCTCACATCCTCGTAGCGATTTCGATCGTCGGGGTTCAGGAGCCGCTTGGCGGTGGTCGTGGTGCGTGACTTCCGCAACGAGTCCGCCTGCGCCTTGCCGCGCCCCTCGGCCATCGCCTCCGCGAAGTTCGCGAAGACGACCGTGAACCACAGCCAGAGCGCGAGCTGGAGCGTGAAGCCCCAGTCGGGCTTTCCGGCGCCGATGTCGCGGAAGAACACCACGGTCGTGTACGCCGAGCCGAGCAGCACGACGAACATCACCGGGTTTCTCAGCATGTGCCGGGGATTCAGCTTCACGAACGCGTCGCGCAGCGCGCGCTTGACGATCGGTGGATCGAAGAGCGGGCGGTTGCGCAGCGCTTGCTGCCGGTGGGCGGCCTCTTGGGCCGCGGGGCGCGCCGGCGCGGGCGCGGGTGGTCGGGTCGGAATCGTTGGCGTTGCCATGACTAGTGCAGTCGCGCGATGTCTGGCGCGTTCGTTTGGTTGGGCTCTGCGAAAAGCGTGAGCGCAGACTTACGCGGATGACTATCACGCGGACACACGCGGACGGGTTCCTCCAGGAGGAGAGCCTCACGCGCCAGATCATCGGAGCTTTTTACTACGTGTATGATCGGCTCGGATTCGGTTTTCTCGAGGCGGTCTATCGACGCGCGCTGGCGCACGTGTTGATTCGCGCCGGGCTGACTGTCGAATGCGAGAAGCTCGTCGAGGTTTGGTTCGAGGGCCTCAAAGTCGGCCACTACAAGGTCGACATACTCGTCGAGCACAAGGTCGTCTTGGAGCTGAAGGCGACCGAGCATCTGACTGCCACTGACAGAAAGCAGCTGCTCAACTACCTTCGCGCTTCGAGCATCGAGGTTGGGTTGTCGCTCAACTTCGGCCCGAAAGCGCAGTTCCAGCGTCTCGTGAACAGCAACTCCAACAAGCCGACGCCTGCTCACGCGTAAGGCACGCGGGTAGTTCCCGTCCGCGTGTGTCCGCGGCTGTTGCAGTTTCCGCGTTCGTCCGCGCTGACGCTTTTTCACCAGCCGGACTGACATTAGAATGTCACCCCCGAGCCCATGAGCAGGTGCTCGACGAGCGGGCCGAGCGCGAGCGCCGGGAAGAACGTGAGTGCGCTGACGATCACGATGACGGCCACGAGAAGGACGGTGAACAGCGGCGTCGTCACCGGGAACGTCCCGGCAGACTCCGGCGCAGCCTTCTTTTCAGCCAGGAACCCCGCGAGCGCCATCATTGGCACCATCATCGCGAACCGCCCGATGAGCGTGTTCAACCCGAACAGGGTGTTGTAGTAGTAGGTCGTTCCCGTTAGGCCGGCGAACGCGCTGCCATTGTTCGCCGCGGTGGATGAGAACGCGTACAGAATCTCCGACAAGCCGTGCGGGCCCGAGTTATTGAGTCCCGCGAGGCCGGGCTTCGCAACCGAGGACACTGCGGTCAGCGTGAGAATCGCCGCCGGGAAGATGAGGGCGTACAGCATCGCCATCTGGACTTCGCGCGCCTGGATCTTCTTGCCGAGATATTCGGGCGTACGACCCACCATGAGGCCGGCGATGAACACCGTCAGCACGACCATCACGAGCATACCGTAGAGTCCCGCGCCAACGCCGCCGAAGACGACCTCGCCAAGCTGGATGTTCACCATTGGCACGAGGCCACCCAACGGCGTGAACGAGTCGTGCATGCTGTTTACGGCGCCGCACGAGGCGTCGGTCGTGACCGTGGCGTACAGCGCGGAGTTGGCGAGGCCGAAGCGGACCTCCTTGCCTTCCATGTTGCCGCCTGGATTGGTGGCAGTCGTCACCAGGTCCAGACCGTGAGCCGCGTGGATCGGGTTCCCGCGGGCCTCGGCCCAGTACGCCGTGGTCACGCCCCCGAAGAACAGCACGAACATCGCCGCCCACACCGCCCAGCCGTGACGCTGGCGGCCGACCATCCGGCCTAACAAGTACGTGAGCGCCGACGGGATCATGAAGATCGTGAACATCGACCAGAAGTTGGTCCACGGCGTCGGGTTCTCGTACGGATGCGCAGCGTTCGCGTTGAAGAACCCACCGCCGTTCGTCCCGAGCTGCTTGATGATCTCCTGGCTGGCGACCGGCCCCATCGCGATCGTCTGCTTCGCGCCCTCGAGCGTCGTGACGTCGAGGTAGGGCTTGAAGTTCTGGATCATCCCCTGCTGCACGAACAGCAGCGACAGCACGAGGCAGAGCGGCAGGAACAGGTAGAGCGTGCCGCGCACGAGGTCGACCCAGAAGTTGCCGATGCGCCCCGTCGCCTCGCTGCCACGTCGCGCGATCCCGCGCACGAACGCCACGGCGACCGCGACGCCGACCGCGGCCGACACGAAGTTGTGAAACGCGAGCTGCGTCATCTGCGAGAAGTACGACATCACCTGCTCGCCGCCGTAGCTCTGCCAGTTCGTGTTCGTCGTGAACGACGCGGACGTCTCGAACGCCTGCCGATCGGTGACCGCCGCGAGTCCCTGCGGGTTGAGCGGCAGCAGGTGCTGGAGCCGGAGCACGACGTACGTGAGCAACATCGTCGCGAGGCTGAAGAGCAGCATCGTGCCCGCGTATCGCGTCCAGTGCTGATCCTCGTCAGGGTCCACGCCGCACACGCGGTAGATGAGCCGCTCCACGGGCCGCAGCCATCCCATCGAGCCGTCGTAAACCTTCACGAGGTAGATGCCTAACGGCTTCGTGATGAGCAGTACGCACGCGCAGTAGAACAGGATCTGAAGCCAGCCGTTCGACGTCATGTCAGAACTTCTCCGGCCGGAGCAGGGTGTAGACGAGGTAGACGAGCGTGCCGACCGCGAGGAGACCGGCGATCCAGCTCTCGGTGATCATGGCGTATTCTCCGTGCGATCGGTGGTGTCGCGGCCGAGTCGCTCGCAGGCTCGCACGTAGAGGAGCATGAGCGCGAAGAACGCTACCGTGCCCAGGATGTAGACGACGTCGAGCATCGAGGCCCCGAGCTGATGGTTTGGGAGCGACGGGCCGCAAGGTGCTGCACCCCGTGACGGTTGCAGCTTAGTGCTGACCCTGTAAAAGCCGCACAAAGACGGGATTAAAGGCGCACAAAAACGCGCCCTTTGGGGCGTAGGGACGCGAGCTATGCCGTGTCGGATAAAGCGCGACCTGGCAGGTCCGAGTCGTCGGCGTCAGGCACCGCACCGTCCGCGCCGGGGAGCACGAGGGTGAACACCGACCCGCCTCCGGCGCGCGGCTCGAACTCGACTGCCCCGCCCTGTGCGACCGCGAGACCGCGAGCGATGGACAGCCCGAGTCCCGTGCCGCGCACATCGGGTGCGGTGGTGGCCGGCCGGTAGAATGGCTCGAAGATCCGCTCACGCTCCTCGTCAGGCACGCCCGGCCCGCGATCGAGCACCGAGATCCGCAGCCGATCACCCTCCTGCCGCGCGCGGATCGTGATCGGCGACGCGGCTGGGGAGTACTTCGACGCGTTCTCGAGGAGATTGACGAGCGCGCGCAAGGCATGCGTCAGGTCGAACCGTCCCGCGAGCAGGTCGTTAGGCGGTAGCTCGACGTCGATCACGCGGCCTCGCAGGATGGCATCGGCCCGGCGTAACGCGGCGCCGATCAGGTCGTCGGCCGTATTCACTTCCATCGACGGGCCGATCGCACCCGATTGAATGCGCGACAGGTCGAGCAGGTCACCGACCAGGGCGTCGAGCCGGTCGGACTCCTCCTCGATCACACGCGCGCCGTCCGTTGGGCCGCCATCCGCGATCTCGTGCGCGATGGCCTTGATGGTCGTGAGCGGCGTGCGCAGATCGTGCGAGACCGCCGTGAGCAGCGCACGTCGCAGCGCTTCCACGCGCCGCTCCGCTTCCGCGCGCTCGGCGTCGGCGACGAGGCGCCGTCGTTCGACCCCGAGCGCCACGTAATACGCGAGGGCGTCGAGGAACCGCGCCTGATCGAGTGTGAGGCGCAGGTCACCGGGAGTGCGAACCCGAAGAACACCGACGGTCTCGTTGCGGACGGCGAGCGCAATCCACAAGGCGCGCACCTCGTCGCTCCGATCGGATCGCGCCGTTTCGAGCGCCGGGTCGTCGACGATTCGAATCGCTCCGTCGGCCAGCTCGACGGCCCCGCGGCCGTGCACGAAGATCCAGCCGACGAGCCCTTCCGCGCTGGTGGTGTCCGTCGTGTCGGGCCAACCGAGCACCGAAGCCCGTGCCGTCGGGTTGCTCGACTCGAAGCGAACCGCACCGGCCTCACGCGCTCCCCCGTTCCCCTCGGCGGGCGATCGTGCGACAGTGACGAACCCTCCGCCCGGCCCATGGACGATCACGTCACACGACACGACGTCGAGCGTCGTGCGAATGACCTCGAGGATCGCCCGGAGGGCATCTTCGGGCCGAGCGAGATTCAGAGTCTCCGCGCCTAACGTTGCCAGACGGTCGACCTCCGCGGCGCGCGCCGTCGCCACCTCGGCCGTCGACGTGGCTCGATACAGCAGTTGCGCCGCGACGATGCTCGTGATGAGAAACGTGACCAGCACCAGCCAGTCGAGCGGATCGGCAAGGGCGAACGTGAGATAGGGCGGCAGGAAGAAGAAGTTGAAGGCGAGGAAGGCGCCGAACGCGAGCGCGATACCGAGCACACGGCCGCCGGCGCTGCTGCCACCGAGCACGACGAGCAGGAAGATCAGCGCCACGTGCGCCTTGTCGAGCCGCGCGCGGACCGCCAGCATCGCTGCTCCGACCACCACGAGTGCGCCGAACCACGACAGCCACAGCACCCGCTGTCGTCGCGTCACCCGAGACATGTTGCGAATCACGGCGTGCTGGCCGGCTCGAACCGGTAGCCGACGCCGGCCTCGGTCTGGATGAACTGCGGGCGCACTGAGTCCGCCTCGATCTTCCGTCGCAGGTGACCGACGTACACGCGGAGGTACTGCTGGGCGTCTCCCGATGCGTTGCCCCACACGGCTCGGAACAGCTGGCGATGCGTGAGCGTCTGGCGCGGGTGCGTGACGAACGTGCGGAGCAGCAACCACTCGGTGGGCGTGAGGTGGACGAGCGTTCCGCCACGCTCGACGCGCCGGCGCTCGAGGTCGACCGTGAGGTCGCCGATGGTGACGATCGGATCGTTAGGTACCGCGGCCGTTTGCGCGCGACGCAGCTGCGCCCGCACGCGAGCCACGAGCTCGATGGTGCTGAAGGGCTTCGTCAGATAGTCGTCGGCGCCCGCATCGAGCAGCGCGACCTTCTCCGTATCGGCGTGCCGGGCAGACAGCACGATGATCGGCGCGGAGGACCAGCGACGGATCTCGCGACAGACCTCGATCCCCGACATGTCCGGTAGACCGAGATCGAGGATGATCAACGCGGGCGACTCCGCCGCGGCAAAATCGATTCCCTCGCGCCCCGTCACCGCCTCGATCACGCGTACGCCGCGCTGGCTCTCCGATCGTGTCGTCGTCGACTCCGTCGGCAAATCGCCGTAGCCACCGAACAGCCGCCCGGAGGTCAGCGCGTTGCGAACGGCACGCCTGATCTGCGGCTCATCATCGATCACGAGCACGGTCACCGGCGACATGTCTGGAATCTGTCGCCTCGGGGACGCCACGCAGGCGTTTTTATGAACTCTTTATCCCGGCCGCTCGGGTTTTTGTGCGGCCTTTAGCGGCTCTCGGGTAACCTCCGTGCGTCCGGAGGTGCAGAGCCATGACCAACATGTTCCATTGCACGGATATCGTGACCCACGAGGAACCGGTCGAGCAATTCGTCGAGCGCCTTGCAACGCTCGGTCTCGTCGACTGGCTGTCCGTTGCCGCGTCGGTCACTCAGACCGCAAGCTCGCGTGCGGATGCGAACGCGGCGCTCGACCGGGTCGTTGCGCAGCACGGTCTCGCCTACGACGCGTGGAGCATCGCTGACGATGTGGAAACGGCGTTCCAGTGCGGCGCCGGCACGACTGGACGTGTGCCACCGCCACGTGACAGCCTGTCGCTGGCGATCGCGCGTCAGGCGGCGGCCAGGGCAGCCGTCGCACGGTTTGTCCGCTCCCTGCTCACCGCAACGGACTTCGAGTTGCTCTATCGTCCGTTCGCGTCGCGGCACGGCGTGACCTCGACGACAGCCGCCAGTCGCGATGGACGGGCGTCCTCTGAAGCGACTCGCGCCGTCACGTTAGGCAGCGCCAGCGCAGATCTCGCCCCGCCAGCTCGGCGTCGGCCCGGCGTCGGGATTAGCGGTGAGACTGCCGTTCCGGGGATCCGCGCAACGCGTCCGGCCGCAACCCTCGGCCTGTCGATCTTTGTGCGACGTTTATCGGCTTGGCGGTAAGATGCAGATAGCCGATCTCCGCAATGAAGCCATGATACGCAACGCGCGGCATATCCACGGAGCCCCGCAGCCCAGCTCCGAAGTCCACCCCGGGGCCGCGCGGGCGCCGGTCCCGAACGACGCCTTCGCCGCGCGGCCGCGCATGGCGCGCTGGCGCGAAGCGCTGTTCCGATTCCTGCTGCGCGTGGACGCTCGGTCGGCCGCGGTCCATGGCATCGCTCCGGGCAAGGTTCACGAGGTGCAGGTGCCGATCGAGCGGTGGGCGGTCAGGCCATCTCGACCTCCTTCGGATCCAGCGACGCCTAACGAGTAGCACTTCGCCATCACCGCGCACGTCGTGTAGTCGAGGATCGAGCTCGAGGGGGCGATGCAGAGAATGAGCCTCCCGATGTCGCCAACCGCCCACGGCCTCCCCACGGCCTCAGGCGTTGCGTGGATCGAGTTCCCCGCGAAGGCGGATGTCTCGCGACGAGGAGCCCACGTACACCGGACGCGCGCCCGGTGCGACAACCCAGTCCTTCGTCGCCGTCGACCAGTACGCCAGCGCGCGTGGTGCCACGTGCAGCGTCACGAGCGCGTCCGCGCCGGCTGCCAGGTCGATGCGCTGAAACGCGACGAGCTGCTTCGGAGCCATCTCCACCGGCTGATGCTCGGGTGCCCCGACATAAACCTGCGCCACGTCGGCGCCATCAACAGCACCACTGTTGCGCACGCGGAAGCCGACATCGAAGCCGTCGCCTCGGGGCCGGACCGTGAGCTCCGAGTACGCGAACGTCGTGTACGAAAGGCCGTGCCCGAACGGGAACAGCGGCGCGATGCCTTTCGCGTCGTACCAGCGGTAGCCGACCAGCACGCCCTCCGAGTACTCCTGCCTCCCATTGACGCCCGGATAGCGAAGCGGGGTGGCGGTCGGCACGTCGACTTCACGCTGGGGAAACGTGACAGGCAGCTTGCCGCCCGGATTCGCCCGGCCGAGCAGCAGGTCGGCGGTCGCCGCGCCGCCCTCCTGCCCCGGGTACCACATCTGCAGGATCGCGTTCGCGCGGTCGACCCAGGGCATCACGACCGGGTCGCCGGTGTTGAGCACCACGACGGTGCGCGGATTCGCGGCCGCCACAGCGGCAACCAGCTCGTTCTGGCCGAGCGGAAGGTCGAGCGAGCTCCTGTCCACGCCCTCGGCGCCCTCGTTATGCACGAAGACGATCGCCGTCTGCGCGTCACGCGCTGCGGCGGCCGCCGTCTCGAGGCCCACCCGTCGCGCCTCGGGCGTCACCCACGCGAGTCGCAACTGGTAGGGCGTGGTCGAAGACGGCTCGGCGGCGAACGGTGACCGCACACGCGCCGTGACCCGGATGGCGTGCCGCCCCGAGGTGAGCCGCACGCGGCCCGTCGCGTTCGTAAGGCCGGAGGACGTCGGGATGAGGCTCAGCGTGCGACTCTGGAATGGCGCCGTGGACGCCACCTCCGTGCCGTCCACGTACACGACCGAATGGCCGCCCGGGTTGAAGAGAAACGGGCCCACGCCCCAATCGGTCTGCACTTTGAGCTCGTACTCGCCATCGGCCGGGATCGCGATGGAGCCCGTCCACGTTAGGCGTGCGCCCGGCGCGAGTGTGCGGGCGCCGAGGAAGTCGATTTGGGGATCGACCTGCGTCTCGCCGGTGCTCTCGTTCGTACGCAGGAGACCGGGGCGGCCGTCGGGCGTGGAGAGCGCAGAC
>Ga0310810_10006169_pt1 | contig 13502 bp, 11 predicted proteins | sample NCmetagenome_FD_207641 | JGI IMG/M metagenome (GOLD analysis project Ga0310810, IMG submission 207641) | Soil microbial communities from experimental microcosm in Duke University, North Carolina, United States - NC | ecosystem: Engineered > Artificial ecosystem > Soil microcosm > Unclassified ... | reverse complement strand
ACCACCACACCATCAACCTGATGCAGGATCCGGAGAACCGGCACTTCCATACCGCGTTCGAGCTGCGCGACTGGGGCCACATGCTGACGGCCTGCGATACGCTGAGCCTCAACGGCTACAAGCTGCTATGGGGGCCGGGCCGCCACGGCATCGGGCACAACCTGTTCACCTATCATCGCGCGCCGAACGGGCTGATCACCGAACTGTTCGCACAGCTCGACCAGATGAACGAGGAGCTCGGCTATTTCGAGCCGCGGCCCTGGCATCGCGACAGGCCGCAGAAGCCCAAAGTGTGGGCCAAGGACCCGAGCGCAGCCAACTACTGGGGCATCATGCCCGGCGACGAAATGCACAAATAGGTGGACAATACGCATCAGACAGGCGTGCAACGACGCGCCGTCCAAAGGGAGGGAACGATGACGAGGATGTTTGGTAACGCGTTGCGCGCGCTGGCCGCGGCATTTGTCGCAAGTCTGCTCGCGCTGTCGGGGGCCTCAGCGCAAAGCGGCAATCCCATCAAGATCGGGATGAGTCTCGCGCTCACCGGCGCCGGCGCCTCGCCGAGCAAGGTGATCAACACCGCGCTCGATATCTGGCGGGATGACATCAACGCCAAGGGCGGCCTGCTGGGCCGGCCCGTCGAGCTCGTCATCTATGACGACCAGAGCACGCCCGCGAACGTGCCCGGCATCTACACCAAACTGATCACCGTCGACAAAGTCGATCTGCTGCTCGGCCCTTACGGCACCAACTTTGTGGCGCCGGCGATGCCGACGATCATCCAGAACAAGAAGCTGACCATCAGCTTCACCGCCATCGGCATCAACGACAAATTCAATTACGACAAGTATTTCTCGATGGTTTCGGTCGGTCCCGAAGGCGTGAACTCCTTCTCGATCGGATTCTTCAATATGGCTGCCGCCCAAAATCCAAAGCCGCAGACCGTCGCAATCCTCGCCGCCGACGCCGAATTCGCGCAAGGCGCGGCGCAAGGCGCGCGCGAGGAGATCAAGAAGCACGGCTTCAAGCTCGTGTACGACAAGAGCTATCCGCCGAGCACAACGGATTTCGCGCCGGTCGTGCGCGCCGTGCAAGCGACCAATCCCGACATCGTCTTCATCGGCGCCTACCCGCCGGACAACGTCGGCATCATCCGCGCCGCCAACGAAATCGGACTGTCGCCCAAGATGATGGGCGGCGCGATGATCGGCATGCTGGTCACGCCCATCAAGGTCCAGCTTGGTCCGCTCGCCAACGGTCTCATCACCGGCGAGAACTATGCCGCCGCCACCGGCAAGTCGATTCCCGGCGCGCCCGAGTTCCTCAAGCGCTATTCGGCCAAGGCCGCGGCGGCCGGTGTCGATCCACTTGGCTTTGCCTGGGGACCGTTCGCTTATGCGGCCGGCCAGACGCTGGCGCAGGCGGTGACGGAAACCAAGAGTCTCGATCACGACAAGCTTGCCGAGTACATGCACAAGGCAAGCTTCAAGACCGTGGGCGGAGAGTTCTCCTTCGCCAAGAACGGCGAATGGTCGAAAGCGCGCATGGACTGGACGCAAGTCCAGAATGCGCAGCCCAACAACCTCGAACAGTTCCGTGACGGCAAGGCGCAACCGATCGTGTGGCCGCCCGAGGCCAAGACCGGCACGCTGATCTATCCTTACGCCGACGCGCGTAAGAAGTAACGCTCGCCAGGGAGGACAGCATGAAGAACCTGACTCAAATCGCGCTGCGAACAGCCGCAGCGCTGGCGGTGACAGTGTCGCTGACGGCCGCTCCCGCCCATGCCGCCGATCCGATCAAGGTGGGCATGTCGCTCGCGCTGACCGGCGGCGGCGCGCCCGCTGGCAAGATGCTCCAGGCCGCGATCGAGCTTTGGCGCGACGATGTCAACGCCAAGGGCGGCCTGCTGGGCCGCCCGGTCGAGATCATCGTGTACGACGACCAGAGCAATCCGGCGAACGTGCCGAATCTCTACACCAAGATTATCACCGTCGATAAGGCCGATCTGCTGCTCGGGCCCTATGGCACCAATTTTGTGGCCCCGGCCATGCCGACCATCATCAACAACAACAAGATGGTCATCAGCTACACCGCTATCGGGATCAACCGCCAGTACAACTACCCGAAATACTTCTCGATGGTTCCGGTCGGGCAGGAGGGCGTGAATGCCTTCTCCAAGGGCTTCTTCGAGATGGCGGCGAGGCAAAACCCGAAACCGCAGACTGTTGCGATCCTGGCCGCCGATGCCGAATTCGCCCAGGCGACCGCCACCGGCGCTCGCGAAGAGCTGAAGAAGCACGGTTTCAAGCTCGTCTACGACAAGAACTACCCGCCAAGCACGACCGACTTCACCCCCGTCGTGCGCGCCTTGCAGGCGGCCAATGCCGACATCGTCTACGTCGGCGCTTATCCGCCCGACAACGTCGGTATCGTGCGCGCGGCCAACGAGATCGGGCTCAACCCGAAAATGTTCGGCGGCGCGATGATCGGGATGCTGATCACCCCGATCAAAGTGCAGCTCGGACCGATCACAAACGGCTTGGTCATTTCCGAAGCGTTCGTGCCGTCTCCCAAGCTGCAGTACCCGGGTCTTATCGACCTGATGAACCGCTATCAGGCCAAAGCGCCGGAATTGAAGACCGACCCGATCGGCTATGCCTTCGTTCCGTTCGGCTATGCAGCGGGCCAGATCCTGGCCCAGGCGGTCAGCGAAACCAAAACGCTCGACCACGACAAGCTGGCCGCCTATCTGCACAGCCACACGTTCAAGACCGTCGCCGGCGACATCGCCTACGGCCAAGACGGCGAGTGGAAGGAGACGCGCCAGTATCTGACGCAGTTCCAGAACGTCGAGCCGAACAATCTCGAGCAGTTCAAATCCGGCGATAAGCAGCCGATTCTCTACCCGCCGGAATATAAGACCGGCGAGATGATCTACCCGTACGCCGCCGCGAGGAAAAAATAGTTGCACGTTACACTGGTGTCCGCGCGCCCAAAGCGAGTGTTTCGACGTTCCGGCAACCGTCCCGCTTCGTTCGCAAGGAACGAATCGGATCGCGAGCCGCGCTCGATTTGCGCTGGACAATTTTGCGTTAACAGGGTCCGGCGGATCGTGCGCGCGAAGTTAAGCGAGAACGCGCCGATGTTCTTGCTATCGTCCTGCTTCGTTCTGGAAATCCGAATCGGTCCCCGGCGCGACGCCGATTCGCGCGCGGAAATTTTCCGTTAAAGCGATCGGCTCTGTCGCGGGGCGTCCGGCTACTTCGCCATCGCCGGTGCGCGATAGGTCGCCTGCAAAACCTTCGGGCGCATGTCGGTGGTCTTGGCCTTGTCCTGGATCGGCGGGCGCGGCAGCTTGGCCGTGCCGGGCTCCATGATGAAGGTGTAGTCGAGTGAGAACCACGGGTCCTTCACGCCCGGCGCCGGCGGCTTCTCGTTCTCGTGTCGCACATAGTCGCCGAGCAGCCTTCGGGTGACGCCGAACTGCACGTCGGTTTCGATGTTGGGATCGTCCGGCAGGTAGACCTGCGAGATGTGGGTCTTGTAGCCGGGTTTGTAGATCAGAAAATGCAGATGCGCCGGCCGCATGTTGTGGCGGCCCTGCGCCTTGAGAAGATCGCCGACCGGCCCGTCGATCGGAATTGGATAGCCGGCCGGTTTGATGCTGCGGAACGAAAAGCGGCCTTCCCGGTCGGTCGTGAACTTGCCGCGCAGGTTCATGTCGGCCTGGGTCGGGTCCTGGTTCTCGTAGAGGCCCTCGGTGGAGGACTGCCAGACATCGACCTCGGCGTCGGCGACCGGCTTACCTGCGCGGTCGACCACCAGGATGTTACAGAATAGCTCGGGCCCAGGCGTCCGCGAACGGACGATAGAGCCGCCGCTTTCGGTCCGCGGCGAATCGAGCCGCCAGAACGGGCCAAGCAAGTTCGCCGTGGTCTCGGTCGCGCCGTGGCTGCCGTTGTTCAGCAGGCAGACCAGCGTCGAGACGCCGAGCGAGCCCGATGCCAGCACCGCTTCGTTGTGGAACGAATTGGAGCTTTGGCCGATCGAATTGACGATGGCGCAGGCTTGGTGGAATTCCTCCTCGGTGAGCTTCACCTCGCGGACGAAGGCATGCAGGTGCTTGACCAGGGCCGTCATCACCTCGCGAAAACGTGGGTTGGGCGCACGTTCTATCTCGCTTAAGACCGCCTGCGTGACCTGATCCGGACCCTCGATGATCATGACGCTCTCCCGCTGTATTCCTTGGCCGAATTGATATGCTTGCCGGTCCGATTGCTCAATCCCCCGATGCCTTCGATTTGCCGCGAGTAACCCATGGCCCTGCACCGTATCGACACCCATCACCATCCCTATCCGCCGGTCTACATCGAAAAGACCGGCGAGGTCCTCAAGCGCACCACGCATGCGTTCTACGAGCGGCTGAAAGGTTGGCGGCCAAGCCAGGCCATCGAAGCGATGGACAAGAACGGTATCGCTGCATCGGTGCTGTCGGTGTCGACGCCGAGCGTGTGGCTTGGCAGCAACGAGGCATCGCGCACCTTCGCGCGCGAAGTCAATGACGCAGCGGCCAAGATGCAGCGGGACCACAAAGGCCGCTTCGGTCACTTCGCGGCGCTCGCGCTCCCCGATGTGGAAGGCTCCCTTCGCGAGATCGAATACGCCTTCGACAGCCTCCGTGCCGACGGCATCGCGCTGACGACGAACTATATGGACAGGTATCCGGGCGACGATGCCTTTCGGCCGGTATTCGATGAACTCAACCGCCGCAACGCCGTGGTCTATTTCCACCCGACAGCGGCGAGCTTCGCCTTCAACGTCATTCCCAACATTCCGCCGCCGACCATCGAATTTCCATTCGACACCACCCGCGCGATCACGAGCCTGCTGTTCGGCGGCACATTCCACCGCTGCCCCAACATCAAGTGGATCTTCTCACACGGTGGCGGCGCACTGGCGATGATCGCCGGCCGCCTCGCCGGCCTGGCCAAGAACCGGCCGGAGCTGTCGGCACAAGTGCCGAACGGTGTGATGCAAGAGCTCAGCAAGATCTATGTCGATGTGGTCGGCGTCACCACAACCGGAGCGATGAAGGCGGTGCTCGACATCGTGCCGATGTCGCATCTGCTGTTCGGATCGGACTATCCGTTCTGGTCGCCGGAGACCACCATCAAGGGCCTGTCCGGGCTGAAGCTGTCCCCGACCGACCTGCGGTCGATCGAATGCGACAACGCACTCCGGCTGTTGCCGGGCCTGCCGCGCTGAGACAAGCGCCGCGCGGACGGACTACATCGTGCGCTTCGGCGCGCTTTGCAGGAACTCCTGCAACTGCTGCTTCCAGAACTTGGCCATGCCGGTGGTGCCGTGGCCGCGCGTGTCCTCGCTCGCGGGAATGAGATAGAGCCTGGCATTCTTCACGCGCTTCAGCGCCTCGGTCATCACCCCCGTTTCCGGCGGATTGCGCTCGTCGTCGGCCGAGTTGATCGCCAGCAGCACAGCCTCGATCTTTTCCAGCTTCGGCGCCGCGTCATAGTCGCGCGAAGATTCCCACTGGTACAAGAAATCGTTGGCGTCGGCGTTAAACGGCGCGGCAAGCGCATCGTTCAACAGCTTGTCGGCCTTCTCGCGCGTCGGCGCCCTCTTCTGGTACGCAATAGAGCCACCGCTGGTGGCGATGCGGAAGAAAGCGTTGGCGGTACGGAACGCGCGCGGCTGCGTGGTGTAGTCACCGTTCTTCCATTCGGGATCGTTGCGAATCGAATCGGTCAGCATCCGCCGCATCATCCAGTTGCGGCTGGACATCGCCGTGGGCTGCGCCGCCATCGGCACCAGCGCGTCCATGAAGCCCGGATACTGCTCTCCCCACATCCAGGTCTGCATGCCGCCCATCGAATTCCCGATCACCAGCCGCAGATGCTTGATACCCAGGCCCTCGTTCGCCAGCCTGTACTGCGCGACGACCATGTCCGCGTAGTTGTAGAGCGGAAACTTGGCGCGCAGCCCGTCGGACGGCTTGGTCGATTTCCCCGCACCAATCGCGTCGGGCAGAATGATGAAATATTTTTTCGCATCGAGCGGCTGACCTTCCCCGAACAACTCGCCGGCAAAGGCGGGCGTCAGGAAATTCGTCCCTGCACCGCCGGAGCCGTGCAGGAGCAGCACCGGCTCACCGCTCGGCTCCCCGATGGTCGTGTAATGCAGACGGAGCTCCGGCATCACCTCACCGGTGTGAAAGCGGAAATCCTTGGCGATCCAGTTGGCCTGCTGTGGCGCCGGATAGTCTGCTGCGACAGCCGGAAGCGCGATCAGCGCAAAAGCTGCGGCGAGCGCAGCGCGTCGCGAAATCATCATGGCTTTGCCCCCTGTTCCTTGTCGCGCAGCGTCTTGAGCAACGCGCCGCCGTTGTTGGCCGCCCACAGCGCCCCGGTCGCAGCGGCAAGCTGCATCACCGTGTGCAGCTCCTCCCAGCTCGCACCGGCCTTGCGCGCCGCCGCGGCGTGAGCCTGCGCGCCGACCGGGTTATGCTCCGCAAGCAGCATCCCAAACAGAATAAGCTGGGTGGTCTTCGTGTCGATCACGCCGGAGTAGAACGCGCCTTTGCGGAGTTGCTCGGAGACGCGGAGGAATTCCGGATTGACGTCGCCGGAAAATTCGAACCGCGCCGCCGGCAGCGGCGGAAGACTGCCGAACATCTCGACGTAGCTGTCGCGGAATTTTTCCAGATCGTCGGACAGCCTTTTCTTTTCACTCATCACTGCACCTTGATGTTGGCGTCCTGGATGATCTTCCGCCACTTCGGTTCTTCGGACTTGATGAAGCTCGTCAATTCCTCGGGAGAGCCCGCGATCGACTGGAACAAGTAGCGGTCTAGGAACGTCTTCTGAAATTCCGGATCGGCGAACAGCGCGCGAACCTCCTTGTTGATCTTGGCGACCGTGTCGGCGGGGATGCCGGCGGGACCGAACAGGCCGAACCACGACACCGCCTCGAAGCCGGGCACGGTTTCCGCGATTGATGGAACATCCGGCAGTTGCGGGATGCGCTTCTTGCCGCCGACGGCGATCAGCTTGACCTTGCCGCCCTTCCACTGCGGCACGGCAGAGCCGGCGCTGACAAATCCCAATTGAATGTGGCCCGCGATCACGTCATTCATCACGGGCGCGGCACCCTTGTAGTGCACCGCCTGAAGCTTGATGCCCGCCATGGTTTCCAGCAAGACCATGTTGAGATGTCCGCTCGAACCGATGCCATAGGTGCCGTAATTGAATTCGCCGGGCTTCTGCTTGGCGAGAGCGATCAGCTCCTTGACGTTGTTCGGTGGAAACGCCGGGTTCTCGATCAGTCCGTGATTGATGAGCATCAGCCCGCTGATCGGCGTGAAGCTCTTGTAGGGATCGTAGGGAAGCTTGGGATAAAGGCTCGGGTTGGCGACGAATGTGCCATCCGGCGCAATAAAAAGCGTGTGGCCGTCCGGCAGCGAGTTGACGATGAACTCGGCGGCAAGCTGGTTGTTGGCGCCGGGCTTATTCTCGACCACAGCCTGCTGGCCCCAGGCCTGACTGAACCGCTGCGCCAGCGCGCGCCCGATGATATCGGTGACGCCGCCGGCCGGCGCCGGCGAAACGATGGTGATCGTGCGGCTCGGATAGGTCTGCGCAGTGGCAGGCCCGGCAATCCCAAGCAGGCCGAGCAGAACAAGCCACGCCGTTCGCATTTGCATAGGGCATCCTCCCGCGCTGAGCTTCCCACGTTTCGGCATGATGCTCTAGAGTGAGCCCATGCCTGAAAGACCTGGAGCAGTGGTATGAATGCGAGCGCCAACAAAGCCCCTGTCATCGTCGTCGGCGGTGGCATCGGCGGGCTGTCGGCCGCGCTGGCGCTGTCGCTCAAGGGCGTTCCGGTCCAGGTGCTGGAGCAGGCGCCGGAGTTCATGGAGATCGGCGCCGGCATCCAGCTCGGCCCCAACGTGTTCCGGATGTTCGAGGTGCTCGGATTGACCGAGCAGATGTTCCATTGGTGCGCGTTTCCGGAGGGCCTTGAGTTTCGCGATTCCATCAACGGCGAAACCATCGTCGACCAGAAGATCGACAAGCAGTTTCACGACAAATACCACGCCCCCTATGGCGTCATTCACCGCGCCGACATGCTCAATGTCATCCTGGACGCTTGTAAACGATCCAACCTGATTAAGCTCGCGACGTCGCGAAAGGTGGTCACAATCGACGACACCGGCTCGGGCGTCACTGTGAAGACTGAGGCCGGCGATATCTACACGGGCGCCGCGCTGATCGGCTGCGACGGCCTGTGGTCCACCGTGCGCGAGAAAATCGTTGGTGACGGCAAGCCGGTCGTCTCCGGCCATATCGCCTACCGCGCCGTGCTGCCCACCTCCGAATGGCCAAAGGAATATCGCCTGTCCAAGATGATCGTGTGGTGTGGCGAGAAGACCCATCTCGTGCACTATCCGCTCCGGCGCGGCGAATTGTTCAACCTCGTCGCGGTGTTCCACTCCGACCGCTACGAAGAAGGCTGGGACACCTTCGGTGATCCCGAGGAGTTGCATGCGCGCTTTGCCGACAAGTGCGAGGCCGTCCGCACACTGCTGCAAAAGGTCAACTCCTGGAAGATGTGGGTGCTGTGCGACCGCCCGGCGATCAAGAACTGGAGCAAGGGGCGCATCACGCTGCTCGGCGACGCCGCCCATCCGATGCTTCAGTACCTGGCGCAGGGGGGCAATACCGCGATGGAGGATGCAGTGTGCCTCGCGAACCAGATCGAAGCCCTGCCCGGCGACTACGAGGCCGCGTTCAGAAAATACCAGGAGCTTCGTTATCTGCGCACCGCCCGCGTGCAGCTCATGGCGCGCGTGTTCGGCGAGATTTATCACGCCAGCGGCGTCAACCGCGAATTGCGCAACAAGGTGTTGCGTGAATGGACCGAGCAAGGCGGTGTCGACATGTCGTGGCTCTACGGTGAGCAGCCCGAGCTGCCGCACGTCGACAACGTGCCGATGCCTGAGCCGACGCGGCTGGCTTCGTAGTCGAACAAAATCGAAATATTCATCCGGAAGGACAACGCATGGCGAAGCTCGACGATCTGCTTGAAGAACTTGTGACTGCGAACCACGTGCTGGCGAAGCTAGGCGTTGTCGATTCGTTCGGCCACATCAGCGTTCGCCATCCTGACAAGCCGGACCGCTTCTTTCTGTCGTGCTCGCGGGCGCCGGAGCGCGTTAAGCGCGAAGACATCATGGAGTTCAATCTCGAATGCGAGCCGATCGACGCGAGGGGCAGAAACCCCTACACCGAGCGGCCGATCCATGGCGGCGCCTATGAGGCGCGGCCCGATGTGATGTGCGTGATCCACAATCACAGCCCGGGCGTCATTCCCTACGGCATCACGGGGCACAAGATGCGGCCGGTGATGCATATGTGTGCCAGCATCGGCCACGAGGTGCCGATCTGGGACCAGCACAAAAAGTTCGGCGACACTGACCTCTTGGTCCGCACCATGGCCCAGGGCCGCGACCTCGCCAAGAAGCTCGCCAAGGGCGCCACCTGCCTGATGCGCGGCCATGGCTGTGTGGTGGTCGGGCCCTACATGAGGCGCACCGTCTATACCGCGATCTATCTGGAACTGAATGCCAAGCTGCAGATGCAGGCCGAGGCGATGAGCAAGAAGGTGCGCTTCCTGACCAAGGGCGAGGTCTCCGAAGTCGTCAAGACGACGTCGCCAGCCAACGTCAACCGGGCCTGGGAGAACTGGTGCCGGATGGTGGATCGGCCTTATAGGGATTGAACCGCGCTCTCCTCATCACCGACCTCGTCCTGAGGAGCGGGCGAAGCCCGCGTCTCGAAGGGATGGCCAAAGGTTCGAACTCTTCACCATCCTTCGAGACGCATCGCCATAGTGCGTCGAAGACGCGCGTAGACACGCTTATGGCGATGCTCCTCGGGATGAGGCTGATATTGCGACAGCTCTCTACAGTGGCCCGAAACTCGGCGGTGCAATCCGCCGTTGCGACGCTGCTTCGTAGGCCGAGGCGATGCGCAGAAGCACGTCCTCCTTGCCGGGCTCGGCGCGAAACACCAGCGAGAACGGCAACCCGGGCGCCGGAATCGTCGTCGGCTTGTCCGACGCCTTGCTGACATAGCGCTTGCCATCCGGCGTGAGCTGATAGACCGGGTCGTACACCGTGGTGACATAGCCCGCCGGGATCAGCACCTCGGTCAGCCCGGCGTTCGGGCCGGACAGCGACTCCGGCCGAAGATTGCTGGCAATGTCGTATTGATAGGCGTGCCCGATCAGCCCCGGCGGCCACGGCGTGTGCAGCCGCACCAGCGCGTCGAGCTTGTTTTCCAGGATCACCATCATGTCGGCGCGGCGCAACAGCTCGCGCAGCATGATGCGCTCGTTGACGCCCTGCCGCTTGCCGTGCGGGTTGCGCGGATCGGCCACCTCCTCCCAATTCTTAAACGCCGCGCGCTGATCGTCACCCCAGAATTTGGAGCAAGCGTTCAGCGAAGCCCAGTCGTTCAGCGACTCGATAAACCCCTTTTGCTTCCAGTCGGCGGCACGCCGCGTCAGGTATTGCGAGATGTGGAAGCGGAACGCCATCGCCATTTCCTGGTTCTGGATGGTGGCGAGATCGAGATTCCTCGGTGGCGCGATCCGGCCTTCCGCCATCTCGACGCAGTAGTCGATCGGCTGCATTTTTCCGGAGCCAAAGACCTTTCCCGGCGCGAACTCGGTCGGGACGACGGCCGCGGCGAAGTCCGGGAACACCGGCGTGCCGTCCGCCTTCACGCGGAACAACAGGTCCGGCATGAACACCGGGACGAGCCGCGCCAGTGCTTTGCGGTAATCGACCTGCATCGGCTCGATATCGGGGTCGGGCGTCCACAGCGGATCGCCGGACTCCACCAGCGTCACGCCGAGCTTGTCGCCCAGAACGCTTTTGATCTCCGTTGTCGCAGCATCGACGATCGGCTGCTCGGTCTTCGAGCTCTTCGGATAGACCATCGACTCGCGGATGACGCCGAGCCGTACGCCTTTGAGCGCGCCCGGCGTTCCAGCGGCCTTGGCGTGGCCGGCGTAGGACGGCAGCACCGAGGACCGCGGCACCGTGGTGAACACGTCGCGCTCGTCGTAGTAGCCTCGCTCCGGGTCCTTCAGCGCATCGAGAATCTTCGCGCAGTCGCCGACCTTGCGCGCATGGATGCCGGCGCGGTCGCAATAAATGTCGGCGCCGATCGCGCCACCGTCGAAGCCGAGCATCGCCTTGTGCGGCAGAATGAGTGCGACCGCGTTGTGATTGGACGGGCCACGGCACGACGCACGGGTCTCCTCACCGAGCGACGCCATCACCAGGTTGGCGCTGACCGAAACGCCGGAGCCCGAGCTCGATCCGAGCGAGGCCGAGCGCGTGGAGTCATAGACATTCGAGGGATTGCCGGCCCAGGTGCTGCGCTGATAGCCGAGCGTCGACGGCAGCACCTTGTCGGGATTGTTCCGCCCACCGGGATCGCCTGCGCGACCGTTGTATTCGGTGTTGACCGCCTTGGCGAAGATGATCGCGCCCTTGTTGCGAAGCTGCTCGACCAGCACGTGGTCGCGCACTGGAAAATCGATGTCGTAGGCAGCGTCGCCACCGCCGGTGGAGCGCATGTCCTTGGTGTCGTACGGATCCTTGAACGAGAACACCACGCCGTACATCGGCATTTTGCCGAAGTCGGGATTATTGCCGAACGCTTTGTCGAGTTCGGCGGCGCGCTCGATCGCATCGGGCTGCTGGCGGAAGAACTCGCACACCGGCGGCGCCCCGGGTGGCAGCGGCCCAAGCGAGGGATGCCTGTCGAACTCGCCCCAGCAGGTCACCGACCGCTCGCCGCGGATGTTCAGAGTGCCGAGCGCGTTGAGCTGGCCGGCGTTGGGAATGCCGACGATCATGCCGAACTGCTGCTGCACGTCAGGCTTCGAAGCATTCGCCTCCATCCGCCCGTACTCGATCGGCGGGCCTTTGTACTTGTCGAGATCGGGCAGGATGGTCGAGGCCTTCACGGTCTGCGTGGGAAACTTGAGCGGGAAGCCGGCGCGCGTCACGCCGGTCGTCGGCGCCACCGCCGCGCCGTCGTGCGTCACCAGCATAGAGGCGACGCCGTTGTAGGCGCGCCCCCGCGCGAGATAGCCCTGCACAACGGCGGTGACCGTAGTTGCACCCGAGCGGATCGCCGCGTGTAGTTCGTCGATCGTTGCTTCTTCAAGGCGAAACGCTTGGGTCTTTCTTTCGATCTTGTCCAGCATCGACCTCTCCATCGGTCATGGCCGGGCTTGTCCCGGCCATCCCGAATCCTGTGCCACGGCCTTGCCATGCGAATCGGGATGCGCGGGCCAAGCCCGCGCATGACGTGGAGGGTATCGGGCTTCCGCGCGAGGCGCTATCGTCGTGCCGCGCGAAACGATGAGGTGGGTGATGAGAAAATTGTCTTTTGCCGTGGCCTGCGCCAGCTTTGCGCTGACCAGCGCCGCTGGCGCGCAGGGCTACCCGAACCGCCCGGTGACCTTCATCGTGCCCTATGGCGCGGGCGGGCCGGTCGACACCATGGCGCGTACGCTGAGCGAGGCGATGCGCTCTTCGCTCGGCCAGCCTATCGTCATCGAGAACGTCACCGGAGCGAACGGCACCATCGGCGTCGGCCGCGCCGTGCATGCCGCGCCCGACGGCTACACGGTGAGCATCGGCAACTGGCCGTCGCACATCACCAACGGCGCGATCTACAACCTCAACTACGACATCCAGAAGGACCTGGTGCCGGTCGCCCGGCTGCCGCAAAACCCTTACATCGCAGTGGTGCGCAAGGATTTTCCAGCCAAGGACTTCAAGGAATTTATCGCATGGCTCAAGGCCAATCCCGGCAAGTCCACTGAGGGAACCGCAGGGCTCGGCTCGGGCCAGCACATCAGCGGCGTTTACTTCCAGAAGATCACCGGCACCAAATTCCAGTTCGTACCATACAAGGCCGGCTCCGCAGAGATCATCCGCGACATCATCGCGGGCCAGATCGATTTCACCTTCGACCAAGCCATCACCTCGCTGTCGCACATCAAGGGTGGCAACGTGAAAGGCTACGCGGTCACCTCGGACAAGCGACTCGACGCCGCCCCTGACATCCCAACCGTGGATGAGATGGGAGCGCCGGGCGTTTACATCTCAACGTGGTACGGCCTGTGGCTGCCGAAGGGCGCGCCGCAGGAAGCGGTCGACAAGCTCGGCACCGCCGCCCGGGCGGCAATGGCCAACCCGGCGGTGCGCAAGCGGCTGCTCGACCTCGGCCAGCAGATTCCCCCGCCGGAGCAGCAAACCGCCGCGGCGCTCGCCGCCTTCACCAAGGCCGAGATCGACAAGTGGCATCCGATCATCAAGGAAGCCGGCATCAAGGTGCAGTGAATCGCCCTGCACCCGCCTTATGAAGTGCGCAACCTCGGCGCAGTGATGCCCG
>Ga0310810_10006168_pt1 | contig 13502 bp, 9 predicted proteins | sample NCmetagenome_FD_207641 | JGI IMG/M metagenome (GOLD analysis project Ga0310810, IMG submission 207641) | Soil microbial communities from experimental microcosm in Duke University, North Carolina, United States - NC | ecosystem: Engineered > Artificial ecosystem > Soil microcosm > Unclassified ... | reverse complement strand
ACGGCGCTCGATCGGTGGCTGCTCGACGGCGCGGCGCGCTTCGCGCACGATCCTCCGCTCGGCGCCGCGCTCGATCGTCTCGCGGCGCACGCCGAAACGCGCCGCTGCCTCGTCCTGCTCGGCGAAATGATCTCCATGCCCGGTCTGGTGGACCGGTTGTCGGAAACGCTCGTCCCGGAGGAACAGCGATGAACTGGCAGGCGTTCTTCCTCGGCTGCTTCGTGATCGGCCTCGCGCTGAGCGCGCTCTCGTTCGCCCTCGGCGCGATGCACGCGCACTTCCATATCCACGTCCCGTGGGCCCACCAGATCCACGGCCACGTGTTCCACACGGGCGGATCGCCCCAGGGGGTCGGCCCGATCAATCTCGCGACGCTGACGGCGTTTCTCGCGTGGTTCGGCGGGACCGGCTACCTGCTCACATCCGAGTTCCGGTGGCTCGCGCTGCCGGCAGTCCTGGCGTCGATCGTGCCGGGCGTCGCGGGCGCCGCCATCGTCTTCTGGGTGATGGCGCATCTGCTCTGGTCGCCGCGCGAAAACATGCAGAGCGCCGATTACCAGATGGTCGGCGTGCTCGGGCGCCTCAGCCAGCCGATCCGCGTAGGCGGCATCGGCGAGCTGGTGTACTCGCATGGCGGGCCGCGTCATTCGTGCGGCGCGCGCAGCGCGGACGGACAGGCGATCGAGAAAGGCGCCGAGGTCGTCGTGACAGCGTACGAGCGCGGCATCGCCTCCGTTCGGCGATGGAGCGATCTGGCGGAAGAGAAGTAGCGAGTCTGGGGGTCCGGCGGGGCGAAACTCCGGAGTGTGGATGCGGAGAGTGATCTCTCCAGGAGGCGGTAGCAAATGGGGCTTCAGGCCATGAATGTCGGGTTCTGGATCGTCGTCGGATTGATGCTGCTGGCGGTGGCGCTGATCGGGTCCTTCCTGGCATCGCTCTATCGCAAGGCGGGCCCTCACGAAGCGCTGATCGTCTACGGCTTCCGCGGCACGCGCATCGTGAAAGGTCACGGCACCGTGATCTTTCCGATGGTCGAGTCGTTCCACGAGCTCTCGCTCGAGTTGATGTCGTTCGACGTGGCGCCCGTGCAGGACCTCTACACGAAGCAGGGCGTGGCGGTGACGGTTGAAGCCGTCGCGCAGATCAAAGTGAAGTCGGACATGCAGTCCATCGAGACGGCGTCCGAGCAGTTCCTCACCAAGACGCCGGAGCAGCGCGAAAGCCTGATCCGGCTCGTGATGGAAGGACACCTGCGCGGCATCATCGGCCAGTTGACGGTCGAGCAGATCGTCAAGGAGCCGGAGATGGTGGCCGAGCGCATGCGCGGCACATGTGCCGACGACATGAACAAGATGGGGCTCGAGGTCGTGTCGTTCACGATCAAGGAAGTCCGCGACAAGAACGAGTACATCGTCAACATGGGCCGCCCAGACGTGGCGCGGATCAAGCGCGACGCCGACGTGGCGGCGGCCGAGGCGGACCGCGACACGGCCATCCGGCGCGCCGTCGCGACGCGGGAAGCGGCGGTCGCCAAGGCGCAGGCGGACCAGGAGCGCGTGCTGGCCGAGACGCTCTCCCTGGCGAAGCAGGCCGAAGCGCAGCGCGACCTCGACATCAAGAAGGCGAACTACGTCGAGACGGTCAAGAAGCAGGAAGCGCAGGCGGACAAGGCCTACGAGATCCAGACCAACGTGATGCAGCAGCAGGTCGTGGCCGAATCGGTCCGCGTGCAGCAGGTCGAGCGCGAGCAGCAGATCAAGGTGCAGGAGGCCGAGATCGTCCGGCGCGAGAAGGAGCTGATCGCGACGGTGTTGAAGCAGGCCGAGGTCGAGCGCCAGCGCATCTCGGTGCTCGCCGAAGCGGAGAAGAGCCGGCTGTCGATCGAAGCCGAAGGCGCGGCGTCCGCCGTGCGCATGCGCGGCGAGGCCGAGGCCGACATCATCTTCAAGAAGGGAGACGCCGAGGCCCGCGCGATGAACGTCAAGGCCGAAGCGTTCCAGGAGTACAACCAGGCCGCCGTCATCGACAAGCTGCTGACGGCGCTGCCGGAGATCATGCAGGCCATCGCGGCGCCGCTCGCCAAGGTCGACAAGATCACGATCGTGTCGACCGGCAACGGCTCGTCGTCCGGCATGCACAAGCTGACCGGCGACATGACGGAGATCGCGGCGCAGGTCCCGGCGCTGTTCGAGGCGCTCTCGGGCACGCCGATGTCGGAGCTGCTGTCGAAGGTGAGGAAGCTCGGAGACAAAGCGCCGCGGCCGCCCGCGGCTGTGTAACCGCGGAACCTCCGGAACCTGCGGAACCGCGGAACAATTCAAAGGAGCAAGCCAATGGCAGTCCTCGAACGCGTCGCAACGCTCGTTCGCGCGAACCTCAACGACTTGATCGACCGCGCGGAGGATCCGGAAAAAATGATCAAGCAGGTGATCCTCGACATGGAGAATCAGCTCCTGCAGGTGAAGACGCAGGTCGCGATCTCGATGGCCGATCAGCACCTCCTGCAGAAAAAGCACGCGGAGCAGGAGGACCGCTCGGCCGAGTGGATGAAGAAGGCGGAGCTCGCGGTGGACCGGCAGCAGGACGATCTGGCCCGCGCGGCGCTGGAGCGCTATCAGAGCTTCACGAAGCTCGCCGAGAGCTACGCGCAGCAGGTCACCGATCAGCGCAATCAGGTCGACACGCTGCGGAAGGCCCTCGAGCAGCTCGAGCAGAAGCTGGCCGAGGCCCGCGCGAAAAGCGATGTGCTGATCGCGCAGCATCGCCGGGCGCGCGCCCTCGAGCGCGCAACCGACGCGCAGCTCGCGATCGCCGGGAAGGGCCCCGCGGCCGGCTTCGACCGGATGCAGCAGAAGGTGATGCGCGGCGAAGCCGTCAGCCAGGCCAAATCGGAGCTCGTCACCGGCGATGTGGATCGGCGGTTCGATGCGATGCAGAAGGAAGACGAGGTCGGGCGTCTGCTCGAGGCGCTCAAGTCCCGCCGCGCGAAGCCGTAGCCGCGGAGTACATCGCAAAACGCCCGGGCGGCCGCCATCGCGGCCGTCCGGCCATCGATCGTTTTCGCGATTCCGGCGCGGCGGCGCGGTGAAGTAAGCTGCGCCTGACATCGACCCATGGTTGGCACCCGACTCGCCCACTACGAGATCGAAGCGATCCTCGGCCGCGGCGGCATGGGGACGGTGTATCGCGCCCGCGACACCCAGCTCGATCGCGTCGTCGCAATCAAGGTGCTGGCCGATTCGACCGGCGACGGCGGCCAGCTCCTGCGCGAAGCGCGCGCGGCCTCCGGTCTGAGCCACTCCGGTATCGTCACCGTCCACTCGATCGAACAGCGCGCCGACACCAATTTCATCGTCATGGAATTCGTGGAGGGACGGCCGCTCGCGGACGCGATTCCATCCGGGGGCCTCCCCATCGCGACGGCCGTCGACTACGCCATCCAGATCGCTGCCGCGCTCGCGGCCGCGCATCGTGCGGGTGTCGTCCACCGCGACATCAAGCCTGCCAACGTGATGATCGCCTCATCGGGACAGGTGAAGGTGCTGGATTTCGGGGTCGCGCGGCGCGTTCGGATCGATCCGGAAGAGGCCACTCGCGCGGCGACCTTCCAGGGGACCGTCGCGCCGCCCGGTTCGATCGTCGGCACGGTCGGGTACATGGCGCCCGAGCAGATCGCGGGCGAGAGGGCGTACGCGTCGTCGGACGTGTTCGCCTTTGGCGTCCTCCTGTATCAGATGTGCACCGGCTCGCGCCCGTTCGCAGGCGACACTATGTGGTCCGTGATGGACGCCACGGTCCATCGCGAGCCGCGCGCGATCACGGCTCTCAGGCCGGACGTTCCGCCGGCGCTCGCGGACATCGTGGAGCGCTGCCTCGCGAAGAATCCGGCCGCTCGCTATCAGTCGGGCGAGGACGTGCTCGCGGCGCTGCTGGATTTCCAGAAGGCGACTTCGCCCGGCCTCCGCGTCCGCTCGCGTCGCTCGAGCGCGATTGCGATCACCGCGGCGATTCTCCTGGCCTCGGCGGGCGTTGGTGCAATCCTGTGGGCCCGCGCGCGCGAACAGCGCCTGACGTCGGCGAGATCCGCGGTGGCGAAGATCGCGCGACTGGTGGATGCCGGTGACGCCGTAGGGGCGTATCGGCTCGCGACGCAGGAGCTTGCACGCAATCCTGGCGATCCGGACCTGCAGGCGGCGCTTGGCGCCGTCGCGAGACCCATGCAGATCGTCACAGACCCGGTGGGCGCGGAGGTGGCGTTCCGGGCGTACGACGGCGCGGACGCCGGATGGATTTCGCTGGGTCGCACGCCGCTGTCCGAGACGGCGCGGGTCCCGTTCAATCAACTCCGATGGCGCATCACAAAGGAGGGGTACGCACCGCTGGAGGCGTCGCCGAACGAGGGCATATACCGGTTCGAGCTCGTGCGCCTGAACTCGTCGCCGCCTGGCATGATGCACGTGCCGGCAGGCACATTCGACCTCGAGAGCAACAATCGCAGCGTTGCGATGCGCGAGTTCTGGATCGATCAGTACGAGGTGACGAACCGGCAGTTCAAGGAGTTCGTCGATCGCGGCGGCTATGGCCAGCGTCAGTATTGGCCTCACCCGATTTTCGAAGACGGCCGCGAACTGTCATGGGACGAAGCAATGACGCGGTTTCGTGACACGACGGGTCGTCCAGGGCCGTCGACCTGGGAACTGGGAACGTTTCCCGACGGCCAGGCGGACTATCCCGTCAGCGGCGTCAGTTGGTACGAGGCCGCCGCGTACGCCTCGTTCGCCCGCAAGTCGCTGCCGACCGCGTACCATTGGTACAAGGCCTCCGGCGCGTTCGGGATTTTCTCGGAGATCCTGCCCCACAGCAATTTCTCCGGCAAGGGCACCGCCAGAGTAGGGAGCTACAACGGGCTCGGACCGTACGGCACCTACGACATGGCGGGCAACGTCAAGGAATGGTGCTGGAACGAGGCGACACCGGGCAAGCGCTATGTCCTGGGAGGAGCCTACAACGACGCGGCCTACCAGTTCCGCGATCAGGATGCGCGCCCCGCGATGGAGCGCGCGGCGGGGTTCGGCTTCCGGTGCATCAAGCAGGACACGCCCATCGAGGCGAAGCTTCTCGAGCCGATCGTCTCGTTCGAACGCGATCCCGCGACGCTGAAACCGGTGGACGATGCGGTGTTTGCCGCCTATCGCCGGCTCTACGATTACGATCCGACGCCTCTCGAGGCGAGCGTCGAATCCGAAGACGCGAGCGATCCCAACTGGACGACGCAGCGCGTCTCCTTCCGCGCCGCGTACCAGAACGAACGCGTGCCCGCCGTGATGTTCGTTCCCAAGTCGGGACGTCCTCCATATCAGGCGGTCGTGTACTTTCCGGGGTCGGACGCCGTCAGGCTGCGGTCCAGCCGATCGCTGTACCTGCTGTGGGTCGAGTTCCTCGTGCGCAGCGGGCGTGTCGTCATCTTCCCGATTTATCAGCAGACCTACGAGCGGCGGACGGAAGCGAGGCCGACGGGCCAGAACGCGCTGCGGGAGATCGGGATTCAGCGCGCGCAGGATCTCCGGCGGGCCGTCGACTATCTTCAGAGTCGGCCCGATATCGACCACGAAAAGATCGCGGGGTATGGCCTCAGCCTTGGCGCGCAGTTGATGCCCGTCTTCCTCGCCGTCGAGCCGCGCCTGAAGACCGGCGTGCTGCTGTCCGGCGGCTTCGAGACGTGGAACATTCCGCCGGAGATGGACCCGGTGAACTTCGCGTCGCGCGTCCGGCAGCCGGTCCTCATGGTGAACGGACGCGAGGATTTCGATCTGCCATATCAGACCGCGCAGGTGCCCCTGTTCAAGATGCTCGGCACGCCGGCCGCGGACAAGCGGCATGTCGTCCTCCAGGGAGGCCACATCCCGCCGCAGCCGCAGCCCGTTTACAGGGAGATTCTGGACTGGCTGGACAAGTACCTGGGGCCGGTCCGCTAGACCTCACTTTTGTCACAGCGGCGACGTCGGTCCTTATATAGTCTGGTTCCTGCTGCCTTGAAACCATTTCCATTGATTCGCCTCTGGCTCGCGGTCGCCGCGCTCACGACAGCCGGCGCGTTCATCTTCGCCTACCGCAGCATCCGCCAGAGCGAACTGTCGAACGCCGGCGTCGATCACACCCAGCAGACGCTGACCACGCTGGTCTCTCTCGAGGCGGCCACGGGCGACTTGATCTTCGCGTCGAGCGACGCGGCGATCGATCGCGCCGCGGCGGCGGCGCGGCAGCGCGTCGACGATCTGGCCACGGTGACGCCGGGGAACCAGCAGTCGCGCCTCCAGGCTCTGCGCCGCGAGATCGACAGTGTCGTCCAAACACGTCACGGCGGCAGCGGCCACGACGCGTCTTCTCGCGCCGAAGCCGTCGTGCCCCAGAGCCTGTCGCGCCTCCTCCGGGACCTGCGCGCCGATGAACTGAAACACCTGACCGATCACGTGACGGACGACACCCGGACGTCGCGGCGGCTGAGGAAGATCCTCGCGATGGTCACCGCGGGTTCCGCCACGCTGCTCGTGTGGGTCTTCGGCCTCGTCGTGCGCGACGAGCGGAAACGCCGGGAGGTCGAGACCATTCTGCGCCGCGCCAACGAGGAGCTCGATTCCCGCGTCTCGACCCGCACGGCCGAATTGAACGAAGCCTTGAGCCGCGAGCAGTCGCTTCGGCACGACGCCGAATCGAGCAACCGGCTGAAGGACGAATTCCTGATGACGGTCTCTCATGAGCTGCGAACGCCGCTCAACGCGCTTCTCGGATGGGCGGACATGCTGCGGCTGGGGATCGTTCCGCCGGATCGCCAGGCCCGCGCGGTGGACGCCATCTATGACAATGCGAGGCGGCAGAACCAGTTGATCGGCGATCTGCTCGACACGGCGCGCATTCTCACGGGCAAGCTGCGGATAGAGCCTGTCGCCGTCGATCTCGCGCAGATCGTCCGCGACGCCGTGGCCGTCGTCGCCCCCGCCGCCGAGGCCAAGGGGCTTCGGCTCGAGGTCGACATCGATCCCGGCATGGGCGCGCTCGTTGGCGATCCCGGGCGTCTTCAGCAGATTGTCTGGAACCTCGTCTCGAACGCCGTGAAATTCACGCCGCAGGGAACCGTCTCGGTGCGGGCCGGCCTGACTGACGCCGGCCGCAACGTGCAGATCGCCGTCGCGGATACAGGGCAGGGCATTCATCATGATTTCCTGCCGCACGTCTTCGAACGATTCCGCCAGGAGAAGACCGGCACCACGCGCCCGCACAGCGGATTGGGCCTCGGATTGGCGATCGTGCGGCAGCTCGTGGAACTGCACGGCGGAACGATTCGCGCCGACAGCGACGGCGAGGGACGCGGCGCGACATTCACCGTGAATCTTCCCGCCGCTCGCAGGGACGCGCTCGACCGGGCGCTCCCCGGCGACGCCGCGACGCCGGCGCAGCCGAACGACATGCCGTCGCTCGACGGCGTCCGCGTGCTCGTCGTGGACGACGACGTCGCGGCCCGCGAAATGGTGACCGCAGCGCTCACGCACTGCGGCGCGCGCGTGGCCTCGGCGGCATCCGCGGCCGAGGCGAGATCGGCGCTCGCGGAAAACGGCTGCCACGTTCTGCTCGTCGACATCGCGATGCCGGGAGAAGACGGATACGCCTTGATGCGCGATCTCAGGATCCGCGGGCTGCGGCTGCCCGCGGCGGCGCTGACCGCGCAGGCGCACGATGCGGATCGCGTGCGCGCGCTCAATGCCGGGTTCACCGTGCACATCTCCAAGCCTATCGGCGCGCGCGATCTCGCGGATGCCGTAGCGGGCCTGGCCCGCGGCGCCAGCGCTCCCAGCTAGTACGGTTTCCGGTCTTACTTCTCGCGTAATTCACTGCCGCATTTCGTCGATCGCCGCCGATCGCAGCAGGCCAATAGGCGCGTGGACTTCGCGCCGGCCGCCCCGGAAATTCCGGACATTCGCTTCTCGATCGACAACCACTTGCGTCGATGCGGATGCCGCAGCGAACCGGTCACATCTCTTGCATATCACCCGGTCGCTCGAACATCACATCGACATACATTGCAGGTGGCGCAGAAGCATCATGGACGTCGTTACGCGGGAAGTCGAACGGGAAGAAGCGGAAAACACGGAGACGGCGTTCACGCGCCTTCTGGACTGGCTGGACGACGGGACGGACTCGGGCGGCGAGACGTACCTCGAAATGCGCCGTCGGCTCGTGGCGTACTTCGATCGGCGAAACCGTCCTGCCGCAGATGCGCTGGCAGACGAGACGTTCGATCGAATCAGCAGGACCCTGGAAACATCGTCTATCGCCGTCACGCCTCCGGCGCGTTACTGCTATGTGATCGCCCGGTTCGTCCTGCTCGAGGACGTCCGGCGTGAACGGCGGAGCGTCCCGTTCGACGAGGCGCGGTCGACAATCCCGATCGAATTCACGGCGGGCGCCCGCGAGGCCGACGCCGTCGCGCGGGACCGCCGCCTCGAGTGCCTCGATCGCTGCCTGGTCAAATTGAAGCCCGAGCAGCGGGAGCTGGTCATCGAGTACTACCGCGACGCGAAACGGCAGCGAATCGATCGACGGCGGGAGATGGCAAGCCGGATGGGCATTTCGATGAACGCTCTGGGCATTCGTCTGTGCCGCATCCGAGGCAGCCTGGAGGCGTGCATGGGCGCCTGCTCCAGGCGCCGATGAAAGATTTCGCCGAAACAGTCCTATCGAACGAAAGGCCGTTCTGCTCAGGATGGACATATCCCTGTCTGGACAATCGGTTGCGGGCGATCGGCGGCTGATCCGCTATCTGCTGGGGGCCCTCCCGGACGAGGAAGCGGAGCGTTTGGACGAGCAAAGCATTGTGGACGAGGGCATGGCGGCCCGGCTGCGCATCCTCGAAGACGATCTGGTGGACGCGTACGTGAGCGGAGCGCTCAGCGGCGAAACGCTGGAGCGGTTCGAGTCCTATTACCTGGCGTCGCCGCGGCGGCGTGAGAAGGTGGCGTTTGCGAAGCGGCTTCTTGCGGCCGTGGATCGGGCGTCGGCGTCCCCGACGCCGCCGGCGCGTGTTGTGGCGCCAGCCGCCGCGCCGGCTGCGCGCGCCTCGACCCCTCGCGAGACGCCGCGTGTACGCCGCGCCTGGTTCGCATGGCCGGTCGCCGCCGCCGCGCTGCTCGCTCTTACCTGTGGGACGCTGTTTTTCGAGGACGCGCAGCTTCGGCGCGGCTTGGGTGAAGCGCAGCGCCTGGGTGCCGCCGCCAACGAGCGCGCCCGGCTGTTGACGCAGCAGCTCGACGCGCGGCAGGCGGAGAATGCCGCGATGACGCAGCAACTGGCTCGCATCCGCACGGCGGAGCCGGTTGCGGCGATCGCCCTCGTGCTGCAGCCCCAGACCCGCGGCGCGGATGCCGTCCCGCTGATCGCGGTGCGGACCGGCGGCGGCGATGTGTCGCTCGACCTGCAGATCGAAACCGGCGGGTTCGATCGCTATCAAGCCTCGCTCAAGGATCCCGCGACCGCTCGAATCCTCTGGCGAAGCCAGATGCTCGGTCCGCGCGCCACGGCACGGCTGTCGGTTGTTCGTGTCGCGATCCCTGCGAATCTGTTGAAGAAGCCGCAGCACTACTCGCTGGATCTTTTCGGGCGCCGCGGCGCCGATGCGCCGGCGATCGTCGGGAGCTACGCCTTCCAGGTGGTGCCGCAGTAGTGCGCAACGCTATCGTCTCTACAGCGGCGGCCCTCTGTGCGCTGACCGTCCTCCTCTCCGCCGACGCTGAATTCCGGGATCAAGCGGATGCCATCCTGCTGCAGGCCGGCGGGGCCGTCGAACGGCCGCTCGCGCGCGGAGAAGAGCATCCGTATCGGCTCGTCCTGACGGCAGGCGAATTCGCACGCGTGACTGTCGAGCAGAAGGGAATCGACGCGGTCGTGTCGGTCCGCGATCCTGACGGAAACGCGATCGGGGATTTTCAGGACGAGATTCGGCGCGACGGCGAGGAGCACGTCGAAGTCGTCGCGTTGACGCCGGGCGTCTATTCCGTGACGGTGAAGCCGGCCGAGGGCGTGGTTGCGCCGGGCGAGTACGCGATTCGTCTCGCGGAGCGCCGTACAGCGACCGACGCCGATCGCGTCATGCAGGAGTCGCGGTCGCTGCGTACCGCCGGCCGGCGGTTGGAGCAGACCGGCAGATTTGGAGATGCCGCGCCGCTGCTCGAAAAGGCCCTGCGCCTTGGCGAGTCGGTGAGAGGTCCGCATGACGTCTACGTCGCGGAGGTCGTGTTCGAGCTGGCGGGCAACGCGCTCGACCGGCGCGACGACACTGGAGCCCGCGCCTTCTACGAGCGCGCGATCGCGACATTCGACGAAGCATGGGGCGCGTCCCACCCGTACGCGGCCATGGCCCGATCGCGCCTGGGCCTCGTGTACCATCGCGCCGGCCAACCGCAGAAGGCCGAGTCCCTCGTGCGGGACGCGCTGGCCACCATCGAGCGGTCGCTTGGTCCGGAACATCCGTGGTTCCTGCAGTCCCTCGTGACGCTTGGCAACCTTCGCGAGAGCGCCGGAGACTTCAAACAGGCCGAGGAGATCGAGCGCCGCGCGCTCGACACGCTGGAAAGGACGCATCAGACCGGCACCCTGCTCGAGGCCACGCTGCTGAACAATCTGGCGGACATCCGCCGGCAGCAGAACGACTACGCCGCCGCCGAGCCGCTCTTCCGGCGCTCCCTCGCGTTGGGCGAGGCCATCTATGGCGACAGCCTGTTCGTGTCGACGGCCCTGCAGAACCTGGGGATCATCGCCCGCGAGCGAAAAGACTACGCCGCCGCGCTGGCCTACGACACGCGCGCGCTGGCCATGCGGGAGCGGCTGGTCGGCGCCGATCATCCAACCGTCGCCGGGCTGCTCAACAATCTGGCCACCGTCTATCGGGCCACGGGCGACAATCGCCGGGCGCTCGAGATCCACTTCCGCGCTCTGCGCCTCTGGGAGCAGACGATGGGGCCTTACGCGCGGGAGGTGCTGTTGTCGGTCGGCAACATCGCGCGGACCTATGCCGCGATCGGCGAGGTGACGCATGCGCTTGCGTTCCAGCGGCGCGCCGACGCCATTCTCGAAGCGCAGATCGGGCTCTATCTCGCCGGCGGATCCGAGCGTCAGAAGCTGGCGTTCGTGCGCAGCGTCGCCGAACGCACGGATCGGACCGTCTCTCTGCACCTCAATCAGGCGCCCGCCGATCCCGACGCGGCGTCGCTCGCCGCGCTCGTGCTCCTTCAACGCAAGGGGCGGGTTCAAGACGCCATGACCGACCTGTTCGCCGCGGTGCGACAGCGGGTCGCCGATCCCGGCGATCGCGCGCTGATGGATCGGCTGAAGGAAACCGCCTCCCAGCTCGCGCGCGTGGCGTTGAATGGATCTGCGTCCGGAAGCGCCGGGGCCGACGCGGATGCGATCACGCAGATCGAGGCGCGCAAGGAGCAGCTCGAGGCCACGCTCAGCGAACATAGCGCGGAATTCCGGACGCAGATCGGGCCGGTCACTGTCGAGAGCGTCCAGGCGGCGATGCCCGCCGACGCGGCGCTGCTGGAATTCGCCGTGTTCCGGCCGTTCGATCCCGAAGCCGAACGGAACGACGACGCCTACGGTCCGCCCCGCTACGCGGCCTACGTGATTCACAAGCACGGCGCGCCGGCCGGCGTCGATCTCGGCGCCGTCGAAGACATCAATCAGCTGATCATCAGCCTGCGCGATGCCGTTCGGGATCCGGCGGACGCCGACGTGAAGGCTCGCGCCCGCGCGCTCGACGAAAAAGTGATGCGGCCCCTGCGCGCGCGCCTCAACGGCGCGACCCATCTGCTCATCTCGCCGGACGGCAGCCTGAACCTCGTGCCGTTCGAAGCGCTGGTCGACGAGCGCGGCCGCTACCTGATCGAGCGATATTCCACGAGCTATCTCACGAGCGGCCGCGACTTGCTCCGCATGCAGATTCACCGCGGCGTTCCAGGGCGCTCGGTCATCGTCGCGGATCCGCTCTTCGGCGAGCCCGCGGTCGCGGCGGACTCACGGCTCCCGGCTGCGGCGTCGCCGGCGGGACGACGATCGGTGACGGTCGGCGCCGACATGGCAACTCTCTATTTCGCTCCGCTGTCGGCGAGCGGCGCCGAGGCCCGGGCGATCAAGTCGCTCTTCCCCGACGCGGCGCTCCTCACGGGCCGTCGCGCGACCAAGGCGACGCTCGAGCGCGTCAGCGGGCCGCGCATCCTGCACATCGCGTCGCACGGGTTCTTCCTGAACGATGTTCCGGTTCAGAACCCGCTGTTGCGATCGGGCCTGGCGCTCGCGGGCGCCAATCTCGGCGGCGGCGGCCACGGGGATGGCATCCTGACCGCGCTCGAAGCCGCCGGCCTCGACTTGTGGGGCACCAAGCTCGTGACGCTCTCGGCGTGCGACACGGGCGTCGGTGAAGTCCGCAACGGCGAGGGCGTCTACGGTCTTCGCCGCGCGTTCATCCTCGCCGGAGCCGAGACGCTCGTCATGAGTCTCTGGCCCGTCAGCGACGTCGTCGCGCGCGACACGATGGTGGCCTACTACGCGCGCCTGCGAACCGGCCTGGGGCGCGGCGACGCTCTCCGGCAGGCGAAGCTCGCGCTCCTGAAACGGACCAGTCTGCGGCATCCCTATTACTGGGCTGGCTTCATCCAGTCCGGCGACTGGACGGCCCTCAACCGCGCAAACTGAAAGATTCCCGCTCGTTCCTGCCTAAGAGGTTGAACACCGGCGCGGGCCGGACATCGAACGAGGTCGGAATGGTGCTGCTCGTCTTCGGCTGGATCCTCGTCGCTATCGCTGCGGGCGCCAGGATCGGCGTGCTTCACCGCCGGCTGCGGGCGCTCGAAGCGCAGACGATCACCGACCCGCTGACGGGCGCGTTCAATCGTCGTCACCTGGACGTGCGGCTCGCCGCGGCCGTCGAGCGCCGCCGCCGCTCGGGCGAAAGAGCGTCGCTCCTCCTGTTCGATATCGATCGCTTCAAGGACATCAACGACGCCGTCGGCCACGTCGAAGGCGACCGCGTGCTGAAGACGCTGGTCGCGCTGGTTGCGGAACGGCTTCGCAAGCTGGACGCGGTATTCCGGATCGGCGGCGAGGAATTCGCGCTGCTGCTCGCGGGCGCCAGGTTTGGCGACGCGCTGCGCGTCGCCGAGACCCTCCGCGGCCTCGTGTCGGACGCCGGGCTCGTGGACGGCCGGCAGGTCTCGATCAGCGTCGGCGTGAGCGAGCTCAGCCTCGGTCACTCGGTCCGCGAATGGATCGAAGAGGCGGACGCGGCGCTGTATCGCGCGAAGCGCGCCGGCCGCAACCGCGTCGACGGCGGTCGCGCCGGGCCGCCCGAGAGCGCGTGCGAGCGGATAACCGAAAGGCAGATACGCGTGCCAGTGAGGATTTCCTGATATGGCGAACGAACACTCCAGACAGCTTGCCCACCGTCTCGAACA
>Ga0310810_10006167_pt1 | contig 13503 bp, 9 predicted proteins | sample NCmetagenome_FD_207641 | JGI IMG/M metagenome (GOLD analysis project Ga0310810, IMG submission 207641) | Soil microbial communities from experimental microcosm in Duke University, North Carolina, United States - NC | ecosystem: Engineered > Artificial ecosystem > Soil microcosm > Unclassified ... | reverse complement strand
GAACACGGTGGGATCCTGGATCATCCGCAGCGACTCGCGCATGCCAAACGCCGTCTGCTGGTGTACGACAACCGTTGCGATCAGCACCGCGATCACGATCGCGAACTGCAGCGCCACGAGCCCCTCGCGCACGCCGCTCTGCAGCCGGCCGGTCGAGCGTGCCTTCGTGATCAAGCTCGGCCGGAACGACGCGAGCACGAACGCGGGATAGGTCCCGGCGAGCACCGTCACCGTGACGAGGAGCGCGACGATGCCGCCAAGAAATGTCGGAGTGAGCAACGTGTGCCACTCGATGGTTCGATTCAGGAACGCGTCGAGCGCTGGCAGCGCCGCGATCGCAAACGCCACGCCAAGCGCTGTCGCGACGACGACGTGCACGAGCACCTCGGTCATGAACTGCGCGAACAGTGCGCGCCGGTTGCCACCGCATGCCTTTCGTACGCCGACCTCGACTGACCGGCGCAGCGCAAGCGCCGTTCGCAGCGTCACGAAGTTGATCGCCGCCGCAAGCACGATGAGCGCGCCGATGCCGATCGCGCCGTAGAGCCGGCTGTAGTCCTCGCTGTCCGGCAACGCGCGCTCCCGCGCGCTGAGATGGATCGACTGGACATGCCTCACGATCAGCGGCCAAATCTCGCTCGCGGCTCGGCCGCCGGCCGCGGGCTGCGAATGGCGGTCCGGCAACGTGCGAATGCTCTCGCGCAGCGGCTCGATCGACTCGCCGCGCTTGAGCAGCGCGTAGGTGCGGAAGCCCCAGCTTTTTCCACCGACCACCGTCATCGGTCGAGCATCCTGGTCGACGATCGGCGAGTCCTCGGAGTGTCCCGCGACGAGCAGGTCGAGACTCAAGTTCGTGTTCGACGGCAAGTTCTCGATCACGGCCTTGACACTCATCGGCCGCTTGCCCTCGAACAGCAAGGTCTCGCCGATCGGGTTCGACCGGCCGAAATATTTTTCCGCAAGGCGGCGCGTGAGCACGAGTGTGTCGGGCTCGTCGAGCGCGCCCTTCAACGTGCCCGCGACGACCGGGAACTGCAGCACGTCGAACACGCTCGAGTCCGCCCACATGAAGGTTTCGCTGAACTCTTGCGCACCGCGCTTGAAGAAGCTGGCTTGGCGCCACAGCCGCGTGACCGCCTCGAACTGCGGAAAGTCGGACGCAATCCAATGGCCGACATCCGACGGGCTGCCATCCGTCACACCGCCGTCCGGGGCGGGAACGGAGAACAGATAAACGCGGTCGCTATCGGCGAGCCAGGCGTCGTAGGTGAACTCGTCGTGCACGTAGAGGCTGATCAGAAGCGCCGCGGCGAGACCGATCGCGAGCCCCACGATGCTGATCAGCACAAACGGGCCCGCACGCGGCACGCTGCGCGCCGCGAGGCGGAGGTAATTGCCGATCATCTGTGCACTTCCGTTCGACGAGTCGGCGCTACTGTCGCTCGCGGGAATCGCCGCACACCCGCGAAGTGACTCGCCTACTCTTCCTCGAGCTTGCGCGGCGGCATGTCCTCGGGCCGGTCGGTCCACTTCATCTCGGGCCACACGTGCACGCGCGACTTGAAGCGCCACCCGTCCGCGGTTTTAACGAGCGTGTCCTCGTAGCCGCCTTCCCAGTGGATCGGGTCGCCGTACTTCGTCGTCTTGTTCTGGATCGTGAGCAGCGTCGAGGTGGCCTTCGCGCCCTCGGCCGTCGGCGCGACGAAGAGATTTGCGACGATGTGATACTCGGGGTTCGGCAACGGCGGACGGCACATGCCGTTTGGCCCGGCGCCGCCCGCGCGCGCGAGCTGGTCGCGGCCCTTGAACCACCATTTCACGCCGCTGCCCCAAGTCGACGACACGCCGAACTGCGCGTCGTTCGTGTACATGTTCGCGTAGTCGTTGCCGTTGTTCGTGCAGTTCTCGAGTATCCGCGAGTAGCCGTCGATCAGCTGGCGAATGTCGACGTAGTCCTGCGCGTCGAGCTTCGGTCCGCGCTGCGCGATCGCATTGCCGATCAGCAGGCCGGCGCCGAGCGCCGCGGCCGCGAGCCCAAGCGAGGTTTTGTTGATTTTGTTCATGAATTTGCTCATGGGTTTGTTTATGGATTGGGTGGCGGCGCCTGAATCAGAACGACGAACAAGTCGTTGGGGTCGCGCACCACCGCGACCTTGATCGTGTTCGGACCGGCCGGTAGATCCATCGACTTGCCGCCGGTCGTCTGCACCGTGCCGCCCGCCTGCTTCAGCGCAGCGATCGCCGCGTCGACGTCGCGCACTTGGAGCTGGATTCGCGTGGAGCCCGGGTCCTGGATCCGGCCATGAACCGTCTTGCGGTCGATGTCCTTGAAGTCCATCGGCTCGAACACGAGGCCGGTCGTCGGTACTTGAAGCATTGCGGCCCGGTACTGTCCCTCGCGCATGCCTAGACCTGCGAGCACGCCGGAGTCGTCGCGGAAGCTCGGTGCGAGCGTCATGTTCATGCCGAGAGCGTCGCGGTAAAGGTGCATCGCCTTGTCGACGTCGTCGACGATCAGCCGCACGCGCACGCCGATCACGTTCGCGCTCGCGGGCGCTTGGGTCTCGGGCAGCGGATCGAGCTGCGCGAGCTCGACGAAGTGGCCGTCGGGATCTTTCACGACGGCCATGCGCGCCGGATGCGCGCCGCCGGGAACCGTCATCGCCATTCCGCCGCGAGTGAGCACCGGCGCGCCGACCGCCTTGACCTTTACGAGCGCCGCGTCGATGTCGCGCACGAGCACGATTAGCACAAACGCGCCCGGGTCTTGCAGCCTTCGATCGAGCGGCTTGCCGCCGGCGCCTGACACCTCGACGATCTCGACCCCGGTACGCGACGCGGGCGGGCGCGCAATCTGGTAGCGCAGCTTCGCTTCGGGCGGCAGGCCGAACATGTTCATCAGCGGCGCGGTGCCGGTCGCCTCGCCCGGCGCGCCCATGGTCTCGAAGCCGAGCCCGTCGCGATAGAACGCGAGCGCCTTGTCGAGATCGGCGACGATCGGGCTGAACCAGTTGCCGTTGCCGACGATCAGGCCCGTGGGTGCGGGACCGGCCGGCGGGGCTTGCTGAGCGGGTGATTGCGACGGAGCCTGCGCCTGGGCGAGCCCGGCGATCGACAGAGCCACGAGCAGCATCGACGTTCTTTTCATTGTTCGTTCCTTAGTCCGACGAAAGCGCACGCATGCGCGAGTGCTCACGGCGCCGGCACGATCTCGATGCGGTCGCCGATGTAGGAGCCAATCCAAAAGGTCTTGCCGACTTCGGCCGCGACGGTGCCGGCCGCGAAGCCCGGCGCGTCCTCGCGGTTCAGCAACTCGCTTACGGCGAGCGTCATCGGATCGATCCTCACGGCGATCCAGCGGCCCTGGCCCTGCCCGACCGCGATCAGCGTCTTGTCGTCGTCGGCCCAGTGGATGTTGTCGACCCTGAAGCCGAGCTTCACCTCGTCGCGGCTGACCTTCTTGTCCCCGCGCGACAAGCGAACGAACGACTGGCTGCCCCAGGCGGCCATGTAGATCGTCTTGCCATCCTTCGACAGCTCGACGCCGTTCGCGCCGGCGGCTTCGCTGCCGGGCACCTTCTGCCACTTGCCGTTCGGATGCCACTCCCAGAGCTCGCCGTTCTTTTCGCCGTTGCTCATCTTCGTGCGCGCGTCCGCATCCGCGCCTCGCGCGAGAAAATTCGTCGTGATGAATCCGCCGTCTTGGAAGCCACGCACCGAGTTGAGGCCGATCGGCTCTGGCGCAATCACGCATCCGACCCAAGTGACTTGCGGCACGTCGCCGCGTATGTCGACGTTGAACATCTCGATCGCTTCGCGGTCGCCGTGGCCGACCGCGAGCAGACGCTCGACCGGCCCGCCGACGTTGTACAGCCAGAGGCCGTGAGTCGTGAACTTCTGCGGATTCGGCGGGCCCGGGCAGTCCTTGTAGAGCCGATCGTCGCGAGCGTTTTTCGAGGTTGCGGACGGATACACTTTGGTCACGCTGCGGTCGCTCGCGCGGATCGCTGCGAGGCCGCCACTACCCGACATCGACGAGGCGATCACCCACTTGCCGTTGGCCATGACCTCGAGGTCCTCTGGCCCCGTCTGCGTTCCGGTGCACGCAAAGTTGCTGTCGTTCGCCGGGCACGGAGGCCGAGCCGGTGCGGCAGGTGGTTGCGCAGAGAGATTCGAGGACGCGAGCAGAAGCGACGCGAGCGCGAGCGGCGTGACGATTCGCACGAGAGTTCCCCCAAACAAAGTTCGCTCAGCCGCCGCGGGCCGTCCCTCGGCCGCGTAACGACGTGACGCGTTCCAGCGCCTCACCGTAGAGCGGACGCTGCAACGCGTCAACTCGCGGCGCTTGCCACCGCCGCGCGTTCCTTTTATACACGTGCGCAACAACGACGATTGACTTCGGGGGGATCATGAACGTTCGCGTCGCCGCGTTGCTCGCCATTGCCGCCCTGCCCGCAGCGCACGGGCTCGCGCAGTCCGCGACGCAGCCTCTGAAGAATCTGCCCGATCCGTACGAAGCGCCGATTCCGCATTGGGGGAACTTCGCGGACGGTCATCCATGGGGCTCGTCCGCCGGCGTCGAGATCGGTCCGCGCGGCGCAATCTGGGCGATCGATCGCTGCGGCGCGAACAGCTGCGAGGATTCGCCGATCGCGCCAGTGAATCGGCTCGACCTCGCGACCGGCAAGCCCATGCAGAGCATCGGCGCGGGGCTATTCGTATTTCCGCACGGCCTGCACGTCGACCGCGACGGCAACATCTGGGTCACGGATGCGCAGAGCAGCAAGGACGGCAAGAAGGGCCAGCAGGTCGTGAAGCTCGCACCTGACGGTCAGGTGCTGATGCGGCTCGGCACCGCAGGCGTCGCGGGCGGCGGCCCCGACCACTTCCAGGAGCCGTGCGACGTGATCACTGCGCCGAACGGCGACATCTTCGTCGCCGATGGGCACTCCGGGCTGCGCGCGGACGCGGCGCCCGATTACATCACCCGGATCGTGAAGCTCTCGAAGGACGGTAAGTTCATCAAGGCCTGGGGCAAGCTCGGCACGGGCCCGGGCGAGTTCCACAGCCCGCACGCGCTCGCGATGGATTCGCAGGGTCGGCTGTTCGTCGCGGACCGCGGCAACTCGCGGATCCAGATATTCGATCAGGACGGAAAGTTCATCGCGCAGTGGCCCCAGTTCGGACGGCCTAGCGGCCTCTACATCGACGCGAAGGATACGCTCTACGCGATCGACGCGGACTCGAGCCCGATGACGAACACCGCGGGCTGGACGAAGGGCGTTTGGATCGGCAGCGCGAAGGACGGTAAGGTCACTGCGTTCGTGCCAGGCCACAAGACCGACGACGGCAACGGCGCGGCGGGCGAAGGAGTGGTGACCGACGCCGCCGGCAATCTGTACACGGCCGAGAACGTGCTGCGCGGGATCACGAAGTACGCACAGAAGCACTGAGCAGCGGCCCTGCGACCTTTTGCGACCCGACCGCATCGTAGGGTCATGAACACATCGACCTCGGCGCCTCGCCGCCGCCTCCCCTCGCTCGACAGCATCCGCCAAGACTTCCGTTACGCACTTCGCACGTTGCGCGGGAGCCCGGGATTTACGGCGATCGCGATCCTGACGCTCGCGCTTGGGCTAGGCGCGAATACCGCGATCTTCAGCCTCGTGAGCGCCGTGCTGCTCAAGCCGCTGCCGTTCGCGGAGCCGAGCCGGCTCGTGCTTCTCTGGGAAGACTTCACAGCGATCAAGGGCCCCGATCGCGTCGAGCCCGCGGCGGCCACGGTCGTCGAATGGAAGCGGCGCACGAGCTCGTTCGAGGGAATCGCGATGCTCGCGACGCAGCCGTACAACCTCACGGGTGACGGCGAGCCCGAGCGCCTCCAGGGAGTGCGCACCGACACGAACCTGTTCGCGCTGCTCGGCTTGCACCCGATCCTCGGCCGCACGTTCGTGGCAGACGACGAAGGAGCCGACGCGCCGCCCGTGGTGGTGCTGAGCGAGCGGCTCTGGGCGCGCCGCTTCGCCGCGGACCCGGCGCTGATCGGCAAGACGATCGTGCTCGACGGGCTCGCGCGCACAGTGATCGGCGTCGTGCCGCAAGACTTTCGCTTTCCGAACACCGACACGTCGCTCTGGGTGCCGGCCGCGTACTCGCCCCCGGAGCTCGCGAACACGAACGCATACAACTACTACGCCGTCGCGCGCCTACGCCCCGGCGTCGATCTCGGCGCCGCTCAGGCCGAGCTCGACGCGGTCGCGCTCGCGCTGCAGAGCGAAAGGCCGAACGGTGCCGGCCAATCGAAGTTCACGGTCGCGCGCCTGCAGGAGCACCTCGGGCGCGAGGTGCGGCCGACGTTCTACATGCTCCTCGCCGCGGTCGCGACGATCCTGCTGATCACCTGCGCGAACGTGGCTAACTTGCTGCTCGCACGCGGCACGCAACGCAACAAGGAGCTCGCGGTGCGCAAAGCGATCGGTGCAGCCGGCGCGCGCGTGCTGCGCCAGCTGCTCACCGAGAGCGCCGTGCTCGCGACGGGCGGCGTTTTGCTCGGCGTCGCGCTCTCGACGCTCGCGTTCGCTTATCTCGCGCGCCTCGTGCCGCGGATGTTTCCGGTCGGCTCGGGTCTCGCGATCGACTGGCGCGTGCTTGGGTTCGCGATCGCGCTCGCCGTGCTCACCGTGCTGTTGTTCGGCGCTGGTCCGGCATTGATCGCATCCCGTCGCGGCTTCAACGATGCGCTGCGCTCGGGCGGCGCGAGCGTAGCGCGGCGCTCCGGCCGGATGCGCAACGGGCTCGTCGTCGCGGAGATCACCCTCACCGTCGTGCTGCTCGCCGCGGCGGGGTTGCTGCTGCGCAGCTACGCCGCGGTGCTCGCAGTGGATCCGGGGTTCAGGGCCGATCACCTGCTGCTCGTCGAGACGCCGCTCGCACCGTCGAAGTACAGCAAGATCGAGGACCGCACGGACAACTACCGCCGTGTGCTCGAACGCGTGCGCGCGTTACCCGGCGTCGCGAGCGCGGGCTACGTGAACCTCCCGCCGCTCGTGTTCAAGGGCGGCCGCGCATACGTGTCGATCGAAGGCGAGCCGCCGCCGTCGCAAGCCGATTTTTCGCGCTACATCGTCGCGGATCGCGTCGCGGGCGAAGGCTATCTCGAGACGCTCGGCGTGCCGCTGCTGAGCGGACGGCAGTTCGACTCGCGCGACGGATCGGCCGCCGCTCCCACCGTCGTCATCAACGACACGATGGCGAAGCGTTTCTGGCGCGACCGCGACCCGATCGGGCAACGCATCAAGATCGGCGGGCCGCAGGCGGACAACCCTTGGCTCACGGTCGTCGGCGTCGTCGGCGACGTGCATCAGATGGGACTCGACGTCGCGCCAGAGCCGGAGTTCTTCCTGTCTGCGGCCCAGGACGTCATGCGGTCGCCGTTCTTCTGGCCGGGCTATCTGCTCGTGCGCACGCAGACCGAGCCGCTCGCACTCGCGGCCGCCGTGCGCCGAGCCATTTGGGAGATCGACGCGAACCAGCCCGTCGCGAGCACGCGCACGATGCAAGACGTGCTCGACCGCGACGTCGAAAGCCGCAACACGCAGCTCGCGCTGGTGGGCGCGTTCGCCGCGCTCGCGCTGCTGCTCGCATCGGTAGGGCTCTACGGCGTGCTGTCGTACACCATCGCGCAACGTACGGCCGAGATCGGGCTGCGGATGGCGCTCGGCGCGCAAACGGGCAACGTCGTTGCCGGCGTGCTCCGCGGGGCGCTCCGGCTCTCGGGGATCGGCGTCGCGCTAGGCGTCGTCGGCGCGTTCGCCGTCACGCGATTCTTGGGCTCGTTCCTGTTCGGTGTGAGCCCGATGGACCCGACGACGCTCGGCGGCGTCGCGTTGGTGCTCGTGGCAGTGACGATCGTCGCGAGCTGGCTGCCCGCGCTGCGCGCCGCGCGCGTCGATCCGATGGCCGCGCTGCGCAGCGATTGACCAGCCCTAGAACCCCCGCTCTCACGTAACCGAGCAAGAGCGCCCTTCGATCGGCGCGCGCGACGGCTCGCGTGACCGAGGCGGGCCGCATGAGGCAAAATCGCGGGCTAGCGCCAGCCGGGGGATTCCAGCGACATCGCTGCACGCAGCCCGATCGTGCCGTGAGCGCCGCAGTTTGACTTGAAGGAGCTCGACTCATGCCTGTTCCTCCGGGCCTCGACGACAAGGCGTTTCAGCGCGCGCTGACGCGATTCAAGTCGGTTACCGGCGACGCGTGGGTATTCACGAGCGCCGAGGATCTGGCGCTGTACAAAGACGCGTATTCCCCGCTCTGGAACGAGCAAGACGAGAAGGTCGCCTCGGCCGCGGTGGCGCCGGACTCCGCCGAGCAGGTTCGCGAGATCGTGAAGATCGCGAACGAATTCCGCGTGCCGCTCTACCCGATCTCGACGGGCCGCAACCTGGGCTACGGCGGCGCCGCGCCCGCGCTCTCGGGCAGCGTCGTGCTCGACCTGAAGCGCATGAACAAGATCCTCGAGGTCGACGAGCGCAACGCCTACGCGCTGGTCGAGCCCGGCGTGAGCTACTTCGATCTCTATCGGTACGTGAAAGAGCACAAGCTCAAGGTCTGGATCGATTGTCCCGACCCCGGGTGGGGTAGCGTGATCGGCAACGCTCTCGACCACGGCGTCGGCTACACGATGAATCCCTACCGCGACCATTGGGACGGGCACTGCGGGCTCGAGGTCGTCACGGGCGCCGGGGAGCTCGTGCGCACCGGGATGGGTGCACTGCCCGGATCGAAGACCTGGCAGCACTTCAAGTACGGCTTCGGGCCGCACGTCGATGGGCTTTTCTCGCAGTCGAACTTCGGCGTGGTGACGAAGATGGGCGTCTGGCTCATGCCCGAGCCCGAGGCTTACATCGAAGGCCAGGCCCTCGTGTTCAAGCACGACGACATCATCCCGCTCGTCGAGCACATGAAATACCTGATGAACGCCGGCATACAGAACTGCGGCACGAATCTGCAGTCGCCGATTCGCTTCGCGCTCGGCGCAAACCCGGAAGCTCGCAAGCTGTTGACCCGAAGCGATCCCGAGGCGATAGCGCAGCTCAACGCGTTCGCGGCCGAGCGCAAGATCCCGTTCTACTCGAACTGGTTCAAGTTCTACGGGCCCGAGGAAGTCGTGCGCGGGCAGTGGGCCTACGCGAAGAAGCGAATGAGCGACATCGCGGGCATCCAGTTCGTCGACGGGCCGTTCTACAAATTTCCACTCGCCGACGATCAGATTCCGGGACTGCGCGACGCGCAGGACTTCGGCGTGCCGACGCTCGACACGTTCTCGATCGGCGCGCGCTCGAACTTCTCACCCGCGACGAGCGGCCATCTCGGCTTCTCGCCGGTGATCCCGATGACCGGCGAAGCCGTCATCGAGTCGCAACGCGTGTTCGAGACGATCCTCCAGGAATACGGGACCAACGTTGCGGTGAACGTGTTCCCGCAGTCGTACCACCCGCGCACGTTCGTGATCCTGATCATGTTCTACGTGATGCACGACGTCGCGATCAATCAGCGCACCCGCGAGGTGTTCAAGCGGCTCGTGAAGGTCGCCGCGGAGCACGGCTGGGGCGAATACCGCACCCATACCGCTTTCATGGACGATTGCGCTGCAGCGTACTCGTTCAACGATCACTCGCTGCGCAAGCTGCACGAGACGATCAAGGACGCGGTCGATCCGAACGGCATACTGTCGGCCGGACGCTACGGCATTTGGCCGAAGCATCTGCGCAAGGCATGAACGAGGAGACGTAATGAGCGATGCGCGCGACATTATCGAGCAGCTGCTGAGGCGCTCGCGGGGACCGCGGGGCCCGAATGGCCCGCGCACGATCACGCCGAGTCCGCCGAACATCTCTTGGAAGGCGGTGATTGCCGGGATCGTGGCCCTGATCGTGCTCTGGACAGCGGCGAGCTCGCTTTATCAGGTGCAACCCGACGAGCGCGGGGTGATCACACGCTTCGGCCGCGTGATCGGCATCGCGGAGAACGGCTTGAACTTCAAGTTGCCGTTTGGCATAGACGCCGTCCAAGTGGTCCCGACCCAGCGCGTGCAGAAGGAAGAGTTCGGGTTCCGCAGCGAGAAGGCAGACCGCGCTCGCACGCAGTTCGCCGCCGGCAATCCGGACGAGTCGCTGATGCTCACGGGCGACCTCAACATCATTCAGGTGGAATGGGTCGTGCAATATCGGATCGACGACCCGGTGAAATACCTCTACAGCATGCGGTTAACGACCAAGACGCTGCGCGATCTGTCGGAGTCCGTGATGCGCAGGATCGTTGGCAACCGAATCGGCAGCGACGTGCTCACCATTGGGCGCATCGAGATCGCGAGCGCCGCACGCGACGAGATCCAAGCCGCGATGGAGCGTTACGACAACGGCATCAAGGTGATCACGGTGCAGCTGCAGGACGTCTTGCCGCCGACCCGCGTGCAGCCGGCGTTCAACGAGGTCAACGAGGCACGCCAACAGCTCGAGCGGATGGTGAACGACGCGACGAAGGAGGCGAACCAAGCGATTCCGAAGGCCGACGGCACCGCAAAACGCACCGTCGCCGAGGCCGAAGGCTACGCGACAGAGCGCGTGAACCGCGCGCACGGCGACGTCGCGGCGTTCAGCGCGGTGCTCGCCGAGTACAAGCGCGCGCCCGAGGTCACGCGGACGCGGCTCTACCTCGAAGCGCTCAACAAGGTGCTACCGAAGATCGGCTCCGTGGTCGTCGTCCAGGACGGCCAGGCCACGCCATTGCCGCTCTTAAATCTGAGAGATGGTCAGAGATTGCCTCCAAAACCAGAGGCAACCCGATGAAAAATATAACCTACCTCGCCCTAGTCGCGGTCTTCGTGTTGCTCGTTTTCAGCAGGTCGGCCTTCATAGTCGATCAGTCCCAGCAGGCGATCATCGTGCAGTTCGGCGAGCCCGTCGGCGGCGTGATCAGCGAGCCGGGGCTGCACTGGCGCATACCGTTCATCCAAAACGTGCGCCCCTTCGACCGCCGCCTGCTCGACTGGGACGGCGACGTGAGCCAGATTCCCACGCTCGGCCGCGAGTTCATCATCGTCGACACGACCGCGCGCTGGCGCATCTCCGATCCGCTCCAATTCTTGCGCTCCGTGCAGAGCGAGAACGGCGCGCGCACGCGGCTCGACGACGTGCTCGACTCGGCGGTTCGCGACGTGGTCTCGGGCTCCGAGCTCGCCGAGATCGTTCGCTCGGCGGACTGGAAGGTCGACAAGAGCCAGCTACGGGAGGAAGACGTGGCGGCCATCGGCGCCGATGAGCTCGCGAAGCCGAAAAAGGGCCGCGGCCAGCTCGAGAAGGACATCCTCGCGACGGCGACGCAGCAGATGCCGAACATCGGCATCGAGCTCGTCGACGTGCGGATCAAGCGGATCAACTACATCGACTCGGTCGGCAAGCAGGTCGAGGACCGGATGATCGCCGAGCGCCAGAGCATCGCGGCGCGCTTTCGCTCGGAGGGCCAAGGCCGTAGCGAGGAGATCCTCGGCAACATGCAGCGCGAGCTGCAACGAATAGCGTCCGAAGCTGCGCGGCAGGCGCAGGAAATTCGCGGTCGCGCGGACGCCGAGGCGACCAAGATCTACGGCGACGCCTACGGCCAGGATCCCGCGTTCTACTCGCTCTCGAAGACTCTCGACAGCTACTCGACGCTCGGCGAGAACACGACGCTGATGATCGACGCGAAGTCCGAGTTCTTCCGCTATCTGCAGTCGTCGCAAGGCCGCTGACGCCCGCCCATTCATGACTCGAATCTCGTCCGCACTCGCTCTCGTCCTGCTGCTCGCGGCACGAACCGGCGCGGCTCAAGCGCCGCCCGCCGCCAAGCCGGCGGCGGATAGCGCCCGAGTCGGCGAGCTCGTCGCGCATGCGCGGTCAGCGGCGGGAACGCAATGGGCGGAGACCGTCGACTTCTTCTGCGGCCGCGACACCGCGCGCGCCAATCGCGCGGACGATCCCGAGCTCACGCCGGCGCGCGTGTTCGACAATCTCTACGCGCTCGGGCGAACGAGCACGGTCATCTGGGCGATCAAGACGCCGGCCGGAATCGCGCTGATCGACGCCGGGTACCCCGATCAGGTCGAGTCCGTGGTGCTGCCGGGCCTGCGCAAGCTCGGACTCGACCCCACCGACGTCAAGCTCGTGCTGCTCGCGCACGGTCATGCGGATCACTTCGGCGGCGCGGTGTACTTTCAGCGCCTCGGTGCACGCGTCGCGCTGTCGGCCGCGGACTGGGACTTGATGCAGAACCCGCCGGCCGCCCCGCCGGCGACGAATCCGCCGACGACCGCGCCGTCGCCGGCTGCGAACGCGTCGCCCTCACCACCTGGTTCGCCTTCCGCTGCACTGGCCGCGCTGCCGCCGCCGAAGCGAGACATCATCGTGATCGACGGCCAACCGCTCGAGCTCGGCGGTGTCTCGTTTACGCCGGTCGCGATCCCCGGCCACACGCCGGGCTCGCTCGGCTTCGTGTTCAAGGTCGTGGATGGCGATCGCGCACACACGGCGGCACTCTTTGGCGGCTCGATCTTACTGTCGTCGCGAATACCGGACGCCGGGCTCGAGCAATACGTGCGCTCCGTCGAGCACTTCGCCGCGGTCACGCGGCAGCTCGGCGTCGACGTCGAGATCCAGAACCATCCGCTCTACGACGGGTTCGAGGCGAAGCTCGCGCAACTTGCGGCGCGCAAACCCGGCGCCGCCCATCCGTTCGTCGTCGGCACGGACGGCTACCAGAACTTCCTCACAGTGATGGGTGACTGCGCGCGAGTCGAGCTCGAGCGGCGCAAGAGCGCAGCGCGCTGAAGCTCAGCGCTTCGGCGGCGCCGCGGGCTCCCGCGAATGCTGCTATGGTGCACTTCCGTGAGCACCGCACGGCCGCGCATCGTGATCCTCGGCGCCGGGTTTGGCGGGCTGTTCGCCGCGCGCGCCCTGGCGAAAGTCGCGGCGGACGTCACGCTCGTCGACCGGCACAACTACCACCTGTTTCAGCCGCTGCTCTATCAAGTTGCGACCGCGGGCTTGCCGCCCTCCGACATCGCGTGGCCGATCCGCTCGATCTTGAGCCGTCAACGCAACGTGCGCGTCCTGCTCGCGGAGGTTACGGGCGTCGACGTCGCGAAGCACGAGGTCGAGCTGCACGACCGGACGCTCGCGTTCGACTATCTCGTCATCGCAACCGGCTCGACGCACTCGTACTTCGGCCACGAGGAATGGCAAAAGCTCGCGCCGGGCCTCAAGAGCATCGACGACGCGACGCTGATTCGCCGGCGCATCCTGCGCGCGTTCGAGGCCGCTGAAATCGAGGATGATCCCGCGGTACGCGAGCGGCTGCTCCGGTTCGTGATCGTCGGCGGCGGCCCGACCGGCGTAGAGCTCGCGGGCACGATCGCCGAGCTCGCGCGCCACACGCTGTCGAAGGACTTTCGGCGCATCGATCCCAGCG
>Ga0310810_10006165_pt1 | contig 13507 bp, 12 predicted proteins | sample NCmetagenome_FD_207641 | JGI IMG/M metagenome (GOLD analysis project Ga0310810, IMG submission 207641) | Soil microbial communities from experimental microcosm in Duke University, North Carolina, United States - NC | ecosystem: Engineered > Artificial ecosystem > Soil microcosm > Unclassified ... | reverse complement strand
ATCCGCTCACGAGCGCCGCTTATGCGGACGACTTCAACGAGGTCAAGGAGGTCGGGTCGCTCACGAGCACGACTCGCACGCCGGACCAGACCGACGCCGCCCTCTTCTGGCAGACCAACGGGCCGGGGCTCTGGAACGGCGTCATGAACACGCTCGCCGTCGATCGCGGCTTGTCGAGCGCCGAAAGCGCGCGTTTGTTCGCGACGGCGAACATGGCCATGGCCGACGGCGTCATCGGCTGCTGGAACGACAAGTACCACTGGCGCTTCTGGCGGCCGGTAACCGCGATCCACGAAGCCGCGGGCGACGGCAACCCCGCGACCGAGCCCGACCCAGGCTGGCTGCCGCTCTTCGCAACGCCGCCGTTCCCGGACCATCCGTCGGCGCACGCCTGCCTGAGCAGCGCACTGGTGCACACACTTCAAGACTTCTTCGGTACCGACAAGATCGCTTTCAGCGCCTACAGCAGCAACTCCCGCACGACGAGGAGCTTCGACCGGCTCTCCGACGCGATCAAAGAAGTCAACCACGCGCGGGTCTGGGCGGGCATCCACTTCCGCACGGCGGACATGCAGGGTGCGGTGCTCGGCAAGAAGGTCGCGCAGTACATGCGCGCGCACTACTTCCAGCCGATCGGCTGAAGCGAAGGTTCCGGCGGTGGGGTTCAGCCTCCCGGGAGGCGAGCCCACCGCCGGCGCTGTCGCGTCGGGCTCAGTCTCGGCGCAGGTAGGCGAGGACGGCGTGGACACGCCGGTTGTCGGCGGGGCCGGCGGGGAGGCCGAGCTTGGCGAGGATGTGACGGATGTGCGTCTCGACCGTGTTCGGGGTGAGATAGAGCCGTTCGGCGATGCCGCGGTCGGTGAGGCCCTCGGCCATGAGCGCGAGGACCTCGCGCTCGCGGGGGGTGAGCTCGTCGAGCGGGCTCGCCTCTCGCACACGATCGAGGAGCTGTGAGGCGAGGGCCGGGTCGACGACCGTTTCGCCGAAGGCGACGCGCTCGAGGGCCTTGACGAGCTGATCGACGTCGAGCACGCGCTCCTTGAGTAGGTAGCCGATCCGGCCGCTGCCGCGTTCGAGCAGCCTCAGCGCGTACTCGGGCTCGACGTACTGCGAGAGCAATAACACCCCGACGTCGGCGAAACGCGCTCGGATCTCCTCGGCCGCGACCAGCCCCTCGGTGCTCCAGGTCGGGGGCATGCGGATGTCGATGACGGCGACGTCGGGGTGCAGCTCGTCCACTGCCGCGAGGAGTTCGTCCGCGTTGCCGACCTGCGCCGCAACCTCGATTCCGCTGTCGGCGAGCACGCGTGCGAGCCCTTCGCGGAGCACGGCGGCGTCGTCAGCGAGGGCTACGCGCACGGGATCTCGGCGTGGAGATGGGTGCCGCTTCCGGGCGAGCTTTGGAGCTGAAGCCGGCCGTCGAGCGCGTACACGCGATCGGCGAGGCCCCGAAGTCCGGAGCCGTGCGATGGGTCGGCGCCGCCGACGCCGTCGTCGTCGACGTCGACGAGCAGGCTTCGGTCGGCGCGGGCGACGCTGATTCTCACTCGCGTCGCGCGTGCGTGCTTCGCGACGTTGGCGAGCGCCTCAGAGACGAGGAAGTACGCGGCGGCCTCCGCGGGCGCGGGAACACGCTCCGCCGGGACGGCGGCAATCGTCACCGGCACGGGCGAGTGGTGTGCGAGTGATCGAAGGGCGGCGGCGAGTCCTTGCTCGGTCAGGACGGCGGGATGGATGCCACGGGCGAGCTCGCGCAGCTCGTCGAGCGCGCCGCGGAGCTCGGCGTCCGCCTCGCTGAGGAGCTCTGCAGCGCCGTTCACGTCCGGGTCGAGCTTCGCGCGGGCGAGCTGGAGCGCGAGCCCGAGCGAGAGCAGCCGCTGCTGGGCGCCGTCGTGAAGGTCGCGCTCGAGCCGGCGCCGCTCTTCGTCGCCGGCGCTCACGATCCGCGCCCGCGACGCACGCAGTTCTGCAAGCTGCGCCCGGAGCTCGGCCTGGAGCCGCTCGTTCTCCAGCGCGAGCCCCGCGGCGGCCCCTGCGGCCGCGAGGAGGCCGCGGCGCTCGAGCAGGACGGGGTCGTGGATGAGCGCCGCGACCGGTGCGTCTGCCGGCCCGAGTGTGGTGACCGCGCGGCCCGAGGCGGGCGAGGGCAACGTGATCGGCGCGCCCGTCGCGTCGACATAGCTCGTCCGTTCGGGTAGCCACAACGCCAGCTCGAGCGACGGATCGCCGAGAGTGCGTGCGAGCGCGTCCCGTACGGCGCCGGGCGGCGTGCGCTCGAGCGCGACGACGAGCCCGGCGAGCGCGCCGCGGCCGCCGCCCTCCCAGATCAGGCCGACGGCGAGCGCGGCCGGAACCGAGAGCATCGCGACCTGGACGATCCAGAACCACGTCGGATGCGTCCACGAGTTGACCGCGTGACCGTAGAGGATCATCTGCACGGTGAACTCGACGACGATGAATGACCCGGCGACAGCGAGCGGGAGGACGACGCGCCGGCCGCCGGGAGAAGCCCGCAGGAGCTTCCGGACGAGGAGCCCGAGGAGGACAAGCGCGACGACGAGCACGACCCGGTTGAAGTCTCGGTCGAAGCCGATCAGGTTGAGCCAGGCGACGTGGGTGTACGGGATCGCGCACCGGGGGCAGCTCCAGATCTCCTCGTCGACCGGCGACCGCGGGCTATAGAAGAGCGCGAAGACGAGGCCGTAGGCGGCAGCGAGGAGCCAGGCCGTGGCGACCGCGACGCGGTCGAGACGCGTGGACAGGCGGCCGCTCGGGTAGGAGAGGACGACCTGGGCAATCAGCGGCGCCGCGAGCCAGCTCGTCGCCAAGCCGATCGTCACTGCGAGCCGGGAGGTCTGGAAGACATGGCTCAGGTCGCTGAGCATGCCCGCGAACGGAATCGCCGCGAGCAGGAGCCCGGCGCGGCTCTCCGGACGGACCCGCCAGGCGACGACTCCGATCGTGACCGCGACGAACGCGGCAACGTAGCCGGCCGCAGCCTGATCGGCGGGCAGCACCTGGTTGTGGATTGCCCCGAAGATCATCGCTGCGGCGAGGACGCCCCCGGCGAGCCAGACGAGCAGCCGGGCCGTGCTCATGCCCTCGCACCGTTCACGAGTGCGGCGAACGCCGCCGCGGTCAGGTCGCGCTTCGCGATGAACCCGCACGCGCCGGAGCGCGCGAGCGCGGTGCCGAGGTCGACCTCGCTGCGACTCGACGTCAGCACGACGACAGGGCCCTGCGGGTCGGCCGACCAGGCTTCGGCGAGCTCGAAGCCCGTCGTATCGGGCAGCAGGACGTCGAGCAAGACGACGTCCGGGCGCAGCGCCCGCACCGCCGCCAGCGCCGACGCCCCGTCACTCGCCTCGTGCACGACCGCGAAGCTGGCCGACTCGAGCAGCCGTCGCGCGAAGCTTCGGAAGCTCGGGTGATCGTCGACAACCAGCACCGTCGCAGTCACCCCTCGATGGTGGCACAGCGCAGAAGCGATCACACTCCCGGATTCCCGTGATCTTGCACCGGTTTCAGGGAACGCCGTGACGACAGCGCCGCGGCCGCCTCCTACCGTCGCCTGAACCACAAGCGAGAGGAGTCGGCATGCTGCCTACCAGGACATTCCTCGCCACGGCCGCCATCGCGGGCGGGCTGCTCGCCTCGCCGCCCGCCGCCGCCGGGCCGCCGCAGCGGATTCCCGAACCACCCCCGCCCGTTCCGCGGGCTCAGCGCAGTGAGTGCCTCTTCGCCGATCGTGTCGGCTTCACGTCGCGCGGTCGGACGGCGGTGCTTGCTGTCCGCCGACGATCGCTCCATTCGTGCATCGACCTTCTCCCCGTTCCGTCGTACGCTTCGAGGCATGAGCGCGTTCGTCGGTCGCCGTGGCGAGCTGGTAGCGCTCGCTGAAATCGGCGGGGCGTCTCTGCGAGGCGGAGTCAGCGCCGCCGTCGTCGTCGGCGATCCCGGCAGCGGCAAGAGCCGCCTGTTGGGCGAAGCGGCAGGGCGGACGGGCCTGGCGACTCAGTTTCGCGTCGTCGGCTTCGAGCCCGAGTCGGAAGTGCCGCTTGCGGCCGCGTCCCAGTTTCTGCGGGCGCTGGCGGGTGCGACGCCTCGGGGGCGTCAGCTCGAGGAGCTTGTGTTCGGTGCCGCCGCGGAGGACGCCTCACCGCTGGAACCGATCCGCGTTTTCGAGTCTGCGCATCGTGCGTTCCGAGCGGTCGGGCCGGCCCTCGTCCTCGTCGATGACCTTCAGTGGCTCGACGACCTCTCGCTCGCACTCTGTCACTACCTCGTGCGCGCAGCCGAAGCGATCGGCGATCCGCTCGCGCTGATCGCAGTCGCGCGCCCGTCGCCGGCCGCAGCATCGTTCGCCGAGTCGCTTCGACACCTGTTGCCGCCGCAGCGCATCAGGGAGATCGAGCTGGGGCCCCTGGACGAGGCGGAGGCGCTCGAGCTCGTGAAGGAGCTCGCACCGACACTTGGCGAGGATGCGGCGCGGGCGCTCGCCGCCAGGTCGGCAGGGTCACCGTTTTGGCTCGAGGCCCTCGTGCGAAGCGACGGCGCCGAGACTGACGCAGGGCGACTGGTCACTGCGCGCCTCCGAAGCGCGAGCGCCGATGCCGCCGCGCTGCTCGCACTCCTTGCGATCGCCGCGCGGCCACTCGCGCTCGCGGACGCGGCCGAGCTCTGCGGCTGGGACGAACGACGTACTCAGCGGGCGGCGCGTGAGCTCAGCGGGCGTGGTGTCGCCGTCGAATCTGCGGGGGCGCTTCGCCTTGCGCATGACCTGATACGGGCTGCTGCCGCCCGCGAGATTCCGGACGAGCAGCGTGCGCGCATTCATTGCTGCGTCGGCGAGTGGCTCGTTCAGACCGCGGGCGACGACATCGGACGGCTGCGAGAAGCGCTCGGACACAGGCACGCTGTCGGGCTCGAGAGCCTCGACCTGGCGAACCGACTCGTGCGCGCCCCGCAGCGCACGCTGCTCGGGGAGGAGGGGCTCGCGTTGCTCGTGACCATTGCCGACCAGGCAGATCCTTACGACGAAGCGACGCTCGAGCTGAACGAGGAGAGCGCCGCCCTCGCATCGGCGCTCGGGCGGCACGACGTCGCGCTCGATCGCAATCTCTTGCTTGCCGATCGTCGTTCCGATCCACCTGGTCGAGCGCGCGCCCTGCTCGAGGCGGCGAAATCGGCATTCGCACTGCACCAGTCCGATCGAGCACGGGCGTACGTCGCTCGCGCTCGCGAGCTCGATCCAGGTGACGACCTTCTCGGGCTGGAGCTCGATATCCAGCAAGCCGCAGTCGATCTGTGGACCGACGGGGACAAGGCGGACGCACGTGCACTTGCACATGAAACGGCAGGCCGTGCGCAACGGAAGTTCGAGGTGGACGAGGGCGCGCGAGGCGTGTATATCGAAGCGCTCCGCGTCGAATACGAGGCGGCCTATCAAGAAGACGATCCGCAGGCGATGGAGCGCGCCGCGGAACGGCGCGCCGCTGCTGCGCGGAGCTTCGACGAGCGAGAGCACCTGACGGCGCTGCTCGCGACCGCGCGGGCATTGCGGCGAATGGGCCGTGTCCCGGAGGCGCTGGAGCGAAGTGAGCGTGTCTATCGCGAAGCCGGCCGGCGCGTGCTTCCCAGCCTGACGCTGGACGGCGGATACTGGTTCGCAGCGTTCCTCCTCCAGCGTGGGCGGGTCGCGGACGCAGACGACGTGGTGGCTGCGACGGTGGAGCTCGCTGCGCGGATCGGTGACGAGGCACGGGGGCGCCACTCGATCGAGCGCCTTGCAGCCGAGGTCGACTTCTACCGCCGCGACTGGCGCGGCGGCGTCGACAGGCTGCTTGCGTACAGGCGCGGAGCGAGCGAGCACGGGCGCGTGGAGCCTCACCAGCTCGCGGCGCTTTGGATCGCATTCGTAGGCGGTCCCGAGCTCGCGGACGAGGTAATCGCTCAACTCGCGGCGGCACGTGCGTGTGCCGAGGCGGCGGGCTGTCCACGTTGCGCGAAGGAGCTCCGTCTCGTCACTGCCGACGCGCTCGCGCGTGTCGGTCATCGGAGGGAAGCGGCTGAGTCGCTCGCAGATTGGGTCAGCATCGAGCCGCAGGTGCAACCGCGCGATCGATACCTGCAACGGCGTGTCGAGGCGCTTCTGCAGGATCCGCCCGCCGTCGACGAACTGGACGCCGCGGCGCGCGACGCGGACGAACTAGGCTTCGCTCTCGACGCGCTATGGACGCGCCTCGATCTCGGAAGCACGCTCGTCGCCGGTGATCCGGCGCGCGCCAAGGACGTCCTCGGCGAGGTCGTGGAGCGTGCACACCGATGCGGCGCGCAGACCGTCGCCGAGGTCGCTGCGAAGAGGCTCCGGTCGCTGGGTGTTCGTACCTGGCAGCGTGGCGCCGTCGGCGTCGCGGCACTGAGCGGCCGGGAGCGCACGATTGCACAACTGATCGCGGAAGGCGCCAGCAATCCCGAGATCGCGCGGCAGCTTTTCCTCTCTCGGAAGACGGTCGAGCGCCACGTCTCGAACATGCTGAAGAAGGTCGGCGTCCGCAACCGCGCCGAGCTCGCGGCGAGGGTGTCGGAGCTCGAACTGGAGGGAGCTCACCGATGATCGCAGGGGTACGCCCGACCTAGCTTCGACTCCACTGACCCGCAAGGAGAGGAGCGGAAGGTGGCGATGGTCGCGGTGCTGTTTCCGATCTCGGGCTCGGAGCCGAAGCTCGAAGCCTCGGCGCTCGAGGAGCTCGCCAGCTTGGGCGTCACCAGCGTCGCACTGCTCCGCGACTCCTCGATCGCGGGTCTCGTGCTCGAGGGCTGGGCGTTCGACGCCCGCGACGTGGAACGCGCTGCGCGTGCCGTCACCGGCCCGTGCGACGGCGCCCGGATGCTCCGGCCGATTGCACAGATGTCCGTCTCGACCGCCGTTGCTCACGGCGGGCGGACGGACGCGAAAGGAGACGAAGCGAAAGGAGCCAGAGATGAATAGGGGAGTGATTACGGGCAGGCAGACGAAGGTGTTGGCCGGCCTCGGTGCGGCTGCGTGTTTCGCGCTCGTGGCGGCCACAGGCCCGGCGGGGGCCGACCGGCAGTCGTTCGACAACTGGCACGTGCACGACGGGGGGACCGGAACGACCGACGCGACCGGTCTCACGCACAGGGGCGTCGCGTTCTTCCCGGCGATCTTTACGGGCGGCGACGTCGCCGCGTACAAGAGCAGCCCTTCGCTGCTCGTCTACTGCCCGAACTCGACCGACAAGACGCTGCTTCACGACGGAGCACTCCCCGGTGAGAACCTGCGCGACGGGGTGTGTGTGAACGACCTCTACATCATCCACCTGAAATCGGTGCCCGATGCGGACGTTGGGCAGGTCCCGGCCGGGTGGACGCAGGTCTTCCACGAGACCCTTGCCGGCGCGGGCTATACGACCTTCTACCTGCTCACGCCGCACTAGCTGCACGTTCCGCGACCGCGCGAGGCACATTTGCGCCTCGCGCGGTCGTCGTCACCCCCGTGGGAGCTGGGCCGTCGACCTTTCTTGTTGCCCTCCGTAGCGGAGAACGGTCGAGCGCGCCTGGACGGCAATTTCGGTTCAGCGGTCTTCCAGTGCGTTCAAGCATTCGTCCAGAGCGAACTGCGACAACCCGTAGGTATCCGAGCCGGAATCGTCAGGAGGTGTCGACATGCAGTGGCCAAGCTCTCCACCTATCCGGATCGCCGTGCTCCTCGTCGCGGGATGCGCGGTCCTTGCCGCCGGCTCGAAGGCGCTTGCCCGCGAGCCGACCGTCTCCGCAGCCACGAACCTGCGGATCGCGTTCGCGAGCAATCGCAACGGCGACAGCGAGATCTACACGATGAAGCCGGACGGCACTGCCGTTACGCGCTTGACGCGTAGCCCGAAGATCGATCTGCCGTGCCAGTGGTCGCGCGACGGCAGTCACCTGCTTTTCTACAGCCAGCGGTCGCCGGGCGGCGATGTATGGGTGATGGCCTCCGACGGGAGCGGCCAACGGAACCTGACGAGAAGCCCCGCGCACGACAGCTGCGGTACCTCATCGCCCGACGGCACGCAGATCGTCTTCGACAGCACTCGCAAGGGCGCAGGCGGCATCTACGTGATGAACGCCGACGGGAGCGGCGTGCGGATGCTCACGGACGGCTCGGCCAACGACCATGGCCCGGCCTGGTCACCCGATGGCAACACGATCGCCTTCGTCAGCGATCGCGACGGCGGCAGGTCGAAGATCTTCGTCATGGCGGCCAACGGCAGTGACCAGCGGAGCCTGACGCAGGGGCCGAACGACGCGACGCCGGAGTGGTCTCCCGACGGGACGCGCATCGCCTACGTCGGCGGAACGCATCGAGCGCCGGCGATCGAGGTGATGACCGCCGACGGATCGAGCTTGCGGACAGTCGTTCGGGACACGACGTATATCGGTGGCCTGTCTTGGTCGCCGGACGGCCACAGGCTCCTCTTCTCGAGCGGCCGTGATCAGAGAGCCGGCGAGCTCTACGCCGTGAACGCCGATGGGAGCGGGCTGAAGCGGCTGACCAGGAACAGGTTCGGCGACAGCGCGCCGGTGTGGTCGCGATGAGGCGTGCGCGGTTCGCCGCCGTCGCTCTTCTTTCACTGCTCGGCGCCGGCGGTGCACTGGCCACACCACCGGGGACGAACGGCAAGCTGGCCTTTCGTCGACTGTTCAATGCACAGCACACGTGGGGCGCGCTCTTCACGGCGAACCCGGATGGAACGGCCCTCCATCAGATCACGCGGCCTCGGAAGCTCGTCGCCGACATCGAGCCGGATTGGTCGCCGGACGGTCGCCTGCTCGTGTTCCAGCGGATCGACGTGAACGGCTGCGGGGCCGGCTGCGAGACGGACGAGATCGACGCCGTGTCGAAAGACGGGTCGAAGCTGAGCCGGCTCGCCTACGACCCACCCGGCAAGGGGTGCATCAGGGGCGGTCGGCCCGCGGGCGGCGTCTGCCGGGCTGTACCCACCTGGTCGCCGGACGGTCAGCGGATCGCATTCCAGTGCGAGGTCCAGCCGTCGACGCTCGATCCCGGGTACAGCCGCATCTGCGTGATGGACGCGGAAGGCTCGCACGTCCGGGAGCTGCCACAGGAACCGGCGAGCGGGCTGAGCGACTCGGCGCCGAGCTGGTCGCCCGACGGGAAGCAGATCGCGTTCGGACGGGGAGTGCGCGACCAGCAGGCGGTCTTCGTCATGAAGGCCGACGGCAGCGATGCCCGCCAGGTAACGCCCTGGTCGCTGCGGGCCGGGCAGCCGGACTGGTCGCCCGACGGCAAGCGGCTCGTCTTCTACTCGAACCGGAGCGGACCGACGGACGTGTCCGCCAACCTGTACACGATCCACGCCGACGGCACCGGCCTCGAGCAGCTCACCCACGCCGGCGGGGGCCGTATTCAGTACCTGTCCGCCTCGTTCTCCCCCGACGGTGCGTGGATAGCGTTCTCCCGGACGCCGGGCGTCGGAGCTGCCGGCAACGCCGACGTCTACGTCATGCGAGCGGACGGCACCGGCGTTCGCAACGTGACCCGGTCGGCGATCTGGGACAGCGGCGTCGATTGGGGTCGGCGCTAGCAACGGCAACCCGCGAGGAATCCCCGGTACGCATTCGCCGCTGCGAGCAGCGGCAAGCAAGGCGTGAGCTCCGGCGTCGGGCACAAGAAGGTCACCCCTTCGATCCGGTCGGCAACGGCGACGGAACCATCACGCACACGTTCAGCTGGGGAGCCGGGGTCGACGGCGCTTGCTGTTCCTCGGTCGGAGCGGTACCGTCGGTCCACGAACGCGCTCGAGTTTCGCGTGTTGGGCCCGCTACAGGTCGCCTCGAACGGCTCGCCTGTGCCGCTCGGGGGCGCGAAGCAGCGGGCAGTCCTTGGACTGCTCGTTCTGAACGCGAACGAAGTGGTACCGCTCGACCGGCTGATCGACGAGCTGTGGGGCGAGTCGCCGCCCGAGTCGGCTGCCAACATCGTCCAGGGCTACATCTCACACCTGCGGAAAGCCCTCGAGCCGGGTATGCCTCGCGGCAAGCACGAGCTGCTGGTCTCACGGCCGCCCGGCTACACGCTGCGCCTCGCCACAGAGCAGCTCGACGCCGAGCGTTTCGATCGCCTCGCGGGCGAAGGCCGGCGCCTGCTCGAGGAGGGCGATGCCGAGGCTGCCTCGCAGCGGATTCGCGAAGCGCTCGCTCTCTGGCGCGGGCCGGCGCTCGCCGATCTGGCCCACGAGGCGTTCGCCCGGGCGGACGCCGAGCGGCTCGAGGAGCTCCGGCTCGCCGCGCTCGAGGACCGGGTCGACGCCGACCTCGCGCTCGGCCGGCACGCCGGCCTTGTGGGTGAGCTACGTGAGCTCACGGTCGAGCACCCACTCCGAGAGCGGCTGCGGGCGCAGCTGATGACGGCCCTCTATCGCGGTGGCCGACAGGCGGAGGCGCTCGAGGTCTTCCGCGACACGCGACGCGCTCTGAGCGAGGACCTCGGCATCGAGCCGGGTCCTGCGCTTCGTGAGCTCGAGCGGGAGATCCTCCGGCACGATCCCGCTCTCGGCGCGCCGGTGCCGCCTCTGCTCCGCGCGCCGGCAACAACCCGCGGCCGACGGCTCGCCCTCGCCGGGGTGCTCGCGGTCGCCGTCGCCGGCTCGGCTGCGGCCGTCGTTGCAATGCACGGCGGGTCGAGCGCGCGGGCGGCGGTCGTGATCTACCCGCACTCGGTCGCCGTCATCGACCCGGTGAGGAACACGCTGGTCGACGACGTCCTCGTCGGCGCCTATCCGACGGCGGTCGCGGCTGACGACCGCTTCGTCTACGTCGCCAACGCCGGCGGGGCGACCGTATCGAGGATCGATGCAAAGACGCGGAAGGTGGTCGATACGGGCGCCCTGTCGCGCGCGACCGACCTCGTCGCCAGGGACGGCCATCTCTGGGCGGCCGACGGCGGGGTGCCCGGACACGTGGCGATCCCGCCCGGGACGGTGGCCGACCTCGATCTCGGCTCGGCGGCAATCCGCACAATCCACGTCGGCCCGGCTCTCGACGGCCCCGACGAGCAGACGACGCTCGCGACCGACCCGCGCGGCTTCGCGCTCTGGGTCGGCAACGCCGACACCGAGACCGTGAGGGAGATCGACCCGTCGCTCGACCGGATCGTGCGGACGGTCCACGGTGTCAGGCCCGGCGGCCTCGCTCCGGTCGTCTCGAACGGAGGCGGTAATGCCGTCTGGGCAAGCGACCCATCGCGGAACCTCGTCGTCAGGATCGAGGGCGACGCCGGCCGGGTCGTGCAGCGCATTCGTGTCTCGGGCGGGCCGACGAGGCTTGCGGCGGACGATCAGACCGTTTGGGTGATCGCGCCCCGCGGCCGGTCGGTCGTCCGGATCGACGCCGCGACGGGCGACACGGTTGCGAAAATCGCCCTGCCTATCACGCCGAGGCGGATCCTCCTCGAGGACGGCGCCATCTGGATCACGGGCTACAGCTGGTCCAACCACGTCGACCGCTCGAGGGGAGGGCTCGTTCTCCGGATCGACCCGCGCACGAACCGGATCGTCGCGCGGGTTTCGCTCGGCGACCTCGCCGCCGACGGGATCGTTCTCAGCCGCGGTCTGCTCTGGGTGGCTGTGCCGCCCTCCGCCTGACTTGGGCAAGGCCGAGCCCGGCCCCGCAAGCAAGCAGAGCCGACTTTGCAGGCCGGCGCCGCTCAGGCGAGATACGTCTCCACGAGCGCGCGGAGCTCGGCCGCCTTCTGGTCGAGCTCGCGACTTTCCAGATGTGCGATCTCGAAGAGTGCCGGCAACCGTTCATACAGCTCGGGCAAGGCGAGGTTGTCGACGATCTGCTCGCGAATCCACTTGTCGTAGGCGATCGGATAGATGCGATGCTCGACGTGCAGCGCGAGCAAGAACCAACCGAACGCACCGTGCAGCCGCGCCAGGGCCTGGAACCACAGCTGCCGGTCGAGGAGCCGGGGGATCCGGTCGAGGTAGCCGAGGCAGGTCGCGCGGGCCGCCGGGAGCCGCTCAGCGCGCAGCTCCTCGCCGTAGAAGGGCAGCCATTCTTCGCGCAGGTCGCGGAGGCGATCGCCTCTGTCCAACAGCGGGATCGAATAGGCGAGGAGGTTTCCGACCTGGACTTCGAGCCAGTCGAGCTCGTGGTCGATCCGCTGCACCTCGAAGGCGCCGTCGGTGACGTCGAGATGGACGTCGCTCCAGCGGCCCACAGCCTCGAGCTCCGCGATCGCGGAGCCCGAGGCCCCAAAGCGCCGCCAGGCCTGGTCGAGCCGGCCGACCTGCGCCGTCTGCGTCAGCACCTGCATGTCGAGGCAGCTGTCGGGAGTCGCCTTGCCGCGCGCGCAAGAGTTGGTCAGCAAGACCGCCTGCGTCTCCGGACGGTCACTGAAGAAGGACCTGATCTCCGCGGCCGCGCGTTCGTGCTGCGGCGTCGGATAGTGCGCCGTCGTCATCGTGCGTCCGACTCTACGGCCGCAGGAGGGGCGTGCCTGGACCATTCCGACCAGGAGAGGATTCGCCGTCTCGGGTCGGGCGGCGCGTCGAGCATCGCCAAATATTCGAGGAGGTGGCCGTCGGGGTCGCGGAAGAAGACGGCGGCGGCCGGCATCCAGCCGATCACGCTGGGCTCGTCGGTTTCGACCGCGTCGAAGGAGAGCGGCGTGATGCCGAGAGCTCGTAGTCGTCTCGTCGATCCGAGGACGTGGCCGAGCGAGGTCTTGAAGGCGATGTGCAGCGAGAGCCCGACCGGGGCTGAGCCGGTCGTCCAGAGCCCGAGCATCGCGTCACCCGGGCCTCCGATCCAGAAGAACGCGGCGCCGATCTCGGGGGCTTCCGAGGCGAGCTCGAGCCCGACGACGTCGCGGTAGAACGCGACCGAGCGTGTGAGGTCGCTGACGGTGAGGTGCGCCTCGAAGAGGACGCTCACCGGGATCGGCTCGACCATCTCCGTCCTACTCGGGAAGGAGATCGTCGGGGGCGGCGGCGAGGTGGGCGAACGGGTGGTGGAAGGCCTCCAGGGCAAGCGCGGGCGGCACGTCGAATCGAAGCGGCCCGACGCCGACCGCTCGGTGTCGAAGCTCGACGGCCGTGCTGTTGTCGCGCGCGTTCCAGAGGAGACGTATCTCGAGACCGCCGCTCACGCGGCGGTCGAGCTCGCGCACGAGTCGTTCCGCTTCCTCGCCGCTCTTCGCCTCGAGTCGGACGATCAGTCCTCTGGTCACCACTGGCTGCTCCTTCGCGCTGATGATTGGTACGTCGAATGCTCTCGAGGCAGCCTGACCGGCACCTGTGTGTTGCCTGAGCGGGGCGACGGTCATTCTCCGAACAGGACGCCGTCGACGTAGAGGTCGACCTTGTCCGTGTCGAAGCTGATCAGCCCGGCGATCTTCTGGCTCTCGGGCAGCGGTGTGCGGTACGACCAGGCGACGTCGACGCGAGTGCCGCCGTGCGTGAGCGACCAGTACTCGGCC
>Ga0310810_10006163_pt1 | contig 13509 bp, 7 predicted proteins | sample NCmetagenome_FD_207641 | JGI IMG/M metagenome (GOLD analysis project Ga0310810, IMG submission 207641) | Soil microbial communities from experimental microcosm in Duke University, North Carolina, United States - NC | ecosystem: Engineered > Artificial ecosystem > Soil microcosm > Unclassified ... | reverse complement strand
GGCTTTGGCGCGATTACGATCCGGCGAAGACCGAACAGAAGTTCGAACAGGATGCCGCCGAAAAGGCTAAGCCTGTCTTCCGCGTGAAAATATACAATCGCGATTAGCGCCTTGATCACGATTCGCCCCCAATCGTGCAGATAGTGAACCATAAAAACTGCCTTGACTCCAACAGCCAAGTCGGACAAAGTTGGGGCCATGCAAAAACGATCCGGGATGTTTTTGGCGGTCCTCACCACTACCTACCGGGGCGAAACCGTTGATCTGCCACCCGCCGACGGGTTTCAATTCGCTCGACGGACCTGGGGCCGCCAACCTCGATGCGAGTCTTTTCCGCGAGTTCAGGTTTCGTGAGAAAATGAATCTCCAGTTCCGGGCAGAGGCGCTGAACGCAACCAACACTCCGCACTTTTCAAACCCGGCCGCGAACGTTTCCAATCTGCAGGTGAACCCCGACGGTTCGGTCAAGAACCTGAACGGTTTCGGCGTGATCACCAACACCACGCGGACCTGTCGCCAGTACGACGAGCGGGGAATACGGCTCAGCGTGCGCTTTGGGTTTTGATGATCAATCCAAACACGCACGTAGTGCCATGGCCAGAACCTGCCGAACCAGCGGGAACCCACCGCGCGTAACTGGCCACGGGGGGTGGCGCTTGGGTTCGCCACATAATATAATTGCACCGATTGCGTAGACGTGTGCCTGCTTCGTCCCGCACGGCGGGAGGCAAATTGATTTCCGAAAAAAAAGGTTCTTCATTGATCGTCGAACCGCGTACTGGCGGCACTTCAAGGGGGATAGCGGCTGTTATCTCCTTAACAGCGCTGTGCTCGTTCGGGATTACGGTACTCCCGGGACAAAGCTCCCCGGCCAACGCCGCATCCGCCAAGAAAGCCGGCGCTTCGAGGCCCGCTGTCAAATCCGTTACGCAGGCGGTCGCAGCGGATCGGTTTAAGAGCACGGTCCAGCCTTTCCTCGCCGCCAAATGTTACCCGTGTCACAGCGGCGATGTTCCCATGGCCGGTCTCGATCTCGCCGCCTTTATCAGCGAAGCGGCGGCGGAGAAAAAGCCCGAAGTGTGGGCAAAGGTCCGCGACAAGCTCACTGCCGGCCTGATGCCGCCTCCCGGCCAGCCTGTTCCCTCCAAATCCGAGGTCAGTCCCGTGACCGCCTGGATCGACGGTCTGCTTTCCAGCGCGAATTCCGGCAGAGCGTTCGATCCCGGCCGCGTGACCGCGCGGCGCCTCAATCGCGTCGAGTACGACAACACAATCCGTGATCTGCTGGGCGTAGCGGGCCATCCCTCCAATGGGTTTCCGGTAGATGATTCCGGCTACGGCTTCGATAACAACGGCGACGTGTTATCGGTCTCCCCGCTGCTCATGGAAAAATACATGGCCGCAGCCAAATCCGTCTCACAACGGGCCGTCTACGGCGAGCAGTATCCTGCCAAACCAGGCCATCTGATTCGTCTGCTCAACCGCCGCTCGCCCGATGCCGACGATGTCCTGGAGGGCGGTAATGCGGGAATCTGGCTTCCTTACTCTCTTCGCGGCGCGATGTACGGCAACTGGACCTTCCCGGTCGATGCCGAATACGAGTTCCGTCTCCGCATTGCGAACTTCCGCGGCGCGAACCCCGACGTAGCGGACCAAACGCCCGGCGCCGGGCGCGGCGGCAGTGGCAGGGCCGGGCGCGGCGGCAATGGCGGGGCCGGGCGCGCCGGCGCCGGTATCGGGCGCGGCGGCGGCGGTGGCGGCCGGGGTGTGCGCGCGGCGCCTACGCCCGAAGAACTGAAAGCCCGCGACGAAGCAGCCCGAATCGGCGCCCCGCCGCGCAAATTGATCCTCACGGTGGATGGCGTTCCGGTCATTACCGATGTGGTCGAAGGCACTGGCTCATACGGGTATTCGAACGGCGAAATCACCGCCCGCGCGAAAGTGAAAGCCGGCGAGCATTTCCTGCGCGCTTCATTTCCGGAGCTTGCGGATTTGGCCGATCCCCAGTCGAACATCAATCCCGACAAGCGCCGTGGACTCTTCGTCGATTACCTCGAAATCGTCGGACCCTACAATCCCAGCCCTGATCATCCCGAAAGCTACAAAAAGATCTTCGTCTGCGGCCAGCACGATGCGGTCTGTGCTCGCCGGATCATCTCGAACCTCCTGGAGCGCGCCTGGCGCCGCCCCGTCACCCAGCAGGAGATTGCCTCCAAGCTGGGCCTCGTCGCCATGGTTCAGAAGGATGGCCAGCCGTTTGAAGAAGGTATTCGCCTTGCTATACAGGCGATCCTCTCCTCACCTGACTTCCTCTTCCGCATTGAACGCGATGCGAAGCCGGCCGCCGCGATACCCGCAGCTGTGTCAACTCAGTCCGCCCCTCATGACGTAACCGATTACGAGCTGGCATCCCGTCTCTCCTACTATCTCTGGGCCACCATGCCCGACGAGGAGTTGTACAAGACCGCCAAATCCGGTACGTTGCGCCAGCCCAATGTCCTCCAGGCCCAGGTCCGACGCATGCTCGCCGATCCCAAAGCGCAGCGGAACCTGGTCGAGAACTGGGCCGCGCAGTGGCTGCAGCTCCGCAATCTCGGACGCACCAAGCCAGATCCGAAGCGCTTTCCCAACGTCGATGACGAACTGCTCGACGCCATGCGTAAGGAAACCAGCCTGTTTGTCGGCGAAATCATTCAAAAGGATCGCAGCATCCTCGATTTCATCGATGCTCCATTCACCTATGTGAACGGTCCCCTCGCCCGCCACTACGGCATCACGGGTATCAACGGCGAAGAATTCCAGCGCATCACGCTCGATGGCGAAACCCGTGGCGGCGTCCTCACGCAAGGCGCCATGCTGACCGTATCTTCTTATCCCACCCGCACCTCGCCGCCCGTTCGCGGCAAGTGGGTGCTCGAAAACCTGCTGGGCGCAGCGCCTCCGCCTCCGCCCGATAATGTTCCGGCCCTCAACGATTCGAACATCGGAACCGAAATCTCCATGAAGGAGCGGTTTGCGCAACACCGCCGCGACCCCAGCTGTTCCCCCTGTCACAACCTGATGGACCCGATCGGCTTCGGTCTCGAAAATTACGACGCAGTCGGCAGATGGCGCGACAAAGACGGTAAGTTCCCCATCGAAACCACTGGCCAGCTGCCCGGCGGCAAAACCTTCACGGGTTCGAAAGGCCTGAAAGAGATCCTCCGGGATCGCTCCGATGAATTCGTCCACAACGTCACCGTTAAGATGTTTACGTATGCCCTGGGCCGTGGACTCGAGCGTTCCGACAACGCTGCCGTCGATTCCATCGTCCAGGAAGTGAAGGCCAATAACTACCGGTTTTCGGCTCTGGTGCTGGATGTCGTGAAGAGCAAACAGTTCCGGATGAGAAGTCCCGAAATCGCTAAGATGAAGAGTATGGAGATCGCAGGCAAATGAACTTTATTAACAAAAAGCGGCTCCCGAGACGTACATTCCTCAGAGGCGCGGGTGGTGTGCTTGCGCTGCCTTTGCTCGACGCCATGATTCCCGCGTTGGGTAAGGCGGCAGTCTCCGCGTCTCCAACGCGTATGGCGATACTCTATTTTCCGAATGGCGTCCAGCCGGAAGCGTGGGAGATCGCCACAAAGACCGACTCGATGCCGTTACCGGAGAAGTTCCCGACCTCTCTTCAGCCTCTGGAGGCCTTCCGTAACGACATCTGCATTGTTGGCGGATTAACCGTGGACGGCGGCCGAGCCAAAGGCGATGGCCCCGGCGATCACGGTCGCGCGGGCGCCAGCTATCTGACGGGCGTCCATCCTAGGAAGACGTTCGGCAAGGATCTTGAGGCGGGCGAATCGATGGACCAGCACGCCGCTCGTGCCCTCAACGGAGCCACCCGTTTCGCTTCCCTCGAAATCGGAACGGAGGAAGGAATTCAGGGCGGCAACTGCGACAACGGTTATAGCTGTGCCTACAGCAACAGCATCTCGTGGCGCACCCCCAACACTCCCAATCCTCCCGAGATCCGTCCCCGCGCCGTCTTCGAGCGACTCTTCGGCAGCGGAGAAGTGGAACGCGATCCCGCAGTCCGCGCCCGAAATCAGAAGTATGAAGCCAGCGTCCTCGATTCCGTCCTCGCCGACGCCAAACGTCTCGAAGGCGCCGTCGGCCCCACCGACCGCCGTAAGATCGACGAATACATGTCCGCGGTTCGCGACATCGAAACCCGCATCCAGAGCACCGAGAAGCACAACTCGACCCAGATCGTTCCGGCCATCGACGCGCCTTCCAACAGCGTTCCTGAAAACTATGTGGAGCACACCCACATAATGTTCGACCTGATGACCGTGGCTTTCCAGACCGACTCGACCCGGATCGTCACCTTCCTGATGAACATCGAGCAAAGCAATCGCGCGTATCGCGAGATCGGCATCGCCGATTCTCACCACGGCCTCACCCACCATGGCGGTGACAAGGAAAAAATCGCGAAATGCATTGCGATTAACAAGTTTCAGGTCGAGCAGTTCGCTTACTTTATCGGCAAGCTGAAAGCCACGAAAGACGGCGACGGCACGCTTTTCGATCACATCATGGTCAACTACGGCAGCGGTCTCGGGAGGGATCACAACCACGACAACCTGCCGCTGGTGCTGACTGGCAAAGGCAACGGCCTCTTCAATCTCGGTCGCCGCATCCAGTATGCCCAGGATACGCCGCTCGCCAATCTACATGTGGCGATGATGGACAAAATGGGCGTGCAGGTGGATCAGTTCGCCGACAGCAACGGCAAGCTCGGATATTTGTCCAGCCTCTAAGGCTCCCTGCAGTGACCCTCATCAGGAGGGCCGGCGATCTTTGTCGACGGTTAGGATTGCATGCGCTCCCGTGCTGTCCAGAAACTCGGTTCTTTCTGAAACGCCATTGAGTGGAGGCGTTCAGAACTCCTCCTAGTCGAGCGGTTCTAAGCGAGGTCAATCGGCATCGAATGAAATCCATAGTCGAACCATTCTTTGAATGTTGTCATGCTTCGGTCTCGCGGCCAGAGCTCCTTAACTCGGCACCACCCATCCAGTTGTTCCTCAAAGATTGTTTGGCAGAATCTCTTCAGACACCTTTCTCGATCTGTTTTCAAGTCATAGGCTGGTAGCAAATAGACCGAGGGATCACGACGCAGATCCTCCAGTGTCAACTCACCGGCCCGTGTCAATAGAAGAGGGTAAATTCGCTGCCGACTCCAGCAGTCGGGTTTAAGATTGCAGTTACCTGAGCGGAGGATACGGCAACGTGGGAAGCGACCGGAGCGCCGACTCAGAGGCCGGATTGGCGTGGGCGGCGCAAGCCGTCCCGCACCCGCCGCCATTCTGGCGCGAAAGCGATAAATTCTGGGAGCGCCAGGGCTAGCCCTCGCATGTAGAAAAGCCTCCTTCCTTATTGACCTGCCGCCATCGATACAACCTGCGACAGCGTGGGCACCTTGACCGAATAGCTCACTGCACCTGTGGAAGCGGAGTAGCTGTCCTGCTCAAACGCCAACGGGCTGCTGCAGGCCGCATCCGAGGCAAAGATGATGTCGTATCCGTTGGTGTTGGTAGCCCTTCCGCCGTTGCCCGTAGTCGCCAGATAGGCATAGGTGCCCTGCTTACCTCGGATCAGAGCTAAGATCCGCAGCCTACTACGATCTACCCGGCAATTCCGCTAGAAGCTCAGCTTCCCATTGATCTGGATCGTTCGGGCCGGACCTTGTGTGTTGGTCACCTGACCAAAAGTGGCAGAAGAATTGACGTTGGTATTAGGATTGGCCCAGCGGACGAAGTTGAACGGGTTGATGGCGTCCAGTCCCAATTCAAACACTACCTTTTCCTTAATGCGAAATTTCTTGGACATGGTCAACGCTTCGGACTTCTGCGTAAAGCCCCGCACCCAACCAATATTGGGCGGAAGATTGCCGAAGGAATAAGTGGCTGGAGCGGCAAAGGCGCTGGCATTCAGGTACCTGCTGGTCGCCGGATCAAAACTGCGCGGGTCATTATTCGAATACGGATTGCCACCCACATACAGGGCCGACTGGGTGTAACCCAAGCCGCCCAATTGGCCTCCACCGGATATCGACAGAGGAAAGCCATCCTCGTAGCGTAACGAAGCACTAAACTGCCACCCGCCGATAACATAATTCTCAAAAGCCGATCTTCCATTCAAGAACGCTTTCCCGGGTCCAAACGGTAACTCGTAGGTTGCGCTTATCTGCAGCGTACTTGGTATATCGGTCGAGGAAAGGGTATTTCCCGTAAACCGGTTGGCAGCGGGATTGCTGGGAGAAAATTCCTGGGTCTTCTCCCAGCTATAGAAACTCTGGATCTGAAGACCGCGGGAGAAGCGCTTGGTAATCTTGATCTGCAGAGAATTGAAGTTCGAATTCCCGCTCGGATTAGGGGCCTCACCGAAATTCACTCCCGTATACTGCGGATAGGGCCTTAATGCCTGCGCCACGGTGTGTGTCGACTGACTGGAGAAGGCGGGGAACGGCGAAAAGATTCCGGCCGCATTGGCAACCGAGGATCCGATCTGCGAGGCGAGGGTGGTCCCGAGCGCAAGATATTGATAGGGAACATAGTTCTGGTCATTAAATCTCCCATTGTTCAAATGGGTCGACTTGCTCCCGATGTAGGCGACGTCTACGGCAAGATCCCGAGCTACTTCCCGTTGAATGCCAATGGTCCAACTGACGATCTGCGGCGCCCGATTTCCCTGCGGATTCAGCCAAGTAGCGGACTGACCGTTCAAAAATGAGGGAGTCGTCTGCGGCGGCCTCAAATAGTTGCTCGGAAACGGCGAAGTCCAGTAATACGAAGGGTCGATTCCATTGGGCGACGGGAACGAAACACTCAGACTGTATCCCGCGGTGTACGGCCCTGACTGCAACGGCTGCGCCAAGTAAACTCCTCCGGAGGCCCGCAAGACAGTTTTCTTATTGATCTGATATGCGATGCCCAGCCGGGGAGCAAATCCTTTTCTCCATGGGTTTACGAATCTTTGAGCAAAACCAGAGTCGCCTTTGGCATAAGCCATTGCCCCGAGAATTCCGCCTGCATCCGGATTTGGCAGGTTGGGCTGAAAACTCGAAAGATAATTCTTAACTTCATATTGAGGTGGAATATAGTCGTAACGCAGGCCGTAGGAGAGTGTGAATTTCTGCGTCATGCGCCACGAATCCTGCACAAAGGCGGCATACCTCTTGTTACGCATACCCGAGATAACCGGGAAGTTAAGGCCTGCCGTGTTCACGGCGCCCAACAAAAAGCTCGCGAAGGCATTTCCATTGACGTTATTGAGCGGTTGGCTGGTCTGAGCGTTGCTAAAGCTGAAGGAGCCGCCATCCGCACCTCTACGAATCTGATTCTGACCATCTGTCCCATAGAAAGCGCCGAACTTGATTTCATGCGTTCCCTTGAGCCAGGTCAGCGTGTTGTTCAAGGTGAAGTGCTGCTCAGCCCAGTGAACGACACCGCCGCCGCCAATGGCGATGGGCGCAGCCGTGCCCCCGGAGAAACCAATGGACGGCATCCCCCGGCTGTCGTTATTGTCAGCGGGTATGCCGGTAATTCCTAGTTTCGCGCCCCAGTCCCCACCGACGTCGTGACCCAGCTGGTGGTTATCGTAAGTGTCATACGCAAACGTAAAGTGATTTAGTAATGTGGGACTAATTATGTAGTCGTGATTCAGGCGGGCGCTGTGCGTTCTGACAATCTGATTCTGAATGTTCTCAATCGGAGTAGTCGCCGGTAGTGGCCACCCCGGGGTCTCGAGGGCCCTGTCCCGGAATCCATAATTGTAAGTAAGCGACAGCTTAGTTTTGTCGGAAAGACTATGATCCAGCTTTAAAGTTGTATTGTAGATGTCGAAATAGGGATAGTTAATCGCAGGCGATTGCTTGTAAGCGTTATTTATATCGCCGGGCAGAGAGGGATTCGGCAGCATGGCAGCGATCGCCTTCGATATCGAGGTGATGCGCGCTGTCGGAATCACATTGCCCGGGAACTGCGTTCGGACAAAGCTGGTTCCGGACGGCTTCGTGGTCGCGGGGTCGAAGATAGGAATCTGGACTCCGGCAGCATTCACAAGCTGGCTGAAGTCGCCCTGCTTGAAGCCGACGGTGGGAATCGTGATCGGCGTGCCTTGAGCACCATTGTGCGCAATGAAGGCACCCTGGTTGAAGAAAAAGAACGTCTTATCCCTTCCGTTGTAAACCTTAGGAATGATCACCGGGCCACCGAAAGTTCCACCCCCTTCATTCTGGCGCAAGGGAGAGACCACGGGCTGGAAAAAGGTTCGCGCGTTCAGGGAGCTATTCTGCATATGGTCGTAAAGGCTGCCATGAAACTGATTGGTGCCTGACTTGATCGTGACCTGCGTGAACCAGGCGCCAAATCCGCCATACTCGGCATTGAACGCGTTTGCAACAACTGTTATCTCACCGACCGCCTCGACCGTTGGCGCTGTCTCCTCGAAAGCCCCGCGATTTTGTTCATTCTCACTGGCGCGGGCTCCATCGACAAAAACCTCCGTTTGGCCTCGGGCCGAGCCGTTGAACTGGGAAGTCCACGAGGTGTCGTTCAGCGTGTTATTAATTCCGCCCACCAGTCCGGGTATCAATGTAAGATACTCCGTGATAACGCGTCTCTCGGAGGTAAGCGTGAGGGGCATATTGTGGATGTACTCGTCCGTGACGCCGGTGCTATTGCCGGTCGTCGAGACGTCCAGTATGGGGGCCTCACCCTCGACGGTAACGCTCTGCTGGACCGTCCCTGGCTGGAGACTGAAATCCACGCGACGCTCCGTTTCCGCGCCGAGGATAACCGATGGCTGAATGGTGGCGGAAAAGCCTTCTTTAGTCGCCGTGACTCTGTAAGTGCCAGGCGGAAGATTAGGCAGGGTATATTGACCCACGCCATTGGTCTCGGCGTTATACGCGACATTGGTCTCGGTCCCGACGATTTGGATCTTGGCAGCAGGTACAGCGGCACCGCTCGGGTCCAGCACAGTTCCGATAATTTTTCCACGGCCCGTTTGCGCCAATAGCGGAATTGTAAATGCCGCTACGGTGAGTGCGAGCAGACAGATTGCTGGGCGCTGGCGAATCGTGGCAAGCGCGTTTCTTGAATATTGCTTTTTGCCCTCGGACATTTTGGACTCCCTCCTTATTCCCCTAACTCACCACTGGGCGATTGGACAGTTAGCCTCTAAGCTGTCCGCTCACCTTAGCGCACACAGATCGCTTGAGCTTCCACCTGTCTAACAGGTGGGGAGATCGTATCACAGCTCCCATTCGAGGTCAAGCAGGTCTTGAAACATTGTCTTGGTTGCCTACGGGAAGATGACCACCCAGGAGGTCCCTCGCTGTACGAAATGCCTAAAACAGCTAGTCATTGATTCTGCTTGTGTGCTACACGAGGCAGGTCAGGGGAAGAGCCCGCTCGGGGCTGGTCCAGCGAGCGCAATATATGAATATCTGGATCAGACGGCTCATGGTAAGATTGACGGCTAAAAGAAGAAGGACACCATGCTTCGCGTGAATCTCTGGCGTCGCGTAAAGCCTGTGTCCCCGACTAAGTCCCGGGGACTGCTTACCCGCGCAGTCTGGATTTTGCCCGCACTGCTGGTAGTCCTTGTTCTGGCAATCCTGCTGATTCTGGCAGATGGCGGATCCCTCTCCTCGTTCGCTTACAGGTCGTTCTGAGCGGAATGCCTCGCGAGCATGTTGTTTAATTCCACTCGCTTCCTTGTTTTCCTTGCCATCGTCCTGGCGATCTACTATCCCCTGTCGCATAAGTATCAGAATCGCTTCTTGCTGGCCGCAAGTCTGTTCTTCTATGCGAATTGGAATTGGCGGTTCCTGGCTCCGCTTCTGTTTACGACAACCATCGATTACTGGTGCGCCTCGCGCATTGAAGACGCGATCGCCGCGGGCCATCCGGTCCGTATGCGTAAACCCTGGCTGACCCTCAGCGTGGTAGCCAATTTGAGCCTTCTGGGGTTTTTCAAGTACTTCAACTTCTTTGCCGCCTCGGCACGAAACGCGCTGGCGATGGCGGGGATCGAAGTCAACCCGCAGGTTCTCCATATCGTTCTACCCCTGGGAATTTCTTTCTACACTTTTCAGGCGCTCAGTTACACCATCGATGTGTATCGTGGCCAACTGCACGCTACGCGGAGCTATCCCGATTTTCTGCTGGCCGTACTCTATTTCCCACATTTGGTGGCCGGGCCGATTCAGAGAGCCAACAGCCTGCTTCCACAGGTCGCCAACCCGCGCCATCCGGACTACGAGGGGATTGTTTCCGGACTTCATCTGATCGTCTGGGGCTATTTCAAAAAGGTGTGGATCGCCGACCACCTCGCGCCGATCGTGAACAACCTCTTCTCCCAACCCCATCTGGATGGGTTTCACGTCTTGATGGCCGCTTACGGCTTCGCTTTTCAGATCTACTGTGATTTTTCTGGCTATACGGACATCGCTCGCGGCATCGCCAATCTGATGGGCTTCGAATTTATGCTGAACTTCCGTCTGCCCTATTTCTCCGCGGACCCCAAGGAATTCTGGGGTCGCTGGCATATCAGCCTGTCGACGTGGCTGCGCGATTACCTGTACGTGCCGCTCGGAGGAAATCGGCGTGGGCCGGCCCGCACCTATGTAAATCTGATGATCGTGATGATCGTCGGCGGATTATGGCACGGCGCCGCATGGACCTTTGTCGTCTGGGGTCTGTACCACGGCCTGCTGGTTGTGCTTTTCCGGGCCCTTGGGCCGCGCCTTGAGAATCGCGTGCCTTACTGGATTCGCGTCGCCGTTTTCTTCCATCTGACGTGTTACGGATGGCTGATCTTCCGGGCGACCTCCCTAACTCAGCTTCGGGCGATGACGGGCGCGTTGTTCCAGCCGTTCGGTCAAATTGATCAGTCTCTGGCGCGCGGACTTATACTGTTCATCGCACCCCTGATCGTGGTCCAGGCGATCCAGTGGCTGACAAAACGTATGGATTTTCTGAGTTTTCGATGGGCAGGTCTGGAGGCCCGGACCATCTGCTATGCGGCCCTGCTTTATTTGACGCTGTTCCGCGGCGCGCCGCCCCAGTCGTTTATCTATTTCCAATTCTGACGAATGATACCCAAGCCCTCAGCGATGCGCTTTTCCCTGGCGGTCTTGCTCTTTCTCGCCGTCTGGGAAACATGCGCCCGTGTGGACGACTCCATTACGGACGGTGCGCCGCTGCTGGGTCTCCACGACTCGTCGGTGTTGCTGACGACGGATGAATTTGGCGTCACCGGCAAACCTGACGCGCACTACCTGAAATGGAAAATGAACAGCCTGGGGTTCCGCGGCGGACAGCTCCGATGGGACCGCGAGAGAGTTATCTGCATCGGCGCGTCAGAGACATTTGGGGTCTACGAACCCGAAGGGTTAGAGTATCCGCGGCAACTTGAGCGGGAACTCAATTCTCTCGCGGGGACGGAACGGTATCAGGTTGTGAACGCCGGGTTGCCCGGGCAATCCCTCAGCAGCTTTGCGCGCCGCGCTGTGGCAACCGTCGGCCGGATCCGCCCTTCGATCGCGGTGATATACCCTAGTCTCGCTATCTATATCGACCCTCCCGAGGAAGGCTTTGTTCGGGACCCGCGACCGCCTGCTCCAAAATTACAGCCGCGAATAGCCGCCAAGTTTTTCGATCTGTTGAGTGCGAGTGTTCCGGAATTAATTCAAACCGGCATCCAGCGTCTTCAGATCAAGTGGCAGACGCGGCACACGATCGTTCTGGACCGTATCCCCGAATCGAACGTGGAGCGCTTCCGCCATGACCTGTCCCGTCTGCTCGACATACTGGAAACCGAGGGGGTCCGCCCCCTGCTGGTAACCCATGCAACCCGCTTTGGTTCTACGATCAGACCTGAAGACAGACCCGTGCTAACCGCGTGGCGCACCCTCCACCCCGGGCTACAGGAGGACGGCTTTCTCGACATGGAAAATCGTCTCAATGGCGTGATTCGGGCCGAGGCCGCCCGGCGAAATCTGATGCTGGTGGATGCCGCGTCCCAACTTCACGGGCCGGCCGATTTCGTGGAGTTTGTTCACTTCACTTCCGGCGGGGCCAACAAGCTGGCTCGCGCCATCGCACGTGAGATACTGTGCACCGGCCAGGATTGTCAGAGGGATCTCGCTGGACGGTGATGTCAAAATCGCGCCGAAATCGATTAAAAGCTGATCGGGGAAGGACTAGCACGCCCGACCAGCAGCGCCCGGTTTCCCCGGCGATCCCTCCGCCAGTCGGGATGAGTGCCCGGGCGCCCTGGATACGATGGCTCAGAATTGCGACGCTGGCGGTAGTCGCCGGTCTCCTGCCTCTCATTCTGCTCGAACTGGGTCTTCTGGCCTTCGGTTTTGGCTATCCGACCGGTTTTTTTGTCCCCATCGAGGGAAAGGACGCTGTTGCCTCCAATTCGAAGTTTGGCTGGCGATTTTTTCCAATCTCCATCGCACGGGCACCGCTTGTCAGCTATGTGGCGGTTCACAAAGACGCCGATACCTATAGGATTTTCGTGCTGGGCGATTCGGTCGCCATGGGTATTCCCGCGCCTGCGTTCGGCTTCGGACCGATATTGCGAATCCTGCTGGAGACCCGCTACCCGGGGATGAAGTTCGAGGTGATCAACACGGCGATGACCGCGATCAATTCCCACGTCCTGCTCCCGATCGCCAGTGACAGCTCGCGCCTGGCGCCGGACTTATTTATAGTTCTAGCAGGAAACAACGAGGTAGTGGGACCCTATGGCCCCGGAACTGTGCTAACCACGCGCGCTCCTCCAATGCCCCTGATCCGTGCCGGTATCTGGTTCAAATCTACGAGAACAGCGGAGTTGATGGAGACGGGTATGGCTCGGCTTCATCCTGCGGGCAAGGAGCTGGAATGGGGCGGCATGGCTATGTTCGCCGGCCATGAGATTCCCCGCGACAACCCTTTACTCGAGACTGTTTATCGGCATTTCCGTGCGAATCTGGAAGACGTTTCCCGGATCGCGCGCGAGGCGGGAGCCGCCGTGATCCTCTCGACTGTTCCTGTCAATCTAAGGGACATTGCGCCGTTCGCGTCGGTCCATCGGAGCGACCTCGGCGCGCAGGATAGAAACCGCTGGCAGCAATTCTATGATGATGGGGTTCTGAAAGCGGCCCACGGGGATTGCGTGGCGGCGCTGCAACAGTTTCGCGGAGCGATGCAATTGGACGGTGGTTTCGCGGATTTACGTTACCGCCTGGGGAGAGGCCTGTTGGCGTGTGGCCATGCGGACGAGGCCCGAAAGGAATTCCTCCAGGCGCGAGACCTGGACGCCCTGCGATTTCGCGCCGATTCCCGGATCAACGAGACGATTCGCAAAGTGGCCACGGACTCCATGTCGGGGATTCGTTTGGCGGACGCCGAACTCGCATTCTCGCGGGCTGCGGCCGTCGCGGAGACTCCAGGGAACGAGTACTTCTTC
>Ga0310810_10006162_pt1 | contig 13510 bp, 14 predicted proteins | sample NCmetagenome_FD_207641 | JGI IMG/M metagenome (GOLD analysis project Ga0310810, IMG submission 207641) | Soil microbial communities from experimental microcosm in Duke University, North Carolina, United States - NC | ecosystem: Engineered > Artificial ecosystem > Soil microcosm > Unclassified ... | reverse complement strand
GGGAGAGGTGGCGCGGCGGCGACGGCCGTGGTGGGTTGCGGGACGGGATCAGGTCGCAAGGCGTCTCCCGTCCCGCATCATTGCTAGAGATCGGCGTTCAGGACCCGCGTGATGTTGTCGCTCGCGGACTGGGCCGCCTGCTTGACGGTGAGCTTTCCGGTCAGGATCTGCTGGAGCATGTTGCGGAGGATGTTGCCGTTCTCGACGTTCACCCAGTTCTTGGACGTCGGGACGAACCAGCTCCGCGCCGCCGCCCGCTCGTTGACGCTCTTCCCGAGCAGGCTCGTCGTGTTCGGGATGTTGCCGAGCGCCCGCAGCGCGGTCATGGACGCGTTGCTCGTGTAGGCCTTGATCCAGTCGGCCCCGAGCGTCTTGTCCGCGCCGACCGGGACGGCGAGGATCGAGCCGCCCAGGAAGCCCGGCATCGGCTGGCCGGCCGTGTGGCCCGGCATCACGAACTGGCCGGTCGTCTTCGTGTACTTCTTGCCAACGCAGCAGGTGAACCAGCCCGGCCCGATCATCGAGGCGACCTTCCCCTGCGCGTAGACGTCGTAGGGGTTCGGATGCGTCTCGTCGGTCGTCTTCGACGCGCGCGATGCCGCGAGGAAGAAGTTCTTGTACGCCGTGAGCCCGGCGATCGAGGCCGGGGACGCAAGCTGGCCCGCCCACCGCTTGCCGGCCTGCTTCGCGATCGAGCCGCCGAAGTCGTAGACGAAGCCCATCGCGACGTACCAGTCGGTGCCGGCGACGTAGACGGGCGAGAAGCCCTTGTCCTTGTCCATCGCGCCGAGCTTCTTGGCAGCGAGCGTGTACTGCGCGAGCGACGTCGGCACCTTGAGCTTCGCCTTCTTGAAGAGGTCGGTGCGGTACGTCACGACACGTGAGCCCGCGTAGTAGGGGACGCCGAACAGCTTGCCGTTGTAGACGCCCGCCGCGGCCAGGCCCTGCAGCCACGTCGACGAGTTCGGGAACGAGCTCTTCTGCGACGAGAGATCCTGGAATGCGCCGGCGGCCATGTACTTCGTCATCTCGGTGTTCCCCATCTCGATGACGTCGGGCGCGTCGCCGCCAGCGAGCGTCGCGTCGAACTTCTTCAGGTGGTCGCCCCACGTCTGGTACTGGACGTCGACGTTCACACCCGGGTGCTGCTTTTGGAACTGAGCGGTGGCCGCCTTGATGATCGACTCCCACTCCGGCTTCTGAGCGTCGGTCTGCAACCAGACCGTGATGCCGTCGGCCGACGTACCGCCGGATGCGGTAGACGCCACCACGGCGAGGGCGACGCCGACAAGGACGACGGCGCCGATGATGCGTGCACTGATCATGGACGATTCCCCCAAGCGCATCGGGAGGCGGTGCGGGTCGCTCGGGGTTCCCGTGTGGCGAAGGGAGAACAGACGCCGGATCCGCCTACTGGTTTATACCACTCTGCCACGATTCGGAACAGTCGCACAGTCACTCGATGATGTCAAGACCAATTACGCCTGCCCGCATCGAGCGCGTCTCGGCGTTCCTATCGATTTACAGCGAGAAAACATGTCGTAGCGAGGACCCGATCGGTGTCCGGGCATCGCCGAATTACTTTTATTGGTACTGACCAACGTTCAGAAGCGACGGAGGTCGGTGACGAGCTTGTAGCGATCGCCCCGGTAGATCGAGCGTACGTACTCGACGATCTCACCGCTCTCGGAGTTCGTCGTCCGCTCGAACTGGAACGCCGGCGAGTGCAGAGGGACGCCAAGTGCCTCGGATTCCTCCTCGTTCGTCACAGTCGGCTCGATCGTCTGCCGCCCGCCGACGATCGTGATCCCGAAGCGGCCCTCGAGGACCTCGTAGAACGAGCTGCGCTCCAGGTCGGGCGCCGTGAGGCCGGGCACGAGCGACTCGCGCACGTGCAGGGTCTCGATCGCCATGGTCTCCCGGTCGGCGAGGCGAAGCCGGCTGATGATCATCACGGGCTCGGAGGGCGAGACGTGGAGCAGGCGACCCAGATGCGCGCCTGCAGGCGTGACCCGCAGGCTCAGCGTGCGGCTCGCCGGCACCATCCCGCGCCGCCGCATGTCCTCGGTGAACGACGTCATCGTCAGCTCCTGGGCGATCTTCGGCTCGCTGACGAACGTGCCCGAGCCGTGCCGGCGGACGAGAAGCCCCTCTCGGACGAGGTCGTCGAGCGCCGCGCGAACGGTCAGCCGCGAGACGCCGAGCTCACGCGTCAGCTGACGCTCGGAGGGAATGGCCTCCCCCACGTCGAGCTGCTCGATCAGGTCGAGAACCCGGCTGCGGGCCTCGCTCTGCTTCGTCACGACCTGCTTGGCCCCGCCGACAGTCGCCATCGTCTGCTCCGTTCCCGTCGAGGCAGTCATCCTACCGTCGTCCCGGCTGTGGTCAAGACCACCTATTCGACCGTCAGCGCGGCAGTCCTCGTCATCTCGACGTCCGGGGCGCGCGCCGGGAGGGCGAGACCGCTCGCAGGGTCGAAGAAGTGGAGCCGCCCGGTGTCGACGGCAAGCTCTCGCCGGCTGCCGACGGCAGGGACGGAGCGCGGGTCGACACGAGCGGTGAAGAGCGTCCGCTCGCCGATGCCCAGCCCGGCCTCGTCGGGGTCGTCCGTGCCGGACTCCACCTCCGGCCGGCTGGCGTCGACCCAGAAGCAGACGTGGGTGTCCGCCCCGAGCTCCTCGACGATCTCGACCGAGACGTCGATCCTCGGCAGCTCAGCCCGCTCGCCCTCGGCGTCGGAGAACGCCTCGGGGCGGATCCCGAGGATCACGGGGCCGTCGCGCTCGGGCCGGCGCGTGGGCTCGAGCGGCAGCGCGTACTGGCCGAAGCGCGCGACGTCGCCATGGATCGTCGCCTCGACGAGGTTCATCGCAGGCGCACCGATGAAGGCGGCGACGAACACGTCCCGCGGGTGCGCATAGAGCTCCTGCGGCCGGTCGACCTGGACGACCGCCCCGTCGCGCAGAACGGCCACGCGCTGTCCCAGCGTCATCGCCTCTGTCTGGTCGTGAGTGACGTACACCGTCGTGACACCGAGCTTCGCGTGGAGCTGGGCGAGCGATGCGCGCATTCCGACGCGCAGCTTCGCGTCGAGGTTCGAGAGCGGCTCGTCCATCAGGAACGCCCGCGGCTCTCGCACGATCGCGCGTCCCATCGCGACCCGTTGGCGCTGGCCGCCCGAGAGCTGCGCGGGCTTTCGGTCGAGGAGCTCCTCCAGGCCCAGCAGCCGCGCGACCTCGGCGACGCGCTCGCGCGACTCCTGTTTGGGCGCGCGTCGAACTTTCAGGCCGTAGCCGAGGTTCTCGCGAACGGTCATGTGCGGATAGAGCGCATAGCTCTGGAAGACCATCGCGATGTCGCGGTGGCGTGGCGCAAGGTCGGTGACGTCCACCTCGTCGATCAGGATCGTCCCGTCGGTGACCTCCTCGAGCCCCGCGAGCATCCGCAACAGCGTCGACTTCCCGCATCCGGACGGGCCGACGAGCACGAGGAACTCGCCGTCCGCGATGGAGAGGCTGACGTCGTCCACCGCGACGACGCCGTTGCCGAAGACCTTCGTGACGTGGTCGATCTCGATCGTCGCCATGTGCCTTACCGGGGCCTCAGCATAGTCGTCCTCCGGACAGTTCAGGACCAGCGCGGCGCGCAGTATGCCATATTGGTCTTGACCACTCAAGCCTCCGGAGCGTAGACTGGCGCTCGTGACGGGGCGCACGACCGCAGAGACGCCATTCGACGAGCTGGAGACCGAGGCCCGCGACCCGTCGGCGGCGGATCTCGATCTGCAGAGCACTGCCCAGCTCGTCGCGCTGATGAACGAGGCTGACGCCGGCGTCCCCACCGCCGTGGCGCGGGCCGCGGACACGATCGCCGCTGCGATCGACGCGGTTGTCGAGCGGCTCGCGGCCGGAGGCCGGCTCGTCTACGTCGGCGCGGGGACGTCGGGACGGCTCGCGGTCGTCGATGCGGCCGAGTGCGAGTCGACGTTCGCCGTCCCTCCCGGGCGTGTCGTCGCCCTGATCGCAGGCGGGGCTGCCGCGACTGCCACCGCGCAGGAGGAGGCGGAGGACGACCGAGAGGCGGGAACCAAAGCGATCCACGCGCTCGGGGTCGACTCGGCCGACGCCGTCGTCGGGCTGAGCGCGAGCGGTCGCACGCCGTACGTCGTGGCCGCCCTCGACGCGGCACGCGGGGCCGGGGCGACCACCGTCGCGATCGTCTCGGTCGAGGGCTCGGAGCTCGGCGCCGTCGCGGCCCACGAGATCGTCGTCCTCGTCGGTCCCGAGGTGATCGCCGGCTCGACGCGGCTCAAGGCGGGCACGGCGCAGAAGCTCGTCCTCAACATGATCTCCACGATCGCGATGATCCGGCTCGGCAAGACCTTCGGCAACCTGATGGTCGACGTCGTCGCGACGAACGACAAGCTGCGCGCGCGTGTTCGCAGAATCGTCGCCGCGGCCAGCGGCGCCTCCCCGGATCGCGTCGAGGCGGCGCTCGACGAGGCCGACGGCGATGCGAAGGTGGCGATCGTCGCGCTCGCGCGCGGAGTCGACGCCGCGACGGCACGCGGGAGGCTCGAGGAGACGGCGGGAGACGTGAGGAAGGCTCTGGCGCCGTGAGGCTCGGCGTCGAGGCAGCGCTCGTCGACGGCGCGCTCGTGCCGGGGGACGTCGCGATCGAGGGTGACCGGATCTCGGCCGTCGGCCTCGATCGAAACGGCGGACGCGGGATCGCCTCGCCGGGCTTCGTCGACCTGCAGGTGAACGGCTTCGCCGGCGTCGACTTCCTCGGCGCCGACGCGGACGGCTACACGACGGCCGGCGACGCGCTGCTGGACACGGGCGTGACGTCCTACCTGCCGACGTTCATCACCTCGGCGGAGGACGTCCTGCTCGACGCGCTCCGTGCGGTTCCGGACACGCGCGGCCCGCGGATCCTCGGCGTCCATCTCGAGGGCCCGTTCCTCTCGCCGCTCCGGCTCGGCACCCACGGCCGAGGTGGCCGCCGCGACCCGGATCCGGCGCTGCTCGACCGCCTGCTCGAGGCCGGGCCGGTTCGGCTGATGACCCTCGCGCCCGAGCTTCCGGGCGCGCTCGACCTGATCGGCCTGCTCCAGGCGCGTGGGATCGCCGTCTCGCTCGGACATTCCGATGCGACAGCGGCCCAGGCGCACGCGGCCTTCGACCGGGGCGCGCGGACGGTCACGCACGTGTTCAACGCGATGCGGCCGTTGCTCCATCGCGACCCGGGGATCGTCGGAGCTGCGCTGACCCGCCCCGACGTCGTCTTGCAGGCGATCGTCGACAACGTCCACCTGGACCCAATGATCGTCAGGCTCCTGTGGTCGGTCGGGGCCGGCCGCCTCGCGCTCGTCACGGATGCGATGGCGGCCGCCGCGCTCGGCGACGGGACGTACGCGCTCGGGGACGTCGAGGTCATCGTCGCCGACGACGTCGTCCGCCGCGAGGACGGCGTGCTCGCCGGGAGCACGCTGACGATGCCGCAGGCCGTGCGCAACCTCGTCGCGGCAGGGGCACCGCTCGAGTCGGCGCTGGAAGCCGCGTCGACGGTGCCAGGTCGGGTGCTCGGCATCCCTGGCCTCGGTCGGCTGTTCCCCGGCGGGCCGGCCGACGTCGTCGTGCTCGACGACCGCATCGAGGTCGTCCGCGCGATCGTCGGGGGCGAGACGCGTGTCGCAGGCTGACCCGCTTCCCCCTGCCGGGGCGCCCGGTGCACGGTTTCTCGCGGAGATCCACGAGCAGCCGGCGGCGCTGCGGCGCCTCCTCGCGCACGACGATGCGATTGCCCGTGCAGCCGCGCTCGCGCTCGAGCGCGATGCGCGCCTGATCCGGCTCGTCGGCCACGGCTCGTCGGACAACACCGCGTCGTACGGGATCTACGCGTTCGGACTCCTGCCCCGCTGGACGGCGATGCGCGATGCGATCACGCTGACCGTCCACTACGACACGCCGCTCGACATGTCGGGCTCGACCGTGATCGGCCTCTCGCAGTCGGGCCAGACACCAGACGTCGTCGAGTACGTCGCCCGCGCGCGTGCCGCCGGCGCGCTCACGATCGCGGTGACGAACGACCCGGGCTCGGAGCTGGCGACGACCGCCGAGGTCGCGATCCCGCTCTCCGCCGAGCCCGAGCTCGCCGTGGCGGCCACGAAGACGTACGTGAACACGCTCGCGGTGCTCGCGCTCCTCGCAGGGCACCTCGCCGGCAGGGGCGCGGAGGTGTCGGCCGGGATCCGACGGGCGAGCGAGCAGCTGGAAGAGGTGCTGCCGGCCCTCGAGCGGGCGGCGGCGGGAATGGTGCTCCCGTTCGTCTACACGGGCCGGATGTTCGTGATCGGCCGCGGGGTGGAGTTCGCGACCGCCCGGGAGATCGCTCTGAAGCTCCTCGAGACGTGCCGGGTCGCCGCGGAGCCGCTCACGGCCACCGACCTCGCGCACGGGCCGGTCGCGGCGCTCGATCCGCTCTTCCCGGTCTGGGCGATCGCCTCGCCCGACGCGACGCTCGCGCCCGTGCAGGAGGCCGCGGCGCGCGCCCGCGCGATGGGCGCGACGCTCGTAGCGAGCGGCACCGCCGCAACGGAGCTCGACGGGGCGGCGTACGTCCTGCCGGTGCCGTCGCCGACTCCGCCGCTCCTCTCCCCCCTCCTCTCCGTCGTCCCCGGGCAGCTCTTCGCCTGGGCGCTCTCGTGCGCGCGCGGCCTCGATGCGGACGCCCCGCACGGCCTCGCCAAGATCACGTTGGCGCGCTGACGCCTCGCGCTCCGGCGCCGGGAGGCACCTCGTTACGCTGCCGCGGTGACCAGGTTCTGGCACCCCGTCGCGGACATGTCCGCGGTCGCCGCCTCGGGCGAGCTCGTCCTCGAGCGCGCCGAGGGCGTGCACGTCTGGGACGAGTCGGGTCGGCGCTACCTCGACGCCACCGGGGGGCTCTGGTACTGCAACGTGGGCTACGGCCGCGACGAGATCGTCGACGCGGCGATGGCGCAGATGCGGCGGCTGCCGGCCTACTCGCACTACGGCGACGTGTCCTCGCGCACGACGACGGACCTGGCCGAACGGATCGCCGCCATCGCGCCGATGGACGACGCGGTCGTGTTCTTCGCGAGCGGCGGTGGCGAGTCGGTCGAGACCGCCGTGAAGCTCGCCCGGCGGTACTGGAGCCTCGTCGGCCGTGACGAGAAGACCATCGTGATCTCGCGGGAGCGCGCCTACCACGGGCTCGCGGGGTACGGCACGTCGCTGGTGGGGATGGAGGCCTTCACGGTCGGGGTCGGCCCGCTCGCGGGCGACATGCTCCAGGTTCCCTGGGACGACGCAGGGGCGCTCGCCGGCGCGATCGACCACGTCGGCCCCGAGCGGGTCGCGGCCTTCTTCTGCGAGCCGATCGTCGGAGCCGGAGGAGTTCTCCTGCCTCCGCCGGGCTACCTCGAGGAGGCACTCCGTGTTTGCCGCGCGCGCGACGTCCTCTTCGTCGCGGACGAGGTGATCTGCGGGTTCTGCCGCGTCGGGGACTGGTTTGCGAGCGCACGCTTCGGGCTCGATCCCGATCTCGTCACGTTCGCGAAGGGCGTCACCTCCGGGTACCTCCCGCTGGGCGGTGTCATCGTGGACGCGCGCGTCCGCGAGCCGTTCTGGAGTCCAGGGGCAGGCGTCTGGCGCCACGGCTACACGTACTCGGGCCATGCGACAGCGACGGCGGCGGCCCACGCGAACCTCGACATCATGGAGCGCGAAGGGCTCGCCGAGCGTGCCCTTGAGCTGGAGTCGGAGCTGGCGGCCGCTCTCGCGCCGCTCGCACCGCATCCGCTGGTCGCCGAGATTCGCGCGGGGCTCGGCGTCGTCGCAGCGGTTCAGCTCTCGGCCGACGCTCTGGCCGAGGACCCTGCGACCGCGGATCGCGTCCTCGCCGCAGCGCGAGACCACGGCGTGCTCGCCCGCGGTCTCGCGGGTGGAAGCCTGCAGATCTCCCCTGCGCTGACGATCGACGCCGACGGCCTGGTGGAGCTCGTCGCCGGCCTCAGCGCCGCCCTGGACGCCGTCGCCGGCTAGACGTTCTGCCCGGCGGGCCGCTTGGCTCGCCTCTGCGTTTGCTCGAGCGCGCGCACGCGGTCGACGAACGCCTCGACCGGGAACCCGTCGCCCGGATCCCAGTGGTCGCTCTGCTTGAACGCTTCGCTGACCTCGTCGTGTCCCGTCAGTCCGCGCCGGCCCGCGAGGAGGTCGTACGCGAGGAGCCACCGTACCGGGATGCGCCGTCGGCGGCAGACGTCGGCGACGAGGCTCGCCGCCCGCTCCAGCACAGCGGCCGAGTAACGATCGGCCCAGTCGCGTCCGGTCTGGCTCGCGAATCCCGCGAGCTCGACCCCGATCGAGGTCGTGTTGCCGCCGCGCGCGTGCCACGCGACGTCCTTCTCACGGACGCACTGGATCACGGAGTCGGCGTCGACGCAGTAGTGCGCCGATACGCGCGACACCGGCGTCTTGAACCAACGGGCGCAGATCTCCGCCGCATCGGGCCGCTCGGCGATCTCCATCGTGTGGATCACGACGACGCCGATCGCCCGGCCGGCTGCGCGGGTCCTGTTGGGGCTCTCGACGAACGGGTATGCCATGCAGCCGCCTCCCGGGTCGCCGCAGCCGGGCGAGCATAGTCCGGGACACAGCCGGCATGCGAGGATCGAGGCCGTGCAGGACACCGGCCGGAGCCACCGCCTGACTGCCGTCCGCCGTGAGGAGGAGAGGGTCACGGCGCTCGAGCTGTTCTTCGACCTCGTCTTCGTGCTCGCGCTGACCCAGTGCACTGCGCTGATGGCGGCGACCCCGACGTGGGACGGCATCGTGCAGGCGCTGCTCGTGCTCGGCGTGCTCTGGTGGTCGTGGGGCGGCTACGCGTGGCTGACGAGCGTCGTCGACCCGGAGGAGGGCGCGGTGCGGATCGCGATCTTCGCCGCGATGGCCGCGTTTCTCGTCGCCGCACTTGCGGTGCCCGGCGCTTTCGACGACGAGGCGCTCGTCTTCGCGTGCGCGTACGGGATCGTCCGCGTCGCGCACATCTGGCTGTTCACGATCGCGAGCCGTGACGATCCTGGTCTGCGCCGGTCAGTCACAGGGCTCGCGGGAAGCACCGCGATCGGCGTGTTCCTGCTGGTCGCCGCCTCGTTCACGGACGGCGTCGCGCAGGGCGCTCTCTGGGCGATCGCGATCACGCTCGACGTCGGGGCCCCGTTCCTGTTCTGGGCGGAGGGCTGGCGGCTGATGCCGTCGCACTTCGCCGAGCGGTACGGGCTGATCGTGATCATCGCCCTCGGCGAGTCGATCGTCTCGATCGGGGTCGGCGCGCACGAGATCGTCGACACCGGCGTGATCGCCGCCTCCGTGCTCGGCGTCGCGCTCGCCGCCGCGCTCTGGTGGCTCTACTTCGACGTGATCGTCTGGCTCGGCGAGCGGCGCCTCTCGGAGGCGACCCCGGGGAGGGAGCAGAACGAGCTGGCACGCGACTCGTACTCCCTCATCCACTTCCCGATCGTGGCGGGCATCGTCCTCGCCGCTTTCGGTCTGAAGAAGACGCTCGAGCACGTCGGCGACCCACTCCATTCCGTGCCCGCCGCCGCGCTCGTCGGCGGGATCGCGCTCTATCTTCTCGGCCATGTCGCGTTCCGCTGGCGGCAGGTGCACTCGCTGAGCCGGCAGCGCTCGCTCGCCGCATTGGGCGCGATCCTCCTCTACCCCGTCGCGCTCCACGTCCCGGCGCTCCTGACGCTCGCGCTCGTCCTGGTGCTCCTCTGCCTGCTGATCGTCTACGAGGTAACGCGATTCGCAGAGACCCGCGAGCGGGTGCGGCACGAGCTCGCGCGAGGCCAGGTGCCTGCTGCCCTGGCCGAGATTGCGAGGATGTCGGAGTGACCAGGCCGATCTGGGCGCCATGGCGTCTCGAGTACATCGGCGACGCCGCCTCCCAGGACGCGTGCGTGTTCTGCCGTGAGGCGAACGACGAGCTGGGCGAGCACAGCCTCGCGGTCCGACGAGGCGAGCACGCGTTCGTGCTGCTCAACAAGTTCCCGTACTCGTCCGGACACGTGATGGTCGCGTCGCTCCGTCACGTCGGCGAGCTCGGCGAGCTGACGCGCGACGAGGCGGCCGAGGTGCACGAGCTGACCACGCAGGCGATCGCCGCCCTGCGGAACGTCTACGGCCCAGACGCGTTCAACGTCGGCTGGAACCTCGGGCAGGTCGCCGGAGGCTCGATCTCGGGCCATCTGCACGAGCATGTCGTCCCTCGCTGGGCGGGCGACACCAACTTCATGCCGGTGCTCGCAGACGTCAAGGTCGTCCCCGAGCACCTCATCACGACGCGCGACCGCCTGCGCGAGGCCTGGCCAGGCCTAACCGAGCGATTGGCCTAGCCGCGCCATCGCAGCCCAGCCGACGGGCGTCGTCGTCTGAAAGTCGTAGAGGCTCCAGCCGGTCGCGGTGCCGTCGTCCAGAACAGCATCGTCGAATGCCCTGAGCTCCTCCTTCGACATGCGATTCGCAACCCCGCCTGCGGCGTGGACGACGATGTCGTCGCCCACCGCGGCGCGGAGGAGCCGCAGCGAGCGCGCAACGTAGCCGTACGTCGCGTCGTAGCCCTTGAACCCGCCGCCCGTGTAGAGCATCGGCACGATCGCGTCGACTTTCCCCGCGATGTCGCTCCACGGGAAGCCCGGCCACCACCCCAGGTGCCTCTCGAAGGCACGCGGCGGATAGGTGATCGCGGCGGTCGGCGTCGATCCCGCCTCGTCGTTCAGGCGGTCGAGTAGAGAGAGCATGCGCGCCGTGCGCAGCTTGACGTTCTTCGTCTGCAGCGACTCGATGTCGAGCGCGACCCCGTCGAACCCGTCCCCCGCCGGCGTCCGGAACGAGAGCATCGCCCGGACGCGCCGGAGGTCGCGGCCGGACGCGTCGTGCCCCGGCAGGTACCACGCGACCGCCGAGATCCCGCGAGCGTGGAGCGCGTCGACGAGCCTTGCGAGACCGGCCGGCTGCACGACGTCCGTCTTGGAGCGATCGTTCGCCGTCTCGAGCCAGGCCGTCCGCACGCCGTGCGCGGCGAGCCGGCTTGCAACGGCCGACGGTGAGTTGTAGAGCGCCGTGTCATAGACGTCGAACCACGTCCCGAGCCCCTGGAAGATCTCGTCTCCGCTTGCCCTCGCCGGACGAGCCGAGCCCTCCGACGACTCGAGGCCGGCGATGCCGAGTGCGACGAGCACTGCGGCGAGGAGAACGAGCGGGCGCATCGGCGAGCGGGAGGGTACGCGGCGTGTGTGATGGATCTTTGAGCCAGCTGACGATCGCGCGCGCGGGGGTTTTGCACGTGTCCATAGCGAAGAGTCGCGCCGAGGCTCGCCGCTGTGCGATCCTGGTGCGGCTATGACGACGACGCGCACGCCCGAGAACAGGCTCTCCGAGGACCAGCTCGTGCAGGCGCTGGAGCTCGGACGCGCCGCCGACAGCGTCGAGCTGAAGCTCACCGTGCCGGAGACCGACCATCGCTCGACCGTGGCCGCGCTGGACATGGACCCCCTCCAAGCCCAGCTTCGGCAGGTTTTCTTCTTCGACACGCCCGACCTCATGCTGAGCAGCCACGGCCTCGTCGTCCGCCTCCGCCGTGTCCAGCGGACGAGCGACGACTCGGTCGTGAAGCTCCGGCCCGTCGTGCCGTCGGACCTACCGACCGCCGTGCGGAAGCTGCCCGACTTCGGGGTAGAGGTAGACGCAATGCCCGGCGGCTTCGTTTGCTCGGCATCGATGAAGGGGACGCCGACGAGGGACGTGCGCAGCTCGTTCGCGGCGAATCGGCCGCTGCGCAAGCTCTTCTCGAAGGCGCAGCGGGCGTTCTACGCCGAGCACGCGCCGGAGAGGCTCGCGCTCGACGACCTGACGCTGCTCGGGCCGATCTTCGTGCTGAAGCTGAAGTTCAGGCCGAAGCAGCTCGACCGGCGGCTCGTCGCCGAGATGTGGCTGTATCCGGACAACTCGCGGATCCTCGAGCTCTCGACGAAATGCGCGCCCGAGGAAGCCCTTCAGGTCGCGGACGAGGCCCGGGCGTTCCTCTCAGCGCGCGGCGTCGACCTCGGCGGCGAGCAGGAGACGAAGACCCGCAAGGCCCTCGAGTACTTCTCGCGGCACCACAAAGCCGCCGAGGCGGCGGGCTAGCTCCCGGTCGCGTCGCTCGGTTCTAGCAGTCGCAGTCCGGGCCGCAATCGCAGTCCGGGCCGCACGGGCAATTGGGCTTCCCACATGCGCTGCACATGGGAAGAGCATAGCGTCGGCGGCGGCGTGCGGGGGTTGGCCGGCTTCCCACGACGTGCGGCCGCTTTGCCAATACCGAGCGCACGGTGGTCGCACGGCGATCGCGTGCGCGGCAACACCGAGGAGATCGCCCCGGTGTCCCCCAAAAGGATCGGCTCCCACGCCCCCACAGCCTCGATCCCTTTGACGCTTGAATCTACGCCTCTTCGGGGCGAAGTCAAGTCTCGCCAGAGCGATGGCCTCGTGGGACGGTCGATGCACGAAAAATGGGCCGACCATCCTCCTTGCCGTCGTTCGGGATGGCCGGCCCGGCCAGGACCGACTCCCTGCGGCAATGCCCGCGAGCCGACCCCGACGAGGGCGAATCTCTCAGCGGCGTCGGACGGACGGGCGCAGCGGCGCGCAGCCCCGGGCGCGCTAGAAGATGACGCGGCCGGACGCGACGAGGATGACGAGCACCACGATCAGCACCCACGCCCAGTCCTTCAGGGGCAGACCCTCGTAGTGCGTCCGCGTCGGAGCTTCCTCGGGGGGTGTGAGTGCCGCGTCGCTCACAGGCCGCACTATCGATGCTCCGCATCGACCCGGCTCCAGCCGAACGGCTGGACCGACCTACCGCTCCGATGGAATGGCTACACCGGAGCGTCGCGGGCGTAGCTCGGTTGGTAGAGCATCAGCTTCCCAAGACCTAGCGCCGCCGGTCTGAGAGGTCGTCTCGGCGAGCTGCACGAAGAAGTACGCAACCAGCCACAGAGCAACCACCGCCGCGATGACCGCATTTCGCCACGCACCTTCTAGTTCAGCGTAATCTGCCGCTCGGTCGCCCCTATCCCACCGTCACCAAGGAGAAGACATGGCACGCAAGACCGTTCGGGTATCAGATATCAGCGGGGAAGAAATTCCCGAGGGACGTGGGGCAACCGTTCGCATCACATTCGCGGATGCACGGAGAGGCGCGAGAGAGTTGGACGTGACCGACTCCGAGGCCGAGAAGCTCGGCGGGCGGCAGGTTGCGCGACGGGGACGCAAGCCGAAGTCGGCTTAGAAGAGCTGGACGCCTCCTTCCAGCGTGACCGCACCAGGCTGCCGACTTCGGCGGGCCGAGACGCCTCCGACTGTGCGCTACCCCCGCCGCTACTCGACTTGGTGGGCTTCGATCACCAGACGGTGGTGGTCGACAGAGACAACGCGGACTTTGC
>Ga0310810_10006161_pt1 | contig 13511 bp, 9 predicted proteins | sample NCmetagenome_FD_207641 | JGI IMG/M metagenome (GOLD analysis project Ga0310810, IMG submission 207641) | Soil microbial communities from experimental microcosm in Duke University, North Carolina, United States - NC | ecosystem: Engineered > Artificial ecosystem > Soil microcosm > Unclassified ... | reverse complement strand
TGCAGGCGGATGGCTTTGCCCCGCCGCGACATGATCGCGTGCGTCGGGGCTGCGCCGCCTGCTGCGTGAGCCTGAATCACGCGAAGTCGATGAACAGCGCCGCGTGATCGGAGGCGGCTTCGATTGCTTGAGTGATCTCGGGGAGGTGCGCGAATAGCGTCCCGTTCTGTCCGCCCCAGACTCCGCGTCGCTCGATGCCGCCCGCAGTCACCCGAGCCGCGAGCGGCGGCGACATCAGGATGTAGTCGAGCTTGCCGGACTTCGTCCCGTTGCCATGCGTTCCAGGACGTCCGTCTCCGATGAACCTGGAGTGCACCATCACGTCCACGAGGTCGGAGCCGTTGGCGATGAGCGGCTCGAGAGGATTGCTGTCCGGGGTGTCGTTGAAGTCGCCGAGGACGGCGATCAGGCCGATCCCGTCGGCCTTCCGCTGCTCGTAGATCGCTCGGGTGCGGACGGCCTGCCTCCGCCGTTTCCGGTTCGACGAGGCCTGCGACCCGAATCCTTTCGACTTGAAGTGATTCACCAGCAGCACCAGCGGCTCGCCGGATGGAAGCGCGACACGATACTCGGCACAGTCGCGGCTGTAGATCACGCCTGCATCATCGGTATCGTCGACGTGACTGACGATCGACTGAAGCGGGCACGAGGCGCGGGTGAGCACGCCGATGTCGATGCCGCGATCGTCGTTGCCGTCGATGAGCATCGCGTGGCGGTAGGCCGTTCCGCCGGCCTGCGGGACGACCGTCTCGTTGAAGCGCTTCAGCGCCGTGCGATCGTCGGCCTCGATCACGCACAGGACGTCTGCGTCGACGAGCGAGACGATCCGGGCGGTGTTCATGATCGCCACGGCGTTGATCTGGTTCTTGACCAGCTCGAACCAGCCTACCCACTCGCCGCGTCCGTTGACCGCGACTTCGGGCGGCTGCCCGGCAGGCACACGAAGCAGCTTGCCGCGGACCTCGCGCAACCGGATGAACTCGGTGACGCCCTGGGTGATCAGCCCCGGATGACGTTCGAGGATAGCCAGGATGTCGGCCTTGATTGGCGCGGTGTAGGCGGGCTGCGCGATCAAGGTGTTCAGGTTCGAGAAGTCCTGGAGAACCGCTTCGCCCTGCTCCCACGTGGGGAGGTTCATCGCTGCCGGACGTTCGAACATGTTCTCGACGTTGAAGGTGGCCAATCGCATGGCAGTGCTCCTGCGTGGCGGGGGTCGAGCCGGTTACTGAGGTCAACGCGGCAGCGCGCGACACCGAACAACCAGCTCCGGCGAGGCGCAGCCGCGAGCGGAATCAGACGACGCCGCGCTCGGCGGCGCCCGGCCGCTCACTCGAAGGACCCAAGCTACGACAGTTGCGCCACGCGGAGCAGCGTCTCCATGTCGACGTGCCGGTTGTGCTCGGGCTGTGTGTTCAGGTGTTCGCTGATCGCGGCTCGCCGTCCGGCGCGTCGGGGTTCGAACATCCACTGGCGCAGGGTCTCGAGTGCGGCGGCGTCAATCGTGTAACGACCGCAGCAAGGACACTGGATAGTGTGCCGAGGGGCGGGGGCGTCCCCGGCTGACGATACGTCTGCCGGGGAAAGGTGGCTATCGCACAGCGGGCACTGCGCCAGAGCCATATAGACGCACCCTACCACAGAGCGGTTCGCCCTCGGAGGCGAGGGCGGGGCAGTTGATGCGAACTATCAGCTTTGAAGTTTATGTGGTGGCCAGGGACGGAATTGAACCGCCGACACCGTGATTTTAAGTCAATGCCCAGACTGATTGCATGTGACCCAAGGCGTTTGCTCCAACAGTAGAATCGTTGTACTTGCGCCTAAATATCGCATACAATCCCTTTCAAGCGTTTTCACGGTATCTCATGCTGGTTGTGACCCAGATGTGACCCCAGGCGGATACCGTGATTGAGGGAGAGTGCGATGGCGACCACCACGATCACGACCGCGAAGTCGATCGACACGTTCAAGCCGCGCGCCGCGCGCTACGCGGTGAAGGATTCCGAGGTGGCCGGATTGGATCTGCGCGTGTACCCGGACGGGCGCAAGGTCTGGACGCTGCGCTATCGCGCGGACGGCCGGCAGCGGCGCTTGAAGCTCGGTGAGTACGGCCCCAACCGGATCGGGCTCGCCGAGGCGCGGACTCGCGCCAACAAGGAACTGCGGAAGGTGGACGGCGGCACCGACCCGCAGGCCGAGCGCCTGGAGGCCAAGCGCGCCGCCGCCGAGGCGAAGCGTGCTGAGGAACGGGCCAAGCGCGACAACATCGACGCGCTGTGTGAAGCGTATATCGAGCGCCACGCGAAGGTCCGGAAGCGGACGTGGCGCGACGACCAGTCGAAGATCAATACTGAGATCAAGCCGGCCTTGAAGGGACGGCCCGTCACGTCGATCACGCGCCGCGACTGTCGTGCGCTGGTGCAGGCGATCGCCGACCGGCCCGCGCCGATCTATGCCAACCGTGTGGCGGCCCTTTTGTCTCGTTTGTTCCGGTTCGCGGTTGATGAAGAACTCATCAAGGCGAACATCGCGGCCCAGCTCCCGAAGCCGGGTGTCGAGATTGCCGCTCGTCCGGAAGCCGAGCGCGAAGACAAGCCGTACGACGACGACGAGATCCGCACCATCTGGAAAGCGACAGAGGGGCTCGAGGCCGCACCGCGTGCCCTCTACCGGCTCGGTTTGCTGACCGGCCAGCGGCCCGGTGAAATCGGCGGCATGCATTGGGATGAGATCGACGGTAGCTGGTGGACGATTCCGGCCGCACGGACAAAGAACCGGAAGGAACATCGCGTGTACCTGACGGAGTTGGCGCTGGTCGCCCTCGGGACGGTCGCGCGCCTCGAGGATGAACCGCGGGTGTTCAAGGGCTATCGGGGCAAGCGCCAGCTCGCCGAGTTGAATGCGAAAGTCTTCGCCGGTGTCCGGCTCAGGAAAAAGCCGCGCCACGCGATGCGTGACACCGTGGCGACCGGCATGGCAGCCGCCGGTGTGAGAGTGGAGGAGGTGTCACATGTCCTGAATCACAGCGTAGGTCTCCGGGTGACGGCTGGTTACAACAGCTATGCCTATGACAGAGAGAAGCGGCTGGCCCTAAGCAAGTGGGCGCGGCGGCTCACTGCGATCCTGGTGGGGAAGCCGGTAGCGTCCACTGTCGTTCCCATTGCAGGCTAGTCGATCGGACGGATACCTTCCGAGCAATTCATGGCGAGCGAAGTGCACGGCATTGCAACCGCGTTTCAGGTGCTGGCGATCACCCGTACGGCCACGTTCCTCGACGACGCGGCCGACAACGGCCGCAGGGGACAGGCCGTGTGAATCCGGCTCGGTCTCCCGTGACTCGTGGGAGGCCCGGTCGAGTTCGGGGAATGCGAACGACCGCTTCCCGCGGCGATCGCGAACAGGTCGTACTTCTCGCGCCCTCGATCGGTGACGACGCTCATCGCGATCGCCCATCGCCGGGGCTCGCCACCTCGCGGTGTCCGCCGAATTCAGACCGCATCGCCGACAAGACCCGGTCCGCAAACTGCGACTGCCCCCGTGAACTAAATCGTTGGTAGAGCGCCGCTGACAGAACCGGCACGGGGATGCCTTCATCGATCGCAGCGTTGATCGTCCACCGCCCTTCACCGGAATCGGAAACCCGGCCGGAGAACTCAGCGAGCCCGGGATCCCGAGCGAATGACGTGGCACTGAGGTCGAGCAGCCAGGACGCGATCACGCTGCCGCGACGCCAGAGTTCGGTGATGTCGCGAAGGTCGAAGTCGTACTGGTAGAGCTCGGGTTGGCGCAGGGGGGCGGTTTCCGCATCGACCGTGTCTCGTAGCGCTCCGACGTTCGCCGCGCGCAGCACGCCGAGCCCTTCCGCGTAAGCGGCCATGATTCCGTACTCGATGCCGTTGTGCACCATCTTGACGAAATGTCCGGCGCCGCTCGGGCCGCAGTGCAAATAGCCACGTTCGGCGGTACCGCCGATGCGCTCTCGTCCGGGGGTGCGCGCAATATCGCCGATACCCGGGGCCAGAGCCGCAAAAATTGGATCGAGGTGCATGACAGTATCCCACTCGCCGCCAATCATCAGGCAGTAGCCCCGTTCACGACCCCAGACCCCGCCGCTGGTGCCGACGTCGACGTAGTGGATACCGCGGCCGGCGAGATCCCGCGCGCGCCGGATGTCGTCGACATAGCAGGAATTGCCGCCATCGATGACGATGTCACCGGGTGCAAGGTGGGGGCACAGGTCGACAATTGTTAGGTCCACGACACCTGCCGGGACCATCAGCCAGATCACCCGCGGCGTTGCGAGCTGGTTGACCAAATCGGCGAGCGACGAGGCGGTGACGGCATTGTTCTGTATCAGCGCCGCGACCGCCTCTGGCGAACGGTCGAAGAGCACGCACTGATGACCGCTCGCGAGCAGGCGGCGGGTCATGTTGGCGCCCATGCGCCCGAGTCCTACGATTCCCAGTTGCACGGCAGACTCCTTCAAAAGGCGAATTGCACGGTCGGGTTCATGTTGGAGCAACGTAGCCAGAGCCTCTCCGCACTTACGGCTCCAAGACGTTGAGCGTGGGTGGCCAGGGCAACCCTGGATCGAGCCTCAGCCACACGACTCCAGATGCACCGGACTTCACTTGCTTCGGGTAGCGGTGAATGAACGCGCGGTCCAGTTGAGCGGTGATCTGCCACATCGGACGGACACGCTCGCCAGAGATGGTGCGCGGCGACGGTGTTAAGGCGCTCTCGACGTTCGAGATGGTGGCGCGAGTGACCGATTGTGGCAGGATGTCGAGAACGATCCGTACCTCGTCGCCAACCCTGACGCCATCGACGTCTGCTTCGGGAAGCGCGAACGTCATTTGAACGTTGGTGCTATCCACGAGGTTGACCACCGGGCTCCCGGCCTGAACGATATTGCCGGGCTGTGCCAGGCGCGATTGCACTTCGGCATCGCGAGGCGAAATCAGCGCCGCGTCAGCCACGGTGGCATCAGCGCGTCGAACGGTCGCTTCGGCCGCCTCCACGCCCGTATGCGCACTCTCCGCGTCGAGGCGCGCCACGACGACAGCGACGCGTGCGGCAGCCAACTGCGCATCGGCTGCCGCGGCGACGGCGGCGCCTCGGCGCCCCTCGGCGCGAAGGCGTTCGAGCTCGTCCGCCCCAGCCGCACTCGTGTCGAGCATTGTGACGGCGCTCGACAGTCGCTGAACAATCGCCTGGAACTCGCTCTCGTAGTGTTGCGCCGCGACCTCGGCGGCGCGGGTTTGGGTCTCCCGCAACAGAACGTCCGCATCAGCACTTGCCGCCAAGGACAGCGCATGCTTGTAACGTGCATACGCTTCGGTGCGCTCTGCGACGAGACTCTCGATTTGCATACGTGCCACCACCTGCCCGGCGCGTACCGACTGCCCCTCGTGTACAAGGACGCGGTCAATGCGGCCCGTCTGGTTGGCGGCCACGGCAATCTCGCTGGCTTCGATGCGTCCGGTCCCGCTTACCAAGCCGCTGGCTCGCGTCTGCGCAGCAGGCGCATTGCACGCGCACAGACCTGCCACAGCGGCGATGGCGACGACGCCGACGATAACCACCCGCGGCCGCGCTCTTGTCGTTCTCATTGGCCTCCGTGCTTCCGACACGTGATGACCTTTGCCAAATCGATGCCGACGAGAAACGGCGCGCGCCCGTCCGGAAGACGGTTCGCGACCGTGTCGATTTACACACCCTGTTCGAACGTGCACGGTGCTCTCGGTGTCCGCACGTTCACGTCAGGTGTCCGTGTCCGGTGGCCGGCGTGGAACGCGCCTTGCTGACTACACGTTCGATGAGCGAGCCGCTGATCGGCGGATTGTGCAGCCGTCGGACTCGACGCGGAGACGGGATGGCGGAATGATGCCCGCGGTCAAAGACCGCGCAGTGCGGCGATTGTCGGCGGCACTCCTCGCGCTAGCGTTTGGTGGGACGACGGTCAAGGCGAAGCGCGAGGCGCGGAGGCCACTAACGTGACGGCCCAACAGAGTGCGGCTCGGTGGTCGATCTTCCTAGGCGTCGCTGGATTCGTGCTGGTGCTGGCCGCCGCGGTGCTGCGCCCGTTCCTCAACGTGCTGGCGTGGGCAACCGTACTCGCCATCATCTGTTATCCGTTGCATCAGCGCCTGGTTACGAAGACTGGCCGCGTCACGTTCAGTGCGTCCGTCACCAGCGCGATAGCGGTACTGACGGTGATCGTTCCACTCGTTCTCGTTGGCGGTGTCGCCATCGGTCAGTTGTTGGCGCTCATGCAATTGCTCCCGGACTCATCCTTCGGTCAGCATGACGCTGGTGGCCGGCTCGCAGCGGCAGTGGCGTGGCTGGTGCGCCGCCTCGGGTTGGATACAGACGCGATTGCCGTGTGGGAGCAACAGCATGTGGGCGAGTTGGCACGCGACGCCGGGCAGGCAACCGTCTGGTTGGCCGCAGCCGTCGCCGACGCAATCGCATCGTTCATGTTCGTCGTGTTCGCGTTGTTTCTCCTTCTTCGCGAGGGGCCGCGGATTGTGACAGTGATCGTTGCCCTGCTCCCGTTCGAGCGACAACAGAGCGAAGCCGTGCTCGGGCGGATCCGCGATGTTGTGCACGGCAGCATGCATGGCGTCGTGGTGATCGCCCTCGTCCAAGGCGCGCTCTGCGGCGCGATGTTCTGGCTGCTTGGCGTCCCGTCCGCCGCGTTGTGGGGCGCGGCCACTGTCGTCTCCAGCGTCATACCATTGCTCGGCGCCGTCGTCGTCTGGTTACCGGGGGCACTCTACCTGGGCCTCACGCACGACTGGGCGAGAGCCATCGTGTTGGCGATGTGGGGGGCAGTAGTCGTCAGCTCGATCGACAACGTCCTCAGACCCCGCTTGGTCGGCGATCGCGTCGGCCTTAGCGAGTTGGCCATGTTCTTTGCGCTGCTCGGTGGAGTGCGAGCGTTCGGCTTGGTCGGGATTGTTCTGGGACCGGTCATCTTTGCGACTGTCGCGGCGATCGTTGGTGTTCTGACCCTCCCGCCGGATCCGCTCGACGCGCCGCCAGGCAATCCCACCGTCTAACGGACGCGGCCGTTGCAAAGGTCGCGTGCAGGGCGTGAAACATTATGTTGAACGGTCGTAAATCTTGCAGAGCTGACCAGACCTCAAGGAGCTTCGATCTGCACGGACTGCCACAACGGCTCACGCACACCTTCGAGGCCGGTTCCGGAAGCGCCGTCGACAACGCCCTCGCGGCGGGCCTCTGCTTGACGACGCGCCATTTGCGCGACGCGAGTCCGGCCGTGCTGAAAGACGCCTTCGCCTCTCTAGCGGAGGCGATCGCGGGGATTGAAGCCCGGCTGCCCGGGGATTACGCGACGAACCATAAGCCTGGTTCGTGCCGTCGGCCGTGCCCGAGGGCGGACAGTTCGAGGCCCGTCCAGAAGTAGTTCCCGTGCATAGAGCAGCTTGGACGCCACGACGACCGGATCGCCTCTTCCCGGGCGGAGGGTCAGGTGGCTGACGCGGGATGGTCGGCTTCAGACCGGGCTCCGCCTATTGCCAGCTCGGCGAAATCCTCGAGACGCCGAGGATTGCCGACGCGCCCGGTCAGCCTGAAACTGCCGCCCCTTTCGAAGTTCGCGGTGTCGCCGATCGCCAGGACGTACCGCTGCATGGAGCTCGCGATAGAGGCAATGGGCGTGGCACCGTGGGCCCGCGGTCCAAGGGAGGAGGGGCCTCGGGAGCTCCTTTCAGCGTACGAGTCCTTCCACCGGCAATCGAGGCTCGGAACAGTGAGGCCATCGATGCCGGGCTCTCATCGGCGCATGACATGGAGGACGCCGAGCTCCTCCTCGAGCGCAGCGAGCGCCCTCTCCTCCGCCTCGCCCATCGGTTCTCCCTGTTCCCAATGCGCGATTCTTATGCGGTACACGGCGGCCACCTTGGCATCATTCCTAACGTTGAGCACTATCTTCGACGGGAACGGCATAAGGTCCAGGTAGCAGGAGTGTTCGACGTTGTTCGAGATCCTTCCGACGACGCCGCGGAGCTCGGCGTAGCCCAACCCGTACACCTCGGGTGGCGGCATCGCCAGGCCGTCGCTAGGGTTGATGCCGTAGACGTTGACGTCGAAGCCGGCCTGGACCCTCCTCGTCGCAGCCGAGCCCGTTGGCCCGTCGAGTACGACGTAGTGTGGCACCACTTCGTAGAACGCGCGATGCTTCTCGACCAACGGCTGAATGTCATTACGCGGGTTCATGTTCACCCCCCGCTGGCGTTGACCGAACGGCGTGTGTATCCCACCGGATCAGCTTCAGATCCAGGACGAAGATCGAGTACAGCACCGGCACGAGCAGCAGCGTGATGAAGGTTGCCAGAGTCAGCCCGCCGATCTGCGCGTAGCACAGCGGCTCCCACAGCGGGCCGCCGTGCATCGCGAGCGGCACCAGACCCAGCACCGTCGCACCCACCGTAATCATCACCGGCCGCAGTCGCACGATGCCGGCATCCAGCAGCGCCTCGCGCAGCGGCTCGCCGCGGTGATGCGCCTCTTCGATGAAGTCGAAGAGCACGATCACGTGGCTGACGATGACGCCCACGAGGCTCGCCACGCCCAGGAACGCCATGAACCCGAACGGCTGGCCCATGACGGCGAGGGCGACGAAGGCCCCCGACATTCCGTAAGGAATGGCGGCGAACACCAAGAGCGGCTTGATCGCGTTGCCGAACTGCAGCACCAGGGCCATGTAGATGAGCGCCACGGACACGGCCATGACGACGCTCAGCTCCTTGAAGCCGCTGACCTGCTCGTCGTACTCGCCACCGATCTCCAGAGAGTATCCCGGCGGCAGCGCCTTCTTGAACGCCTCGACTTGCGGCAATAACGGCGTCAGCACCTGCGAGGGCAAGACTCCGGGAACCGGAAACGCCGACACCGTGACTGTCCGGAACTGATTGCGCCGTTTGATTTTCGGTATCGTCATTTCGGTCGCGACATGCGACACCTGGCTGAGGGGCACCCGCTGATTGCTGTTCATCGAGTACACATAGGTGTTCTGGACATCGGACAGCGCGGCGCGGTCTTCCATGCGCAGGCGAATGGCGATCGGGATCTGTTTGTCCAGTTCCCGATAGGTCGAAACAGGCAGTCCGCTGATCGCCGCAGTCGATGAGAGCGCGACGTCGAGGTTCGTGACACCGGAGAGGTTCGCGCGATCCGGGTCCACCTTCAGGCGCACGGTCAGCGTCGGCTGGTCCCAGTCGTCGCGGACCCGGGTCGCCATCGGCATGGCGCGGAACATCTCCTGCAGCTCTCCGGAGAGCCGTTGCAGAACGGTCGTGTCGGCTCCTGAGATGCGGATGGAGACCGGGATGCCAACCGGTTTGCCCGTCTCGAGTTGGCGCACATCGATCCGTGCGCCGGGCACTTCTCGGCTCAACGCCGTCTGCATCGGGCCGACAAATTCGTTGGTAATGTGCTTGTCAGAGACCTCGACGACGATCTGCGCGTAGTTCAACTGCTGACGCTCGGGGTCCACCGAAAACCAGAAACGCGGACCGCCGCCGCCGACAAACGTCGTCAGCGATTTCAACACCTTGGGGATGTGGTGCTCCTGCCCGAATCGCTCGGCCTGTTCGCGGATCACCGCTTCGGTGCGCGCCGTGGCTGCATTGGTCGCGCCGAGCGGCGCATCGGGCGGCAGCCAGACATCGACGTAGGAGAGATACGACAGGTCCTTGGGGAAAAACTGGGGATGCAGATGTGACATGAAGTACCACCCTGCGCCCAGGATCGCGAACGAGCCGGCGAACACGGCCCAGCGGTGACGCAGGGCGAAGTCCCCAACGCGGTAGTACGCGCCAGCGAAGCCATGCGAGCGGCGCTCGGACATTGGCGGCTCCGGCTTCTTGGGCGCCTTGATAAGGTAGTACGCGATCAACGGCATGAAGGTGAAGGACACCACGACCGACGCAATCAGCGTGCAGGTCATCACCACCGGCAGGCTGTAGAGGAAGAAGTAGACGTCGCCGGTCAGGAGCAGGAAGGGGAGGTAGGCGACGACATTCGTGATGGTGGCAAAAATGATGGCCTTCGCCAGCCGGGTCGGCCCAATCCACGACGCGATTTCGCGCGGCGAGCCGTGCGCCAGTTCCCGTTTGATCGCGTCTCCGGCGACTACCGGCATATCGACCAGCAGGCCGAGGGCGATGATCAGTGTGGCTATCGACACCTGTTGAAGGTCGATGCCGAGGACCTGGACGATGCCGAAGGTCATGGCCAGCGTCAGCGGGATCGACGCGGCCATCAGCATGGACGCGCGCCAATCCCAGAACCCGACGAGCGCGACGATGACGACCAGGACAATGGCCTCCCACAGGCTCCCCATCAGCAGACTCACGAGCTCATCGACCTGTCGCGGCTGGTCGGACGTCCGCTCGACGATGAGATCGGGCGGCAGCTGCGGGCGCACGTCCGCCAGCGCGGCGTTGACGTCCTCGCCGAACTTGAAGATCTGTTCCCCGGACCGCATCTGCACCGCCAGCGTGATCGCGCGGTTGCGGTGCCACTTGCCGTCCGGGTCCCGGGACGTGAGGAAGTTCAGATAACGGGTCGGCGTCTGGTAGGCGCGTGAGATCTCCACCAGGTCGCGCAGGTGCACGGGCACGCCGTCGGGCGATGCCCCCACCAGCATGTCGCCAATCTCCTGCGTAGTGGTGAAATCGCCGGTCGCGTCGATGCGGATGTTCTTCGTCTCGGTCTCGACGATTCCGCCGGGGGCGGTCACGTTGCGGCCGCTCATGACGTCCTTGATCTTCGAGGCCTGCAGATCGAACGCCGCCAGGCGGTCGTGCGAGTAATCGAGGTAGAACTGCTCCTGAAGTACTCCGAAGCGCTGCACCTTTGCGACGATGGGAACCCGCTGCAGCGTCCGCTGGATCAGGTCCGTGAAGTCGTCGAGTTGCCGGTACGAATAACGGTCGCTCGCCAATTCGGCGATGCGGTCCCGAGTCTCTTGCGGGTCGCGAATGATGATCGGACCCCACGCATCGGGATGGAAGTCATACATCTGGAGCCGAGTGCGGATGAAGTCATAGATGTAGGCACGCAGCTCCTCGTCGGTCCTGCTGGTCGCAAAGTCGATGCCGGTGCAGCTGCCGACGGAGACCGGCCGCACGTCATGCGCGATGCCGTCGCGCCGGGCCTGCTCCGCAAAGATGCTCGACGGTCGTTCGACGACTGCCGGCGCGACCGATCCCGGGTAGCAGTAGAGCGAGCTCACGCGTCCGGATGTATCTCTGCGGCGCGCCGTTTCGATTGCCTCGCGCACGCCGCGGGCACGCAGCTCGATCTCCTGCGCTGGCACCGGCGGGCTCGCGACCGTGAGCATCAGCGCGGCGGTGTCGCCGAAATCGCTGATCCAAGTGATCGGGCCCGCGCCGTCCGGCAGGTCGTCAATGGCAGCGAGCCGCTGTCCAATGTCCTGGAATTCCTGGTCGGTATTCTCGATGCTGTCCAGGAGCCGGACCTGCACGACCGAGATATTGTCCTGGGTGGTCGACTCGACGCGCTTGACCTTGTCGTTGCCGGTTGCCGCCTGCTCGATCTTGCGAGTGACCAGCTGCTCGACCTTGTCGGAGGCGATACCCGGCCACGGACAGATGGCCAGGCCGATCCGCACAGGAACGTCCGGATCCTTCCGCTTCGGCATGTTCATGTAGCCGAAGGCGCCCCAGGCCATGGTCGCGAGCAGCGCCACCCAGGCAATCTGGCGATTGATCGTGAAGTATCGCGCGATGTTCCAGGCGCTCTGTTCTTGGGGGTTCACCGTACCACCTCCACGGGCTGGCCGTCCTTCAACAGGTTCGCGCCGGTCGTGATCACTTCGTCATCCTGGCCCAGGCCACTCACGACACTGATCTCCGTGCCGACGACGGTTCCAATCTCGACCGACCGCAGCCTGGCAATGGGCCTCCCGCCGGAGGCGGCCACGACGAACACGCCATAGCGGCCCTGATCGGCCTGAACGATGGAAGACAGGGGAACCGTGACCACCGCAGGTTGTCCGTTCGACTCGGCCATCGCGAGCTGGAGCGAACCAATCATCCCGGCCTTCAGCATGTGGTCGCGATTAGGAATAGCGACTTCGACCTCGAAGTTGCGGGTTCTGGGGTCGGCCGCCGACGCCATCCGGCTGATGCGCGCTTTGAAGGTGCGGTCGGCAAGCGCGTCGACCACGACCTCGACCGGCTGTCCCAGCTTGATCGAGCGCACCGTCGTGTCCGGCACGCCGATGACGATCTTTACGAGGTCGGTGCCCGCGAGCATCAGGACCGGCACCCCCGGACCGGCGAAAGAACCCAGCTCCACGGTCTTCTTGACGACGTCGGCGTCGAAGGGCGCGACGATGGAAGTGTCGGCGAGCGCGAGTTCGGCCTCGCTGGTCTGAGCCAGCGCGGCCCGCAGTTCGCTCTGGGTGGCGTCGTGCTGGGCCTGGGCGCCGTCGAAGTCCGACTTCGTCATGCTGTCGGTGCCAAACAGGCGCGTGGCTCGATCGAAGTCGAGCCTGGCCTTGGTCGCCAGCGCCTCGGCGGCCGCCGCCTGCGCCTTGGCCTGGCGCACCCGGTCCTCGTATTCGGCATGGCGGATGCGCACGAGCACCGCGCCCTTGCGAACCCGGTCGCCTTCGGCCAGGTCGCGCATGCGGCCGTTCTCGCCGCGCACCTGCATCAGGGCGACCACGTAGCCGGGGATCCGGAACGACAGTGGGACCTCTGTGTCCGATTCGACCACGGCCGAGTACCGCAGCGGCCCGGCGTGGGCGGCGCCCTTGACTTTGACCTGGCGTGTCTGCACCGCCTGCGGCGCCTGCGGCACCGCGGCTTCCGTGCCGCAGCCAGCCGCCGCCAGCGCGAGCGACAACATTGTCGATATGTGTATGCTTTTCACGTCATTCATCTCCCATGGCGCGGCGCAGTTCCGCGAAGGCACTCCAGAACGAGGACAGTGCCTGCTGGTACTGGAAATTCGCATCGGTGCTGCGGGCCTGCGCCTGCAGCAGATCCCTGATCAGTGCGGCCTGCTCCTTGTACCTGTTCGTAGTCACCCGGAACTGCTCGAGCGCCGCTTCATGGCTGGTCCGCGCCGCGGCCAGCAGCAGCCTGGCCTCCTGCCACTTGCGGTACTTCGTGCCGGCTTCGAGCGCAATCTGCGCCCGGGTCTCCTGCGCACCGTTGCGGGCCTGCGCCACGGCCACGACCTTCTCGGCCACGTTGCTCTTGCGGCGGCCCCAGTCGAACGGCTCCCAGGTCAGGAACAAGCCGGCTATCGTCACGTTGGAGGGAATCACCTCGAAGTTGTTGAAGCCCATGTAGCGGACCGAGACGTTCAGGTCCGGCAGGTACTCGGCCTTGGCAAGTCTCCGGTCGTAGTCGGCCTGGCTGGCCTTCAGATCGGCCTGGCGGATCTCCGGCCGGTTGTCCAGCGCATGCTGCCTGACCGCCTCGAGCGTCGTCTGGCTGGCATCCTGG
>Ga0310810_10006159_pt1 | contig 13511 bp, 12 predicted proteins | sample NCmetagenome_FD_207641 | JGI IMG/M metagenome (GOLD analysis project Ga0310810, IMG submission 207641) | Soil microbial communities from experimental microcosm in Duke University, North Carolina, United States - NC | ecosystem: Engineered > Artificial ecosystem > Soil microcosm > Unclassified ... | reverse complement strand
ACTTCAGTAGCTTACGGGTCAGTTTCGCGCCTGGAGCAGCGACTCCCGGATACGATGGTCCTTCGGAATCGGCTCCTCCAGAGCCAGATTCAGCACCTGATCGACCGTATCCACCAGGTGGAAGGTCATCCCATCTCGGACCTGGCTCGGAACGTCCTCGATGAGGTTTTTCTCGTTCCTTTTCGGCAAGATAACCACCCTCACGCCGGCCCGCCTCGCGCCGAGGACCTTCTCCTTGATGCCCCCGACGGGCAGCACGCGGCCAGATAACGTCACCTCGCCGGTCATCGACAGGTCCGAGCGCACGGGCCGCTGAGTCATCAGGGAAACGAGCGCCGTCACCAGAGTGACGCCCGCCGACGGCCCATCCTTCGGAATCGCGCCTGCCGGCACGTGGATGTGGATGTCCGACGTGTCCCAGTAGTCCGAGCGCACGCCGAGCTCCGAGACGTGAGAGCGAACCCAGGACAGCGCGGTCTGGGCAGACTCCTTCATGACATCGCCCAGCTGGCCGGTCAGCGTCAGGGTCTTGCTGCCCTTCATCCGGGTGGCCTCGATGAACAGGATCTCGCCGCCTGTCGGGGTCCACGACATGCCGACCGCCACGCCGGGAATCCGCGTGCGCTCCTCCAGCTCCTCGTGCTCGAACTTCGGGGCGCCCAGCAGCTCGGCGACGAGTGCCTCGGTTACCTCGACCACCGCGGTATGGCCCTCGACCCGACGCTTGGCCACCTTGCGGGTGATCGCCGCGATCTCGCGCTCGAGATTCCGCAGGCCCGCCTCCCGCGTGTAGCTCCTCACCAGCCGCCGCAGGGCGGAGTCGGTCCACCGGATGTGCTCCCCGTCGATCAGGCCGTGATCGGCGATCTGCTTCGGCACCAGGTGGGTCCGGGCGATGGCGACCTTCTCCTCCTCGGTGTAGCCCGCGATCTCGATGATCTCCATGCGGTCCCGCAGGGGCGCCGGCACCGTGTCCAGCACATTGGCGGTCGTGATGAACAGGATCTTGGAGAGATCGAAGGCCACGTCAATGTAGTGGTCGCGGAACGCGACGTTCTGCTCCGGATCCAGCACCTCCAGCAACGCCGAGGCCGGATCGCCACGGAAGTCCATGCCCAGCTTGTCGACCTCGTCCAGCATCAGCACCGCGTTCTTCGACTCGGCGCGACGCAGGCCCTGGATGATCTGGCCGGGAAGGGCGCCGATGTAGGTCCGCCGGTGACCGCGGATCTCGGCCTCGTCCCGCATGCCGCCGAGGGAGATCCGGTGGAATTTGCGCCCGAGGGCCCGCGCGATCGACCGGCCGAGCGAGGTCTTGCCCACGCCTGGAGGGCCCACGAAGCACAGGATCGGGTCCTTGCCTGCCGGGCGCATCGTCTTGACCGCCAGGTACTCGAGGATCCGGTCCTTCACCTTCTCCAGACCCGAGTGATCCGCGTCGAGTACCCGCCGCGCCTCGGTGATGTCGAGGTTGTCGGTCGTCTGCTTGCTCCACGGGAGCGCGAGCAGCCAGTCGAGGTAGGTCCGGGCCACCGTGTACTCGGCGGCCGCGGGGGGCATCTTGCCGAGGCGGTCGAGCTCCCGCAGGGCCTCCTTCTTGGCCTCCTCGGTCATGCCGGCGGCCTCGATCTTCTCCCGGAGCTCGTCCAGCTCCTGGGTGCGCTCGTCCGTACCGCCGAGCTCCTTCTGGATCGCCTTGAGCTGCTCGCGGAGGTAGTACTCGCGCTGGCTCTTGCCGACCTCGGACTCGACCTGGGACTGGATCTTGGACCCCAGGGCCAGCACCTCGGTCTCCTTGGTGAGCACCGCCACCAGGCGCGCGAGCCGCGCCTTGACGTCCGGGGTCTCGAGGAGCTCCTGCTTGGCCTGGGTCGTCAGCGCGGGCAGGGTGGCCGCGATGAGGTCGCCGAGCCGATCGGGCTGGATGACGTTCTCCACGACAGTGGCTAGCTCGTCGGGAAGCATCGGCGACAGCTCGACCACCTGCCGGAAGAGGTTCGCCGCGTTCCGCGCGAGGGCCTCCGTCTCCAGGTCGCCGGCCGGAGGCGTGATCTCGGCCTCTTCGGCGATCCGGGCGACCAGGTACGGCCGCACCTGGCTCATCTCGACGATGCGGATCCGGTGGAGGCCCTGGACGACCAGGCGGACGGTGCCGTCGGGCTGCTTCAGGACCTTGTGCACGGCGGCTAGAGTTCCGATCCGGTGCAGGTCCGCCTCCTGAGGATCCTCGGTCGAAGCGTCCAGCTGGGTGAAGACCCCGATCAGCCGGTTTCCCCGCATCACATCCTCGAGCAGCCGGACCGATGACTCACGCCCGGCGCCGAGTGGCAGGGCGGACTGCGGAAACAGCACGGTGTCGCGCAACGGCAGGATGGGGACCTGCTCGGGAACGGGAGCGCCCGCGCTCCGCGAGTCGACGCTCGCCGTGGACACCTTATCGTCTGCCATGGTCATGGCCTTCCTTTCCCTCAAAAGAGATCGACGGGGGAGAGCTGGCTGGAGGCCGCTCGAACGAGCGCTTCGCCCTTGCCGCGCCGCGCTTCATCCCGCGATTCCGCCATGTCACCCCGTACGTGATCGGTCAACTCCTCGATCCGCGCCTGCATGTCGAGCATCCGGCGCCTCATCCTTAGGATGATCTCGATGCCCGCGAGATTCACCCCGAGATCGCGCGCGAGCCGGGTGACGCGCGCGATCTCCTCGACGTCCTCCGCCGAGTACATCCGGGTCTTCCCCTCGGTGCGGCTCGGGCGGATGAGTCCTTTCTTCTCGTACATCCGCAGGGTCTGAGGGTGGATCTTCACCATCTCGGCCACGACCCCGATCATGTAGAGCGGCCGGCCACGGTCGGTCATTCGCGAGCGCTCCCAGGGGTCCGCGGGTCCACATCGCGCGGGATCTCCACCCGCGCGGTGACGTAGAGGTCGCCCCGACCGTCGCCCATCAGCCGCCGGACTCCCTTGCCACGCAGCCGAAAGGTCTGGCCGCTCTGGGTGCCGGGAGGGACCGCCAGGTCTACGACCCCGTCGACCCCCCGGACGCGGATCCGGCTACCCAGCACCGCTTCCACCAGCGTGAGCGGCACCTCGCAGTAGAGGTTGTCGCCCTTACGCGTGTACCGCGCATCCTCGTGGACACGTGCGACGACGACTAGATCCCCGCGCGCGCCTCCGAAGGGCCCGGCGTGGCCCTCGCCGGCGATCCGTACCTGGGCGCCGGTGTCCAGGCCCGGGGGCAGCAGGACATGGATCGACGCGCGGCTCGGCGCGGCCCCGCGGCCACGACAGGTCGGGCAGGGCTCCGATACGCGCAAGCCGGCGCCCTCGCAGGCCGGGCACGAGACGCCTTCCCGCGAGGCCTCCCGCCACACCGTACCGAGCCCACCGCAGTGCGAGCACACGCTCGGCTCGGCTCCGGTCGCCGCGCCGGTCGCCCGGCACGCCTCGCACGGCGACAGTCGGTCGACGGGGACGTCCACCTCCACCCCCGCTACGGCCTGCTGGAAGGACAGCTCGACCGGCACGTGGACGTCGTCGCCCCGCCGGCCGCCGGTATGTCCCCCGCGTGGGGCGACGCGAGGACTGCCGGCCGGCTGGCCGCCCTGACGGTCGTAGACGGTCCGCGCGGTTGGATCGCTCAGGATGCGGTAGGCTTCGACGATCTCCTCGAATAGCGCGTGGGCCTCCCGCTCCCAGAAGTTCACGTCGGGGGAATAGCGGCGGGCCAGCCGCTGATAGGCGCGGCGGATCTGCACCGCCGTCGCACCGGCCTCCACCCCGAGTACCGCGTAGTAGTCGCGCATGGTTATGCGCGGGGCCCGCGCGATCGCGTGGGCCCCGCGCCCCTCCTAACGCCGCCCGGACCGGCGCGGCACTATTTCTTCTCTCCCAGATCCTCGAACTCGGCATCCACCACGTCGCCCTTCGGCGCGCCGCCGTCGGCGGCGGCTCCGGGCTGCGGCGTACCCGCGGCACCCGGCTGGCTCTTGGCCTGGGCATCGCGGTACATCGCCTCCGCCAGCTTGTGGGACGCCTGGGTCACGGCCTCCTGCGACTTCTTGATCCGCTCCAGATCGTCGGCCTTGAGTGCCTCCCGCAGCTCGTTCAGCGCGGTCTCGGTCGCCTGCTTGTCGGCGGCGTCGACCTTGTCACCGTAGTCCCGGAGCATCTTCTCCGTGTTGTAGACCGTCGAGTCGCCCTGGTTCTTGACCTCGATGCTCTCGCGCTGGCGGGCGTCCTCGGCCGCGTTCGTCTCGGCCTCCCGCTTCATCCGGTCGATCTCTTCCTTGCTGAGGCCGGAAGAGGCGGTGATCGTGATGTTCTGCTGCTTGCCGGTCGCCTTGTCGCGGGCCGACACGTTCAGGATGCCGTTCGCGTCGATGTCGAATGTCACCTCGATCTGCGGCACGTTGCGGGGCGCGGGCGGGATCCCGTCCAGGTGGAACCGACCGAGCGTGCGGTTGTCGCGTGCCATCGGCCGCTCGCCCTGCAGCACGTGGACCTCCACCGAGGGCTGGCTGTCCGAAGCCGTCGTGAACGTCTCCGCCTTCTTGGTGGGGATCGTGGTGTTGGCCTCGATCAGCTTGGTCATCACCCCACCCAGCGTCTCGATGCCGAGCGACAGGGGTGTCACGTCGAGCAGGAGCAGGTCCTTCACCTCGCCGGTCAGGACCGCCGCCTGCACCGCGGCGCCCACCGCCACCACCTCGTCGGGATTGACGGTCCGGTTCGGCTCCTTGCCGAAGAGCTTCTTGACCTCTTCCTGGACCTTGGGCATGCGGGTCTGGCCACCCACCAGGATGACCTCGTCGATGTCACCCGGGTTCACGCCCGCCTGGCGCATTGCCTCGCGGCAGGGAGTCAGAGTCCGCTCCACCAGGTCGGCCACCAGCGACTCGAGCTTCGCCCGGGTCAGGGTCAGCACCAGGTGCTTGGGCCCGGTGGCGTCCGCGGTGATGAAGGGCAGGTTGATCTCGGTCTGGACGGTGGTCGAGAGCTCGCACTTGGCCTTCTCCGCCGCCTCCTTGAGGCGCTGCAGGGCCATGCGATCTTTCCGCAGATCGATCCCGTTCTCCCGCTTGAACTCGTCCGCGATCCAGTCCATCACGCGCTGGTCGAAGTCGTCACCGCCGAGGTGCGTGTCCCCGTTGGTGGCCTTGACCTCGACCACGCCCTCGCCGATCTCGAGCACCGACACGTCGAACGTACCGCCGCCGAGGTCGTACACCGCCACCGTCTCGTCCTTCTTCTTGTCGAGCCCATAGGCCAGCGCGGCCGCGGTGGGCTCGTTCACGATCCGCAACACCTCGAGCCCGGCGATGGCCCCGGCGTCCTTGGTGGCCTGCCGCTGGCTGTCGTTGAAGTAGGCAGGGACCGTGATCACCGCCTGGGTCACCTTCTCCCCCAGGTAGGCCTCGGCCGCCTCCTTCAGCTTCCGCAGCACGAGCGCCGAGATCTCCGGCGGCGAGTACACCTTCCCGCGGCTCTCCACGCGCGCATCACCGTTCTCCGCCTTGAGCACCTTGTAGGGCACGAGCTTGATCTCGCCGAGGACCTCGTCGTAGCGACGGCCCATGAAGCGCTTGATGGAGAAGATCGTGTTGTCGGGGTTGGTGATGGCCTGACGCTTGGCCACCTGCCCGACGAGGGTCTCGCCCTCCTTCGTCAAGGCCACCACGGAGGGTGTCAGGCGGCTCCCTTCCTGATTGGCGATGACAGCGGGATCTCCACCTTCCACCACCGCCACCACCGAGTTCGTCGTTCCCAGGTCAATGCCGATCACCTTCGCCATGTCGTGTTCTCTCCTGTCTGAGTGTCTGGATCACGCCTTCGCGGCCGGGTGGCGCCGGGGCGATCATGGCCCCGGCACCGAACCGGCCTCGCTGCTGGGCGGCGCTAGACCGCCTCGATCTTGATCTCCTTCGGCTTGATCTCCTCGACCTTCGGAAGCTTCACGGTGAGTACGCCGTCCCGATACGTCGCCTTGACCTGCCCGCTCTCCACCGGCATCGGCAGCGAGAACGTGCGCTCGAACTTGCCGAACCAGCGCTCCCGACGATAGTGGCTCGCGTCCTGGACCTCCCCGCTCCACCGACGCTCGCCCTGGATCGTGAGCAGGTCACCGGTGATGGAGAGGTGGATGTCCTTTTCGCTGAGTCCCGGCAGCTCCGCGCTGATCACCACCTCGTTCTTGGTCTCGTACATGTCCGCGGCGGGCGCCCACACGCGCTCCGCCACTCCGGACGAGGTCGGCTGGCCCACGAAGTTGTCGAAAAGCCGGTTCATCTGCGTCTGAATATCAGTGAGGTCGCGAGGCAGATCCTGTGCGAACGGCCGGAATCGAATTAGCGCCATGGGACTTCTCCTCCGTTGTCCGGGCCCGGGGGCCCTGTAATCTAAGCACACAAGACTTATATATGCTGAGTTGGCCCATGTCAAGTAGGCGAAGACCAATGCCATAAATAGCAATCAAATCAGAACCTTTGAATCGGACGGAGCGGATGGTAGGGTCCAGAGCGATGAAGCTGGGCTGTCTCGGCTGCTTGGGAACGGTTCTCGGCCTATTCCTGCTGTGCGGCCTGATCGGCGGCGCCCTCTGGGCTTGGTCCGGGATTCAGGGGACCCCACCACCCCTACCGGCGAGCGGGGCCAAGGCGGACCCGGGCGCTGTCGAGCGAAAGCTCGCCGAGATCGGCCTTCGCGGAAGCGGCCGGTCGACCCGATCCGAGCCGCTGCTGTTCAGCGAGCCCGAACTCGCCACCCTCCTGTCGACTTACCTATCGGACGCCGGATTCGGCCTCTCGCCGATCGCCCTCAGGCTCCGGCCTGGTCGGGTCACGCTCCAAGGCCGGTTACCGCTGAGCGCGCTCGTCCAGGGCTCCCCGGTTGCGTGGACGGCCTCGGTCCTCCCCCGATCGACCCTGCAGTCCCCGATCTGGATCACTCTGGTCGGGCGCGTGGAGCTCGAGCCCCCAGTCGCACCGCGCCGGCCACGATACGCGGAGGCCATCCTTCTCGAGTCGCGGGTAGGACGTATCTTCGTGCCGGGCTGGCTTCTATCGTTGATCCTAGGCCCCCGCGGAGCTTCCCTACTCCGCTGGCAGGTCTCGGGCGTCGTCGGTCATCTGGAGGTCGGCGAGAACCGGCTGACGATCAGGACGCGCTAAGAGGAGCCTCCACGCGCCGCGCGCACGAAGCGCATCTGCAGGTCATAGACCAGTTCTTCCAGCAGCCGGCTTTCCTGGTCGGTCCGGTTTCCCTGCGTCTTGTCTCGGAGCATGATCAGGACGTCGATGGCCGACCGGGCCTGATCGAGGTCGAGACGGCGCTCGTCCGCTCCGGGCTCCGGCACCGCGCCGAGGCTGACGAGCGCCGAGTTGGCGAACATGATGAACAGCGCCCCGAGGTCGGACGGTCCCGAGGCTTCGGACGAGGCAGGGTTCGGCTCATGGTCCCGCTCGCGCCGCTGCGCTCCCGGGACCCCGGCGGCGGCCGACGCCTCTCCCGGATGACCGCGGGCCGAGGACGCTTCCTCGCCACGTCCGCGTCGATCCGTAACCTTGAAGGTCTCTTCCTCGCTCATCCGGTGCACCAAGCTTGCTTGGGCCGGGAGCCTAGCACGCAGACCGTGCCCCTTCAAGCCGCTGTACCGGTTGTGTATAATGCCGGTGCGGATACTTCTAGATCGTCCCATGGCTGACGCCGCCGGCAATCGCTTCGTCTCCCTCCTCTCACTCATGGCTCGTCTCAGGGGCGAAGGCGGCTGCCCATGGGACCGTGAGCAAACCCGAGCCTCGCTCAAGCCGTACCTCCTCGAGGAGACGTACGAGGTCCTCGAGGCGATCGACGAAGGGTCCCGCGATCATATCGTCGAGGAGCTTGGCGATCTCCTCTTCCAGGTGGTATTCCACTGCCAGTTGGGTGCGGAGGCCGGAGAGTTCACGATGGACGATGTGATCGAGAGGCTCTGCGCGAAGATGACCCGGCGTCACCCGCACGTCTTCGGTGACCGCGTCGTCAACGACGCCGGAGAAGCACTGGCGCAGTGGGAGCAGATCAAGCACGAGGAGGCCGTCACCCAGGACCGCGCGGCCTCGTCTCTCGATGGCGTCCCCGCGGCGCTTCCGGCGCTCCTCCGGGCCCAGCGGTTGCAGACGAAGGCGGCCCGCGTAGGATTCGACTGGGCGCGGTGGCAGGACGCGTGGAGCAAGGTTCAGGAAGAGCTGGGAGAAGCGGGAGAGGCGCTCGAGGCCGGAGACGACGCCCGTGTCGCGGACGAGCTCGGGGATCTGCTGTTCTCGATGGTCAACGTGGCCCGCCTGCGAGGCATGGACGCGGAAGAGTGCCTGCGACGGTCCTCCGAGAAGTTCACCCGACGATTCGAGAAGGTGGAGGCTGAGATGAGGGCCCGGGGGCGGTCGGTCACCGAGGTATCGACGGAAGATCTCGATCGGGCATGGGAAGCGGTGAAGGCGCAGGAAGGCGCGGATCTTCCGGGGACCGGGACGCGGCCATGAAGTGCAAGATCGGCAAGACGACGGTCGTGGTGGAGCGCGGCGACATCACGGAGGCGGAGGTCGACGCGGTGGTCAACGCCGCCAACGACGAGCTCTTGATGGGCACCGGCGTGGCCGGCGCCATGAAGCGTAAGGGCGGGGTGGTCATCGAGGAAGACGCGTTGCGGCAAGGGCCGATCGAGATCGGGGAGGCGGTGCTCACGGTCGCCGGGAATCTGGCGGCCACGCACGTCATCCACGCGGTCACCATGGGCAAGGATCTCAAGGCCGATCCGGAAAAGATCGCGGCCGCGACGCGAGCCACCCTGGCAATCGCGGAGAAGCACAAGCTGTCGTCCCTGGCGTTTCCGGCCCTGGGCAGCGGAATCGGAGGGGTCCCGGCCGCGCAGTCGGCCGACGCGATGCTCTCGACGGTGGTCGAGCATGTCAAGCGAGGCAACTCGAGCCTCGAAAAGGTGCTCTTCGTCCTCTACGAGGACCAGGCCCAGAAGGCGTTCAGCGAAGTGCTGAAACGCCTCGGTGGTATTCGCTAGCCCCTAGTTCCCCCCCGGTGGGGGCACCCCGCCGTGTCGCCGGGCAGCCAATACGCATTTACTGGCCCACCCGTGGGCTAGAATGGTTTGTCTCTTCCTGGCAAGCCCTGCCGACCAGGCTCGGCTCGGGTCGCCCGGCGCAGCGTCGGGCGATTCCCGGGAATTCTGGAACGCAGGTTGCATACGGCTTGAAGGGCGCATTCGAGTCATACTCTTTCAAGCCTACTAAGGAGGCTCAAGGCAACCAATGGCCGCGACGATGCACGACCTGCTGACCCTGATGATCGAGCGGGGGGCCTCCGATCTCCACATCACGACCGGCACGCACCCGCAGATCCGGATTCACGGCAAGCTCACGGCCCTCTCCCAGTTCGAAGTGCAGTCGCCCCAGGACACCCAGCGTCTCGCCTACAGCGTCCTGAACGAAGGACAGAAGCAGAAGTTCGAGGAGGAGAACGAGCTCGATCTCTCCTTCGGCATCCAGGGACTCGCGCGCTTCCGCTGCAATGTCTACCGGCAGCGCGGCGCAGTCGCCGCCGCCATCCGCGTCATCCCGGTCAAGATCCGCGGCTTCGACGAGCTGGGGCTGCCTGCGATCGTGGAGCAGATGGCGGATCGGCCGAAGGGCCTCGTCCTCGTCACCGGACCGACCGGCTCGGGCAAGTCGACCACGCTGGCCGCGATGGTCGACAAGGTCAACTCCGAGCGCGCCGAGCACATCGTCACGATCGAGGACCCGATCGAGTTCGTGCACCAGCACAAGAAGTGCATGGTCAACCAGCGCGAGGTCTTCTCGGACACCCACTCGTTCAAGAACGCGCTGAAGTCCATCCTCCGCCAGGACCCGGACGTCGTGCTCGTGGGCGAGATGCGCGACCTCGAGACCATCTCGGCGGCGCTCACCATCGCCGAGACCGGCCACCTGACCCTCGGCACCCTGCACACCAACTCCTGCGCTCAGACGATCAACCGCATCATCGACGTGTTCCCGACGAGCCAGCAGGCCCAGGTCCGGGCCCAGCTGTCTCTCGTGCTCGAAGGGGTCCTCTCGCAGCAGCTCATTCCGACCGCCGACGGGCGGGGTCGGGCAATGTCCCTCGAGATCATGGTCGCGACGCCCGCGATCCGGAACCTGATCCGCGAAGAGAAGATCCACCAGATCTACTCCGCGATGCAGGCCGGGCAGAAGTTCGGCATGCAGACCATGAACCAGTCCCTGGCCGAGCTGGTGCAGAAGCGCCGGATCAGTCGGGAAGAAGCGCTCAATCGAAGCACGCTCCCCGAAGAGCTCGCCGGGCTGCTCGGCACGCCCGCTGCCGCGTCCGCCGCCCCGGCCACCGCCGCGGCGGGCGCGTCTCCATTTGGCCGACGGTAGACCACCGAGGAGGCTCACGCGATGGCTGTCTTCGTCTATCAAGGTCGTTCCGCAGGTGGGATGCAGAACGGGGAGATCGAGGCACCCGACCGCTCGGCCGCGGTAGGGGAGCTGAGGCGGCGCGCGATCCTGGTCACCAAGATCGCGGAGAAGACCGCGCCCAAGATCTCCTTCAAGTTCGGGGGCAAGGTCAATGACAAGGAGATGGCGATCTTCACGCGCCAGTTCTCCACCATGATCGATGCCGGCCTGCCGCTGGTGCAGTGCTTGAACATCCTGGCCGAGCAGAGCGAGTCCAAGACCCTGCGGTCGGTCACCGGTCAGGTCGCGCGCAACGTGGAGGGCGGGTCCACGCTCGCCGATGCCCTCCGGCGGCATCCCCGGACCTTCGACGATCTCTTCACGAACCTCGTCGAGGTCGGGGAGGCGGGCGGTATCCTCGACGTCGTCCTGCAGCGCCTCGCCGCCTACATCGAGAAGGCGGCGGCCCTCAAGCGAAAGGTCAAGGCGGCGATGGTCTATCCCGTCGCGATCATCGGCGTCGCGCTCATGGTCGTCATCTTCATGCTGACCTTCGTGATCCCGACGTTTGCCCAGATGTTCAAGGATCTCGGCGCGGACCTGCCTTTGCCGACCAAGGTCGTGCTCTGGCTCTCCACCTTCGTGCGAACCTACATCCTGCTGATCATCGCGGGACTCATCGGCTGCGTTCTGGCGCTCCGCTCCTACTACCGGACAGAAAACGGGCGGGCCACGATCGACGCCTTGATGCTCAAGCTACCCATCTTCGGAACCCTCGTCCGAAAGGTGGCAGTGGCCCGGTTCACCCGCACCCTAGGCACTCTGGTCCAGTCCGGAGTTCCCATCCTCGACGGCCTGCGGATCACCGCCCGCACGGCCGGCAACAAGGTGGTCGAGAAGGCGGTGCTCCAGTGCCGCGCCGCGGTCACCGAAGGCAAGACGCTCGCCGATCCACTGCGGACCTCCGGGGTCTTCCCGCCGATGGTCACCCAGATGATCTCGGTCGGCGAGCAGACCGGTGCTCTCGATGCAATGCTGAGCAAGATCGCCGACTTCTACGACGACGAGGTGGACACCGCGGTCAGCACGCTCACCTCGCTGCTCGAGCCGCTGATGATCGTCTTCCTGGGTGTCGTGGTCGGTGGGCTCGTGGTGGCCATGTACCTTCCGATCTTCAAACTGGTCACGTTGGTCAAGTAGCGCGAGCGCTGGTTGCTCAAGTCGAAGGTGCTTCGGTCGTCTCTCTGGGGACTGAACCGGGCGCGGCTGCTCACGGCCGCCATCGTGCTCGCGGTCGGGACACTGCTCCGGTTCACCGAAGCGTTTCCGTATGCATTCGGGCGTTTCGCGCTGACGGTCCTCGGAGGCGTCGCCGCCTGCCTGGTGCTGCCACTGGCCGATCGGTGGGGAGTCCGGCCGGAGAGAGTCGCGTGGATCCAGTTCGGGCTCGACGCCGCCTTGATCACGGCCATCGTGACCGAGAGCGGTGGCCCTCAATCGGTGTTCATCCCGCTCTACGTCCTCCTGGTGGTGGCGTCTTGCTTCGTCCTGTCCCGGGCGGGCGGCTTCGTCGTCGCGGCAATGTGCAGCCTGCTCTATGTGCTCCCGGTCTGGGGTCGGACCATCCTGCCGATGCTCGAGATCGGCACGCCGTCCGAGAACACCGCGGTCGAGCTCTTGACCGTGTTCATGAACGCGGGCGTTCTCCTGCTCGTCGCCGTCGTCACCGGCGCACTGGCCGGTCGCTATCACGAGCTCCAGCAACACATGGAGGATCAGCGAAAGCACCTGTCGGACCTCCAGGCGTTCCGCGATCTCATCTTCGAATCGGTCGGCTCCGGGCTCGTCGGCGTGGACCCGGCCGGACGTGTCACCGCATTCAACCACGCGGCGGAGTCCATCACCGGGATCCGGGCGGACGAGGCGATCGACCAGCCGTGGGAGTCGATCTTCGGCCACGGGGTGAGCCTCGACGACGTACGGCGCGCGGTGTCGGAGGGCAGCGAACCGGCGCCCCGCTACGAGTTCCGGCTGAGGCGACGCGACGGGCAAGAGGTACCGGTCGGCATCTCCTTCTGGTCGCTCCGCTCGGGTGCCGGTGACGTGGCCGGTCTCATCGGGGTCTGCCAGGATCTTTCCAGCATCAAGCAGATGGAGCAGCGCATGCGCCAGGCGGATCGCCTCGCCGCGGTCGGCCGGCTGTCGGCCAACATGGCGCACGAGATCAGGAACCCACTCGCCTCGATCTCGGGCGCGGTAGAGGCGCTCGCGCGGGACTTGCCCCCCGATCACACGCGGGGCCAGCTCGTCGAGATCGTGTTGCGAGAGTCGGCCCGTCTCAATCAGATCGTGGGAGACTTCCTGGAGTATGCCCGTCCAGCGCCGATGGTTCCGCTCGACATCAACATGGCGGAGATCCTCGACGAGGTCCTCCTGCTGATCGAGCATCGCACCCTGCCCGCGAACCTGAAGGTCGCCCGAGAGTACGGCGATACGCTCGCCACTCGCGCCGACCCTCAGCGGCTCCGCCAGGCCATCTGGAACCTCTGTCTCAACGCCGTGCAGGCCATGCCCGATGGCGGGGAGCTCCGGGTGGGAGCGCGACCGCTCCGCGAGCGTGGAGGACGGCTCCAGATCTCGATCACGGACACGGGCCAAGGCATCGCGGACGGTGATCTTCCCCACATCTTCGAGCCGTTCTTCTCGACCAAGCCGGAGGGCAGCGGCATCGGCCTTGCGCTGGTCTATCGGGTCGTCGAGGAGCACGGCGGCTCCATCGAGGTACGCAGTCGCGTTGGCGAAGGCACTACATTCATCCTCACCCTCCCGGCACCCGAAGGGGCCGCCCGGGGATGAGCGGAGCATTCAGAATGTTGGAGCCGTTGAGCACCCTGACACGACGGGCCGGTCGGCCGACGGCGAACGCCGGAGGCCGGTTCAGCGAGACGAGGAAGACATGAGCGAGGCACGGGTCTTGGTGGTGGACGACGAGAAGAGCATGCGCGACCTGCTGGCCATCACCCTGCAGAAGGCCGGCTATGACGTCACGCTCGCCGAGGGTGGGGCC
>Ga0310810_10006158_pt1 | contig 13511 bp, 38 predicted proteins | sample NCmetagenome_FD_207641 | JGI IMG/M metagenome (GOLD analysis project Ga0310810, IMG submission 207641) | Soil microbial communities from experimental microcosm in Duke University, North Carolina, United States - NC | ecosystem: Engineered > Artificial ecosystem > Soil microcosm > Unclassified ... | reverse complement strand
CGGAGATTGTACGATATAAACATGCCCCCAGGAAAGTACAACTACCCAGGGTAAACAAACTTAAACTCAAATCTTAATCCCATCGAATTCACCACCTTTAAACCATGTTCCACAACAACGTTCCACGGCACGGTGAAAAGAATAACTAGGCACGATAATAAGACCTTTGGACGACCCTTTTTGAGAGGACTGGTGGCTCATCTCAGAGAGTTGTGGGGCACCGGAATCCAAACTCCGACCCCGTCCCCCGTTTGTAGGGGTTCTGGAAATTGTGGAAGTTTGGAGAAATTAATAGATTTTCGCGAATTGTCAATCAAAGGAACGTGCGCGCGGTTATATATATGGGAGGGTAAATAATTATTTCTTAGTCTTGTTGACGGGAGTTGTTAATCGTGTTATAGTGCCTAGCGATAGATAACTTAGAGAGGACAAAGCGATATGTTTAAATGTCATGGTTGTGGGATAGAAGTAGAGGAAGCTGAAGCAGATCATATATTTCATTGTGAGGGTGAGGGATGGAAGAAAGTTGATAAGGGATTAGGGGTTGATATGGCTGAGATATTTGCAGAATGCCGTAAAAGAATTGGGTTAAGAGAGGACAAAGCATGAGTACGATAAAAGAATGGGTAAAGAGCAACTATACCCGTGATGATATGTTTGGGATTATTGAGCATGGCTGCGTGAGTGGTAGTGCGAGTGGGTTGATCTATTATGCGGACACATGCAAGTTTCATGATGAATTTGAAGATGAGATATGGGAGATGCTGCATGATGATGCGGAGGCTATGGGTCATAAGGATGTATTGGAATTGATAGCGAGCTTTAATGGTGGGAAGAATGTAGGGTCTATGACGCAGTTAAAGAACTTGCTGTGCTGGTACGCGGTAGAGCGTGAGTGCAATAGTATTTTGTCGGGGGATGAGTAGCATGACCAAATTAAGCGTGAGCGAACAGATAGTAGTAGGTCATCACTTTGCTGAATGGACGGACGATATGAGCTTTGAGGAGATAATAGAAGGTTACAGGAATGATGATGAGATGGTTGGAGTTTGGGAGCCGTTTGAGGATTGGGGGAAGGAAGACTTTATAGCGCATATTGTTGGATTGGAAGCGTCAATTGCTGAGGCGCTGCTATCTATTGCTGAGGAAGCAGCATGAGCGACGCCCTCCTCTCCTCTCTCTCCCTTAACCTTTAAATAATTTATTAACTAAACGAGGTAACAAAATGAAAACTTTACTATTAACCGTTCTATTAGCTTTAAGTGCGAATAGCTTTGCTGGAATGAGCTGTCAAACACGTTGTTACGGCAATTCATGTTATACAGATTGCGTTTAATGGCTTACTTTAGATGCCCCAAGTGCGGAAGCGTTGGGGCTGGTAAACAATGCAAGGTGTGCAAATGACAAAACAGAAACCGCCAAAGTTGAAAGAATATAAGGTGTTTATGAAAACGAGTCATGATTTTAAAGAAGCAGCAATTAATCGAAATATTAGATATTGGAATATACACAATTGTTCCATGTGTGGATATGAATGTGGCTTTTTATTTTTCCATTTTGATGAATTTGAAGTTATTTATGATTCAGGCTGTGATTGCGTAAGAAGACCAACAAAGAATATTAGCGACTGGGAACAAGTAGCAGCCCACTACAATGCTAATGTTTTAAATCAGCATGTTATTGCTGAATATAATAAACTTTGGGGTTTTGAATGACAAAAACTAAACGATGTGCAAAGCATGGGGAGCTTAGCGCATCACAAATAAAAAGTGGTGTTTACAGGGGCAAAAAGTATAACAAATGCCGCAAATGCGAGAATGAGCGATTTAAAAAGTATCGCGATAAGAATGCTGAAAAGCTGAATGAAAAAGATAAAGCATATTGGAAAGAAAACAAACCGAAGATTACCGAGCGCAGACAAGCACCTGAGCGATTAGCTAAACGCAGAGAATGGGCGCAGCAAAATAAAGACCGTTATGCATCATATTATGCAGCTAAGCAAAAGAAATATGAATCTGAACTAGCAGACCCGTATATCAAAAAACGAATCCAAAATGGTAACAAATTAATCCGCTTTGACATGATCCCCAATTCATTAGTGGAATTACAACGAGCAATTATAAAGGCAAGACGTGGTATTAAATCAATTCAAATTCAAAATAAAGGAGAGAAAATAGATGTCATCAATCAAAAATGCAGAGCAACTACGCGATTACGTATTAAACAGTCTGGAAAAACTAGAAAAAAATAAAATTGATATTGAAAAAATGAGTATTATTGCAAAGTCGAGTGAAACAGTAATGTCATCTATAAAGATGCAATTAGCTTATGCAAACATGCGACAAGAAATGCCAATTATTCCATTTTTACAAGATTGTCATAAAGTTGAAAAAAAGCAGCTTGAGAATAAAAAATAATGCTAATATTTAAGCGCCAAACGAAAGGATGCTTATATGGACTCAAAAGCGCTGAACATTGTATTGCTGATTACTTTGTTGTTCATGGCTGAGTTTATGGTTTATCTGGATAGCAAGATTGATAAACTGGATTGTCGTTTAGTTTGGATGGAAGCCATGGGTGCAACGCGCTACGGTGATTGAGCGTTATCTTCGACGTAATTTGCTACGATAATGCGTTTTAGAAGTTGATCTGGTACTTCGTCATCGCTTGGGGTCGGCGTGTATAATACATAAATTTTGAATAACAAATAAATGATTAAGATAATAAAAACGGATGCACTCGCTTTGATAAACTTTGGCATTTGCTTTTATCTCCTAATCAAGTTAATTCTTATTAACAGTATAAACCAGGAAGACTAAAAATGAGAAAAAAGATCGAATGGTCGTGGGAACAATTAGATGAAGGAACACGCCGAGCTAAAGTAATTGGTGGATGGATAGTTAACACTCATCGACGCTGTGATAATGGAAAGTCCTCTACGTTTGACCAAGCATTAGTATTTGTAGCAGATAGGGACCATGAATGGTATATCGTGCAACCAATCAATCCTAGTGAGCCAGTAATGAAAGAAGCAGCACTAGCAGCAGACTTTGAATCAAAGTGAAGGTAAGGTATAAAGCGCAGCGCTGATAGATTTGGCGCTTCCGCTGTTATTGTTGAAGCTGATTTCATCATCAGCATTCACCACAAGCTGCTCAGGATTGCTTATAGACGTACTATCAGCCCAGGTACCACCAATAGGGGGTGAGGCTGTATTGTTCACTGACACCCAAATATTTGCGTCTGGCTGGTAGTTTAGAATGAGAAGCCACTTATCTGACGTATTCGGTACGGTAAATGATTCCGTTGAACTATCGGGAAGGGTGATGTTTTTAGCGGTGACAGGAAACACTAACCCATTAGTAGTTTTGCCTTGGACATCTTTTGCGTAGTTTAATACTTGGCTCATTTGCTATACGTCCCATCTGGATTCGGGGTGCCCATGCTCATGGCTTTAGCTTCTACTTGCGCCACATACGGGTCGTTGTGCTGATAGTCTGGATTGTATCCTGGTCTATCGTGATTCGTCACACTGTGGTCATGGATGATCTTAGCATCGTATCGGCGTGGGTCTGAACCACCAGCGCGGCGAATATCATCAGGGCTTGAGCCACCTACTTCACCAAAGGCTCTATTTTGACCCATATAGCATCCATTAACTTTGTAATTAGCCATCGTTATCTTCCTGTTGTAGTCCTAAGCCAGTACGGTTGTGATCCATATTGGGCTTGACGGAATGTTTCGGGCTTGGCTTAGCTTCAGTTTCGTGTTGGACTTTCATGCCGGCAACACTGCCATTCATGTGGTGATATTCAGCATTGGCCTTAGCGTGTGCCTTCTGGCGCATTTGTTCGGGTGAGTGGGTCATTTTACTCTCTCCATCATGCGCTGATAATCGCTTGGCTGAGATTCTCTGGCATGTTTATTTTCAGTGTCTTTGTTTACATACTGATGTTCATTGATACTCATTGAATGTGGGAAGCGATTATTGTTTTGCACTTGATAGCCATTCCGCATTTGGTGGTCTTTTTCCATGCGGGCTTTTTCAACATCACTAATGTGCATTACAAAATCTCCATTCAAGATTGCATCAATCATAGCTAGTATTAACATCTTGTAGCAATTGTTTTTTTCTTTCCATCAGAAATTCAATTCTTTCATGCGCTACTTCATGCTGGATTCTTGAAATGGAAACATAAGTTTTTAATGAACCTTTTAGTTCATTGATTTCTTCATCATCCCAATCTGGTGAGATCAATATTTTCCAATATTTTTTACGATATCTTTTGATTAAATAATCTACTCTTGATATGAGTGTAGGGAGTGTTTTGCATCCTAAATGAGCATTACATTGATGACATGCTCGTATTAACATTCGAGGATAATCAGGATAGAATTGTATCCATGCTAAAGGCGGAACATGATCAGCAACATCTCCAAAATGTCCACAATAGAAACAAATTTGTTCATTTAATGATTCATGTTTTTTATACGTAAAATTAAGATTTGATTTTCGGGTGGTCTTAGATACCATCTGAAACCTCCAAAATGCGTTATGGTTCGATTTTATTTTTTTATTCAAAATTCTCTAGCCTAAGAGAAAAAATCGATTGTAACGCAAATTTGGTTGGTTTAAACGGATTCTAAACTATAAATCTGGATTACGACTTCACCTTTTTCTTTTGGCTCCAACTTTTGAACAAATAATCTGCAAATCTGAGAATCATCATTCCAAACTCTTGCTCGCGTCAAACTATCGAGCAAAACTTTTAATCGATTATCCAAATCATACCGTTTTGAATGAGGAGGGTGCAGTCCAATATTTACACCTAATCGGATCGTTGAATCACGGCAAAATATGGAGCCTTCTGGTGGCATTCTCTTCTTACATTCTTGATACGCTTGCCAGTAAAACATCTTGGTTTCGTTTGTATTGACTCTTTTTTGGTATATTTTACCGCTACTGGTTTTAATAATAGCACCTACTTTTTTGTAGTGGTTAACAGACGGTGGCCATGGCAATACGAGTTCAAACATCTTCGCTCCTACTTATCCACAGAAACAGTGGATAACTCTGTGGATTGTTGAGAGGCATTATTAAATTTACTCATGAACTTATTAACATTATGCTTTATCGGCTGAGCATTAATGCCATATGATTTTTTATATTCAACAATTACTTTCCAAAAGTCATTAACTAATTGATCATTTTGCAATGATCTAGCTTGTACATACCCGATAAAGTTTGTGAAAAACTCAAGATTATCTTTCACAAGCTTGCTCCATTGATTAATTGTACCTCTGGAAGCAGCAATAATTTCAGCCACATCAATTTCATTCAAATAACCATTTGATCGTAAATTAGCCTGATGTTGCCACCAAACATATAAAGGCGAGGGCGATAAAGCAGAATCATGTGTTCTTGCTTTATAAAATCGTTCTGTTGTTTTTTCTGGTATGGTTTTATTTTGTTCATATAACGGCTTATCGTTGTATCGCATATTATTTTCCTTTTTGATTTTTGAATTCTTTGGCTCGAAGCATCCACAGCACTATAGCGTTTTCCCATTGAGCTTGAGTGTAATGCGTTTGTTTTTCTAAGTGGTAATATTTGAATTTGTAATGTTCTTGATTCAGTTCATCCATCGATAGCTCAGACACCCTTGGCAAGTAGTCTAATGTTTCAGGCGAGAATTCAATTTCATCTACATTGAATTTTTGAGAGAGAGAGCCAGCTTTACTCTCTCTGTTATTCTTTAGTTCTTCTTTAGTTATATCTATGTGGTCGTAAATGTCACTAGTCGAGGGCGTAAATGTCACTGGTGTAGTACCACCAATGTCACTAGTACCACCAATGTCACTAGTACCACCAATGTCACTAGTTGGACATGGAATGTTCAGAAAATAATTGTTAATTTTCCCCATATTTTTTTGTACTGAAATGACTTCTAAATCTTCCCATTTTTGAAGTGATCTCATAATTGTTTTGCGATTCATTTTTAATTCTTTTGCAATAAGTGAAATAGAGGGGCAAATACCTTTTTTACCGTGATGAGAAGCTAGATTAATAAGTAATAAATGGTCTGCCGGTGTAGTAATTTGTGCAAAGTGATGATTGCTTTTGAGAAAGTTTAAAACGCGAAAAACTATGTGTATTTCTTTAGATTTTCTTGTATCATTCATTCCGTGATTTCCTTTTGCCGAAAAGGTGATTTAATCCGACAGAGTGGAGGCGTGGCACAGCGCCTCTACTACACCGAAGCCAATCATACTCCAAATCTTTTATGAATCCATCCTGAAATCCTTTATTTTTACAACGATATGCGTGACAATATGTGCGATTGTGACCACATGAGAATGAAACGATGAAAGAGAAAGATGACAAGCGCAAGAGCGATGATCGAAGACGTCGTCGTTAGATGATTCGGCTGGGTTCACTGCATGTCCCAGCCGTTAATCTTTATTTTTTTGGCTGCTGTTTTGCTTCTTCTTGACCATCCTTGAAACCCTGATTATAAGCATCTCTTAAATGCGCCTGGTAACGCTGTAAATCAACATCTGGTACAAAGCACATACTAATTCCCCAATCTCCGTTGAAGCTTTGATAAAGTTGACCACCTTCAACTTTAATACATCGTAAATTAGTAGCTTTATATATCCATTGTGGCGCTTCTTTCTTTATATCTTCGGTCATTGGGGTATTACCTTTTGTAAAAATTTAATCATTTTTGTCGTGGTTTCGTTGTTTACTTTCTTAGCATGTTGCTCTTGTTTTGCTCTGATATGCTCATCGATAAGAGTTAAGTAACCCTTATTTACACCGTATTTTGTTGGATGAATTTTGATCTTTTTGCGTAAGGTTTTCAGTTGGCGTAACGTGGTTCTTTCCCAGTCAATATCATTAATTCCAGCTAGCTTCATGTAACTTCCTTTATCTTCTAACGAATTGGCGGGGGCTATTAGGTCTTTGGGAACCTAATTATCGTTCCGCACCCCCATACGGTTAGGAGAGGACAAGCTCTCAACGATTCTTTATGAATTCTTTTTAGGACGTGGCTTTGCGCCACATCGAGTGCAACATGTGCAATGCGCTCTAAAGACAGCCCAACATGCTTTACATTTCTTGAAACCCCAGGGACGATGTCGCATTTTTATACTCCCATTGTTACACGTAGAACGTTAAATATTCGTAGTTAACTTTTCTAATACTTCTTCAAGTAGTTTAATCGCTTCTTCTATATTTCTTTGGTCGTCATTTTGATTGCCAAAGCTACTTTGTAAAAGCATGATAGCTTGTGCAATCAGCTTAGAACTTTCGTTAACTGCTTCCATTATCTGTTATCTCCTTTTTACGGGGGAATCTTTGTCTATTGATCTTAGCCAATTCTTTACGCTGAATCAGCCAATTATGCCCCAGCTTTAATGCTTTAATTTTACCACGCAGAATCATCTTCCGAATATGGTCGGGTGTGACTCCTACTAATTTACTCGCTTCTAAGCTTGTTAAATAATTAGCCGTGTTTTTTATCATCTTTTACGGGTTCCTTTTTCTGTGCTTTGCTTTTCTCAGCAAGCAATTCCTCTAAATCAGCTTCTGCATCACTGGGTTTAGCACCCCCAATCTCAAAGAAGTCTTCTCTGCTTGAGAAACCATCCTTTATGGCTTTATATATGCCCTTTAGCGTGACGATCTCTTGGGGAATGATTGCATCCAGGTTATGACCCAATCGTTTCTCTAGGTGTTCTACTTTCACACCTAGCTCGTCAAATGCTACTACCATCTTCTTAATCTGGTCGCTTAATGGGATTTCACCGGATTGTAATGTCTTCTTTACTTGCTCAACGGCAGCTTCCACCACATCCGCTGGCATCAGCTTTAGTATACAAGCTCTTAAGCGTCTTGCGCCTTGATTCGCTACCATTTCATAAATGTCGCGCGCATCAGTTAGTTTAATACGACCTTTTTTAGTATCTCTGACATGCGGAACCTGAAAGATAACGCGTGAGGGCGTATTGGTTTCAAGATCAATCGCATAAGCTTCAACCGCTGATACGCCATTAGATTGAGATAATTCTCTAATACCAAAATCAATATTACCCCAACTTCGTGCCATCACTTCCGCTAACCGAATACTTGGTCCAGTAACAAGCGCTCCACCACGGGGATAAGCATACATGGCTTGCTCAGCCAAAAATGGACGTTTACATGCTTCAATAATCTTTACATAGCTTTCATGCTCATTGCGCGGGAACTTTTTAGCAATCACATAAGCTGCTTGGACTTCAGCTACTGCGCGCGCTTCAGTAGAAGCTATTAAGTTAGTATCTTCCTGGCGTGGTGCCATACTAAAACCTAAATCATCATTTTTTATTACTTCTTGCATTATTTTGTCCTCTCTCTTTAATTTGGTGGAGCGTTCGGGCTTTCACCGATTGCCAGCAAGTTATAGTCAGTTGCAACTTCGTATAACTCACATTCGTGGCCACGCTCCATTAATTTGGCGGGGCTATTAGCGTCATCTATTCAGCTAACCACACTACAAGTTAGTTAAGACTTTAATCCTAATGTGTTTAAGCACCTTATAGCCCCATTACTCTGGTGGCCTATTTTCCCTCAAGTCTTAGCATTTCGGCTTTACTCTGCGAAGTATCGTCGGCCATGCTCTTTATTCTTTACGCTTACTCGCTTCTTTTTCAACTTTCTCTAAAATGCGTTGTAAATTTTCCTCTGCTTCTTTAAATGCTTTTTTAAAATTACTATCTTCAACATTTCTTGCAGCATCTAATATCATCATGATATAAGCACCCATAAATGTATTTAATGTAACTAAAATAAGGTTATACATATTTTGGCGTATTCTCTCGGCTAACATGTATTTAGCATTCTCTAATGCCCACATTGCAGTGGCTTCGTGATGCATATCTTCCTTTTTATCTTCATTTGACACTTTTATATCCTCAATTAGTAAAAGTTATAGTGCATTATACCCGATAGCGGGAATAATAGCAAGTTTATGTTGCCCATTTTGGTAATCCTATAGTCATAACGCCATAATCTTGCCAGTTGTTTTCTTTACGTGCTGCTTTTAAGTCCAGGCACAATTGTTTGTACTTCATGTGCCCTTCATGAATTGCAAATTCATCGATGATATAGATAGCCATGTTATGCGGGTATTTGGTTTCTATACAGATATTGATGACTTTGTTAATGCGATTGCCCTCTAGTGCTTCAACACCGTCGCGCATCATGGCTCCCTGCAAATGGTATCCCCCTAAAACCATTGCGCTCTGGAAGGCTCTAGGACAGGCATCAGAGCATGTTTTAAGGTCTACAATCATATTCTCATGCAGAATGTCTGGACGAGCCTTTAAAAGCAAGCCTGAGTGTTCATCCTGCCAGAAGAAGCTATTCTCAATGCGTGCGCCTTCGATTAATGCCATTGCTTCTTTATTAGAATTTAAACGTATTTTCATATCTAATAAAACATCCATTTCACCAGGAGAAAGAATTATCTTATTACTTGCTTCTATGGCTTGAGTTATCAGTTTATAAGAATCATAAAGCTCACGCCCTACATCTTTTAACAAAACTTTAGGCGGCATTACTGCGTATATTTCATTAAATTTTTTAGGTTCTAAAATTATAGTATGAAACGCAGAACCAAACTCCATCTGCGGTGTTTTTTCTTTAATTGGCCTATTAGGATTAATATGATTCGCCCAGTACGTGTAAGGCGATATCGAAAAATCCATCAACGCTGAACGTGAGATCGATTCTTTATGACCGTGATATTCTTCATTGCTTAGATCAGTATAAACACCTTCTTGTATACCAATATCAGCAGTTAATTGAATTTTATTTTTAGAATTAGGAGAGAGTTCAGTCATTTTATTAATCCCACAGCGCTTCGTGTAAAGTCATACCTGCAAACATATAAACCATAAATAATGGAAGTTCTAAATTAAAAACCATTTCTAATGGCATATCCATAACTGTAAATAACCAATATCCTGTGTGAATTAAATTGTTAACAAAACATAATAATAAAAATATAAACCATAATCTTTTAACTTTTTTCATTTTGGTGTCTCCGGAATTTCAGGTAAATACTTTTTAAATTTTTCTAATGCCTGCTTAGCATTCGCTATAGATATATCTAACAAAGGTTCTAATTCGGCATAACTTTTAGCATTATTTATTGCGTGTAATAATTCTTCATGCGTCACTTTGGGGGCTCCGGCAGTGGCATCCAGTGAGTAACATTCCCAAATCCAGCATTATTTTCATTTACTCCAAATATATGCCATGCTGTACAACCATCAGAATCAGTTCTAATCTCACCTAAAGTATATGAACCAAATAATTTACCGCCGTTAAAGCACAATACTTGGGCATTTTTATCTGGCAATCTATCGGAACACTTAATCCATTCACTCATTGTTAAATACCCCACTCGTGGTTTTCGTCTGGATAGAAGGTAACAGATGCACCATGATCATCATTATCAACTGAAATAAGCCATCCATGAGGAACTTTCCATCTCCATGTATTGCATGTTGGTATAAGACCATTCCTGTTAATACATTCCCAGCCTGCATAACAATTATTTGATATTAATAGTAATATCAGTATTAATCTTCTCATTTCCCTACCTCGATCATGCCTTGTTCGATTAAGTAAATTAACATTTTTGCGCGGGCATCTGCTTCTTTCACTTCTTCAATTTCTGGTTCATTATCTTTTGGTATAAAGCCTGATGGTGATCTATATCGTAAAAACCATGTTGATGATTTAGTAATAATTAAATGATGTCCATTAATCCATGATGGTAATAACTCGCCCAATTCAGCGACAGTGTACGCGGAGCATTGTTTATAATCACTTGCTTTTCCTTGTGACAAGTGCCAATCATCATTACACATTGAACATTTTTGCCAATAAAAAAATGAATCCTGTTTCACCCCTAACTCAACTAGTCGTTTGGATAATTCTAAAGATGTTAACTGATCACTTAACTGCATTGTATTAGCTCCATAAACTTTTCAAGCACGTGGCGGGGAAATAACATCGCTGTATTATCTTCGTTTTCAATCATTGAGCTTCTAATAACTATATTTTCATTTCCACGATAAGTGAGTGACTTTTCTCGTTCGCCATCTGAAATAGTTAGTGTGTATTCGGTTATGTTCATTCCTTTTCCCCCATCTCTTCAAATGAGCGTGATAATTCAGGTGGCTTAGTATCATTATTCAAATATGCTTTTAATCCATCTAAATAACCTTGTCTATAACCTGCCTTATAAGCTTCTCGTTCACTTGATTCAGATGGTGCGTTTAATCTAGTCTGATTTGACATTCTCTTGTATCTCCAAACATACCGCGATTTGATCTAACATCTCTTGGTGGTTTTTTAAAAGAAAGCGATAGCATTCATCGCCATCATAGATTTCCCAATAAGGCTCACCCACACAACCTAACATGTCGTAACAATCAAGATACACACTGATTGAGCGACCTTCTTGCATCTTATCGGTACGGATACGAAAGCGAATTATTGCCCATGTCACAGGGGGTATAATCTTGACTTGCCAGTGGGATGGGAAGTTTAAAAAGGGAATCTCTTTCATCCATTTGTCCCACTCGAATAAATCTTCCATTTCACTGCATGTGTCTAGGCGCTTGTGCCAATTATCTCTATCCATCATTTCAATCCCTTCTTATCCGGCCTATCTTCACGCGGCTGTTGCATTTGCGATAATAAATCTTTGCGGTGTGTTTTCGTTCTCGTTAACGTACGTCTAAATAACGTAGCATCTGCGCTAATCGTTACTTTTAACGGCTTCTTTTCATGCAGTGGCTTATCTTCACGTGTTTTCATGCTGTTTCACCTATTTTTCGTAAAATTTGCAATGCGTCGCAAGACATGCACTGGCATACGTTACAGCAACTTCGAGTAGTTAATTCTTTTAAAAAATCGACTACTAAAGCGTAATTTTGCCACGGCTCTGGATAATGAAAACCAGCATCTGTCAGCATTTTGTATTTCACTATTGGGCTTGGTTCGTCACTCATCATAATCCTCATCAAAATCTTCTTCTTTAACGATTGTGCATGGGATACCAAGTTCAGTTAATGCTTCTTCTATTCGTAGAATCTCAATGTTTCTCCTCTCAATTTCTTTCATGGCATAAGAATTTTTAATTTTTAAATCAGCCATTTCGCGCACTATTTTTTCTATGTATTCGCGTAATATCGGGCTATTATATTTGTCTTTGAATAAATCTGAAAAGTAACTCATCTTAAAATTCCTAATTGACTTAATAATTCATCTGCTTTTTGTTCAAACTCCACTAATTTTTTTAAACCCTCATCATCTGTTTGATTAAAACAAAAGTTATCAGAAACTTCTTTTACAAAAGAAATTAAATTCGCAAAATCTAATGCTCTTTGATAACATCCGGCATGATCAAATAAAAACTCACCGCAATGTTTGCATTTAACTTGACTCATCAATTCGCATCCTTCTTTAACGCAACTCTTTCTTCGCGCCACTTTTCTAATATCATGTGCGTAGCTTCTTCAATGTTATCAGCTTCAAACGGGTCAAATATGCCAATCGTAGTCCCTGAATCTTGCGCGTTACGTATAGCGCGGTCAGTCGTATAACGCTTAACGTGTATCTGTTCTTGGTAATCGACATAGCCCCAATATAGCTTTGTATGCGGTCGTATAATCATCAGTGCATTTCCTTTTCTTTTTTCATGTCTCCAAGAACTTTCTCAAACCAAACCATCATATTTGCGACGGATAACTCGGCATAATTAGCAGCTTTTTTTAAATCACCGTTGGCATAATGCATTGACATATTACCAACTAAATTAATAGCACACGATAAAACAAAATTGATTTCTTCAATTTCATTGCTATACAATTTATGGGCTTTTTTATGCAAGAATTTTTCAATCATGGGTACATATTTCGCTAATTGCTCGGCTAATTTTTCTTGTTGTTCTTTATTCATTGTTTAATATGGCCTATTCTGGTCTGATTTCCACTCGCTATATCTGCGAGAATCGTCTAGCTCTTGCGCATCTTCTTGCTCGGATTTTTCGTTATTTTTAACACCTAATTCTTCCCAGGTATGATTCTCAACAAAGTGATAAGCACAATCAGCTATGCGCTCTACCGTTGCTATGTCTTCAATGTCGTGAAATAGTTCTAGTAATTGCTTCTCGTCCATTGCTTTTAGTTTCTTTATCATCTCTTGATACGGTGTTAATGATTCAATCATTCTTTAATCATCCTATTTAATATCGCATAACATAATATAGTCACTACCAATTCAAGTCCTAATACATGCACCCCTAGATAGTCTAAGAGTGCTAGTAAAATAAGGTTAAGGGAGAGAGAGGAGAGGAGGGCGTCGCTCATGCTGCTTCCTCAGCAATAGATAGCAGCGCCTCAGCAATTGACGCTTCCAATCCAACAATATGCGCTATAAAGTCTTCCTT
>Ga0310810_10006157_pt1 | contig 13512 bp, 12 predicted proteins | sample NCmetagenome_FD_207641 | JGI IMG/M metagenome (GOLD analysis project Ga0310810, IMG submission 207641) | Soil microbial communities from experimental microcosm in Duke University, North Carolina, United States - NC | ecosystem: Engineered > Artificial ecosystem > Soil microcosm > Unclassified ... | reverse complement strand
ACGGGTCGCTGACGCTTTATTTCTCCGACACCAAACCCGAGGATGCGCCGGACGGCAACTGGTTACCCACGCCAAAGGGGACGGAGTACAGCCTGACGTTCCGTTTCTACCGGCCAAAGGGCGCCGTCATGGACCACACGTATTTCCCGCCGCCATTGGTGAAGCAGTGATCACGCCCGTAGTGCATGGGCTCGAGTCTGCGCAGATCGAACAGTTCATCACCGATGGATTCGTACGAGTTGACCGGGCGTTTGCACGCGAGCTGGCGAATGCGGCGCGAGCGATCCTCTGGAAGGCCACGGGGTGCGATCCGGATGATCCGGCCACCTGGACGCAGCCCGTTATCCGACTGGGAATGTTCAGCGAGGCCCCGTTTATCGAGGCCGCAAACACGCCACGGCTGCACGCCGCGTTCGATCAGCTAGTCGGAAGGGGCCGCTGGCGTCGACCTGAGGCGATGGGGACCTTCCCCGTGCGGTTCCCGTCTACCGCCGATCCCGGCGACGCCGGTTGGCACATCGATGTCAGCTTCGGCACGGACACCCCGGACTTCATGTCGTGGCGCGCCAACCTCCGCTCGAAGGGCCGTGCTCTGCTGATGTTGTTCCTGTTCTCCGATGTCGGGGAGCACGATGCGCCCACCCGCATTCGGGTCGGATCACACGCAGACATCGCCCGCCAGCTGGCACCGGCCGGAGAAGAAGGGATGACGCTGGGGCAGCTCGCCGCCGATGGATTCACGAGCAGCGCCCATCGCCCGGTCGTGACGGCCACGGGCGATGCCGGCACGGTGTACCTGTGTCATCCATTCCTTGTGCATGCGGCGCAGCCGCACCAAGGCAAGCAGCCGCGATTCCTGGCCCAGCCACCGCTGCTACCCGTGCAACCAGACAATGGGTCTCACGGAGAGCTCAATCTGGTTGAGCAGGCGACCGCACGCGCTCTCGCGCGAGTGCCCTGAAGTGGGGGCGCGGGCCTTTCCGAGGCTTCAACGCCGCGTCTTCAGGCACCACGCCGTCATGACTGTGTGAAAGAGCACGGTCGGCCAAAGGCCCAGGCCAGATAGAGCGAGTCCGATACTCGCGTAGGCGAGCAAGATGGCAACGCCCGCATGGTAGACGGCCATCGCCGCAACCAGTCCTCGCGCTGCACGGCACTGACCGTCGTCGCGCGCGAGCCAGCATGTAATTGCCAGTGCGGCCAGCGCTGCTCCGGCAATGCGTGCAACGGTCAATGCAGCGGGTGCCTCGAGCGATGCACCCAGCAGCAGCGTCGCGAGTTGGGACGGAAGCGTCACGAGCATCAGGCCCGTCACGCCTTCCACCAGGGCTGTCACGACGAGCAGTGCGCGCAGATCAGCTCCTCAAACGTGCCGCCCGCGTCAACCGACCAGGCCGTGTGGACATGTTCGTCTCCAAATAGACGCGTTCGGGATAGTTGCGACCGGCATACGGGGAATAGCCCGGCGTCTTGTTGAACTTGCTCGGATCGGCCGGCTCGATTTGGCCAGAATCAGCGAGCCTTGTGCCCGGTAGTGTCGCCGGTGGACCGAGCACCTCGGGCTGGCTTGCCGGTGATGCTGCAAGTTGTCGCCGCCATTCTACTCGGCAAGCTTCGTCAGGCGCCTGCGGCACGAGCCTCTGGTAATTGGACTTCGCAATCCGGACTTCAATATTGCTGGACGGGACTCAGCACTACGTTGCCCGGATAACTCGTCCCGTCTGGCAGGGCGCGCATCGTCACTTTGAGCGCCACCGGGTTGTCCGGTTTGTCCAGCCACGTGTTGACTTCGACTTGGCGCAGCATTGACACCCCCGTCAGCTGGATGGTTCGTCGAAGGAGTTGCGGCCCGAATTGCTGGAAGCACCGTTCGTCCCGGCAGGGCATCGCGCTGTCACTGCGCCGCCAGCCGGCGTACGACCATAGCTATCATTTCAACTCGACGTTCCTGGTCGATCACGTTGCCTGGCATGCGGAGAGATTGCGAAGGGGATAGACGATGTCGCTCAATCGACGCGAGTTCGTTCAATTGGCCGCAGCCCTGGGGGCCTCGCTGGCGTGGGGCGGCTCGGCTCGAGCATCAACCACCGGCTGGCATGAGCGGCGCGACCTTTATCCGGAGGGCGTCGCGTCCGGCGATCCCGATCCGAGCGGCGTCATCCTCTGGACTCGGCGGCCGTTCGAGTCGGGCGGCCGACGTGTGCTCACGGTGGAGGTTGCCGAGGATGATGCGTTCCGGCGGGTCGTCGCAAAGGCGTCCGCGCCGGTCTCAGCGGAATCGGATTGGACGACGCGCGTGCTGGTCGGTCATCTCAAGCCTGCGCGCGTCTACTGGTACCGCTTCACCGATAGAGAGGGGAACGGCAGCCGGGTGGGCCGGACGATCACCGCGCCGCTGGCGAACGATCCACAGCCGGTCAATTTCGCCTTCGTCAGCTGCCAGAGCCTCAATGAAGGCAAGCTCAACGGCTATCGCCGGATGATCTTCGAGGATGAGCGCGCGGCGCCCGCCGATCAACTCGGTTTCGTTCTCCACCTCGGGGATTTCATCTATGAGGTCGTCGAATATCCCGACGAAGTGAAGACGCGATACGACCGCACGATCTATGACGTTGGCCGGATTCCCGATGGCGGTAAAACCGCCAACTTCCATTACCCGCTCACGGTCGACGGCTATCGCATCGTCTACAAGGGCTACCTTGCCGATCCCGACCTGCAAGACGCGCGAGCGCGTTGGCCATTCGTCGCCATCTGGGACAATCACGAATTCTCCTGGCAGGGCCGGCAGAGCATTCAGCAGGCGGGAGGCCCTCCGCAGCCTGGCCAGACGGTCAAGGTCGCCGCGAACCAGGCATGGTTCGAGTACATTCCCGCGCGCGTGCAGGCGCCGAGCGGATCGCTCGACACGTTCGGCACGGTGGCGGTGAAAAATGTGCCGATCGAAAACTGGAACGACAGCGGCCTCGATATCGAACCGAACAATCAGACGGCCATCAACAGCCTGATCGCGTATCGGTCGTTGCGCTACGGCCGGCACCTCGATCTCATTCTCACCGACCAGCACAGCTTCTGCGGCGACGACCCGACCGATGCGGACGGCGTCGGCAAGATCTACGATCCGGCGTTCAACGGGATGTTCTCTGAGCCGGCGATGATCGCGCTCGATGCCGGCCGCACGTTCAACGGCGGCGAGCCGCCCGACGAACTCAGCTTTGGCGAAACACGAATTCCGAATCCTCGAAAAGATTCACCGCCGCGCACGATCCTCGGGAACCGCCAGAAGGAATGGTTTAAAGATCAGCTGCGCCGGTCCGCGGCCACCTGGAAAATCTGGGGCAATTCGCAGGGCGCCCTCGACGAGCGGGCCGACCCAGAAAACCTCCCGGAGGGGCTCACCAAACAGAAGTGGCCGGCCGACACGTTCGCGCTGTTTGACGTCGGCGATTGGGGCCGCACGTACCACGAGCGCGGCGAGATCTACGACCTCGTCCGCGATGCGAAGATCACCGGGTTCGCGATCGTGTCCGGCGATCGTCACAGCTTCTGGGCCGGCTACGCCGCCGCGCTATTACCGCCCGCCACGTTCGAGCCGGTCGGAATCAGCTTCGTCGGCGGGTCTCTTACGAGCCCAGGGCCGATGGAAGCGCTCGAGCACAATCTTCGCAAAGACCATCCGCTCCGTCCGCTGTTCCTGGCCGATCGGCCAGCAGGTCCGCCCGAATGGACCTACAACATGCTCCTCAAGCACGGCGTCCGCTCGTGCCTCGAGTACGCGAAGAGCTTCGACCTGAAGCGCGCTCACGCCGTTTCCAATCCGAACCTGTCGCCGCACCTTGAATTCGTGGATATGGGCGGTCACGGCTATGCGACGGTGCGGCTCACCAGCGATGAAATGCGGACCGAGTTCGTCTGCATTCCACGCCCGATCACGCGCAGCGGTCGTCCCGATGGCGGCCCTCTTCGCTACCGGGTCGTCCACACGGCATCGCTCTGGAAACCGGGCGAGCGGCCTTTGCTGCGCCAGCAAGTCATTGAGGGCGATCCCGGCCTTTCGATCTGAGTTCGGCCTGCGGGCCTTCCTGGTCGAGCCCGGCTCGCCGCGGAAGATCTACCAAGCCTTCTCGCATGGGTTCTACCGGAGCGCCCACCCAAACGTCCGCCAAAGCGGGTCAAGCTCGATCGCATCGCAGTACACTGCAACGGTCGGTGGGCATCAGGTGTCGAGTTCAGTCGACGTCGATTTGTGCAACCAGGATATCGGGGTGCTGTAAATGACGCTCTACACAATAGCCTTGTGGTTCTACTGTATTTTGGCCTCGCTGGTCTTCGGCGCGAGCGTCTACGAGACCCTGGTCGTGCATCCCGCATGGAGCCGCCAGCCACCTGAATCCTTCGTCGGCTTTGTTGGCGCGCCCATCAGTCGGATGAACATCGCGGCTTTCTGGATGCCAGTGGCTCCCCTGTTTGCACTGAGCGGCCTTAGCGCCCTGGCCCTCGCGTTCAGGGCTGGCACTCAGGGCGCACCGCTTATCGCGTCGTCGACCTGTGCGGTGCTGGGCGTGGCGTGGACGTTGGCTTACTTTCGACCGACGATTGTGCGTTTGCTGGAAAAGGGGGGCGGGAACACGCCCGCCGATCGCCTTCGTTCTGAGGCGCGGCGATGGATCCGGCTCAACTGGATCCGAACGGCGATGGTGGCGGTCGCGTGGTGGGGAGCCATTCTCGCCGTGTTGACGACGCGCGGGTGATGCCGGCTCCGTCGCAGTCGGTATCCAGTCTGGCTAGTTCCGAAATTGCGTCTGAAACCGTCGACCCGTCACCCGGGGCCTACTTGAACCGGTCAGACGCCGGCACCCACTTCACTGACAGGTCCGGATCCTTCATGTCCTTGTCGAGCGGATACATGGGCCGCATGATGCGCTTGTAGGGCAGGCGCGCGAGGTCTTGGTCCACGCCGCCGGGCGTCAGCGCCATGACCCAGTCGGCGCGCATGTCGTACAACTCGGGCTGCAGGTAGCCGATCTTCACCACGACGATGTCGGCCTTTCGAGGTTGCAGTCCGAGCCGCGTGAAGTCGGCCTCGTAGTGATACGGCTTCCGCAACTTCGTCACGATCACGCTGACACTGCCGGTCTTGATGACCAACTCGGTCTCGGCGTCCTTGTCGCCGTGCCGTATCGCGGTGACGGTCCCCTCGATGCGCACCGGAGGGGCGTACCGATGGTCGACGGCCGCCCCGGCGGTGCCAGCCACCGTCGCTCCGATGCCCGCCTTGACCGCCTGTGCGACCAGCTCCGGCCCCGGAATGGACGCATAAATGAGCGAAGGACCGTCGGCCCGCTGGAACTCCTTGCGTTCGAGGATGCGCGTGAGCGTCCAGGTGACGTCCCCCGCCCCGCCAGCCGTGGGGTTGTCGCCCATGTCGCTGAGGAAGAACGGGTGCTTCGTGCTCTTCAGCGCGCGATCCATCGCCTGGTCGTACGGCAAGGTCGGCGCGACAAAGTCGAATCGCGTGCGCGCCGCCCAGAAGGAGGCGGCCAGGCTCTCTGCGGCGGCCTTCACCGCAGCCTGATCGTCGCCGGTGACCATCACGGCCGCGTGGTTGCGGGGTTCGTCGGCCCAGGCATACCCAATCCAGATCGCGGCGTCGACGATGCCGGGCCGCCGGGTGATTTCCGGGATGGCGGCGTAGAGGCTCTTCGCCGGCTCGATCCGGGTGCTTGTCTGCTCGCCGGGCAACAGCACGGGCACCGCGATGTACGCCTTGAAGGCGGGCCGGCTTTTCCCGCTCTCGAGCCGGGTGAGCAGGTTCTCGACGGCCCGCTGCTTGGACTCCATCTCGTCCTCGTGCGGCGCCATGCGGTAGCAGGTAATCAGGTCGGACTGCGCGGCCAGCCGCCAGGACACGTTCCCGTGCAGGTCCATCGACGTCGAGATGAGGGTCCTGGGTCCCACCAGCGCCCGTATCCTCGAGATCATGTCGCCCTCGGCGTCTTCCATGCCCACGACGCTCATTGCACCGTGGATGTCGAAGAACAGCCCGTCGAGCGGCAACTGCGCGCGGAGTGCCTCGAGCATCTTGCGCATCAGCGATTCATAGGCGTCGCGGGTCACCGCACCGCCAGGCAGCGCGTGTCCCTGCACGGCCCCGAACCACTCTGCGCGGTCGCGCAGGGAATGCGTCCCCGAGAAGAAGGGATAGTTGGCGAGGATGGCCTGCCCGGCGGAGGCGTGGAAGGCTGCCTCGTCCGTCGTTGCCGGGGAGAACGTGCTCGACTCGATGGCCAGCCCGCAGATCGCGACGCGCGGTTTCTGGGCGACGCCGAGGCTGAGGGAGGCGAGTGTCCCGACCAGCAGCAGGGTCTTGTGCATGATTCATTCTTCCACTGTTCCGGCTGCTTTTTGCCGAGTGATGGAAGCGGGCAGAACCGGCCTCGCCAATGTGAAGGCGCGAGTGGCCAAACTCGCATCGCGCCACGCGAATCCCTTGCGTGGCGATGAGTTCGAGAATTGGCTGGGAGGCAGAGATTCGCCGAGCGAGCGAAGCGATGCGAGGAGGCAGGGGTTCGCTCCCATTCCCGGTGAGCCGAAGGCGAATCGGGATGCGACTGAATCGGCCTGGGTGTTAGGGACGGAATTCGCAACTGGCTGCTGACGGCCGCCTGAGTCCCGCAAGAATCCAGTTGATGGTTCCCGCCCTGTTTTCCGAATCTTCTTTCACGGCATCGGTAGGCGAGCGAGCTGAAACCGTAGTTTTTGTCCGAAATATGTATGTATACAAGTTTCGGACAGGCTTACAGGCGTCAGGCCGACAGCACCAAGTAGATGGTCATCAATACCCCAACGATCGCGAGCAACCCAGCGATCGACACGCCCAGCCAGGTCGGCCGTCCCACAAAAGGTTCGCCACGGTTCAGGCGACGGACGGTCGCGACGTGCGTCGCCATCGCACTTGCGGTGAGCAGCACGCCCAGCGCGATAAGTCCAACTCCAAACCAACGCGAGAGGCCGGCCGCAGGCGGAGGACCCCCTTGAGCCGCAGCGATTTCTCTCAGGAACAGTCCGAACCGCGCCACTACGAAGCCAAAACCCATGAGGGCCAGGCCGGTGCGAATCCACGCGAGGAAGGTTCGTTCGGCGGCGAAGAACACCCGCGGATCCGGTTCGGGTTGGACGCTCATGACTCCAGATGCTCCGTTCCGGCCCCGCTGGCCCTCAAGGTGCCGCCAATGAAACCCCGAACGACCCTCTGACATGGCGTTGATGCGTCGGGGGCTTCAGTAGAAACTGATGATGAGGGACTCATGTCTGAGGCAACTGTGCTTTACATCGCCATCGGTCTTGCCGCCGGCGTCCTCTCGGGCATATTCGGAATCGGCGGCGGCGTCGTCATCGTTCCGGCGCTCATCTACCTTGGCGGCTTTACACAGCACCGAGCGACCGGGACAAGTCTGGCGGTGCTGCTGCCGCCTATCGGTATCGGGGCGATGTGGGAATACTACCGTCACGACAACGTCAATCTGCTCGCGGCGATGGTCATTGCCGCAGCCGTGTTCGCCGGTGGTTGGCTCGGCGCCATGGTCGCAAACCGCGTGTCGGGCCCTTACCTGCGGCTGGCCTTCAGCATCTTCGTGATATCGCTTGGTATCTACCTGTTGTTCGGAGCGTTTCGTCGCCTGAATTGGATTTAGCTGCTACAGGGGGTTGCAAAAGAAGCGGGTCAGCACGCCAAACCCTTCAACCTTCGCGCAGCCGACGTCTGTGCCACCGCGGTTTCGAAGGACACCGGCAGCGTGATGCTCAATCCATATGCGCTCCGTTCCATGGGTCGACTCAGCCTTCCGTGATTCAGGCTCCACGCGGATGGGCGTGGAGAGCGACGCCGATATCAGGCAATGGTTCTCGCTCTTCTCGACCACGTGCAAGGCGCGCGCTCGAACTGTGGCCAGGAGAGCAGATGCTCCGGGCCCCAGGCCTCTCCCGGCCCGTCGAAGTCTACAGTGTCGCCGCACGAAGATTCGACACTCCTGGGGTCGACAGCGCCGCGTACCCAGACGGACCGCCGGTCAGAACCACGTCGTCGTGGTGCAGTAGTGGCTTCATCCGGAACTTTCGTCTCTGTTCCGACGGTTCGTCGTGGTGCTCATGCGTCCAGCCGTCACCCGCGGACGCCCGCTTTGCGAAGGATCGCCATCATCGGGCACCATTGGGTGAACGCGGACTGAAACAGGTTGAGCCCCACGAACAGGGTGAACCAGAGGAACAACGGGTTGACGTAGATTCCCAGCAGGACACTCGCGGCGACAAACGCACCAGCAATCATTCGTAACGAACGTTCAAGGTTCATGATGTCTCCTTACTTACCGGTCACAGCGGACGAATGAACAGCACGGGCCGGTCGCACGTGCCCAGGACCCTGCCGACCGCGTCCGCGAAGGCCCAGGTGGTGCGATCCCTTGGGGTGGCCATCACCACCAGCGAGGCCTGCTGGAAAGCGGCGGCGTCACACACGTTGAGCGGTCCAGCAATGGCGACCGTGCCGCCGGCGAGGGTCGCGAAGTACTCGGCGCACAGCTGCGCGTCGGCATCAGCATCGGTTCCGTCTTGCACGAGCACCAGCCGCTCGAATACCGCCTGGGATGACGCGGAGGCGGCGCGCGTGACGAGGACGGGAGCCATGGCGGCCCGTACGACGCGTTCGGCCACCGACCCCAGCCACCAGCGCCCAGGACCCCGGCGGCCGTGCGTGCCAAGGACGATCAGATCCGCTAGAGCCGACTCACTGAGGATCGCGTCGACCGGAGGCGCGTCGACTACGACCGCCTCCACGGCGTGCCCGGCGGCGCCGATTGCGAACCGCGTCAGATGCGCGGTCGTAGCCGCCTGCGCCGCGCGTCGCTCCCCCTCGAGCTGAACGATCTGCTCCACGGTAAAGTAGGCGGGTGGCTCGAACCGCTCGGCATGGATGACGCGAAGCCGCGCCTTGAACCCAGACGCCACCACTCCGGCGATCGCCAACGCGCGAGCCGAGGCGTCGCCGAAGTCCACGCCCACGAGGACCGTCTTCGATGGGCAGTGTGACGCAACGGGTTCCGCACTCATGGCACGACCTCGATCGGCTGCGCCACGGTCGTCTGGTCGGCGCGTTCGTGGCGTTTCGCCATGTAGTAGAGGACAGGCACGGCCATTCGTGACAGTAGCAGCGACGCGACCTCGCCGGCCATCAGCGAGATGGCGAGCCCCTGAAAGATCGGGTCGAAGAGAATCACCCCGGCACCGACGATGACCGCCGCGGCGGTGAGTGCCATTGGCCGGAACCGCACGGCACCCGCATCGACGACCGCCTGTTCGAGCGGCACACCGTCGCGGAGGCGCAACTCGATGAAGTCCACCAGGATGATCGAGTTGCGCACGACGATGCCGGCGCCGGCGATGAAGCCGATCATCGACGTCGCCGTGAAGAAGGCCCCCATCGCCGCATGCGCCGGGAGGATGCCGACGAGCGAGAAGGGGATCGCAGCCATGATGAGGAGCGGCGTCCTGAAGGACTGAAACCAGCCGACCACGAGGACGTAAATGAGCACTAGGACTGCCGCGAAGGCCAGCCCGAGATCGCGAAACACTTCGATCGTGATGTGCCATTCGCCGTCCCACTTCATCGCGTACGTCGATGTGTCGAATGGCTGCGTCGCGTTGAAGACCTCAAGGCCGTAGCCTTCGGGCAGCGACAGGCGCGCAATCGCTCTGTTCATCGCGAGGATCGCGTACACAGGACTCTCGTTCTGCCCCGCGAGATCACCCGTCACGTAGGTCACCGCCTGCAGGTTCTTGTGATACAGGCTCGTGTCAGCCTCCGTGCGGACGGCCCGCGTCACCTCGCCAACCGCCACGGGTCTGGTGCCACCGAGCCGCAGCGCCTGTACGGCCTCGAGGGTGCGACCGGCGCGCGGCAACCGCATGACAATTGGAACGTCTTCGCGCGCCTGCGAATCGTGCAGCAGCCCAACGACCTCACCAGAGCCCGCCATCCGTACCAGTGACGCGATGGCGGCTGACGACAGCCCCGCGGCCGACGCCTTCTCGCCATCCACCACGAGGGTGACCTTCGGATGCGGGGCCTCGACGTACCAGTCGGTATCGACGACGCCTGGCGTCTGCTCAAAGATGGCCTTGACCTGCGTCGCCACTTCGATTCGACGGGTGGCATCGGGACCGTACACTTCAGCAACCAGGGTCTGCAGCACGGGCGGACCCGGCGGAACTTCGGCCACTTGCAGCGTGGCGCCGAAGGACCGCGCGATCGGCAACAACCGGTCGCGGACACGGCGCGCGACGTCGTGACTCTGCACGGAACGCTCGCCCTTGGCCACGAGGTTCACCTGCAGGTCGGCGAGGTGAGGTGCCCGGCGCAGAAAGTAGTGACGCACCAACCCGTTGAAGTTGTAGGGCGCCGACGTGCCGACATACTGCTGCACATCGATCACCGCTCCGTCCTCCAGCGCGGCCGAGGCCAGCGTCGACGCCACGCGTGCCGCCGTTTCGAGCGCGGTGCCCTCCGGCATGTCGACCATCACTTGGAATTCGCTCTTGTTGTCGAAGGGGAGCATCTTCACGGTCACGAGCCCGAGCGGCACGAAGGCCACCGCCGCAAGCAGCAGCGCCGCCACGGTCACGAGAAACAGCGCGCGCATCTGGCCGCTGGAGACGAGTGGACCCATGACGCGTCGGTACATGCGTGTGAAGACGTCCTCTTCGCCATGGTCGTGATGGCTGGCCGGTTTCAAGAGCCGCACCGCCGCCCACGGCGTTACCACGAAGGCGACCACGAGCGAAAAAACCATCGCCGCCGACGCACCGATGGGAATCGGCCGCATGTAGGGCCCCATCAGGCCACCGACAAACGCCATCGGCAGGATGGCGGCCACCACGGCGAGCGTCGCCAGGATTGTGGGGTTGCCCACCTCGTCCACGGCCCGGAGCGCCACGGCAATCACCGCGTCCGACTCGTCGGCGCGCAACCGCGTATGCCGTACGATGTTCTCCACCACGACAATCGCGTCATCCACCAGGATGCCGATGGAGAAGATCAGGGCGAACAGTGTGATGCGATTGAGGGTGTAGCCGTAGAGATAGAACATGAACAGAGTCAGCGCGAGGGTGACCGGTATCGCGACGAGCACCACCGCGGCTTCGCGCCGGCCGAGCACGAGCCAGATCAGCGCCGATACCGACAGCACCGCCAGCAGCATGTGCCACAGCAGCTCGTTGCTTTTCTCGGCGGCCGTCTCGCCGTAGTCGCGGGTGACAGTCAGATGCACGTCGGCGGGGACCAGGGTTCCTTTCAACGTGTCGAGCTTCCGAGTGACGTTGTGCGCGATCTCGATCGCGTTGGTCCCCTTGCGCTTGGCCACGGCGATCGTCACGGCTGGATGCGCGCCGGACTCGCGGGACTGATAAGTGACGTAGGACGCTGGCTCCGCATCACCGTCGCCGACGTCAGCTAGGTCCTCGACGCGCACCGCCCGGCCGCCGGCGCTGCTAACGACCACGTGCCGGACATCGTCAGCGGTGGTCAGTTGATTGCCGGCCTCCAGGCCGGTGATGAGTCCTTCCGTGACTGGTCCCGATGCGGCGCCTCGCGCGTTGGTCGCGACGATCGCGCGCTGGACTGCGAGCGGGTCCAGTTCATAGGCGGCGAGCCGTGCCGGATCGACGTCTACCAGGAGTTGACGTGGTCGTCCGCCGATGAGCGTCACCTCTGACACATCGGTGACTTCGGCGATGGCGTCGCGCAGTTGAGCGGCGAGCCCCCGCATCTGGTCGTCGCCATAACGCTCGGACCACACGGTGATGGCCATGATGGGTACGTCGTCGATCGAGCGTGGCTTCACGATGGGGCCGATGGCGCCTGGCGGAATGCGATCCGCGTTTGCGGCGAGCTTCTGGTTGAGCCTGACGAGCGCCGCCTCCTCCGCTTGCCCAACCTTGAAGCGCACGACCACCATCGACTGTCCGGTGGACGACGTCGAGTAGACGTACTCGACACCCGGCACCTCCCACAGGAGCTGCTCCATCGGTCGCGTGACACGTTGCTCGACATCCGCCGCCGTGCCACCTGGCATCTCGACGAAGACGTCGACCATCGGGACGATGATTTGCGGCTCTTCCTCACGGGGCAGCGCCACGATCGCCAGCGCCCCGAGCGCCAGTGAGGCTCCGATAAAGAGAGGCGTCAGCTTCGAGCCGATGAATGCCGCCGCCAGCCGTCCGGCCGCGCCGTAAGAAGTCATCGGCCGCCTCCCACCCTGACGCGACGGCCGTCACTCAACGCCGGCGGTGGGGACACAATCACGACATCGCCGTCGGACAGCCCGGCCAGCACCTCGGTGCCGCTCACATTGACCAGGCGGACGCGCGCGATGTCTTTTTCCACGACGAAGACCGACGTCACCTGGCCCCGGCGCACGAGCGCGCCGGCCGGCACCGTCAGCGCACGCCGAGACTGCTGGATGCTGAAGCGAGCCCGACCGAACATCCCTGAACGCAACCCGACACCAGCGGGCAGCGAGATCTTGACGAGGAACGCCCGCGCGTCCGCATGCACCGCGCGACCGACCTCGGTCACCGTGCCGCTGACCACCTTCGGCGCGCTTCCCGAACCTGCATCGAGGGCGATCGGCACGATCGCGCCTGGCGCAATCTGTCCGACCCGCGACTCGTCCGCTGTGACGTCAAGTCGGAAGCCCCGCGTGTCCTCAACGCGCATTAGCGGTGTCCCGGGTGCCGCCATGTTGCCCGGCTCGACCATCTTCTCTGTGACCACGCCATCGAACGGCGCCGCGATGCACGAGAACGCCTCGACCGTCTCTGCCGCCTCGCTGGCGGCGCGGGCGCCTTCTACCTCGGAGATGGCGGCCTGCGCACGTGCAGCGGCACCCGCGACCCGCGCTTCTGCCGCGCGCAGCGCCCCGGTGACATCGTCGAGCTCCTGCTGCGTGGCCGAGCGTTTGGCCTGCAGGCCGGCGATACGCGCATGGGTGGCGCGCGCCAGCACGAGAACGGCCTCGGCCGCCTGCCGCTCGGATTCCGCGGCGATGACGTCTTGGTCGGCCGACAGGCCCGCCGCGCGCGCCTGGCGTGCCTGCGCGGCGAGGTCGCGCGCGTCGAGTACGACCAGCACCTGGCCCGCACGGACGTGGTCGCCTGGGGCCGCGTGAATCTCGCGGATCGGCGCGAGGATGCGAGCCATGATCGTGGCTGTTGTGCGTGCCTGGACGACGCCGCCAGCCTCGAACGTATCCGCGATGTCGGCGATGGCGACGGTCGCGACGGCCACGGGAATCGAGTCCACCGGCTCGGAGCCTGCCGCCTTCGGACCGCGAGAGCAGGCCGGTAGTGCGAGGCTGACGACGAGGACGCCCCCCGCGAGGAGTGAAGATGGCGTCAGCGTCATGTCGGTCATCGCCTTCCCAGCGCCCGTTCAAGCGCCGCACTCGCCGTTAGCACCGCCAC